>X22_European_Rabbit__coassemble_30_pt1 | contig 41759 bp, 35 predicted proteins | sample X22_European_Rabbit__metabat2_high_PE_013 | metagenome-assembled genome bin X22_European_Rabbit
ATGAATTTTTTCGGCGGGGCAATGAAAATCTTAATGATTTTGCGTAAGTTTGTCGCCGGATCCACGCATGGCGTGCGGAGAAAAAAGACGGATATGAAAAATGCAAAATTTTTTATTCTTATGACGGCGGCTATAATGGCGGGATGTTCTGAAAATACGGTGCAGGGCGAGCTGGACGCGCTTTTCGGGGAGCTGTTCCCTGAAGGGGGACCGGGGGCGCAGGTGCTTGTGACAAGGCACGGGGAGACGGTGTATGACAGGGGTTTCGGATTGGCGAGGCTCGATACGGGCGCTCCGATAACGGATACCACCATGTTCAACATATGCTCCGTTTCCAAGCAGTTCTCGGCCATGGCCCTTTTCATTCTGGAGGAACGCGGCCTTTTGTCGCTCGACGACAGCGTCGGCAAATATTTTCCGCAGTTCCGCGCGGATTTTTTCAAGAGGATTACGCTGCGCCATCTGCTTTCCCACACTTCGGGCATTCCGGATCTGCGTCCGCGTACGGAAGATGAGTGGAAGGCCTATACGGCCGTACATCCTACCGGATTTTCATCGGTGCTGGATTTCGATCTTTTTTGTGAGGAGGAGGAATCCTGCCGCTATCTGGAGACTTTGGATTCCCTGGCGTTCGAGCCGGGAACGGCGTATGAATATCAGAATCCGACGTTTCAGTTGGTCCTGATGATAGTGGAGCAGGTGACGGGCGAGAAATTCGACGACTGGATGCGCGACAATGTGTTCGTCCCGGCGGGCATGACGGGCACATGCTATTTCGAACCGGACAGGTTCATTCCGAATATGGCCCACGGCTACGGACGTGACGGGGACGGAGCCTGGCGGGAGGACGATTACGGGGAGGCGAAGTTTTTCGGCACCAAGGCCGACGGCGGCATCTATACTTCGGCCCTGCAGTTCGTTGAGTGGGACAAAGCCCTTTACGGCGACCGACTTGTAAGCGCGGAGATGCGCCGCGAAGCGCATACCGGACACGTCGCGACGGATATTCCCTATACGGATTACGGTTACGGCTGGTTCATAGAGCATCGTCCTGACCGGCCGCAGAAGATATATCACACCGGAGACAACGGCGGATTCCTCATTTTTGAAGGCCGCTTCCCCGGGCAGGATGTCTTCTATCTTATTTTTGCCAATCAGCCGGATTGGGACCGTGAGGGCACGGTCGAGAAAGTGGACGAGATACTGCAGCGCCACGGATGGATTTGATGTCCGTCTCCGAAATCATGCGCTGCTTTGTCTGTGGAGCATAGGGGGGTCGAACCCCTGACCTCCAGATTGCGAACCTGGCGCTCTACCAACTGAGCTAATACCCCTTTTTCCCCGTCTAAATCGACAGGATATTCAACACGTCTATGAGTTCCTTGTCAATGGGCTTGTCTATCTTTATGGCCCTTGATATGGGAACATAGACTATCTGATCGTTCTTTATGCCTATCATCACGTTGCGCTGCCCTTCCTTCAGCGCGTTTATGGAAGCGACGCCGAGGCGGCTGGCGAGTATCCTGTCGTATGCCGTAGGCGTCCCGCCCCTCTGCAGGTGGCCGAGAATCGACACCCTGACGTCGTATTCCGGATATTCCTTGCGCACCCTTTCAGCGTAGTGCATCGCTCCTCCGTCCTTTTCGGCCACGAGCACGATGCTGCTGTTTTTGCTCTTGCGTATGCCTCTCCCGATGAAGGAAGCGAGCTGGTCTATGTCAGTGTTGTCCTCCGGTATGATGGCGGCTTCGGCCCCGGCCGCAATCGCGCTGTTCTGGGCCAGAAAACCTGCGTCGCGCCCCATCACCTCCACCAGGAAAATACGGTCGTGGCTCGTGGCCGTGTCCCTTATTTTGTCGACGCACTCCATGATGGTATTGAGAGCCGTGTCGTAGCCTATGGTGGAGTCGGTGCCGTAAAGGTCGTTGTCGATGGTGCCCGGAAGCCCTATCACCGTAACGTCGTGTTCCGAGGCGAGGGCCTGCGCTCCTGCGAGCGAACCGTTGCCTCCTATCACCACGAGGGCGTCGATGCCGAATCTGACGATGTTGTCATAGGCTTTGCTCCTGCCCTCCGGGGTACGGAATTCGTCACTGCGCGCAGTCTTGAGAATGGTGCCTCCGCGCTGGATGGTATTGCTGACGCTTTCGGTGGTGAGTTCTTTTATGTTGCCCGTTATCAGGCCTTCCCAACCGCGGTAGATGCCGAATACCTTCCATCCCTCGAAAATGGCGGCCCTCGTGACCGCCCTTATGCAGGCGTTCATTCCCGGAGCGTCGCCTCCGGACGTGAGTACTCCTATGCTTCCAATCTTCATTTCCTTTACGGACGGATAACAGGGTGCAAATATATGCAAAAAAGCGGAATTTTGTAACGGTCCGGAAAATAATTGCAGGCCGGCGTCATCGCTCCCTGCATCGTCGTCCGCACGCAGCTTCCTGGACGTCAGTGTTTCTTCAGGCGGATTTTTCCGGCTCCGGATACCGATCCGTTGACTTCTTTCGCATTCAGATTGACCGCGTTGATGTTGCCGGCGCCCGAAACCGTGTAGTCCAATTTTTTGGCCGAGCCCTGAAGAAGGGCGTTTCCGCTGCCGTTGACTGTCGCTGAAAGGGTGTGGCAGTCTATTTTTTCGAGCGACAGGTCTCCCGCGCCGGACACGGTCATCACGGCGTCCGTGCATTCGGTATGGCCGATGCTCATGTCGCCCGCTCCGCTGACCTCGAATGCGGCGTTATTCTTTGCCTTCAGTCCGCCGTCTATTTCAAAGTCTCCGGCACCCGATACGGAAACGAAGAAATCTTCGCATTCCACGCTTCCGGCATTGAAGTCGGAGGCTCCGCTGGCGGTTATGTTGAACTTCCCGGCCGATTTGACGGAAGCCGTACTGAAATTGCAGCCTCCGGACAGCTTCACTTCGTAGAGTTCGGGAGAACATACGCTGACCTTTATGTGCGGGTACTCTTTCTTTATGTTTTTCGTGGAGATGAAGAGGGTTCCCTCTTTTTCGCTTATTTCGACATGTTTCATGAATTTCTCGGGCGCAGTCACCGTCACCGATGTCTTGCCGGGTTGCTGGCCGTATTCCACCGACAGGCATCCGGAGACGGAAATCGCTTGGAATTCACCTGTTTCGAAAGGTTGCGTGACGGTCTTTTTGTCTTTTTTGACATTGGTGAAGGACATTGCGGCCAACAGGCCTGCCGCGGCTATCGCAAGCTCCAGAATGTGCATTGTTTTCATAATGTTTGGTTTAATAATTAGACGGCTGCGCCGAAAGAAAAAAGGCGGCCGAATGGAAATACCGTCCGGCCGCCAGGGAATTTTATTTTTAGAGCTTGAAGTCGGCGAACTCAATGTCTTTCACTGACCTTTCCTTCAGCTCCTCGCTGCGTGAAACCGCGCTTTCGAGGTTGCTCTTGACGCCCTGGGCGTTGCCCTGGCGCGCGGCTATTATGGCCTTGAGATATGCGCACTTGGGGCAGTCGCACTTGATGGCCTCGGAGGCTTTGGAGAGCTGGCTGGTAAGTATGTAGGCCAAAGCCGTGTTGTGGCAGCAGCCTTTGGCGTCGGCAAGCTCGCGGACGGCCTTTTCGTAGTTGCCGGTGAGAATGTCCACGACGCCCTGGTTGGCGACCGCTTCAGCGGTGCCGGCTTCGGTGAACTTCTTGGTGGCCTCCGAATAGTCGCCTTTGCGGAGGGCTACTACGCCGAGTGCGTTGGCGACGTCGGCATCCTTGACGGATACTTTCTTGAACGCCGATTCGGCTTTGCCGACCTCGTTCTTGTTGAGGGCTACTACGCCGAGGTTGAACCTTGCGCGGTCGCTTTCGTATTTGTCGACAGCCTTCTTATAGATGGACTCTTTCTGATCGAGGTCGGAAACGAGGGTGGCGGCACGGAGAAGGGCTTCTTCGTCAAGAACGTCTATGTTGTCCTCGATCTGTTTGAGAAGCTCTTCGCTGGTGTAGTTGGCGTATTCCACGTTGGCGATGAACCTTGCGCGGCGGAGGGCCGGAAGGACGGTCTCGCGGAGCGAAGTGTAGACCTGCGACATGTTTTTGATCTCATTCTCGCGTACCGCGGGATCGCTGTACATGGAAAGTACCCTGAGGATGAGTTCCTTGTCCTGGATGTCGGATTCGGAGACGAGCTTCTGGAACCCTTCCCAGTCTTCGCCTGCGCCGCGTACTGACGGATCGGTGGCCTCATGGCCTTTCACGATGGTTTTCCAGGCTTTGCCGGCCGATGCGGAACGCTTGTCGGCAAGGTTGTCGTTGAGTTCCTCGGCGCCGTCCGGAGAGGCGTAGGCGACTATCTCGGTGCCGGTGAGTGTAGTCCTTTCGTTGGCCTGTATGTCGTCAAGAGCCTGCTGGAAGTCTTTGATGGACTGTCCGCGGAGCTGGCTGCCGGCCACGTCGGAGCTGTTGATGCGGTAGAGGATCTGTCCTTCCTGCGAATAGGAAATGACTTCCTGATAGTTGTCGGCCTTGTAGGGAACGAGTCCGGCGGCCTTCACGAGCATGTACGTGGTGTTGCACCCGTCGGCCACCTTGCGCGAAGGAAGGGCCACCGATTTGTTTTTGAGCGTAGCCGTTCCGCGGAGTTCCAGATAGGATTTCTCCATGCCTTTCACATAGTCGAAATGTATGCGTTCGGTAACGGTCTGTCCGTCGGATGAAATGGTCTTGTAGTTGTCCTTTACCTTTTCGCCCTGATATACGAAAGGCGTGAGAGCCACTTCGCCGCCTTCATACACTATCACCGGAGTGACTTCGAGTACGGCCTTGGGAAGGAAGTATCCGTCAGGATAGGTGACGGTAACGGTCGCGTCCACTTTGCCTGCGACGACTTCGAGGACTTCCGGATTGCATTTTACTGTCACTTTGTCGGCAAGTTCCGCCATTTTCTCGGCGGAGCCGCAAGCGACCGCAGCGAGCCCCATCAGGGAAGCTGCGACGATTTTGAAACTTTTCATCATAATATGAAATTGAGTTGTTGAAACAATTCATTTTACGCGCAGGTGCGGTACGTGCGCTTTTGCAAATATAGAAAAAATCCGAAGATTATTTCAAAACAGTTTTTTAACTTTGCGGGGATATGGATTCACAGGAATTACAGAAGCTAAAAAACAAATACGACATCATAGGAAACGACGCCTCCCTGAACCGCGCCCTCGAGACTGCGGTGAAGTTCGCGCCGACCGACTTGACGGTGCTCATCACCGGGGAAAGCGGAGTGGGCAAGGAGAACGTATCCAGGATAATCCATCAATACAGCCCCCGGCGCAACGGCAAATTTTTCGTGGTGAACTGCGGGGCCATTCCGGAGGGAACGATCAATTCGGAGCTTTTCGGACATGTGAAAGGAGCGTTCACCGGGGCCACCGAGACACGCGCCGGTTATTTTGAGGAGGCTGACGGGGGTACGCTCTTCCTCGACGAGGTGGCCGAACTCCCCCTGCCGTCCCAGGCCCTTCTGCTGAGGGTGCTCCAGTCGGGGGAATATATGAAGGTGGGCTCTACCAAGGTGGAGCATACCGACGTGCGCGTGGTGGCCGCCACCAACGTGGATCTTTCGTATGCGGTCAGCCACGGCAAATTCAGGAAGGACCTGTTCTACCGCCTCGACGCGGCCCGCGTCAGGATGCCTTCGCTAAGGGACCGCAAAGATGACATATATCTGCTGTTCAGGAAGTTCACTTCGGATTTCTCCGAGAAATTCGGCATGTGCAAGATATCCCTGACGCATGACGCCATAGAGATGCTGCGCAGTTACCGGTGGCCGGGCAACATCCGCCAGCTGCAGAATGTGACGAGGGCCGTCACTGCGCTGGAGTCGCAGAAGCTGACGCCGTCCTCGGAACGCATAGAGATAGACGCCCTGACTCTGTCGCAGTACATGCCTCGGGAGGATGGCGAGACGCTGCCCGTCGTGGCCGACGCGGAGGGGGCCCCTTCCGGAGACCGGATGAACGCTTCGGAAAAACAGGCCATCTACAAGGCTCTCGTTGAGCTCAACAAGAAACTGACGGCGCTTGAAGCCGAAGTGGTGCGTCTCAAGGGCGAATACTCCTACGTGGCGAAGCCGCTTCCGCCCGTGCGGGAGGACGGCATGGAGGCCGAATGGCAGGATTCCGAAGTCCGGGAGACCGAGTCGGGCCCGTTGTCCGTGAAGATGGCCGAGGAGGAGCTCATCCGTCGGGCGCTCGACAAATATCAGGGCAACCGCAACAAGGCGGCCAAGGAACTCGGCATGTCCGAACGCTCCCTGTACCGGAAACTGCCCGAAGAATACAAGAAAAAGAAGAAAAACTCATGAAAAAGCCGGCCGCAATTCTCCTGCTGATGATTCCGCTGCTGTCAGCCTGCGGGATATATTCGTTCTCCGGAACTTCGATTCAGCCGGACGTAAAGACCATAACCATCAACTATGTGGAATACAAGGCCCTGAGGGTGAATCCGTCTCTCAGCAACGACCTTACGGAGGCCCTGCAGGACAAATTCCGCAAGCTGACGAGCCTGGAGGCCGTCGACGTCGACGGGGACCTCGAGCTGGAGTGCGTAGTCACCGGCTATGATGTCCAGGCCACCGCAGTCACTTCCGGCGAAGTGGCCGCGCAGAACAGGCTTACGGTGACCATGAAGGTGAAATTCACCAACCGCAAATATCCCGAGGACGATTTCGACAAATCTTTTTCCGCCTATGCGGACTATGATTCGATGCAGTCTCTCGACGCCGTGGAAAGTTCCATTTGCGAAGAAATAATAGACAAGCTATGCGAGGACATTTTCAATGCCTCGGTTGCGCAATGGTAGATATATGGGTGAAGGAGAAAACATAGATTTGAAAAAACTTTCCCTGGACGCGCTGACCGGAGTCATAGCGCTTTATCCGTGGTTCGGCTCGGCGCGCAAGGAGCTGTGCCGCAGGCTGTCGGGAATGTCAGGGGACGTGGAGAGGGCGGCCGAGGCCGCGTTGTACGTGGGCGACAGGCGCATGATCGCCGACCTGCTCCGGAAAAAGGATGCGGATTATTCGGACAGGGATGCGGAAAAGCTGCTGAAAGCCTGCCTTGAGCCCGCCGGGGAGGAGAACGCCGCTCCGGCTCCCGTCGTCAGGGTAGTCGGAGGCGACTATTTCACCCAGGCCGAATACGACAGCGTGCGCCGCGGCGGGGAAGACGTATTCGCATCGTTCGCCGCGCGTTCGGGCTCGTCGGTGACGTCGTCGAGGCCGCCGGAAAAGATCGGGGAAGACTGGTTCTGCACAGAGACAATGGCTCAGATATACGTTGAACAGGGATATTTTGAGGACGCCAAGCGCATTTATTCCAAACTAATTTTGGCATATCCGGAAAAAAGTGCTTACTTTGCGGAACTTATCGAAAAATTGGACCAGGCGACAAGCCATTGATATAGAATATTAAAAGAAAAAACATATGAACGCATTTTTTACGATTCTGACAGTATTGATCGTCATAGCCAGCATTCTGCTAACGATAGTCGTTTTGCTGCAGAACGGCAAGGGAGACGGACTCGCCACGAACTTTGCGGCAGGAAATCAGGCGCTCGGCGTAAGGCAGACCGCCAACATCCTCGAAAAAGTGACCTGGGGGCTTGTGACGTTCATCCTCGTATTTTCCATCGTTACGAGCTTCAGCCTGAAGAGCAACTCCGAGGGCGGTACGGCCGACACTCTCACCGAAGAGATACTCAACCAGGGCAACGAGGGGGAGGCCCCCGCTTTCCCGGCCGCCGTGCCGCAGGAGAATCCTTCGCAGGAAGCCGATACCGCAGGGGAATAATCCGCCGTTCTGACAATTTGTCAGAAACAGCCTTTCGGAATATAATTTGACGGACAGCCGTTTGTCTTTCGGGACGGACGGCTGTTTCGCCGTATGGCCGCCGGAAGACGCGAAAGGAAAAGAAAATTATGGCAGAAAACACTTTTTTAAACAGATTTTCGCTGAATCTCAATGATTTGGCGGCAAAAGGAAAGCTCGACCCCGTGATAGGCAGGGACGAGGAAATCCGCAGGGTGCTGCAGATACTGAGCCGTCGTACCAAGAACAATCCTATTCTTGTCGGAGAGCCGGGCGTCGGAAAGACGGCCATATCCGAGGGAATAGCCCAGAAGATAGTTGACGGCAACGTGCCGGAGAACCTTAAGAGCAAAACCGTATATTCGCTCGACATGGGTGCCCTCATAGCGGGCGCCAAATATCAGGGCGAATTCGAAGAGCGCCTCAAGGGCGTAGTTAAGGAGGTCGTGGACAGCGACGGCGAGATAATATTGTTCATAGACGAGATCCACACTCTCGTGGGCGCGGGCCGCACCTCTGGGGCCATGGACGCATCGAACATACTGAAGCCGGCCCTCGCCAGGGGCGAGCTCAGGACCATTGGCTCCACCACTCTCGATGAGTATCAGAAATATTTCGAGACCGACAAGGCGCTTGAGCGCCGTTTCCAGATGGTGACGGTCGACGAGCCTTCGCCCGCCGAATCCATATCCATTCTTCGCGGACTCAAGGAAAAATATGAGAACCATCACAAGGTGCGCATAGAGGACGATGCGCTCATAGCGGCCGTCAATCTGTCGCACAGATATATAACGAACAGGTTCCTGCCCGACAAGGCCATCGATCTGGTCGACGAGGCGGCTTCACGCCTGCGCCTTGAAATGAATTCGGTGCCTGAGCCCATAGACAACCTTAACAGCCGTATCCGCCAGCTGGAGATAGAGAAGGAGGCCATCAAGCGGGAGGGCGTGTCCCTGAAGATGGAAAAGATAGATGCGGAACTGTCGGAGCTCGGGACGGAAAGGGACGCCCTTATGAAGCGCTGGAACGAGGAAAAAGGGATATTGACGTCCCTGCAGACGGCCCGTCAGCAGATGGAAGACTGCCGGATAGAGGCGCAGTCCGCCGAAAGGGCCGGGGACTACGGCCGCGTGGCCGAAATCCGTTACGGCAGGATGACACAGCTGCAGAAGACCATAGACGAGCTGACCGCCAAGGAAGCGGCCATCGAAAGCCCCATCATCACGGAGGCCGTCACCCCGGAGGATATCGCTGAAATAGTGGCCAAATGGACCGGCATCCCCGTCAAGAAAATGCTTGAAAGCGAAAAGGAAAAACTGCTTCGCATGGAAGAGGAACTGCACAGGCGGGTAGTCGGCCAGGATGCGGCCATAAAGGCCGTGTCGGACGCCGTGCGCCGCAACCGCGCAGGACTGTCCAACGAAAAGCGGCCGATAGGGTCGTTCCTGTTCATGGGCACCACCGGCGTGGGCAAGACGGAGCTCGCCAAGGCCCTGGCGGAATTCCTGTTCAACGACGAGAATATGATGACACGCATCGACATGAGCGAATATCAGGAGCGGCATACGGTTTCCCGTCTTGTCGGGGCGCCTCCGGGATACGTAGGATACGACGAAGGCGGACAGCTTACCGAGGCGGTGCGCCGCAAACCTTATTCGGTGGTCCTTCTCGACGAGATAGAAAAGGCTCATCCGGACGTGTTCAACGTGCTTCTGCAGGTGCTTGACGACGGCCGCCTTACCGACAACAAGGGCAGGACGGTGGATTTCAAGAATACTATATTGATAATGACCTCGAACGCCGGTTCGGACATAATCGGCTCCTATATGGAACGCCTGCCCGAAACGGACGGGAAGGACGATCCGTCCGCCCAGATGCGTGCCATCGCCGGGCGCCGGAACCTGCTGGAGCAGTGCCGCGACCAGGTGATGGAAGTGCTGAAGCAGAGCGTCCGCCCGGAATTTCTCAACAGGATAGACGAGATCATAATGTTCGATCCTTTGACCAAGGCCGACATCCGCGAAATCTTTCATATAAACATGAGGGAATTGCAGGACAGGATGGCCGGTAACGGCGTCAATATCACTTTCACGGAAGCATTCGAAGACTTCATCACGGAAAGCGGCTACGATCCGTCATACGGGGCGCGTCCCGTCAAGAGGCTTCTGCAGCGGGAACTGGTCAATCTGCTGGCCAAGGCCGTACTTGACGGCACCGTGCGCAAGGAAGGAACCGTCGTGGTGGACGTCGCAGGAGGACGTACCGTGCTCAGGAACGGTTAATCTTCCTCCGGCATCAGAAGCGTTTCGCCGTGGTCCTTGGCCACGGCTTCTTTCCATTTGTCCGAATAGCCCGGCTGAATCAGTTCGGGGATGCGCAGCGAATGTTCCGTGTGCCTGAAGCTGCCGTCCATGTTCTGGAGCTTGACGTTGCCGTCAATGTATTTGACGAGCAGCATTTCTTCGAGGGCCACCCATTCGTTGAAGATGTTGTTGGCCGTGGTGACGGAATATTTGGTAAGATAATGCCGTATCTGCGAGAAAGGATCTTCGAGCTTGGCGAGGAGCCTCCTGTCGTTGGGGTTCTTCGCCGCCCTCTTGTTGAGGTCCATGGCTATTTCATTGTACATTACGAGGGCCGTGCTGTCCACGATTCTCGTGTCATGGAACATCTGTCCGTTTTCGAACTCGTCTATTTTCTCGCGCACCGTGGGCGCCATCTGGTCGTACATTTTGTAGCAGGCGTTGGCGACGCGGTTGTTGATCCAGAACGAGGATGTCCTGGAATAGGTGATCATATCCCCGTTGCCTTCGCGGAAGCACTCGGGAACCTTGTTCACGTTGGTGTAGATGGGGGTGAGATAAGAAGTCGCGGCATCGTCGGTGCCGAACCACAGCAGTCCGCCGATGACGTCGGGCAGATAGGGCCTCGCCTGTCCCACGAACCAGAATCCGGTCTGCTGCGTGGCTATGGCCCTTTCATTGACATAGGTCTTGTCGTCGTATTCGAAGGTGAGCGGCCTCCACCTGTAGGGCAGGCCGTTGCCGCCGGCGCCGATGTCCTGCGTCATGTCCATGGGCGTGCCTTCGAAATGGTCGCGCATCACGTCGGCCACATCTTTTACGCTTATCTTGCGCACCGGCTTCACGAAGAGCGGAAGCGGGTCGCCGAGGTCATATCCCATGGCATAGTCTATATATGAGTAGGCGTCCTTGGTGATGAGGTCCCCGTTTTCGTCCCTGAAGGTGAACCATCCGTTGCACAGGATGTTGAATGCGCTCCACACCCTCGCGTCGCAGCCCCTCACGGTGCCGAAGTCGGCGGGGCAGTAGGCGTCCTTGAAGCTGAAGTCTTCGTCCTCGCCTTCGAAATAGCCTTTTTCCTTGGCGAAGGATATCACGTCGGGGGCATACAGGCAATTGTCGGGATCGTCGAGCGGGAACTTCCCTATGCGGGCCTGGTTGGCATGGGCGCAGATGTATCCGTCAGGCACCCTGCGGGCCACCCATACGATGCCTCTGTCGATGTTTTTCCCGTTCTTCAGGTTGGTGCCTTTGCCTATGAGATCCATTATCCAGACTTCGTCCTTGTCCGCAATGGAGAATGTCTCCCCTTCGGAGCAGTATCCGTAGGTGCCGGCCAGATCCACTATCACGTCGATGGCTTCGCGCGCCGTGGCCGCCCTCTGCAGGGCTATGTATATCAGGGAGCCGTAGTCCAGCTTTCCTTTGACGTCGGCGAGTTCGTAGCGTCCGCCCCAGGTGGTTTCGGCTATGATCACCTGTTTTTCGTTCATGTTGCCCACGGTCTTGTAGGTATATGCGGCCTGAGGAATTTCGCCGAGGAACCGCCCCGTGTCCCATTCGTATATCTTCATCATGCTGCCGGGCTGCCAGTATGCGGCCGGCCTGAAATAGAGTTCGCCGTACAGCTGGTGGGAATCGGCGGCGTAGGATACCATGTTGGAACCGTCCGTGCTTGCGCCCTTGGTGACGATTATGTTCGTACAGGCCTTGCCGCCGTCAGGAAACGACAGCGCCGCGATGCAGGCGGCAATGCCGGAAAATATTGATGTTCGCCTCATTTTGCACATTATGATTAATTGCTTAATTTTGCCGTAAGGAATGCAAAGCTATGAATTTTTTTTGTCGCATGAAACAGTTGGGCCTCTTTTCATTGTCCGTAGTGACGATGTTGTCTTCTTTCGCCCTTTCGGCGCAGGACCGTCAGGAAACAAAGGATCCGGAAAAGGCGGAGCAGGAATTTCTTGAAAGCATAGACAAGGAAGTCGCCCGTCTGTCGGCGCTCCTGGATCTCGAATATTGGCAGGAATTCTATGTGGATTCGACTCTCAATCACGACCTGCGTGCGCTTCAGGATGAAATAAAGCCTCTCGTGGACTCCAAGGTGTCCAATACGGATATATTCCAGGATGTCTACGACAAATGGTTTGAAAAGATATACCTCTCCTATCAGGGCATTTTCAACGAAGACCAGTGGAGCCGGTATCTGAAATCCGGCGCCGCGCGCGAAAAGAAAAACCGTGACAAGAGGCGGGCCAAGCGGGAAAGTACGGGAAATTAGTTATATTTGTCCGTTATTTTGAATTGAATATGAAAGAAACCATAGAACGGCTGCTCTCCGAACTGGAGGGCGTAAGGTGCAAGACTCTCAGAGAAGTCGAGGACATGCGCGTGCATTATCTCGGCAAGAAGGGAGAAATAACCAAGCTTTTCGACGAGTTCCGCACCGTCGCTCCCGAAATGAAAAAGGAGTTCGGCCGGAAATTGAATGAGCTGAAGCAGCTGGCCGCCGCCAAGATAGACGAACTGAGGGAGACGGTTTCCGTGCAGGAGGACACGGCCGCGCCGAAACGCGACATGACTATGCCGGGCGACGCTTTCGAATTGGGCTCGAGGCATCCGGTGTCGATAGTCCGCCAGGAAATAGTGGACATCTTCCGCAAATTCGGCTATGACGTGGCGGAAGGTCCGGAAATAGAGGATGACCGTCATGTGTTCGAGGCGCTCAACTTCCCTCCCGACCATCCTGCGAGGGACATGCAGGATACGTTCTTCGTGTCCGTCGGCCATCCGAATCCCCTCTTGCTCCGCACTCACACGTCATCGGTACAGGTGCGCACTATGGAGAATGCCCGCCCTCCGATCAGGGTCGTATGCCCCGGCCGGGTGTTCAGGAACGAAGCCGTTTCGGCGCGGGCGCACTGCATTTTCCATCAGGTGGAAGGCCTTTATATAGACAGGAACGTCACCTTTGCCGATCTGAAGCAGGCCATCCTCCTGTTTGCCAGGGAAATGTTCGGCCCCGATACGAGGATACGCATGAGGCCGTCTTATTTTCCTTTTACCGAACCATCTTCCGAAGTGGACGTCAGCTGCAACATTTGCAAGGGCAAAGGCTGCAACGTCTGCAAGGGCACGGGCTGGTTGGAAATCTTAGGATGCGGCATGGTCGACCCCAACGTGCTTGAAGCCAGCGGCATAGACAGCCGGGAATATAGCGGATTCGCTTTCGGAATGGGAGTTGAGCGCATAGCCATGCTCAAATGGCAGGTGAACGACCTGCGCCATTACTTCGAGAACGACATGCGTTTTCTGCACGAATTCAGCACCGCCGTCGAAGTTTGACGTATTTTCGTGCGAAAAAAGCAGAAAAAAACTCAAAAAATTTGCAAACACGGATTTTATTCGTAACTTTGTAGTCCCATGCGGAAATAGCTCAGTTGGTAGAGCACGACCTTGCCAAGGTCGGGGTCGCGAGTTCAAGTCTCGTTTTCCGCTCCAAAACATCAATCGAAACGCCCTGCAATGTTGCGGGGCGCTTTGATTTTAAAACGCAGCTTCTTTTTGACAAACAGAGCTCAGATGCAAAACTTTCGCTATCTTTGCAAAAACAGGGGTCTTATGACTATGAACAGCATTAATGTCCGCATTCCCAAGAGTGATATGCCTTTCTTTCGGAAGCTGTCGCGGAAAATGGGATGGGTGTATTCCGACAATACTTTTGATGCAACTGATTGCGATGCCTATCGTGAAGCGATGGAAGATGTTGAAGCCGGTCGCGTTTACCATGCCGAAAGTGTTGAGGATATGTTCACCCAAATTCTCGGCTGATGTATTCCATTGACTATACTAATCGCTTTAAGAATGATTTGCAGCGATGTCAAAAACGGGGCTTGGATATAAATCTCGTTCGTGAGGCCATTGTCCTTCTTCAGCAAAACGGCAGGCTCCCTGCCTCCTATAGGCCGCATAAACTTGGCGGTGACCGCATTGGTCAGTGGGAATGTCATATTAAGCCTGACTGGCTGCTTGTCTGGGAACAGAATGATATGGAACTTCGGCTTCTGTTTCTTTACACAGGCATTCATTCTGATTTGTTCAAATAACAGTTTTTATATGCTTAAACCAGGAGACAGGATGCCTTCGTTCGAAGTGTCGGATCATGAAGGCAATACGGTGAAGTCGGAGGATTTCATCGGGAAGGGCCGGAAGACGGTGATTTATTTCTACCCGAAGGACAATACGCCGGGCTGCACCGCGGAGGCCTGTTCGATACGGGACGGTTATGACGATCTGACGGAAGCGGGCTACAATGTCGTCGGAGTGAGCAAGGACGGCGCGAAGTCGCATTCCGGATTCCGTTCCAGATATGGCCTTCCTTTCACGCTGCTTTCCGATCCGTCCGCGAAAATGCTTCAGGATTTCGGAGCGTGGGGCGAAAAGAAGATGTACGGCAAGACTGTCATGGGCACGCTTCGCCGCACGTTCGTTTTCAGCGAAGACGGCATACTCGAGCGCGTCATAGAAAAGGTGGACGTCAAAAACGCCGCCGCGCAGATTCTCGAAGGGCGGCAGGATTGAAAATTTTTGATTTTTTCCGCGGAAAAACTTAAATTTGAAACAAAACTGCAATATCCGGATTATGGAAAAAATCAAAGGTCTTATCGACGCTCCCTTCACGCCCATGCTGGCCAACGGAGACGTCAATCCCGAACCCATTCCCGCCTATGCGGCCATGCTGGCCAAGAACGGGCTCAAGGGCGTATTCATCAACGGATCCTCGGGCGAGGGATATATGCTTACCCCCGATGAACGAATGCTGCTTGCCGAGAAATGGATATCGGCCGCTCCGGCAGGATTCAAGGTAATCGTACACGTGGGAAGCTGCTGCCTGCGCGAAAGCGTCAGGCTCGCCGCACATGCCGCGGAAATAGGCGCATGGGGCATAGGCGCCATGGCACCTCCTTTCCCCAAGATCGGCCGTGTCGAGGAGCTGGCCCTGTATTGCGAAGCCATTGCCGGCGCCGCGCCGTCGCTTCCGTTCTATTTCTACCACATCCCTGCGTTCAACGGAGCCTATCTTCCGATGATAGATCTTCTGAAGCGCGTGGACGGACGCATCCCCAACTTCGCGGGCATCAAATACACCTTCGAGAGCCTGTATGAATACAACCAATGCAGGCTGTACGGCGACGGCAAGTTCGACATGCTGCACGGACAGGATGAAACTATTCTCGCGAGCCTCGCCCAGGGCGGCGCGCAAGGGGGAATAGGCGGCACCACCAATTACAACGGCCGCGAACTTACCGGCATCATCGAAGCATGGGAGCGCGGAGACATCGAAACGGCGAGGGAAAAGCAGAATTTCTCCCAGGCCGTCATCAACGTCATCTGCAACTACCGCGGCAACATCGTGGGAGGCAAGCGCATAATGAAGCTCATAGGGCTCGATCTCGGTCCGAACCGGGTGCCTTTCCGCAACATGACCGACGAGGAGGAGAAGTCCATGAAGGCCGAACTCGAGGCCATCGGATTCTTCGGCCGCTGCAATATCTTCTGACAAACGGTCATAGTCATGAATGCAGAACAACGGAAGTTTCTCGAAGCCTGCCGGAAGACCTACATCGAGGATCTGACCGGCGACATAATGCCGTTTTGGCTCGGACACGGACTGGATCGCGTGAACGGAGGCGTCTATACCTGCCTCGACAGGGACGGCACCCTTATGGACAGGACGAAGTCCGTTTGGTTCCAAGGGCGTTTCGCCTATGTCTGCGCTTCGGCTTACAAAAACATAAAAAAGGAGCCGCAATGGCACGAGGCGTCGAAAAGCGCATTGGATTTCATAGATGCGCATTGCCGCGATACGGACGGACACATGTTCTTTACGGTCACGGAGACGGGGGCGCCCGTGCAGAAGAGGCGCTATGTCTTTTCCGAATGTTTCGCGGCCGTGGCGATGGCCGAATATGCGGCCGCCTGCGGTGACGGCTCCTATGCGGAAAAGGCCGCCGGGGAGTTCCGCAATATATTGAGGATGCTGTCCACGCCGGGATTCCTGCCGCCCAAGACCTCGGTGCCTTCGATCGGGCATTCCATCACCATGATATTGATCAACGTGGCCAAGACCATAAAGCAGGTGGCGGACGATCCGGTGCTGGACGCCCGGATTGACGAGTCGGTGGACTTGTTGCGCCGCTGCTTCATGCATCCGGAGTTCGGCACCGTCCTGGAGACTGTGGGCCCCGAGGGTGAATTCATCGATACCATCGCCGGCCGCACCGTCAATCCTGGACATTGCATGGAGACGGGGTGGTTCCTGCTCGATCTCGCCCGCTCGCGCGGCTGGGACAGGAGCCTTGTGGAAATGGGCCTCACCATCATAGACTGGGCCTGGAACTGGGGCTGGGACGAGGAGTTCGGCGGACTGATCAATTTCAAGGACTGCCGCAATTTCCCCTCCCAGGATTATTCGCAGGACATGAAGTTCTGGTGGCCGCAATGCGAGACCATCATAGCCGGGCTGTACGCCTACCTCGCCTCGGGCGACGGACGCTACCTCGAAATGCACCGCAAGGCGCACGAGTGGGCGTATTCGCATCTGCCGGACAAGGAGTACGGGGAATGGTACGGCTATCTGCACAGGGACGGTACGGTGGCGCAGCCGGCGAAGGGGAACATCTTCAAGGGCCCGTTCCACATACCGAGAATGATGATCGAGGCTTCCCGGCTCTGCGGGGAGATTCTTGAGAAGGAAGCGGCTCCTGCGGATGGGGCCGGAGAATGAGATGAAAATGAAATTTTATCGTATGAAAATGACAGTCGTGCTGGCGGCCGCCTCGCTATGCGGCGGATGCGGCGAGGGAGACGGCTCCCGGATTTTATGGCGCCCCGTGGCGTCCGTGGCCCCGGAGGAAGGGGGATATGCAAAAGGTGTGTCGGCACCTTTCGCCGGCACCGCGGACGGAGTTCTTTTGATGGCCGGCGGGGCCAATTTCCCCGACCTGCCTGTGACGGAGGGCGGCCGCAAGGCTTTTTATGACACGATATACCGCTATGGAGAGGACGGCTGGACGGTGGCCGGACGGCTGCCTGCGGAGGCCGCATACGGTGTTTCCTGCGGTCTCGGGGAGAGCGTGGTCTTTGCCGGCGGGTCCAATGCCTCAGGAGCGCTGCGGAGCGTATGGCGCGTGGGGCTGCGCGACGGCAAGGCCGTCGTGACGGAGCTTCCGTCCCTGCCGCATGCCGTGGAGCAGGCGGCAGGCGCAGCCCTCGGCCGACGGATATATATTTGCGGCGGCATTTCGGACGGCGCTCCCTCCGATGAGCTGTGGAGCCTCGACACGGATGCCCCGGAGCCTTGCTGGGAACGGGCCGCGTCCCTCCCGGAAAAGGTCGTGCAGCCGGTTATGGCTGCTTCCGGCGGCTGCCTGTGGCTGTGGGGCGGATTCGATTCGTCCACCGGCGCCGCGTCCGGAAACGGCTACCGCTACGATCCTTCTTCGGACACATGGACGCCCGTTAAGGGGCATCCCGACGGAGGCACCTTCGTCGGCGCAAGCGCGACGGCCCTCCCGGACGGCCGCATAGCCGTCACCGGCGGCGTGGACAGGAAAATATTCGAAGCCGCCGTGCGTCTCCCCTCCGACAAGATCCGTGAATACCAGCTTCATCCCGTGGAATGGTACCGTTTCCAGAATGCGGTACGGCTCTTCGATCCGTCTTCCGGCGAATGGGAAGACCTCGGCGAGTTCACCGGTGCGGCCCGCGCCGGCGCCGCCCTCGTCACTTGCGGAGACGGCATATTCCTTCTCGGAGGCGAGCTGAAACCCGGCATACGCACTCCTGACAATTATTGCGGTACGCTTGTGTCCCGCAAATGACACAGTTCTGAAAAATCCGTGAATATGAACAGATTGCAGCAAAGCAAAGTTTATCCATGGCTCGTAGTGGCCATGCTGTGGCTCGTGGCCCTGCTCAACTATATGGACAGGCAGATGTTGTCCACCATGCAGCCGGAAATGCAGAAAGACATAGCCGAACTGATCGATCCGGTCAATTTCGGCCGCCTCATGGCCATCTTCCTTTGGATATACGGCCTCGTCAGTCCTTTCGCCGGCGCCGTAGCCGACCGCATCAGCAAAAAGTGGCTTATAGTGGCCTCCCTCGGCGTATGGTCCGCGGTTACCCTTCTGATGGGCTATTGCTCCTCGTTCCGGCAGCTCTATTGGCTGCGCGCCCTGATGGGCATCAGCGAGGCGCTGTACATCCCTGCGGCCCTGTCGCTCATAGCGGACTGGTTCACGGGCTCCGCCCGCAGCTTCGCCATAGGCATACACATGACGGGACTTTACATCGGCCAGGCCATAGGCGGGTTCGGCGCCACGGTGGCGGCGGCCCATTCATGGCAGAGCACCTTCCATTGGTTCGGCATCATAGGCATTTCCTATGCCGTGGTGCTCATCCTGCTGCTGCACGACAAGAGATCCGAGATCCCGTACGTCGCCGAGAAGGCCGTCGAAAAGAAGAAAGAACCCATATTCCGCAGTTTCTCGATAGTCTTTTCCAACATCGCGTTCTGGACGATCCTGTTCTTCTTCGCGTCTTCGTCGCTTCCGGGCTGGGCTACAAAGAACTGGCTGCCCACCCTGTTTGCAGGCAGCCTCAATATTCCCATGTCCCAGGCGGGCCCCATTTCCACCATTACCATAGCCGCATCGTCCTTCATCGGCGTCATGCTGGGAGGCCCCGTGTCCGACCGCTGGGTAAGACGCAATCTGCGCGGCCGCATCTACACGAGCGCGATAGGCCTGGCGATGATGATTCCCGCCCTCGTCCTGCTCGGCGTCGGCAAGGGAATGTTCGCGGCAGTGGCCGCCGGCCTTTGCTTCGGCATAGGCTACGGCATGTTCGACACCAACAACATGCCCATCCTCTGCCAGTTCGTGTCGGCCCGGCACCGCGCCACCGCATACGGCGTCATGAATATGACCGGCGTGTTCGCGGGCGCCATCATCACCAACGTGCTCGGCAAATGGGCCGCCGGCGACAATCTCGGCATGGGCTTCGCGCTTATGGCCGGAGTGCTGGTGCTGGCCCTCGTCCTGCAGCTTACCGTGCTCAAGCCGACTACGGACAACATGGAGTAATGTTTCTCCGGAACGATTTATCCAATGAAAACCATATATCCGATGAGAACCATAAGAATCATACTCATCACGATCGGCCTCGCTGCCTTTTCAGGAATGGCGCGGGCCCAGTATCCCACCTATTGGCATCAGCGCGCCACGCTTTTTGAAGCGCAGCCCGTCTCGGCCGGCGACATCGTCTTTCTCGGCGACAGCATCACCGACGGAGGCGAATGGTGCGAACTGTTCGGCGGCTGCCGGTTCAAGAACCGCGGGATCAGCGGCGACATTTCACAGGGTGTATACGACCGCCTCGATGCCGTCGTCAGCGGCCGTCCCGCAAAGATTTTCCTCATGATAGGAGTCAACGACCTTTCGCGCGGTGTTCCGGAGGATACCATAGTGGCCAACATCGGCAAGATCATCGACAAGGTGCATGCGGACTCTCCCGGCACCCGGTTCTATCTGCAGAGCATACTGCCAGTGAACGAAGACAAGGGCATGTTCCAGGGCCATACGGCAAGGCGCGCCGACATAGCCCCGCTCAATGATAGGCTGCGTGCTCTGGCCGCGGACAAGGGCGCGGTCTATATCGACCTTTACGGCAGCTTCACGGTGGAGGGTACGGACAAGCTGAATCCCGATTACACCAACGACGGCCTGCATCTTCTCGGCCCCGGCTACCTGCTGTGGAAAAAGATCGTGGAACCTTATGTAAACGAATGAACATGAAAAGATTGCTCTTTATATTCGTCCTTTGCACGGCCTTCGCTTCGGGGCTGTCCGCCGGACGCGTCAAGGTGGCCTGCGTCGGCAACAGCGTCACCTATGGCTACAAAATAGAGAACAGGGAGGTAAACTGCTATCCGGCGCAGCTTCAGGCCATGCTCGGAGACGGTTTCGAAGTGGCCAATTTCGGACACAGCGGCACTACGCTGCTGCGGCGCGGACACCGCCCTTATGTGGGTGTGCCCGAATATGAAGCCGCGCTGGAATTCAAGGCCGACCTGGTGGTCATCCATCTCGGCCTGAACGACACGGATCCCCGGAACTGGCCCAATTACGGCGACGAGTTCGTCAGGGACTATCTGTCGCTTATAGATGCGTTCAGGCAGGCCAACCCGTCCTGCCGGATATGGGTATGCCGGATGACGCCCATTTTCCACGACCATCCGAGATTCGTTTCCGGCACACGCGACTGGTTCTGGCAGGAGCAGAAGGCCATTGAAACAGTTGCGGAAATCGCGGGACTGCCCCTCATCGATCTGCACGGGGCGCTGTATGACCGTCCGGATCTCTTTCCGGATGCGCTGCATCCCGATGCCGAGGGCGCAGGGATACTTGCCCGTACCGTCTATTCCGCCATCACCGGGGACTACGGCGGTCTCAGGCTTTCCCCCGTCTACGGGGACGGCATGGTGCTGCAGAGGGACGTTCCGCTCGGCATATCCGGCATAGCCGATGCGGGGGAGACCGTCACCGTCAGCGTGCAGGGCCGGAAGGCAAGCGCCGTGACCGGAGGGGACGGCCGCTGGAAGGTCGTTCTTGAGCCTCTCGCCTGTTCCGCGGAGCCTCTGACGATGGAGGTGGAGACGGCGAAGCGCAGGATAGTCTTTCATGACGTTCTGGTCGGGGACGTATGGCTGTGCTCCGGCCAGTCCAACATGGCTTTCCGCCTGGAGGAGAGCGCGGGCGAAGAAGTGGCTGCGGGCAAGGAATATGCTTCCCGCAATCCTGCGATAAGGCTTTTCGACATGAAGGTCAACTGGGAGACCTACGAAGAGCACTGGAGTACGGAAGTCCTTGATTCGCTTGACCGGCTGCAATATTACCGCGGGACGTCGTGGACGCATTGTACGCCGGAGACCGCGGCCCGTTTTTCGGCCGTCGGCATGGCGTTCGGCCGCACGCTTGCGGACAGCCTCGGCGTACCCGTAGGCCTGGTCTGCAATGCCGTCGGAGGCTCGCCCACCGAGGCGTGGATAGACCGCAGGACCATGGAGTTCGAATTCCCGGACATGCTCCATGACTGGATGCACAATGATTTGGTGCAGGACTGGGTGCGGAACAGGGCGGTGTTCAACGTGGCCTATACCGACAATCCCCTGCAGAGGCATCCGTATGAGCCCTGCTATCTTTTCGAGGCGGGGATGGGTCCTTTTCTGGATTTCAGCTTCAAGGGCGCCGTCTGGTATCAGGGCGAGTCCAACGCCCACAACATAGAGGCGCACGAAAAGCTTTTCCGGATGCTCGTGAAGAGCTGGAGAGAGGTGTGGGGAGACGATTTCCCCGTGTACTATGTCCAGCTGTCGGGCATGGACAGGCCAAGCTGGCCGCGCTTCCGCGACAGCCAGCGCCGGCTCATGAGCCGGCTGCCCGGAACGGGCATGGCCGTCTGCAGCGACCTCGGCGACTCATTGAACGTACATCCGAAGCACAAGGCGGCCGTCGGAGAGCGTCTTGCGCGGTGGGCCCTGAACAAGACCTACGGCCATGACGTAGTACCGTCCGGTCCGCTTTTCAGCGGGGCCGAGGCCCGCGACGGCAGCATATATGTCAGCTTCGATTACGGAGAAGGCCTTCACGGCGCCGACGGCGGGCCGCTGAGGACTTTCGAAGTGGCCGAATACGACGGACTTTATTATCCCGCCGAGGCGGAGGTCACTGAAGACGGCCGTCTGCGCGTGTGGAGCGGACAGGTGAAGAACCCCCGCTACGTCCGTTACGGATGGCAGCCGTTCACTCATGCCAATCTGGTAAATGGCGAAGACCTTCCGGCCTCCACTTTCTGCGGCGAAGCGTCCGGAGACTGAGCGCCTATTTCAGAAATACGAAAAACACTGCCATTATTAGGCACACGAATGCGGCGAAGTGATTCCACTGGAGCGCCTGTCCCTTGAACACCAAGGACACTATCAGAGTGAACACGGTCAGGGACACGACCTCCTGAATCACTTTCAGCTGCATGAGGTTGAAAGGTCCACCGTTTTCGGCAAAGCCTATGCGGTTGGCGGGCACCTGCGCGCAATATTCGAAAAACGCCAGCCCCCAGGAGAACAGAATGACGGCGAAAACCGGCCATCCTGTGGAGATTTTCATTTCCTGCAGCTTGAGGTGGCCGTACCATGCGAAAGTCATGAAAATGTTTGACACTACGAGAAGAAGTACCGTGAACAGTCCTTTCATTTTTCTTGTTTGTTTTTAAAGGAAAATTCGCAGCCGCAATAGGGCTGGTTATAGAATGAATACTGTTTTATAAGCTGGTTTCTCCTTTCTTGAAGACCTCCCTTTCGCCAGTTCATGGACCACCACGACACGCCGGGGAACAGGCTGCATGCAAATTCCCCCGCCGCGTCGATCTGCGAAAGATCTTTCCACCGCGAGGAAGCGAGCGTAGTCGCCAGCACATGTAATCCGTGCCTGCACGCATATCCGGCGGCCCTCGTGAGCCTGTATTTGAAACATTCAAGGCAGCGGCGTCCCCTTTCCGGTTCTTTTTCAAGATGTTCCGCTATGCGGCGCCAGTTCTCGTGGTCATAGTCGTCGTCTACGATTTCAAGTCCGAGGGATCGGGCGTGCCTTGTGCATTCATTCTTGCGGATGAGATATTCTTCCAAAGGAAAAATGTTGGAATTGGAATAATAGATGACGGGAGTTATCCCGTTGTACAAAAGACATTCTATTATGGCCGAGGAACACGGGGCGCAGCAGGCATGCAGCAGAATGCGTGTCTCGCCCGAAGGAGCCTCCACGACGGGAGGATGTTTCACCGGCTGTTCCATGCCGCGAAATTACAACAAAAAAGAAAATATTCGGAACAATCGTGCGTCTTTTGACTTGCTGACCGGGATTTTTCCGGAGATATGATTTATCTTTGTGCCTTGATCATTCATAGTTAAGATTTATGAAACGTTTCGCGATTTTCGCCGCGGCGCTGTTAGCAATGTCGCATGCCGGCCTGCGTGCCGATGAATGGATAAGGATAAACCAGCTCGGGTATCTTCCCGAAGCATCGAAAGTCGCCGTGCTCATGAGCGAATCGGAGATTGACGTGCGGTCTTTCTCCATCGTCGACGCCTTCACCGGCGAGACCGTGCAGACTTTCGGCCGTGTACGGGCGACGGGCCCCCTCGGAGCCATGAAATCCACTTTCCGCCTTGACTTCAGCGGACTTGTGCGTCAAGGAACATATTATATAGAGGCTGCGGGCTGCAAGTCTCCCGTATTCCCAGTGAACGTGGCCGTATATAACGGCACGGCCGATTTCGTCCTCAATTACATGCGCCAGCAACGATGCGGATGGAACCCCATGCTTCGCGACAGCTGCCATACGAAGGACGGATACATCACGTACCATACCGATCCGGCGAAGAACGGAAAGAGGATAGACGTGACGGGAGGCTGGCACGATGCGTCAGACTGCCTGCAATATACCACCACCACCGCCAATGCCATATATCAGATGATGTTCGCTTTCCGCACCAATCCGGAGGCGTTTGCCGACGTGTACGGGGCCGACGGCCTGCCGGGAGCCAACGGCATTCCCGACATCGTGGATGAAATCTACTGGGGCATGGAGTGGCTGGACAAGATGAATCCCGAACCGGGAGAATTTTACAACCAGCTGGCCGACGACCGCGACCATGTGGGCATGAGGCTGCCTTCCAAGGACCATGCCGATTACGGCTGGGGCCCCGGCAACGGCCGTCCCGTGTATTTCTGCTCCGGAAAGCCCCAGATGCGCGGCCGCAAGACGGGGCGCATGAACGAGACCACGGGAGTGTCGAGCACCGTGGGCAAATTCGCATCCGACTTCGCTTTCGGATCCGAGGTGCTGCGGCCGTATTATCCGGATTTTGCCGACAGGATAGGGGAAAAGGCTCTTGACGCGTTCACGGTCGCCGAAGCCGATCCCGGAGCCTGCCAGACCGCGTCGGTGGTGTCCCCCTACATATATGAGGAAGACAACTGGACCGACGACATGGAACTTGCGGCCATGGAGATGTTCCGCAAGACGGGGGACGCCTCGTATCTGTCCAAGGCAGTCGAATACGGACGCAGGGAGCCCGTGACCCCGTGGATGGGGGCCGACAGCGCCCGACATTATCAGTGGTATCCGTTCATGAACATGGGGCATTATCTCCTTGCCTCCGAAGGCGGCGGCAGCGTGCGCGACGAATTTGTACGCAATCTGCGCAGCGGCATAGAACGGACATTCGAAAAGGCCGAGGGAACGCCGTTCCTGTACGGCATCCCGGGCATCTGGTGCTCCAACAATCTCGTGACGGCAATGATCACACAGTGCATCCTGTACAGGGAACTGACCGGGGACACACGCTATGTCGAGATGGAAGGCTCGCTGCGCGACTGGCTGTTCGGATGCAATCCGTGGGGAGTCAGCATGATAGTCGAACTCCCCCGCGGAGGCACATATCCTTTCCAGCCGCATTCATACGTCCATAGCCTCGGAATCGGCAACACGACCGGCGGCCTTGTGGACGGACCTGTCTATTCGACCATATTCAACGGCCTCAGCGGCGTGAACATGGAGGGCGGCAACAACTACATGGAGTTCCAGCCCGGAAGGGTGGTTTACCATGACAGCGTGCACGACTATTCCACCAACGAGCCTACGATGGACGGGACGGCCTCGCTCACTTTCCCGTTGTCCTTCTATCAGATGGAAGGGCGGCGCCAGGCCGACAGGAACGTCTATGTAGACGGCGGCATCAACCGCACCGACCCTTCCCGCAAGAGGGTTACGCTCGTTTTCACGGCGGCCGACAAGGCGGACGGCGCGGACAGGATAATATCCGTGCTCAGGCGTTACGGCATCAAGGGAGGATTTTTCTTTACCGGAGAGTTCTATGAGAAATTTCCCGATGTCATTCAGCGTCTCCGCGCCGACGGCCATTATGTAGGCAGCCACAGCTACGGGCACCTGCTGTACATGCCGTGGGAAAATCACGACAGCCTGCTCGTAAGCCACGAGGAATTCAACGAAGACATGTTCAGGAGCTATCGCCTGATGGCTGAGGCCGGCATTTCCAAATCGGAGGCGCCGTATTTCATACCTCCGTACGAGCACTACAATTCTACCGTGTCTTCATGGGCGAAACAGCTTGGCCTTCAGGTGATCAACTATACTCCCGGCACGGGCAGCAACGCCGACTACACCACTCCGGACATGAAGAATTACCGCAGCAGCGACGAACTTCTCAGGAAACTGTTCGATTACGAGAGCGAAAAAGGGCTCAACGGCCATTTCATCCTGATACATTTCGGCACCGAAGATTCGCGCAAGGACAAATTCTACGACCGTCTGCCCGACATAATCCGCCGTCTGAAAAAGAAAGGATACGAATTCGTCCCGGTCGGGGAAGCCGTGGGACTCGGAATTGAATGATACCCGGCATGGCTTTTCACAAATATATTCATTCGCGCGACAAGGCGATTCCGGATACGAAGATGAACGGATGGCTGGCCCTGAGCCCGCTGTTCGTTTTCCTCGGCATTTACCTCGTTTCTTCCATCGTGGCCAAGGACTTTTACAGGGTTCCGATCGCCGCGGCCTTCGTCATCGCCTCGGCGTACGCCATGGTCATCACGAGGGGAGCAAAAGGCATGGAGGGGATGCTGGGCATCTTTTCCAAAGGCGCCGGCAACAGCACCGTGCTGCTGATGGTGTGGGTTTTCGTACTTGCGGGGGCTTTCGCGGCCACTGCCAAGAACATAGGCGCCATTGACGCGACGGTGGCGTTCACTCTGAAGATTCTGCCGGGGAAGCTGCTTTATGCGGGGCTTTTCCTGGCCGCATGCTTCATTTCGATGGCGATAGGCACGAGCGTAGGCACGATTGTGGCCCTGGTGCCCATAGCCGCCGGCATTGCGGAGCAGACGGGCACGTCGCTGCCGTTCATTACCGCCATAATAGTGGGAGGATCATTTTTCGGAGACAACCTGTCGTTCATATCCGACACCACCATTGCGGCCACCAGGACGCAGGGCTGTTCCATGAGGGACAAGTTCCGTGCGAACATCTTCATCGCCGCCCCGGCCGCGCTGGCGGTGGCGGCCGTATATGTTTTCAAAGGGGCTTCGGTCGACTTCATGCCGGCGGCTTCCGACGTGCAGTTCATCAAGCTGCTGCCGTACATCCTCGTAATAGGGCTTGCCGTGGCGGGCGTGAACGTGGTGAACGTGCTCGGCACCGGCATCATAGTCAACGGCGTGATAGGCTTGTGCACCGGCGGCGGACTGATAGACTGGATGTCGTCGATAGGCGAAGGCATCAGCGGCATGAGCGAATTGATCGTCATTACCATGCTTGCCGGGGGCATGCTGGAGATGATACGGCATAACGGCGGGCTCGATTTCATAATCGACAGGCTTACGCGCCGGGTTTCCGGCAAGCGCGGCGCCGAGTTCTGCATCGCGGCGCTCGTCGGCCTCGCCAATTTCTGCACGGCCAACAACACCGTGGCCATCATAACGGCAGGCCCCATAGCCAAGGACATAGGCGGCCGCTTCGGCCTGGCTCCGCACAGGATCGCCAGCATCCTCGACACTTTTTCCTGTTTCGTGCAGGGAATAATCCCCTATGGCGCGCAGATGCTGATGGCGTCCGAACTGGCGGACGTCTCGACCATGTCCATAATCGGCTGTCTGTATTACCCCATGGCCCTATGCATAGTCGCCGTGATGTCCATAATTTTCCGTTTCCCGCGGCAGAACGTACGCGGCGGCGCGGCCGGCGGTACACAATTATGATTATGGACCGGAGCGAGGATACCAACAATTTGGGATTGCCGTGCGCCGCAGGATGCGCTACCTTTGTCCATGTCAAATTTGAGATTTGAAGCCATACGGTTAAATTTAGATCCTTTTAATTGTCAGAGTCCTCTTCCGGCGGGAGCCGCGGGAGGACTCTTTAAGGATAAATTGCGGGGTAAAACGTTTTTTCCTACCTTTGAACGATCCAAACGATGTCTTTATGACTAAGAACGCAATAAAGATGAAGGCCTCCGACCTCATAGACCGGAATTTCCATCTCATAGGTGTAATGTCCAGAATGGGGATGTCTCTCGGCTTCGGCGAAGCATCCGTGCTCGAACTGTGCCGCAGACACGGTGTGGACGCGGACACGTTCATGCTGATATGCGATGTCTACGATTCTCCGGACGGTTACGTCCCGCTGAAGGAAGCCCTTGACTCCGTGAACGCAGCCGACATAGTGCGGTATCTCCGCCTTTCGCACAGCTATTATACCGACAGCGCCCTTGTGACACTGGCCGCCGCCATAGAAAAGATGCTCGTCCCCTGCGGCGAAAGCTACAGGAAAATTATATGGAAATTCTTCAGCGACTACAAGGACGAATTGGAGAGACATTTCGAATTCGAGGAACTTCACGTGTTCCCTTATGTGGACGCCCTGCTGTCCGGAACCGTCTCCGGCAAGGGCGGGGTGGCGAACTTGGAAGAGGGGCATCACAGCATAGGCGAGAAAATCGGCGATCTGAAAAACATAGTGATGAAATATATTCCTGCGGTCTGCGACGGCGCCGACGTGCAGAAAGTGCTTTTCTACGTGTATTATCTCGAATCCGATCTTGCCAAACATACGGCCATAGAGGACAGCATCCTCATGCCGCTTATCGACAGACTTGAAAATGGCCAGAAGTAACAGGAAAAAAACGCTGCTTGTAATTCCCTCGATGATAGTGGCGCGCGGGATAGAAAGCATATTGGCCGAAGCGGGCGAATTCAGGGTGTCCGGCATGATTTCGGACCTGTCCCCGGCCAATGTGAATCGCCTTAAAGGCACCGACGCCGACATCATCGTGGTGGATCCATCCGTATTCGACGCCGGGTCCCGCGCCAACGCACGCTCCGTCCTCGCCGAATACGCCGACGTCCCGGTGGCCGCCATAGAGAGCGCCGTCATGGATGAAGATTCGCTGCGCCAGTACGATGCCGTCATCAATATGTTCGACTCTCCCTCGGCCATAATAAAAAAGCTGCGCGGAGCCGCTGCTTCCGTACAGGACGAGTCCAAGGACGAAGGGAGCGAATTGTCGACACGAGAAAAAGAGATTCTCGTCGGCGTGGCCACCGGCATGCTCAACAAGGAAATCGCCGACAAATACAATATTTCCGTGTACACGGTAATCACCCACCGCAAGAACATAGTAAAGAAAACGGGGATAAAGACCGTGGCCGGACTTACGGTATATGCCCTGCTGAACAATCTTATAGATATCAATTCAATAGAATAGCCGCAATGGAAAACATGCAGGGAATCATAGTCGGAGCCGCGACTTTCCTCATAATAGGCATATGCCACCCCATAGTGATCAAGGCCGAATACAGATTCACAAAGAAATGCTGGGTTTGGTTTCTCGCCATAGGCCTGTTTTTCGCCGTCCTGTCATTGTTTGTGAAGTCGTTGGTCTTTTCCACCATTTCCGCGGTCACGGGCTTTTCATTCCTTTGGGGCATACTGGAACTTTTCCAGCAAGAAAAAAGGGTTCTCAGGGGATGGTTCCCCGAGAACCCGGCCCATGCGGACTATTATGCCGCCAGACGCCGCGAAACAGGTATTCAGGCGTAGCCGTACAGTTTAAAATTTGTCTTCATTTCTATGATTATTTTGTGAAAAATCCTTGGAAGGCCACGCCGAGCGATATGGATGGCTTATTGTTGTACTGAGCCGCCAGAAAGCGGTACGAATATTCGCATTTCACCGCTATCTCGGGTATCGGAAACCAGTTCAGTCCGGCGGCCACGCGCGTCTTTTCGGCGAATTCCGCTATCTTCTGGCTTTCGTTCCTTATGTACGGATTGTAATATTCGCTGCGGCCGAAGACGAAAAGCCTGTTTCCGGATGTGTGCAGTTTCTCGAAAAGCGAAAAGAGGTCATAGCCTAATTCCATGCCGCAGGCTATGGTGCCGCGTCCTGCCGGGGATTTGTCGTAGGGCGCGCCTGCGGCCGTACGGTTGTGTTTTATGTGTCCGTAATCCACGCTCCCGCGCATTATGATCCGGCTGTCCTCATAAAGGAAATCGAATGCCCCTATGGTTGCGGCGCCTTTCACGCCGGCATGGCGTTCCGTACCGGGATCGTCGGGATAGGCGTTGTGCATGGATTTGCCGTAGTATCCGCTCAGTCCTATGCTGAGGCTTTTTATCGGACTGTTGTCGATGCGCGCCGCGATGCCGCATTGGTCGGCGGCCTTGAATTCGAACGGGGCGCCGGCTCCGCTTTTAACGAAATTGTCACTGCTGAAAAGGAAGGCGTCCGGTCCCGCGATCAATTGCACTTCATAGCGCCATTTTCCCGCTTCGCCCCAGATCGTCACTCCCGTGTCGTGCCAGATGGAGGGCAGTATGGTAAATTCCCCTTCGGGACTGTATACGGTGAAATAATTCATCGGGTCGTTCGCATTGTTGAGGCCTCCGACCGGAACGATGAAATGCCCGGCCTTTATATTGAGCGACGGGAAGAAACTTTTCTGGATCCAGAACTGTTCGAGAGCCGCTTCTCCGGCCCCGGCGTCCGCTATTTCCAATTCGCTTTGCATGCTCCAGCCTTTCCCGAAGTCATAGCCGATGGAAAAGCCTACGTGAGGGATTTCAAGACGTCCGAGCCCTTCTTTTTCGTGGGCTGGGGCGTTGGGATAGCGATAAACGTTGTCGCTGAAGAAATTGCGGGAAAGGGCTATTTCGCCGAATCCGCCTGCGGTGAGTCCTCCGCTGCGTATCTGGGCGTCCGCCGCGCCGCTGAACAGAAAAGTTATCGCCGCCGTTATAGGTATTATTTTTCGCATAATCGTAAATTTTGAATTATGCGGCAAAAATATGGTTTCCCCTTTCCTGCGGCAATCCTAAAATGTGATGAAAAGGGCGGAAGCCAATCCTAAAAAATCAGTACTCAAAGCAGCAGAACGCCTATTCGGTAAGTTATGAAGGCCATGATCCAGGCGACAAGCAGGGTATATACGGCGCTTATGCAGGCCCATTTCCAGCTTCCGGTTTCGTTCTTGATGGCGATGAAAGTGGCGATGCACGGGAAATATAGCAGCACGAACACCATGAAGGACAGGGCGGCCGCGGGCGTGACGCTGTGCTGCAGGGCCGCCGGGAGATGGTCGTCATCCGAGGCGTACATTACTCCGAGAGTGCTCACGACCAATTCTTTGGCCCCTACCCCGGCAAGGAGGCCCACGTCCATTTTCCAGTTGAAGCCGAGAGGCTCAAGCGCCGGCTCGACGCTTTTGCCGAGCATGCCGATGAACGAATGTTCCTGTCTGTACTCCGCGTCCATGCCTTCGTGTCTCGGGAAATAGCCGAGGCACCAGATGATTATCGAACAGATGAGTATGGTGCTCGACATCTTTTCAAGATACTGCCTGCCTTTTCCCCACGTGTGCCTCCAAATAGCCTTGGCCGTAGGTATCCGGTAAGGGGGAAGCTCCATGACGAAGGGGAGGTCGTCATCTTTGATGAAACGTTTCAGCACGAGGGCCGACAGCACGGCCATCACCACGCCCAAAAGATATATGCCGAGCAGGACGAGCGCCGAATTGTGCGGAAAGAACACTCCCGCGAAAAGCACGAAGACCGGGAGCCGTCCGGCGCAGGCCATAAAGGGAATGATGGCGAGAGTGATGAAACGGCTTTTCCGGCTCTCAATGGTGCGCGTCGCCATGATGGCGGGGACATTGCATCCGAATCCCATCACCATGGGAATGAAAGATTTGCCGTGCAGGCCGATGCGGTGCATGAGCCTGTCCACGATAAACGCCGCCCTCGCCATATATCCGCTGTCTTCCATCAGCGATATGAACAGATAGAGAATCATTATGTTGGGCAGGAAAACGAGGACGGAGCCCACTCCGGCTATGACCCCGTCCACGACAAGGTCCTTTATCCAGCCGTCCTTCATGAATTTCCCCGTGAAATCGCCGATGATCCCCACCGCGGCGTCTATCCAGTCCATCGGATACTGTCCCAATGAAAAGGTGGCCTTGAACACGATATACAGCAGGCCTATGAATATGGGGAACGCAAGCCACTTATGGGTGACTACGGCATCTATCTTGTCCGTGACCGAGCGCCTGGGCTTTTCGCTGCGGAACTGTACGTAGGTCTCGGCAAGCGCGCCCTGGATGAATGCGTATTTGGCGTCCACTATGGCCGACTCCGCATCGGTGCCGAGCAGCGACGTTATGCGCGCGTTTTCTTCTTTCCTGGCCTTTTCCAGTTCCTGCCGGTTCGGCAGGCCGGACAGCAATGACGATATGTCCGGATCGTTTTCAAGGTATTTGATGGCCAGATACCGGGTGGAATATTTGGACTTTATGCCTTCGTTGCGGGCGATCATCCCCTTGAGGCGCTCTATGCTCGCCTCAAGTTCCGCCCCGTGGTTGATGTGGATGTGGCGGGCGAGGCTGGCGTCGTTGCGTTCGTAGATGTCTATCACCGTGTCGAACAGCGCGTCGATTCCCTGTCCGTCGCGGCTTACGGTAGGTCGGACCGGTACGCCCAGAAGGTGGCCGAGCTGGCCGACGTCTATCTTGTCGCCCTTGGCTTCGAGCTCGTCGTACATGTTCAGGGCCATCACCACCCTCAGGTTCATGTCTATCAGCTGGGCGGTGAGGTAGAGGTTCCTTTCTATATTGGAGGCGTCCACCACGTTTATGACGACGTCCGGCACGGAGTCGGTGAGGGCGTTTCTGACGTACAGTTCCTCGGGACTGTAGGCCGAAAGGGAATATGTGCCCGGCAGGTCTATGAGGGTGATCTTATAGCCCTTGTATTCAAACCTGCCCTCTTTTGCGTCGACCGTCACCCCGCTGTAATTGCCGGTGTGTTCGTGGCGGCCGGAAGCTATGTTGAAAAGGGACGTCTTGCCGCAGTTCGGGTTGCCGACAAGGGCCACGCGTATGTCGCGCCGCCTGTCGTCGGCCATTTCCGACATTATCTTTTCTATATTTTCATCATCGTCCGGATCTCCCGGAACGGCGGCGTCCGGCCCCTCCCGCATACGAAGGACCTTCTGGGCCTCGCTTTCGCTTATGACCTCTATTTTCTCGGCTTCCTCCCTGCGCAGAGACAATTTATAGCCTATGATTTCATATTCTATGGGGTCTTTGAGGGGGGCGTTCAGGATGACGCTCACCTTCTTGCCCCTTATGAAACCCATCTCTATAAGTCTTTTGCGAAAGCTGCCATGCCCGTTCACACGGACTATTACGGCCTTTTCGCCTGTCTGCAATTCGGAAAGTAACATGTCGGCGGAAATTTAGCACGACAAAAATAGTGCTTTCGTCAGGACGGGACAATCCTCATTTTTGGGGATTTTGTCCGTTTTATTTCAGCAGATCTTCCAATTCCGTCCAGGGCACGGTCACGGAAATCGTTCCGAGCGAGTACGGACCGATCTCGTAGGGCTGGTAGATATATGTCACTCCGTCTTCCGAAACCATGAAGTTGCCGTTCGGCGCGATTTGCCTTACGAAAAGCCCTTCGTACGATTCTTCGTCGTCAAACGCTTCCGGCAGATGCGTGCTGAGCCGTTCCGAGAGGCCCTCCTCATATCCGTCGGCGAAAAGGTCGCTTTCATTCACTGCGCTTCCGTCGCGCAGGTCAAGGACTATGGCATCCAGTTGTCCTAAGCCGTGCGCTCCGCCCGTATAGGAGTCGTGCTCTACGACATAGGAGATCAAGCCCTCATGGCCGCCGGAGAAATATCCGGTGACATTGTCGGTCCAGGAAAGCCACGTGCCGCCATTCTTGCCCTGTTCGTTGTCTTTGATGACGTCTTCCCACAGTTCCTCGTTGGTTTCGCGGTATTCTTTGGCGAGACTGTCGATGTACACGGCGGCGGCCGCCGCTATGTCGCCGGACGGTTCCGCGGGATGGAACGCCGCGTTGGCGATCTGCCTGCGGATCATTTCGAGCGTATTCTTTTTCAGGCCCTTTACGGGATATTCCACCGAGATGCGGATATCCATCGAATCCGGACTGTCCCACGCAAGTCCTACCATGCGGGCGTCATCGAATGTGACCGTCACCATTTCCTTGCCTGCGCATGCCGACAAAAGGAGGACGGCCGCGGCGAGCGCCGCCATGATGGTCGTATTTTTCATCATTTCAATCGTTATGCAGTTGATAAATGTCCACGAGCGGCCGTTGGCTGTCTCCGAGAAGCCATTCGCTGTAGTAGTCGGCCATCTTCCAGAAGAAATACTCGTTCATGTCCCCGAAGCCGTGCCTCTGTCCGGGCAGGTACAGGAAGTCGAACCTCTTGCCGGCGCGGATGAGGGCGTTGACGACGCGTATGGTATTTGCCGGATGCACATTGTTGTCTATGTCCCCGTGCACGAGGAGAAGATGTCCCTTCAGGTTCCCGGCCAGCTCCTGATTGGTGTCGATGTGATACACGAAACTCGTGTCGGCCTGGCTTACTTTTTCGAGAATGCCGTGATGCTGCTCGCTCCACCAGCGGTTGTAGATGCTATTGTCGTGGTTGCCTGCGCAGGAAACCGCCACCTTGAAGAAATCGGGATATTTCAATATGGCCGCGGTGGACATGAAGCCTCCGCCGGAATGCCCATGTATGCCCACCCTGTCTATGTCAATGAAGGGATAACGGGCCGCAAGCTGCTGGATGGCATATTTCTGGTCTTCGAGACCATAGTCGCGCAGATTGCCGTAGCCGTAGTTGTGGTACCATTTGGAGCGGTTGGGATGGCCGCCGCGGTTGCCGACGGTGATGACTATGAACCCTATCTGGGCCAGACGGTCCACGCGGGTCATGCCCGAACTCCATGATATGTTGTTGGCTTCCACCTGGGGGCCGGGGTATACGTAGTCGCATATGGGATACACCTTGGTGGAGTCGAAGTCGAACGGTTTGTACATGGCCCCGTACAGGTCGGTGACGCCGTCTGCCGCCTTGACCTTGAACCTTTCGGGGAATTTATATCCTGCGGCGAACAGCCTCGAAAAGTCGGCTTCCTCGAGTTCGCGCACCTTGCGCCCCGTCCTGGCGTCGAAGAGAGCCACGGCCGGCTTGGCGTCCACTCTCGAATAATTCGCCACGAAATATTTCCCGTCGTCGCTGGAGTATGACAGCACGTCCATGTCGTCCATGTCGAGCTGCTGGAGAGGGCCTCCGTTCAGGCTCACTTTGAAAGTGTGCAGCTGGTAGGGGTTTTCATCTTTGTTCACCCCGCATGCGCTGAGCAGGATGTATCCGGCGGCCTCGTTGACCGCCAATATGTCTTCCACATGGAACGCGCCTTCGGTAAGGTTGCGGACAAGAGTGCCGTCGGCATTGTAGAGGTACAGATTGGCCCATCCGTTGCGTTCGGACCAATGGATGAGCTGCCTGCCGCCCTTTATGAGCCAGAGCGGCCGCGTCTCGACATAAGTGTTCATCCTTTCAGGAATCACCACCTTGGCGGAATCGCTGTCCACGCCTATATAGCAGATGTCCACTCTGTGGATGTCGCGGGACATCCTCGTGGCATAGAAGCCTTTTTCGTCGCCGAGCCATCTGGTGCCGAAGTAGTCCCTGTAATTGTCGGCGGCGGTCCGGGGTGCATCCTGAATGCTGAAATCCTGGTCTTTGAACGCGTCTATCCTTATCTGCCTGCGGCTTCCCTCGACGGCGTCGAAAATATAGAGATAGCCTTTGGGACCGGGCTCTCCGGGCATCTGATAGTGGTATGTCTCAAGCTTGGGCCTCGGCTGGCTGAGGGAGTTGATTACCCAAAGCTCCTTTATTCCGGACATGTCCCATCTGTCGACGGCGAAATGCCTGGAGTCCGGAGACCACGATATGCCGGCGAACGACCTTTTCGTAGTGTCCTGCTCAGTGTCTCCGGAATAATTTCCTCCTCCCCATGAAAAATCCTTCGTGCCGTCGTCGGTAAGGCGCCGTTCCACGATGGTGCTGTCCTTCTCGTCTTTGGCGGCCTTGCGCAGATTGACGGAATCCATCACGTAGAGGTTGCAGTTCTTGACGAAGATCCCGAGCGCTCCGTCGGGGGACACGTTGGCCCAGCGAGGATAGCGGTCTTCCTCGTCTTCCTTTTGTGCGGTCACGTCCTTAAGAGTCCTGCCGGCGATGTCGTATTCGAAATGAAAGACCTCCTTTTTGGACTTTCCGCCGTGTTTTTTCCCGGCAGTGCTGTCGGCCTCCTCCGACTTGTCGCGGCTGCCCGTAATGTCGAACGTAAAAGTCCTGTCGTTTTCGAGACGGAGCTTCTCAAACGGGATGTGCTGCGCGTCGAAAGGGTCTTTGACGATTTCCGTGAGCTGCATGGCGAGCCTGTCGAGATCGAATATCTCCTTTTTGCTTCCGTCGGCCGGATCAACTATGTAATAGGAAGTGCCGCCGGAGTCCTGCCAGCTGTACCAGAATTTGTCCGAATCACGGAACCAATTGGGGTAAATGCGCGTGGAATAGACCATGCGGCTGACTTTTTTGGCGGAGAACCTGTCGGCCAGTTCATAATTGGCCTTGCGGACATATTTGCTTTCGTCCGCGGCATGCCTGTGGTCCGGCTGTCCTGCCGCGCCGACGCACATGACAAAGGCCATCGATAAGGCAAGAAATTTTCTCATAATTGGCAAATGCATTATTGTTCGTTTTCGATAGGTACGGTTATTTTGCAGCCTTTGAGGCCGCGGCTCTTTACCGAGAGGACTACGGTCCCCGTCTCGCCCTCCATAGGGCGCAGAATCACGGTGGCGAGGCCGTGGAAGGCCTTTATCTCATGGCTGCCGAACGCGGAATGGCTTGTAGGGTCCCCTGCGTCCGAGGCCACTATTTCAGCCGGTCCGGACACCTTGAACTCCAGCAGGTTGTCCGCATCGGGGACTATGTCTCCCTGCTTGTCGGCGACGCGGACGTCGATGAAGATCAGCCCGTCGTCCGTTATGCGGGGGACGGGCTGGTTTTTATCTCCTCCGAAACCGCTGACGGGCCCCGAGCCGCGCTCCGCGGCGGCCTCCACCCTGTGTGGCTTGCCGACGGTATGGACCTCGTCTTCGGCCCACACTTTCCCGTCCTTGTACGCCACGGCCTTCACCGTCCCGGGCTCGTAGACGGCATCGTCCCAGCGCAGGCGGTATTCGCCCGGCCCCTTGGTCCTGACGCCCTGCGATTTGCCGTTTATGAACAGTTCCGCGCTGTCGCCCGACGTGTAGACGTGTACCGGCGTTGTCCGCCCCTCGCGTCCGGGCCATGTCCAATGCGGGAGAATATGCGCCATGGGCAGTTCGGGCCGCCATCTGGCCTGATACAGGTAATACCTGTCCTTCGGGAATCCTGCGAGGTCGATTATGCCGAAATACGAGCTGCGCGACGGAGCGGGTGTCTCCTTCATGGCCTTCAGCTCGGCTTCCGCCTTGGCCTTGGCCTCCGGGTCGTGAAAATTCGTAAGGATGGACCAGTCGTTGTTGTAAGGCGTAGGCTCCCCTAAGTAGTCGAATCCCGTCCACACGAATTCTCCTCCGACCTCGGGAACGAGATCTTCGTATCTCCATTCGTAATCCGGGCAGGAAGCCCATCCTGGGGCGTACAAGTCATAGGAGCTGACCTGGAAGTCGGCCCAGCCGCGGCTTTTGTCGTCCTCCACCGGGAATATGTAGCAGCCTCTCGTACTTACGCAGGACGATGTCTCGGAGCCGATGAACGGGGTGAAAGGATTGTTCAGGCGGAATTCCCCGTAGGCGTGCGGCTTGTAGTTGAATCCGTATACGTCGGCGGTGAACCTGTAGTCCTGCCCCGCCGCCCAAAGATTGTCGTTGCCGCATCCTGTCTGCCTGGAAGGATCAGCCCTGTGGGCCGCTTCCGTAAGTTCGTAGGCTATGTGCCATTTGTCCGCATATCCCTGTTCTCCCACTTCGTTGCCTATGCTCCAGAGAACGACGGAAGGATGGTTGCGGTCGCGCCTGATAAGGTCCTCGAGGTCCCGTTCGTGCCATTCGTCGAAAATAAGGGCGTAGCCGTTGGGCTTCTTCGGCACCGTCCATGTGTCGGTCAGTTCGTCCATCACCACGAATCCCATCCTGTCGCACAGGTCCAGGAGCTCCGGCGCCGGAGGATTGTGGGCGGTACGGATGCCGTTGCATCCCATTTGTTTCAGCATGTTGAGCCTGCGCACCCATGCGGATTCGTTCCATACGGCCCCGAGGGCGCCGCCGTCATGATGCAGGCAGACTCCTTTTATGAAAGTCTTTTCCCCGTTGAGGTAGAACCCGTCGGGCATGAACCGCGCCGTGCGTATGCCGAATACGGTGGTATATTCATCCGCCGCCGAACCGGAGGTCTCAAGGGTGCTTACCGCGGCGTAGAGCTCCGGCTTCTCCGTCGTCCACAGCGCCGGCCCGGATATGCAGGCGGTTTGGATGATTTCCATGCCGTCGGTTATCTCCTTTATGTCGGTGTCCATGCCGGCCACCGCTTCCCCGAACGGCTTTCCGCTGACCGGATCCACCCGGTATATGCTTGTCCTGAGAGTTCCTGACGGCTTGTCTTCTGAACAGCTGCGCAGTTCCGTACGCATATGCACGAGAGCCTTGTCGGACGACACTTCCGGGGTGGTGACGAAAGTCCCCCAATGCGCTATGCCCGTTTTCCCCGTGCGGAGAAGCCACACGTTGCGGTATATGCCGCCGCCGGGATACCACCGGCTGGAATTTTCGGGGTTGTCGAGCCGTATGGCTATGACATTGTCGCCTTCTTTGACGAACGGGCTCAGATCGACGCGGTAGGAGGCGTATCCGTACGGCCTTCCCCCGGCCTTCTCGCCGTTGCACCACACTTCGGAAAACGACATCGCGCCGTCTATGTCGAGGAATACGCATTCCCCGTTCCCCTCGCTTCGGAAATGTTTGCGGTACCATGCCCGGCCCCACCATGCGAGTTTGCCGGTCTCCCCGGGATATATCTGTTCGAAAGGACCTTCCACGCCCCAGTCGTGAGGCAGGTCAAGCGTACGCCATGCGGAATCGTCATATCCGGCTTCGGCGAATTCTTCGCAATCCGCCTTTATGAATTTCCATTCCGCATTGAAATTCTCTCTTGCCGCGGGCTGCGCGGACGCTTCTGCGCACAATGCCGCCGCCAGCAGCAACGACAAAGATGTTGTCTTTATCAGGTCATTCATAAACAACTTTTTTCATGACCTGCTAAGATAAGGGCTTTTGGAAACAGGAGCAAATTTAATTCTTTATATGGCTGTTGAATACTTCTTAAAACATTTGGAAAAATAAAAAATTCATCTTATTTTGCCTAAAACACTTGCATTTGTTCCGCCCACGAACTTTTATGGCTTTCCCGCCGGAGTTCTGAAGAAAAACGTTAGAATACCTTACAGAATGATACGGCTGATAAAACAATTTGATTCCATGGACTGTGGAGCCGCATGTCTGGCAATGATCGTCTCTTTTTTTGGGAAACGGCCTGATATGAACCAGATTAGAAAATTATGTTCTCTTGGAAAAGACGGTGTTTCTCTTTTAGGCATAGGCAAGGCGGCGGAGGCAATGGGAATGAAAAGCCTTGGCGGAAAAATTACATTTGTCACACTCACGTCCGATGCTCCATTGCCATGCATCGTTCATTGGAACCAAAATCATTTTGTCGTTGTCCATAAAATCCGGAAACATCGTAACGGCGGATATACGGTGTATGTCGCGGACCCTGGAAAGGGAATGATGACATACGACAAGGAGGAATTCTGCGAGCATTGGGCAAGCACTCAAACGGACGGCGAAGAGAAAGGCATCGTTCTGCTGCTTGAACCTGCCGAACCGTTTCATTCGCAAATGGACAATAAACAGCATTCGGGAAAAAACCGCCTAAGTTTTTTATGGAGTTATCTCAAAAAATACAGCCGTTTCTTCATTCAGCTGATATTGGGTCTTTTACTTGGCTCGCTTCTGCAGCTCGTTTTTCCTTTCCTGACTCAGGCCATCGTGGATACGGGCATCGGCGGAAAAGACGTAAGTTTTATCTGGCTGGTACTGCTGGCGGAAATGATGCTTTTATTCAGCCGCACCGCCATTGAGTTTATCCGATCCAAAATACTCCTTCATATATCTGCGCGTATCAATATTTCACTTATCAGCGATTTCTTCATCAAGTTGATGAAACTGCCGATGAAATTCTTTGATACAAAGTTGATGGGTGACCTACTGCAGCGTATAGAAGACCACCGACGAGTGGAGCAGTTCCTAACATCAGGCAGCTTGACCGTACTATTTTCATTTTTCACATTTATTGTGTTCGGCGTCGTTCTGGCTGTCTACAATCCGCTTATATTCCTTATTTTCCTTATCGGTACATCGCTATATGCGTGCTGGATCGTTCTGTTCCTCAAGAAACGCCGTCAGCTCGACTATAAATATTTCGAACAGGCCGGAAAGAACCGCAATGTGACCTATCATCTTATTGATGGCATGCAGGAAATCAAACTGCAAGGCTGCGAACAGCGGAAACGCTGGGAATGGGAGGATGTGCAGGCTGACCTCTTCAAAGTCAATCTCCAGTCTCTCAACCTGCAGCAGATACAACAGGCGGGCAGCATCACCATCAATGAAGTTAAAAACATTCTTATTACCGTCCTTGCGGCTACGGCTGTGATACACGGCGACATGACATTGGGCATGATGCTGGCGGTGCAATACATTATCGGACAACTCAACGGCCCCGTGGAGCAGCTGATCCGGTTCATTTACTCTTGGCAAGATGTAAGCATCAGCCTTGACCGCATGAACGAGATACATACTGAAACCGACGAGGAAAACGACGGCAGGACACGCAATAGTTATACCGAGGATACGTCCAAGGGACACTCGATCAATATCGGAGGACTTTGCTTCAAATACGATCTCTATAGCCCGCAGGATGTACTTTCCGACATCAACCTATATATCCCCAACGGGAAAGTAACTGCAATCGTAGGTGCAAGCGGGAGCGGAAAGACCACCCTTGTCAAATTGCTTCTGGGATTCTATGAACCATCGTGCGGCTGCATACGGGTCGGAGACGGCAATCTGAACGAATACAATCTAAGTTGGTGGAGAAATCAATGCGGAGCCGTTATGCAGGAAGGATATCTCTTCTCCGACACTATCGCCCGCAATATCGCCGTGTCCGATGATGAACCCGACATCGAACGAATACGTTATGCCGCACGCATTGCGAATATTGCCGATTATATAGAAGATCTTCCGTTAGGTTACAATACTATAATAGGTCAGGATGGACAGGGCATAAGTCAGGGGCAGAGGCAGCGAATACTGATAGCCCGCGTGGTGTACAAGAACCCGATGTTCGTATTTCTGGACGAGGCCACCAATGCTCTTGACGCCGGCAATGAACGGATCATCACCGAAAACCTGTCTGATTTCTATATAGGAAAAACCGTTGTCATAGTTGCGCATCGTCTTTCGACCGTCCGAAATGCCGATCAGATTGTGGTTTTGGATAAAGGAAAAATCGTTGAAACAGGCACGCACGAAGAACTGACGGCGAAGAAAGGAAAATATTATGCATTGGTAAGGAATCAGCTTGAACTTGGAAATTGATATGGGGAAAGAAAACATGACGAATAAAAATGATCATACTTTCGAACTACGCAGCGAAAAGGTGCGCAGTATAGTGGGACAGATCCCTTCTTCGCTTGTCCGTTACGGAATAACCGTCATAGGGGCAGTACTGGCCTGTCTATTCGTCGTAGCTTATTTTTTGCCGTACAAACAAGTATGTCCGGGGACAGCGATCATCCATGCCGTACGATCGGACAATATGTCGGACAGCACGGAAACTACAATCCTGCTCAAATTCGAAAACAAACGGCCAGACGATGCCGAGGGCCTGACGATCAGACTGCAGTCCGCCGGTGGTACAATAGATGGAACACTGCTGCACTTGTCTTCCATCAGGGATACTTTAGGGCAACAGGAAGCGCTATGCCGTTTCAATACTGATGAACTGAAAACGGCGGAACATCAAAGCATGGACTTTCTGATAGTCCAATCATCAAGCAATATCTTGCGAAAAATGTTTGGCGGACGGCATTAGAATTTATTTTATCTCCTCTATCAAAATAAAAGGAATGCTTAAAAGAGAGCAATTGTCAATACATCTCTATAGTAAGCATCCCTCATCGTTAATTACTATGAGTTACACAATGCGTGCCCAATGTTTGATTTAACGATCAAACGGTATAGGATTGATTGTACAAATTTTCTTACAATCTTTCCACCCGCAATTTTTTACAATATAGATAAAAATTTCGCTCTCTAGAGATGATGTCTCTGAAGTGCCACCCATTACTTTGACTTGCTCTGCTTCTGAGAGAAAATCAAGTCTTTCATTAGTCTTTGTTGACATGTTGCTAAAATATTAAATGGTTAAACAATTTGGATTAAAGCAATCCTTTATCTTTCTTCCCTTCATTTTCAAATTCGAAATCCGGA
>X22_European_Rabbit__coassemble_42_pt1 | contig 35916 bp, 27 predicted proteins | sample X22_European_Rabbit__metabat2_high_PE_013 | metagenome-assembled genome bin X22_European_Rabbit
AAAGAGGCCGCCGGAAAGTCGTCATGACTTCGGGGCGGTCTCTTCGCATAAAAGGCGGGGCCGTAAGCCGGGTTCTGTTTTATTCTGCCATTTATCTGACGCAACCTACCCCCTGACATCGGGCGGGCAGCCCTCGTCTGTCAGTATACTTGGTCTTGCAGGTCCGGGTGCCGTACCCGTATGACGTCGCCGCCATACGCCGTGAGCTCTTGCCTCGCATTTTCACCCTTGCCTCCCTGTCTTCCGCGGAACGGAATACGGAAGGCGGTCATTCTCTGTTACGGCAGCAGAAGATTGCTCCCCTCTGCGCTTTCCGCAGCCGGCCGCCCTGTCCTGCCCGGACTTTCCTCACCCTTGCCGCCGGAGCGGTTCGGGCGCGGCAGATCACCCCGCCTGTATTTCATGCGGCAAATATAATTCATTCCGTCCTCATTTCGAAAATATCAGGCGTCACTGTCCGCCGAGACGGGCGAAAAAATCGCGCACTTCCTGCCATGAGCCGAACGGATCGCGGCCGAAATGAAGCACCGTACCCATAAACCTGTCCCCTCCGGATTCGCCGGGATGCGCGTCTATCAGATAATCTCCGAGCAGCAGTTCTTTGTGGCCGCCGAAAATGACCCGGTTCCACGCACAGACGCCCATCCACCGGTCCAGCCACTCGATATCGGCCCTGTGCGACTCCGTATCGTAATGATCCCCGCGGCACAGGAAATAGACGTCATAAGCCATGGCAAGGCTGCGGATCACCTTCACGCACTCCCCTATCGGCTGGCCGTTGCGGCTGTCACGCAGGACGTCATCGACCGAAACGAGCAGGACCCTCTTTTCCCGCCCGTTTCTCGCATCGTCAATCCATTGCATCACAGGCATGACGGAATGCAGGAACACCGTATCATTCAGATGATGCCCGCCGTCGAACCTCAGCGAATTGCGGTAATGCCCGGAAAATTCCCCGAAACAGTCGACCATGTCGTCGTGCGTGCCGAACATCCCGTAGACACGTTCCTGTTCGTCTTCACCGGCGCTTGCGAGTCCTTCGAAACAATGCGACGATATGTCGCGGAAACGCTCGAGCATGCCTTTGGTGACAAGGAATGAAGTTTCCCCGTCCTTTCGCGGCGAGTGGAAGTCCTGACGCCCGAGTCCGTTGTTTTTAAGCAAGGTGTCCGCAAGATGCAGGGCCGGATTCACGATTATCCTGTCATGGCCGTAAAGCATTTCGGCGTACATTCCTCCCATGGAAATGCCAATGATCAGATCCGGCTTGTCCCTTTCCAATATTTCCGACACCGCCGGCATCACCCCGTCCGGATCGACGGGCAGATCGGGCGCAATTATCTCCGCCTCGGGCAGCAGAAGGCGCATCGCCCTGACGGTCCCGTTGCCGCCGGAAGAAGCGAAGCCGTGCAGATACAATATTTTTGCTCCGGCATAAAGCTCCGGGCGCGCATATTCATAAAGTTCCATAAAATAAACGGAAATGCGGCGCGAATATAAGGAATTAATTGCTAAATTTGTGAGTTATGACATTTAAACTGCCATGAAAACACAGGAAGAACTCAAACGCATTGTAGGCGGATTCGACATCAAGGGAAACGCCACGGAAATCCGTCCGCTCGGAAACGGTCTCATAAACGACACGTTCAAAGTAAGCGCCGACGGCGGGGAAGACTATGTGCTGCAGCGCATCAACCATGCCATTTTCACTGACGTAGAATTGCTGCAGTCGAACATAGAGTCCGTCACGGGACACATCCGCAAAAAACTTGAGGCCGCCGGCGAAAGCGACATAGACAGGAAAGTACTGCGTTTCATTCCGGTCAAGGGAGGCTCCAGGACGTGGTATCACGACGGGGAAAACTATTGGCGCATATCCGTTTTCATACCCGACACCGTCACCGTGGAAACGGTAAACGAAGAATATTCCTACTGCGCCGGAAAGTCATTCGGCCGTTTCGAAGCCATGCTGGCGGACATTCCGGACAAACTCGGCGAAACGATTCCGGACTTTCACAATATGGAACTGCGTATAAGCCAGCTGCGTGAAGCCGTGGCGCATGATGCCGCTGGACGCATGGCGGAGCCCGACGCGAAGGCTCTGGTGGATCAGATCGAACTGTACGCCGATGAGATGTGCAAGGCCGAAAGGCTCCACAGGGAAGGGCTGCTGCCCAAGCGCATATGCCACTGCGACACCAAGGTGAACAACATGCTTTTCGACAAGGACGGCAACGTGCTGTGCATAATCGATCTGGATACCGTGATGCCGAGCTTCGTATTTTCGGATTTCGGCGATTTCCTGCGTTCGGCCGCCAATACCGGCGCGGAAGACGAGCCCGACACGGACAAGGTAAATTTCAACATGAACATTTTCAAGGCATTCGCCAGCGGCTACGTCGAGTCCGCCAAAGTGTTCCTTACCCCCGTTGAAAGGGAAAACCTGCCGTTCGCCGCATTGCTTTTCCCATACATGCAGGCTGTCAGATTCCTTGCCGACTATATAAACGGGGACGTTTATTACAAAATCGCTTATCCCGGACACAACCTCGTCCGCACCAAAGCACAGTGGAAACTGTTCCAGAGCGCACTGGAGCACCGTCAGGAAATGGCGGACTTCATCGCTTCGCTTTAGGCTCCGGAGAGGGCCGTCCGAAATTGAAACGCAGCCCTGCCGTAAGGTTGAAATTGAGAGGCTTCTCGGTATAGACGGTACGTACGCCCGAAGCGGCGGGGAAATAGCGGGCCGCTCCCGGCTCCGCATACAGGCTCATCCGTTTCGCGAAAGTGAACTGCAGGCCGGCGGCGGCGTTGACGGAGAATACGGACGGGGCCGTTTCCATGTCCAAATGCTCCGTTGCGCTCAATTGGCGTCCTATATAATCATTCCTGCGCAAATCCTGACTGACGGCCATGCGGAATGCGCCGCCGGCCGTGACATACAGCCGCAGCCTACGGCCCTGCACGATATCATACTGGATACCAAGCGGAACGCCGACATATCCTATCTTCTGTTCATAAGTGAAATAAGAGCTTTCTCCCCCGCATGTCTCCGTGGAAGACAGCAATGTATACAAAAGCCCTGTCTCCAACGACCAGCGCGGCGCGATGCGGAAAGAGAGCGACAGGCCGTAATTCACCGGCATGCGGAAAACCGTCCTGTCAGAAGTCTCGCGGTTGGCGTTGAGAAGCGTGACCATATTTGACGATCTCCCGTCGACCGGCATGCTCATGGCGGTGGAGACGAACGCGACCGAGGGACGGATGCCGATGCCCGAAGTGAAGTCCGAGGTTGAGCCGCCGCCGGATGCGAGCAGGCCTACGGAAAATCCGGCCTTCCGCCGCTCCTTCTCTCCGTCATCAAGCGAAGCAAGGTACTCATCCATCGAAACGCGCCCGTCCGCCGCATTATGATTGTCTGACGCATTATTGCTGTCTGACGTATTTCGTACCGGCTTTCCCTCTGAAGGCCCGTCTGACTCCTTTTGTGCCGGCTTTTCCGAAGAAAAGTCTTCTGTCTTATTTTGCGCCGGCTTTCCTGCAAAATAATCATCTATCAGCTTTTGTATCGGCTTTTCCGCGGAAGAGTTGTCCGCCGCAGCCGGATCCGCGACGGATTCCGTTCTTTTCGCGACGGCGGTGTCAGACGTCGCAGCAGTGGGGTCAGACGTCTTGACTGAAGTGTTGTGGTCTTTTGCATAAGAAACTGCGGCATCTCCGTTTTCATGCGGATTCTGGACGGCAATGACGTCTGCAAGACCGGGTTCCCGTTCGGCGGACGGCGCTCCCCCGCCGGAGAACACGGCAAAGAGGGCGGCAGCGGCCGCTGCGGCGGACACCGCCCCGCCGCAGCGCCAGGCGAGCATTCGCCTGCGCCGCTTTGCGGCAGCCGCGGATATCCTCTCCCAAAGGCCCTCCGGCACCGGCTCCGAATACTCCGACATCTTCTCTCTCAAGCCGTTTTCCCAGCCATCGTTCATAACCCGTGTCTCCTTTTATATTCCTTTATTTCCGCCGCAAGCCTGGCCCGCGCCCTGAGATACTGCGAAGCGGAAGTGTTTTCCTTTATTCCGAGCAATTCTGCTATTTCCCTGTGGCTCATCTCTTCGAAAACGAAAAGATTGAACACCGTCCTGTAGCCGTCCGGCAGTCTCCTTATCATTTCCTGAACGGCTTCGGGCGGCATCCCGTCCAACGGAGGACCGTCGTCCGCCTCGTCCGCCCTGTCCGGCAGATCCCCGACATATTTCAGCCTGTTGCCGCGGCGCAGGAACTTCAGGCATTCATTTACCGTTATCCGTCTCATCCATGCCCGCAAAGAGCCGGCGCCTTCAGGCCTGAAACGGTCAATCGAAGAAAAAATTTTGATGAAACTGTCCTGAAGGACATCCTTCGCATCATCGCGGTCCGTGATATAACGGGAGCAGACGCCGGCAAGAAATCCCGCATGGCGGTCGTACAACTCACGCATGGCGGATGAGTCACGGCTGCGCACGCGGGCGACGAGTCCGGATTCGCCGGAACTATTTTCTTGTCCTGTAGTCAAATTCCTTTTCTCCCTTTGTACCGTCGAGCCTCGTCCATTTCAGTTTGAGCTTCACGGTATCGCCTTCGGTATCCGGCAGCCCGTCGAGGGAGAACGCCATGATCCCCTCGTTCAGCACATCGTTGGAATCGCCGTTCGCGTTGTGCCTGAGCTCGATTTCATACGGCTCCGAACCCGGTACCTTCACGAGATTGAGGCTGTGGGGCACCGAAGCGCCGAATCCGCACCACGAACGCACATGCATGGTAAAATAACCGTCCTCGACGCAAGTCATCCAGTCGTTGTATATGTCGATGGGATCGGTGCCTATATCGTCCGCGTTTTCGCCCTCCCCGAGAACCAGCATCTTTTTAGTCTGGATGGTATCGATCCACATAAGTTTGACGGTGGCGTCGAATCTCGGATCAACGTTTTCCTTCAGCAACCTAAACTGCGTCAGGGCCCTGACTTCTTTCCCGTATCCTCTGAACCCCTCCGGATAAAGCGTCTGGTCATCGGTCAGCTGGAAATAAACAGTATTGTCTTCGGTCGACTTCACAGTCACCATGGCATTATAGACGTCTCCGTCCGGGTTGTCCAGACTTATGCACGATACGGAGCCAGCAATCAGAACGGCTGCGGCAATAAAGAATTTCACTTTCATAGCGATTAGACAATTTAAAAATTAAACTTTTTTTAAAACTGTATCTATAATCCGGAAAAAGTGAAAATCTTGCATGAAAAAACAAAAAATTGCACTAAGAAAGATTCCGCCCGTGGCAATTGCGATACTTCAGGCCGCTCCCGCACGGACATGGATCGTCCGGCGCCACATGAGGAATGGCCATACCGAACGGAAAGCCCTCCGGAAGTATGGACGACAATTTTTCCAAAGCCCCGTTTTTTTCTATCAGATCCGTATAGCCCTCCGATATGGTGGGACGCGGCATCGACCATCGCGGGGAGTCCTCGCAGACAGGGGCTGTCCTATAGGCCGGATCAGGCTTGAGCACTACCCTCATATATCCGCTCTCTTCCGGAGAATACCCTTTCAGAAGCCACTTCGGCAGGCTGTTCACATAATCCGCTATTATGTGCAGGCATTCATTGTATCTGTCCAGAGATCCTATCCTGTCGCCATAGCGCGTGACAGTATCGAACACGGTGTCGGCGATGTCGCCGTCAAGCATCTGGGAGTTCATCCAGATATCGTGCATCTCCAGCATGACGCCGTTGTCGTCGTTGCCGAAGGAATGCAGCATGTCTTCCATAGCCGAAGCTTCCGGCGAACCGAGTCCGCAGGTGAAGAACGGAGCGTTCCTGCCGGCCGCCATCGCCTCCTCCCACGAAAATCTCTTGAAACTCTCCACGCCTCCGTACAAGGCACGGCCCGAGACCACTTCCTCCGGACTCTCCACGCATGGGGAACATACATGGTTCCACAGCTTTCCGGGCTCTGACCTATGGCACAGCTTCAACAGCGGACTGTATCGGAAATATTCCTTCAGCCGGAGCAGGTCCGGGCCGAAGCGGTTTTCGCAATAATCCACCATCAGATCGATGAAATAATCGAAATCCACCACCCCGTACAGATTCAGATATCCGAGGACTACTCTCTCTATGTCGAAGAACCCGGATCTTTCCCCGTCGGCTATGGCTCCGTCGACATACGGGGCGGCAATCTCGAAAATTTCCTTCCTGAGCCGGACCCTGTGGAAATTCCCGTCCGAATCGTCGTAATCCACGAGTCCTGCCGCTTCGAGCACGGACGGATACGGCGGAAAGTCCAGTTCCATTTCCTTGTCCGGGCCGGCTTCCACAAGCATGCCGAGCAGCCTGAGATCCCGTTCAGGCATGTGTGCGAGCCACTTTTCAGGATACGAGGAGATATAATACGCCAGACCCTCAATCATTTCCGACTTTTTCATGCGTGAACGGAGATGAGTGCCGAAAAGATTGCCTATGTCCTCCAATTCGTATTTCAGGAAAGAACGGAAGATGCCGGCTATTTTTTTCTCCTCTTTCATTTCAAATCACTCCCTTGCGGCGGCCTGAAGCACTTCTCCGAGCGTGGGATGCGCATGGATGAAGCCTCTGTATTCGTCTACGGGGATTTTCCCGTTCATGAGCAGCGCGGCTTCATGTATCAGATCGGAGGAATGCGGACCGAATATATGGCAGCCGAGGACGAGCCCCGTTTCTTTGTCGACAAGCAACTTGCAATACCCGTCGGCGCTGTCGAGGCTGAGGGCCTTGCCGTTGGCGCGGAAAAAGGCTTTCCTCGCTTCATAAGCGATCCCCCTTTCCTTGCATTCATCTTCAGTCAGTCCGACGGACGCCGCCTCAGGCTCGGTAAAGACGGCTGCGGGCACCACCGAGAAATCGATGTTGTCCACGGCCCCTTCCGCCGGCTGTCCGGCCAGTATGTGGCCAAGCGCCCTGTAACCCTGGAATGTGGCCACATGGGCAAGCATGAGACCTCCGGTGACGTCGCCTATGGCATAAATATGCGGTATCGAGGTCTGCATGTATCCGTTTACGGTTATCCCCCTCTCCGTCCATGCGAGACCTATGTCGTCCAGATTGAGCGACCGGACGTTGGCCCGGCGGCCCACCGCCATCAGAACCTTGTCCCCTACGGTCTCGTTCTCCTCGCCGCCTTTGACGTAGGACACGTGCAGACTGCCTTGCCCGTCGCGTGCAATGCCCTGCACGCGGGCTGAAGTCTCGATTTTGATGCCATGTCTGGAAAGGCTCTGTTTCAGCCTTTTTGCCATATCGGTATCAAAATGCGGAAGGATATTCCCGCAATACTCCAGCACCTTTACTTCGGAGCCGAAGCCGGAAAAGACGGAAGCGAATTCAAGCCCTATCACTCCGGCCCCGATTATGCAGAGCCGCCGGGGAATTTCCTGCAGGGAAAGCGCCGCGGACGAGTCAATGACACCCTCGAGATCCGCCCCCGGAACCGGAAGCGAAGCGGGGACGGACCCGGTCGCTATGATGATATAGTCCGACGTCACGGACAGTTCGGCCCCGTCGGCGGCATGCACTTTCACGGTATGGACGTCGGCAAAGGAAGCCTTTCCGTATATAAGCCGTATCAGCTTGTTCTTCAGCAGAAATTCGACTCCCTCCCGCAGCCTGGACACGACGGAGTCCTTTCTTGCAAGGACCTTGGAGTATTCCGGATCGCCCTGCCTGCAACGGCAAAGCTCAGCATCCCTGCAAAGGGACTTCGTTGGAATGCAGCCCTCGTTAAGGCAGGTCCCGCCTACGGGCCCGTCCGAAATCAATACGCATTCGATGCCTTTCTTTGCGGCCTCGAGAGCGGTCTCATACCCTCCCGGACCTGCGCCTATTATAGTTATCTTCATCCTATCCGTTCCACTTCAATATGGGTTTTCTCGCCGCCGTAGTCTCATCGGGACGGCTTATGGGAGTACCGTGCGGCGCCTCCCGCAGCACGGCGGGATTTTCCGCAGCCTCGGCCGCTATCCTGTGCATCACGTCGATGAAAGCGTCCAGCGTCTCCTTCGATTCGGTCTCGGTGGGCTCTATCATGAGCGCCTGATGGAACAGCAGCGGGAAATATATCGTGGGCGCATGGAAGCCGAAGTCGAGCAGTCTCTTGGCCACGTCGAGAGTAGTGGCGCCCTGCCCGTCGGCCGCCTTGGACGCCCCGTCGTCAATTAGTCCGTCGAATACGAATTCATGCTTGCAGACGCCCTCCATCGGCAGCTTGTAGCTGTCTTTCAGGCATTCCTTTACATAATTGGCATTAAGCACGGAAAGAGGCCCCACCATCCGGACATTCTCCTTTCCGAGCATAAGAATATATGCATAGGCCCTCAGGATGATGCCGAAATTGCCGAGGAACGCCGACACTTCGCCTGCCGAAAGGGGCGTTTCGTCCCCGGAGCCGGCACGGCCTACTACCTTGAGCGCAGAGCCTTCGCGCACGACCTTCGGCACGGGCAGAAGATCCCTGAGCGCTTCCGACACCCCCACGGGGCCGGCTCCGGGGCCTCCGCCGCCATGCGGAGTCGAGAAGGTTTTGTGCAGGTTGAGATGCAGTATGTCGAATCCCATGTCGCCGGGGCGTACCTTTCCGAGAAGCGGATTCATATTGGCCCCGTCATAGTACAAAAGCCCTCCGGCCGCATGCACCATTTCGGCTATCCTGATGATTTCCGTCTCGAAAAGCCCGAGTGTGTTGGGATTTGTCATCATCATGCCGGCGACGCTGTCGTCAAGGAGCGGCTTGAGATCGGCCAGGTCTATGCGGCCATCGGCATTGGACTTCACTACCACCACTTCGAGGCCGCATACGGCTGCGCTGGCCGGATTGGTCCCGTGCGCACTGTCGGGCACTATCACTTTTGTGCGCCCGAAGTCTCCGCGGCTGATGTGGTACTGCCGCATTATCATCAGGCCCGTCAGTTCCCCGTGTGCTCCGGCGCAAGGGTTCAGGGTAAACGCGGCCATGCCCGTAAGAGCGGAAAGAGCCTTGTCCATCGCTTCATACACCTCCAGCGCGCCCTGAACGGTACAGGCCGGCTGCAGCGGATGCAGAGACGAAAAACCGGACATCGCGGCAATTTCCTCGTTTATCTTGGGATTGTATTTCATGGTGCAGCTGCCGAGCGGATAAAAGCCCGTATCCACACCGAAATTCATCTGCGACAGATTGGTATAATGACGCACCACGTCCACCTCGCTGACTTCAGGCAGCTCCGGAGATGAGCTGCGCTTCAGTTCGGAAGGAAGTTCGGACACATGCCTGCCGTATTCGTTGCAGGGCAGCGAAAAACCCGTGCGTCCCTTTTTGGAAAGCTCGAAAATAAGTTTGTCGTAATATCTCATAGCTCCGCCTCCTGTATAATCGACACCATCGCGTCTATTTCAGCCTTTGTCCTCTTTTCTGTTACGCAGAAATTCACATAGCCCTCCTCAGTCTGCACGGCGGCAAAATATCCGCCCGACAGCAGCACTTCCTGCAGCCTGTCCGCAGGCACGAGCGGCTTCAAGACGAATTCCTTCAGGAAAGGCTTGTCGAACGCTTCCGCGAACTTGCCGGTGGACAGCAGACGGTCATGAAGATAATGCGCCCCGGCATAGCTGAGGTCGTTCACGCGTTTCATTCCCTCCGGCCCCATCAGCGAAAGATATACCGTGACGAAAAGGGCCATCAGCGATTCGTTTGAGCAAATGTTGCTCGTGGCCTTTTCCCGGCGTATATGCTGTTCCCTCGCCTGGAGCGTAAGCACATAGGAACGCTTTCCGTCCTTGTCGGCCGTCTGTCCGACTATCCTGCCGGGCATCTTGCGCAGACAGGCGTCAGTCGTGGCCATGAAGCCTACGTAAGGACCGCCGTAGCACAGAGGAATTCCGAGGGACTGGCCGTCTCCCACGGCTATGTCGGCTCCCCATTCGGCCGGCGTCTTCGTCACGGCGAGCGCGGAAGGGTCGCAATACTCTATCAGCAGGCCTTTCCGGTCATGCACGAGATCGGCGAAACCTTCGAGATTCTCCACTATGCCGTAACGGTTGATGCCGGGCACGATGACTCCGGCCACGTCTCCCGGCGCGAGCTCCCTTTCGAGCGCGGCACGCGAGGTCTGTCCGCCTTCGGCCTCCACAAGCGTCAGTTCCACCCCGTAATATCTGGCGTATGTCTCCACGACGCGCAAAACGTTCGGAAGCAGGGCGGCTGACAGCAGCACACGTTTTTTCTTCGGGCTGCACGCTACCGACATCCGCATGGCCTCGGCCGCCGCCGTAGGCCCGTCATACAATGACGCGTTGCTCACGGCAAGCCCGGTAAGCATGCATATCATACTCTGATATTCAAATATATACCGCAGCGTACCCTGAGAAATCTCGCATTGGTACGGAGTATATGCGGTAAGGAACTCTGACCGTGATACGATGTACTGTATGACGGAGGGAGCGTAATGGTCATACGCTCCAAGGCCGGCGAAAATCTTCAGTTTCGAGTTTTTGGCCCCGAGCGCCTCGAAATGCCTCCTGACCTCCATCTCCGACATGGCTTCCGGCAAGTCGTATACGCCCTTGAAAAGGCAGTCCTCCGGCACGTCGGAATATAGCCCGTCAAGCGAGCCGACGCCTATGCGTTCAAGCATCAGGCTTATATCCTCGTCAGTATGCGGGAAATATGCGAACTGTCCCATATTATTCTCCGACCAGTTCCGAATAGGCGGCCGCATCCATCAAAGCGTCGAGTTCCGACGGATCCGACATCTCCACCTTGATGATCCAGTTGGCGAAAGCGTCCTCGTTGATGAGCTCGGGAGCGTCGCAGAGAGCCTCATTGACCTCGGTGACGGTGCCTGATACCGGAGAGAAAAGATCGCTGGAGGCCTTCACGCTCTCGAGGGCGCCGAATTCAACGCCCTTCTCCACCGTGTCGCCCGGCTCGGGAACATCCACATAGGTGATGTCGCCCATTTCTTTCTGTGCGTAATCGCTGACTCCTATGACGGCTATTCCGCCCTCCACTTTTACCCATTCATGTGACTCGCTGTATTTGAGTCCTTCGACGATTTTTGACATGGCTATCGTTGTTTTAAAGTTATTATTTCTTGTAATTGGTTTTGTAGAAACGTTTTTTCACCACTTTCCCGGGGAATGTCTTCCTGCGTATGCGTATGTCGAGCCTCGTGTCGAGGGCGGCATATTCGCGGCGCACAAGGGCAAAACAAATGCTCCTGTCAAGCGAAATGGAATGATATCCGGTCGTCACTACGCCTACTTCAGTGCCGTCCGCAAGTTCGACGGGATAGCCGGCGCGCGGTATCGCCTTGTCCTCGATTTCTATGCCTACGAGCTTGTATTCAGTCCCCTGCTCTTTCTGGCGCACAAGCGCATCCCGACCTATGAAATCCTTGTCGAGCTTGCAGAAGATGCCGAGGCCGGCCATTATCGGGGATATTTTTTCGCTGAGCTCGTCTCCGTAGAGAGGGAGACCGGCTTCGAAACGGAGAGTGTCGCGGCAGCCGAGTCCGCACGGCGTCACTCCGGCCTCATGCAGCCTGTCCCATATTTCGCATATGTTCTCCGGAGCCGAATAAATCTCGAACCCGTCTTCCCCGGTATATCCGGTACGGCTTACGATCAGGCGCTTCCCGTTCCACTGGCCGTCATAGAACGAATAAAACTCCAAGGAAGCGGCGCCGCCGAGCCCCAATACTTCCACGAGGATTTTTTCGGATTCGGGCCCCTGCACGGCAATCTGTCCCCATGCTTCCGACTCGTTGCGCACCGTGCATCCGAAAGGCTTTCCCGTACGCGGATTGTCCTTGACGCGGGCGCAGAGCCATTCGTAGTCCTTTTCTATGTTGGCGGCGTTCACCACCAGCAAATAGGCATTCTCGGCGAATTCCCTGTAAACGAGAAGATCATCCACGGTGCCTCCGTCGGGATACAGCATCATGCCGTAAAGGACCTTTCCGGGTTCGAGATCACGTATGTCATTGGTGAACACGTAATTGACGAATTCGCAGGCATCCGGGCCCTCCACGAATATTTCTCCCATGTGGGAAACGTCGAACATCCCGACGGCGCCGCGCACGGCATTGTGCTCGGCCGCTATGGAACCGTATTGTATCGGCATGTCGAATCCCGCGAAAGGACTCATTTTGGCTCCCAAGGCCACATGCCTGTCATGCAGGCAGGTCTTCTTTACAGCCTCGTTGTTTGCAATTTCAGACATAATCATCAGTTTATCAGTGTCAATAATTTTTGTATGGTCAGTCCGAGCACATACCGCTCCGTTTCAGCCCCGGCGAGGGCCTTCTCCATTTCCGCACGGTCGTGCCGGCAGCCGGAAAGCCTTTCCGAAAGCAAGGCGCCGACGCCCTCCTTGAGCGTAAAGAAGTCGCCGAGCAATTCCGCGCCCGTTATTCCGTCCCCGGTCATCTCGAGATTGAGCGTCACCTCCCCCACTCCGTCTATCCTGCCGCCGTGGCTGATAGAGTACCTGTGGTTCCTTCCTTCAAGAAACGCAGGATCCGTGTATCCGGCCTCTATTTCTTCTATGCCGGCGATGTCAACGGCGTCCAGCACAATTTCGCCGTCGCAGAAAGATTCCAGAAGATACTTTTTGAAAAGCCCGATGTCACGCAGCGGGCTGTCCGCAGGCAGGTGTTCGCGTATATTGGTCACATGACGTCTCACGGACGAAACGCCCTTCGAGCAGACCTTGGCGTCGGAAGGGGTTATGGCCCGTTCAAGCTCACCGAAATCGGAATCGAAAAGCATCGTGCCGTGTATGATGCTGCTCCCCGGACGGAGAAAGAAGGCGTTGCCGGAAACTTTCCTGCCGTCCACGAGCACATCGTTGCGTCCGGACCTTTCGGCGTCCAAGCCGGCACGGCGCAACGTGAGCACTACCCGCTGCAGGAATTTCTCGAAGGTGAATGCCACATCGGTGCCGTCAGTGACGTAGGAAAGCATTATGTTCCCGTTGTCGGCATAGACGCATCCGCCGCCGCTCTTCCGGCGGAACAGTTTGATATCCTTTTCTTTGCAATACGGCAGATTGACTTCCGCTTCCATTACCTGATTGCGGCCGAAAATGACCGTGGGAGGCACCTGCCATATAAAAAACGCCTCACGCGGACCGCCGTACGGCGCCGCCCGGCCGAGAAGACGGTCGAGATGGTCCGCAACATATTCCTCCATAGCAAGATAAAAGACGAGAGGCCGTCCCGTCTCTCCCCAGGAATCCCCTGTATGAGGCAACGAAATCCGTATCATGGCGGTTAAAATCGTTCAAAAATAATAAAATTTAGTCTATTCCCACAATCTATTCCCAACATTATATGTTAAATTTGCCGGCATGGAACGGAAACATGATTCCCCGCCTACGGAGACACATCCTTTCGAGCCCTTTCTTCCGGCAGGGGCGAAAGTCCTGATGCTCGGCAGTTTCCCTCCGCAGGAAAAACGATGGAGCATGGATTTCTATTACCCAAATTTCACGAACGACTTCTGGCGCATCTGCGGACTTCTTTTCTGCGGCGAACGCGACTTTTTCACCGTTACTGGCGAAAAGCGTTTCGACAAGGAAAGGATAAAGGCTTTCTGCAATGAAAAAGGCATAGCCATGTACGACACCGCCTGCGCCGTAAGGAGACTGAAAGGCAATGCATCGGACAAATTTTTAGAAGTGGTGGAGGCTTCCGACATTCCGGCGCTCCTTTCCAGGATACCGGAATGCCGTGCCGTGGCCGCTACGGGCCAGAAAGCGGCCGATGTCATAGCCGACACTTTCGGCTGCGGAAATCCGGGGACAGGAGGCGAATGCCCGCTGTACGCAGGAGGCAGGGAACTGCACTTTTTCCGCATGCCGTCCACTTCGAGGGCCTATCCGCTTCCGCTCGGCAAAAAGGCCGAAAGCTACGAAAAACTGTTCCGGAGCGCCGGAATCCTGCCATAACCGCCGCAATAAAAATTTTTTTGCAGTTTTTAGATGAATAATTCCTACCTTTGGAGAGATTGCAGGGAGACTATAACCAACTAAATACAAAACCGATATGAACTACAAAATCATCGACATCCAGGGCATCGGCCCCGTGTATGCAGAGAAACTGCACTCATTAGGCATCGAGACAGTCGACCAGCTGCTTGAAAAAGGCGCCACGGCAAAGGGAAGGAAAGCACTCGAAGAGGCCAGCGGCATTTCCGGAGACCGCATCCTGACATGGGTGAACCATGCCGATCTCTTCCGTATCGACGGCGTAGGCCCCCAGTTCGCCGAATTGCTCGAAGCCGCCGGCGTGGACACAGTGAAAGAATTCGCCAAGCGCAGGGCCGACAACCTTGCCGCCAAGATGCTTGAGGTCAATGAGACCAAACACCTGACCAAGAGGGTTCCCACTGAGAAGGAAATCCAGAAATTCATCGACTGCGCCAAGGAGCTCGCCCCTGTCGTAACATACTAAAGGCCGGACCTCATTTCAGAATGCCGGATGAATCTGTCCGGCAGCGGCATGCCATAGATGCGGGAACGCAGGAAATCGCGGAGATCGTCAGGATTTTCGAATCTGTCCTGCGTTTCCGTCGTTATTATGTCGCCGAGGCCTATGCGGAAACGTTTGCCGCCCTTGTTGAGGATTTCCCTCGGAAGATGCAGCGTGCGCAGATTTCCGTTGACAAGTCCGAGAAAATAATAGAAAAAAGAATTGCAGTCGAAAAACCTAACCGGCACCACAGGCACATGGGCCTTTTTTATAAGCCTGACGGCAGCATCCTGCCATTGCCTGTCCCTCAGGATGAAACCCTTCATTATTTTCAGGTCGGACACGGCGCCGGACGGGAACAGTCCGAGAGGATGCCCGTCGCGGACATGCTGCAAAGCCGTTCTTACGCCCCGTATGCTTTCGGCCGCAGGCGCCGTGCGTTCGCGGCCCGTCGGGATCACGGATATGAAATTCTGGCCCAGTGTGCGTATGTAAGTGAGTATCAGATTCACCATCACTTTGAAATCTGCCCTCAGATGGCCTATCAGGTCTATCAGCGCAATCCCGTCCCAGCCCCCGTACGGATGGTTGCTGACAGTGATGAAAGCCCCCTCGGGAAGCCTCTGCAGCACTTCGGCATTTCCTACTTCGTAATCCACTCCTATCTCACGCATCAAGGCATCCGTAAAATCGGGACCCTTGAATTCGCTGATGCTGTCGTACAGGCCGTTCAGCCTGTCCACCGCCGTCATGCGCATGAGCAGGCCTGCGAGGGCCTTGCCTGTTCCGGTCCCGAAAAACGGCGAAAGCCGGACGAGTTCGTCCTGTCCTATGATAGGCATCGCTCAGTCTCTTTCGGGAAGGCGGTCGGCCTTCGCCAGCTCACGGCCGTCCCTGACGAGGCTGCTGATATGGAAAATGATGAGCAGCAGGATGATGGCGGCGCATATATAATCGAAGACGGTAAATGACAATTCATGGCCCAGAATGTTCACCGCATGCCTGTACTCCCTCAGAGGATTCACATAGATGAACAGCGTATTGATGATGAAGACCGCAACCCTGAACTCAGTGGGTCCCATGCCGCTGTAGGTCAATTTGAATTCGTTTTTCAGGTGGGCGTTTATGTACACGTAGATGGAAAGGAGCAGATATACCGTCAGCACCCCCATCGCAAGATAAAGGCTCACGAGTTCGGAAAGTCCGGCGCCTACGCACATGATCGCAATGGTGATGCCGTCTATATTGTGGTCGAGGAAAAAGCCGTAGACGGGTCTCTGGCAATTGCGCACGCGGGCGAGCGTCCCGTCCATCGAGTCGCCGAACCAGTTAATCACCAACCCGAGCGACGCTATCCATAGATAGCGTATGTCGAAATTGGACAGAACATATCCGAGCGCCACCACGATGGCTCCGACAACGCCAGTGGCGGTAAGCATGTCGGAAGTGACCCACTTAGGCATATGCTTAGCCATGGCGACAAGCACCTTGTGCTCGATACCGTTCAGAATCGACGTCTGAATCCTTTTTGACTGTTGCCTTTCCATAACAAAAAAGTTTGATGTCACCTAATTTTTTTAAAACATATCTGGGACTGGATAACGCCAAGTATGGCCACCGCGACGCCGCACCATTGCAATGCGCTCAGGCTTTCCCTGCCGGTGATCATGCCGGCTACGGCGGTGGCTATGGGAACGAGCGCAAGAAATATGCCCGAACGCGCCACGCCGAGATGCTTTATTGAACTAACCCACAACGTAAAAGCGACGCTTGAGCACAACAGCGCAAGCAGCAGTATGGGCCTGAATACCTTCCAGCTCAGATAAAGATCCGCGTCGAAATGCCTCATTCCCCTTGTGAGAAACAGCGGAAGCAGAAAGAGCGAACCTATGAGAAACTGATACATGACTATTACTATGGGATCGTAGTGCGTCGAAAGCGGCTTGACGCAAGACGCATGTCCCACTTCGGCGAACACGGCCACTATCAGCAGCAGCACTCCCCAGACGAAATGCTCCCCCGTCTCTCCGGCGCACAGCGTCACCATCACGAGCCCTCCGAGGCATACGAATATGCCGAGGATGTTCAGCACATGCATCCTCTCCTTGAAGAACAGCATGCCGGCCGCCACAGACACTATCGGAGTGGAAGACACTATCAGGGCGCTGCATGTAGGAGATTCCGTCAGTTTGATGCCGTATGTCTCGCAGATGAAATAAATGAACGGCTCGCACAGCGCAAGCAGCAGGAACAGAGGCAGGTCCTTGCGCCGTATCCTGAGGGGCAGCCCCGACACGAGATTTACGAGCAGCAGAATGAGTCCGCCGCACAATGTCCTTACGAAAATGAAGTACTCGACGGGAATGCCCAGTTCGATGAGTCTGTCGCACCATATATAGGACAGGCCCCACAAAATGATGGCGCACATGGAGACTATGTAAATCTTCATGCTGCAACGGTTTTCTTTCAGCGGAGCCTCACTCATTCGCAATAAAAACGCAAGATGCGGTTTAAATCTTTCGCAAATATAAAGATTTTGCATCGGATTTCAAACCATGCGCAAGGCTCCTTCAGTACGCATTTCTATTTGATCAGACGCAGCGAAATGCGCCTCCGGTCGGTGTCCACGCTTATGACGGAGACCTTTACGTGCTGATGCAGCTTAAGCATTCCGGACGGCGGGGCATTGCGCCTGCCGGCACCCATCCGTGACACATGGACAAGCCCGTTTTCGTGGATGCCGATGTCCACGAACGCTCCGAAAGCGGTTATGTTGGTGACAATCCCCGGCAGTTCCATGCCGGGCGCGAGGTCCTCGATGTCGCGTATGTCGCTTGCGAATTCGAACTCCTGCGCCGTCTCGCGGGGATCGAGCCCGGGCTTGACGAGTTCCTTCAATATGTCGTTTATGGTAGGCAATCCGAAATCCCCCTCCACATAGTCCTCCGCCTTAATTTTGGCGCACAGTTCCGCGTTTCCGACAAGCTCGCCGGTGCTTGTGCCGAGATCCGTCGCCATCCTGGCGACTATGTGATAGCATTCCGGATGTACGGCCGAATCGTCAAGCGGATTTTCCGCCCCGCGTATCCTGAGGAAGCCGGCGCATTGCTCGAAGGCCTTGTCTCCCAGCCGCGGCACGCCGAGCAGATCCCTGCGTGAGCGGTAGTCGCCGTTCTCGGCCCTGTAGCGCACGATATTGCCGGCGAGGGCCGGACCTATGCCGGAGACATACTGCAGCAGATAAGGACTCGCCGTATTCAGATTGACTCCGACGCTGTTCACGCAGCTTATCACGGTATCGTCCAGCTTGTCTTTCAGCATCTTCTGGTCGACGTCGTGCTGATACTGCCCTACCCCCAATGATTTGGGGTCTATCTTTACCAGTTCGGCGAGGGGATCCATCAGCCTGCGGCCTATCGACACCGCGCCGCGCACCGTGACATCGTACTCCGGAAATTCTTCCCTGGCCACCTCGGAAGCGGAATAGACGGAGGCGCCGTCCTCGCTCACGGAGAAGACTTTCACCCCGTCCGGAAGATGCACCTTTCTGATGAAATCCTCCGTATCGCGTCCGGCAGTGCCGTTGCCGATGGCTATCATCTCTATCCCGTATTTTTCAATCATCTCCGATACGGCGACGATGGAGCGTACCTTTTCGCTCTTCGGCGGATGCGGATAAATGGTAGTGAAATATAGCAGGTTCCCCTGCCTGTCCAAACATACCACCTTGCACCCGGTGCGGAAGCCGGGATCGATCGCCATTATCCTTTTCTGTCCCGCGGGAGCCGCAAGCAGCAGCTGCCTCAGATTTTCGCCGAATACGGCCACGGACTCCCTGTCGGCCTTTTCCTTCGCCTCCTTTATTATTTCATTGGATATCGAAGGCTCCAGAAGGCGCCTGTATGCATCGTCCACGGCAAGCCTCAGTTCATTTTCCAAAGCAGCCGACGGACAGTGCCTGCCCTGACGGAAATCGTAGAATATCTTGTTGCAGCACTTCTGCGGATCGGCGTCTATCTTCACCGTCAGGAAGCCCTCATTCTCCGCCCTGAGAATAGCCAGCAGGTTGTGGGAAGGAATCTGCCTCAGAGGCATGGAAAAATCGAAATATGTACGGTATTTCGATGCGTCGGGATTGCTTTTTCCGGCCTTGGAAAGTTTCGAGACGATGCGCCTGGTCCTGAAAATGTCCCTCAGGTGTTCACGGATGCATGCCGTCTCAGACAGGCGCTCCGCTATTATGTCCCTGGCCCCGGCAAGGGCCTCGTCAGCCGAAGCCGCCTGCGACCCTGCGTATCTGCGCGCCTCGGCCTTCGGATCGGCTATGCGCATTTCATACATGGCGTCGGCCAGCGGACCGAGCCCCGCCGCCTCGGCGACGGTGGCGCGCGTCTTGCGCTTGGGGCGATACGGCAGATAAAGGTCCTCGAGTGCCGCGGCGGAAACGCAGTTTTCTATCTCATCCCTCAATTCATCCGTCAGCTTTCCTGCCGCCCCTATCGTGGCAAGGATTGACGACTTGCGCTTTTCCATCTCGCCGAAAGTCTCGGTAAAATGCAATATTTCGGCTACGGCGACGTCATCCAGCCCGCCCGTCCGCTCCTTGCGGTAACGGCTTATGAACGGAACCGTGCATCCGTCGGCGAACAGTTCCGCGCAATTCTCCACCTGCCATTCCCTGACGTTCAGTACCTCGGCTATATATTTGACATATACCTTCTTCATATCTTCAAAACATATGGTCAATCCTGCGAAAGCGTCCTCAGCTCATCCCTGTATGCACTGAAAATCTTTGCCTTCGACACAAACCCCACATAGGTGCGGTCTTCCTTTATCACCGGCAGGTTCCACGCTCCCGTCCTCTCGAACTTTCTCATGACGCTCTCCATGTTCTCGTCCTCGTACACATATGCCGCCGAAGAACGCATATAATTGTATACGTGATTCTTATCATATAGTTCGCCGCTGAACATGTCCCGCCTGATATCCTCAAGCGACACATAGCCCTGGAAGCGGCCTTTGGAATCGAGCACCGGAAAGATGTCCCTGCGCGCCACGGATACCGCTCCTACGAGTTCGCGCAGAGTAGCGTCGATGCTTACGGGAGTGAAATCCGTCTCCACCAGTTCAGAAGTCTTAAGCAGCGTCAGCACGGCCTGATCGCTGTCATGCGTCAGCAATTCTCCCGTCTGGGCTATGCGCTTCGTGTATATGGAATATTTCTCCACCATGCGCGTGATGCCGTATGAAAGGGTCGCCGTCACAATCAGAGGGATGAGCAGATCATATCCCCCGGATATCTCCGCTATCAGGAATATCGCCGTCATGGGCGCCTGCATCACTCCCGCCATAAGGCCGGCCATTCCCACCAGCACGAAATTGGACACCGGCACCGGCTTGGGCAGCAGCAGGTTGAAAGACGTGGCCACCACGAAACCGGCTATCGCCCCGACGTACAAGGTGGGACCGAAAGTACCTCCCACTCCCCCACCGGCATTGGTGAAAGTCATGGCGAACACCTTCAGCAAAAGTATCAGCAGGAAAAACGCCGGCAGCGACCAGCCTCCGCGGATCAAAGGCGCAAGCACCGTCTCCCCTCCGAAATCGATCGTACTTCCGTTGAGCAGCAGGCTCAAAGAATCATATCCCTCGCCGTAAAGAGGAGGAAACAGAAATATGAGCAGGCCGAGAAGGGACGCGCATATGGCCCATTTGGCATAGGGGGAACGGATCTTGCCGAGCCTGTCCTCAAGCGCAAGCGTGGTGCGGAGAAAATAAAGCGAGCACAGGGCGCAGAAAATGCCGAGCACAATATAGTAAGGCACGTTCCTCATGGAGAATGCCGCGAGCGTGCAAGTAAAATGCGTATTCTGCCCGAGACACAGATACGACACGAGCGTGGCCGACACCGTGGAAACGAGCAGCGGCAGCATCGAGGACATGGAAATGTTGAAAAGCAGGATTTCCAGCGTGAAAAGCACGCCCGCAAGAGGAGCGTTGAATATGCCCGAAACCGCACCTGCGGCACCGCAGCCGAGGAGAATCGTCATGTTGCGGTAGGACATTCCGGCCAGTCTCGCCACATTGGAACCGATCGCGGCCCCGGTATAGACTATAGGGGCCTCGGCCCCCACAGATCCGCCGAATCCTATGGTAAGCGCGCTCGTCAGCAGCGACGACCACGTATTGTGCGGCTTTATCTTGGAATCGTTTTTCGATATGGCCACAAGGACCCTCGTCACGCCGTGGCCGATATTGTCCCTGACCACATATCTGACTATCAGAAGGGAAAGGAGCATCCCTATGCCCGGATAGGCTATGTACAGAAGGTTGAAGACTTCCGGCCGACCGTCAAGCCACGATGTGAGCGCCCCGTGAATGGCCTCTATGGAAAGCTTCAGCAGCACGGAGACAAGACCGCACGCCACGCCCACCACGAGGGACATCGCCAGAAGCATATTATGCTCAGGCATCTTTTTCAGCCATTCAGTAATATTTCCGCACATACTGCAAAAAAATCGGAGACGGGGGCAGTGCCCCGTCTCCGTATATCAGTCCGCAGGCGTCATCCCCGTACGACGATCAGTCGGCATCTCCGTCGGATCCCTCCTCGGCATACTGGGAAATATTGTCGTCCGGAAGGGCTCCGTCGCCGTCTTCGGACATGTCCCTCTCTCCCCCTGCAGCCTCGTTGTCGGCGTCGTCCTCTCCGTCGAGCCATCTCTCCACATCGTCGGCGTCGTCCGTCTTCACCTTGATCTTCACGAGATATATCGCATCCGGTATCTCGATGGTAACGGCATAAAAATACGTCCCGTCAGGTTTGGGATATTTGACGAGGTCCGGAAGGTAATCGCTGAAGCCCATCGGATATTTTTCCGCGAAAGCCTCAGCCACTTCCCGGGACATGTTCTCGTAGCTTACAACGTGCCGTTTTCTATTGTCTGTTGCCATACCAGAATCGTTTTCTTATTATCGTAGATGTTTATAGGTTAATACTGGATGCAATATTAGGACTTTTTTTGATATTATCCCTAACATTTTCTCGTTTTTTGAAGAAAAAAGCCGTCACATCCTTTCCGGAAGCTCGATTCCGAGGATGGACATAGCCTTCCTGAGCGTTTCGGCAACCGTTCCGGCAATCACGAGACGCATGCGCATCAGGTCCTTGTCCTCTTCGCGAAGTATCGGCGTGTCATGGTAATAACGGTTGAACTCCTTGGCAAGGTCGTAGCAATAATTGGCCATGACGGCCGGAGAAAGCGACGCGCCCGCCTCCGCGAGCTTGGACTGATACTGGCTGAGCATCTTCACGAGACGTATTTCCATAGGCGACATTGCGCAGAGGGCATCGGGCATCCGGACTTCACCGGGAACTCCGGCCGCTTCGGACTTGCGCAGTATGGACTTGATGCGCGCATGGGTATACTGGATGAACGGACCGGTGTTGCCGTTGAAGTCTATCGACTCTTCGGGATTGAAGAGCATGGTCTTCTTCGGATCCACCTTTATTATGAAATACTTCAGCGCTCCGAGGCCTATCATCCTGTAAAGCCTTTCCCGTTCTTCCTCCTCCAGGTCGGCGAGCTTTCCTGATTCCGAGGACGTCCTCTTTGCGGTCTCGTACATCTGGGCGATAAGGTCGTCGGCGTCCACGACCGTCCCCTCGCGGGACTTCATGCGTCCGTTGGGCAGCTCCACCATGCCGTAGGACAGATGGAATATCTGGTCCGCCCATTTGAAGCCCAGCTTCTTGAGGATAAGCTTAAGTGCCTGGAAATGATAATTCTGCTCATCTCCCACAACATATACATGCTCGTCAAGATCGTATTCGGAAAAACGCCTCTCCGCGGTGCCGAGATCCTGCGTTATATATACGGACGTGCCGTCCCCGCGCAGCAGGAGCTTCCTGTCGAGTCCGTCGGCGGTCAGATCGCACCATACGGAACCGTCTGCTTCACGCTCGAAGACGCCCGCTTCAAGGCCTTTCTGCACGAGCTCCTTGCCGAGCAGATAGGTTCCCGACTCGAAATATGTCTTGTCGAACCGTATGCCGAGCGACCTGTAAGTCTCGTCGAAACCTTTCAGCACCCAGCCGTTCATCGTCTTCCACAGATCGCGGACTTCGGGGTCTCCCTGCTCCCATTTCACGAGCATTTCCCGCGCCTCCTTAAGGCACGGAGCCTCCTTTTTGGCCTCTTCTTCCGACATCCCGCCGGCCATGAGACTATCCACCTCGGCCTTATATATGTCATTGAAGGCCACGTAGCAGTCTCCCACAAGATGGTCGCCCTTCTTGCCGGAAGATTCCGGAGTCTCTCCGTTCCCCGTCTTCAGCCATGCGAGCATCGACTTGCATATATGGATGCCCCTGTCGTTTACGAGGGTGGCCGTGATGACATTGTTTCCGCACGCGGCGAGCAGCTTTGAGACGGAGTCGCCGAGCAGATTGTTGCGGATATGCCCCAGATGAAGCGGCTTGTTGGTATTTGGGGAAGAAAATTCCACCATTATGTTTTTTCCGGTGGAAGGCAGCGGCGCTCCCGGATGCAGCGCGGTTTCGGCGAGCACCTTGTTCCAGAATTTGTCGGAGAGAGTGATGTTAAGGAAGCCCTTGACTACGTTGTAGCCCGATATTTCCTCCACATTCTCCGCAAGCCATCCGCCTACGGCCTCTCCGGAGGCCTCGGGAGAACTTTTGGTCACGCGCAGCAAAGGGAACATGACCAAGGTATAGTCTCCTTCGAACTCCCTGCGGGTAATCTGCACCTGCAGGGAAGATGCGTCGACGTCGGCCAAATAGAGTGCCTTGAACGCTTCTGAAGCCTTCGAGGCAATGAATTGCTCGTGTGTCATATCAGCCGAGATAGCCTTTGAGAAGTTTGCTTCTGGAAGGCGTCTTCAGGCGGCGTATGGCCTTTTCCTTGATCTGCCGCACCCTCTCGCGGGTAAGGCCGAACCTCTCCCCTATTTCTTCGAGAGTCATCTCCTGGCAGCCTATGCCGAAGAATGACTTTATTATCTCCCTCTCCCTGTCGGTAAGCGTGGACAGTGCGCGTTCTATTTCAGTGTTGAGGGATTCATTCACGAGTCCCCTGTCGGCGCTCGGCGAATCGTCGTTGGGAAGCACGTCGAGCAGGCTGTTGTCCTCCCCTTCTATGAACGGGGCGTCCACCGACACATGTCTTCCGGACACTCTCAAAGTATCCGAAATCTTGTCCTTCGGCACGTCGATCATCTCCGAAAGCTCTTCGTTGGAAGGCTGGCGCTCGTTTTCCTGTTCGAATTTGGAAAGGGCCTTGTTGATCTTGTTGAGGGAGCCGACCTGGTTGAGAGGCAGCCGGACTATGCGCGACTGCTCCGCAAGGGCCTGAAGAATGGACTGGCGGATCCACCAGACGGCATAGGATATGAATTTGAAGCCTCTTGTCTCGTCGAATTTCTCGGCCGCCTTGATAAGTCCGAGATTGCCTTCGTTGATAAGGTCCGGAAGGCTGAGCCCCTGGTTCTGATATTGTTTCGCAACGGAAACTACGAAGCGCAGATTGGCTCTGGTGAGCTTTTCAAGCGCTTTCTGATCGCCTTTCCTGATGCGCTGGGCAAGTTCTACTTCCTCTTCCGGAGACACCAGCTCTTCGCGTCCTATCTCCTGCAGATACTTGTCGAGGGCCGCGCTTTCGCGGTTGGTGATGGATTTTGTAATTTTTAATTGTCTCATCCGTTATGATAATAAAATAGCAATCGCTCCTGCGGCGTGCGGGAGCGATTGCCATACATGTCTTCTGACGCGTCTCCTATTCGCCGTCCTTGCCGAAGCCGAAGTAGGAGGCTCTGCCGGTCGAGCTTACGCCCTGGATAAATACCGACCTCCTGGCTTTCTTGGCAAGGGAAACAACTTCTTCGGGCTTTGAGACCGGTTCGTCATTGACGAACTGGATGACATATCCGGCGCCGACTCCTGCATCCATCATCTTTCCGGGTCCGACGGACACTACTTCCACGCCGTTCTTAATGCGCAGTCTTGAAAGCGTTTCCTCGGACGCAGGCCTCAGCCGCGCTCCGTAGAAAGCCACCGTGCCTTCCGCGTCCTTCGTACCGGTCGCATCCGAAGAACTCTTGAAAGTCACTTCCACGGTATTCTCCTTGCCGTCCCGGATGTAGGTGACCGTAGTCTTGTCGCCCGGACGGTATCCGTTGACCTTCTCCTGCACGGAAGCCATGTCGGTAATCCGGTATGAACCGATGGCCACGAGAACGTCCCCCTTGCGGATTCCGGCCTCGTCGGCGGCGCTTCCACTCAAAACCTCGTTAATATATACGCCGCTCATCGAAGAAAGTTTCAAATCTTTTGCGATTTTATCGTCGATGGCCTGCATCGTGACTCCGAGCAGAGCCCTCTTCACCGTACCGAAATCTATAAGATCATTCGCGATTTTCTTGACTATATTCACGGGCACGGCAAAAGAGTATCCTGAATACGAGCCCGTCTGGGATACGATGGCCGTATTGATGCCGACGAGTTCCCCCTTCTTGTTCACGAGGGCCCCGCCTGAATTGCCCGGATTGACGGCGGCGTCGGTCTGGATGAACGATTCAATCTTGTTTATGCTTTCCGCGTCGTAATTGCCCATTCCCCTCATTGAACGGCCCTTGGCGCTTACTATGCCGGCGGTGATGGTGGAACGGAGATTGAGCGGACTGCCTATCGCCAGCACCCATTCGCCGAGCCTCAGCTCATCGGAGTCCCCGAAAGGAATGGTAGGAAGGCCTTCCGCGTCTATCTTTATTATGGCCACGTCGGTAGCGGGATCGGTGCCCACGACGGTGGCTTCGAAAGTCTTGTTGTTGTTGAGCACCACGCTGATGCTGCTCGCGCCGTTGACGACGTGGTTGTTGGTGACTATATATCCGTCCGGACGGATTATTACGCCGGAGCCGCTGCCCCTCTGCTCGTTAGACTGCGGCGCGCCGAAATCGTCCCCGAAAAAGAAACGGAAGAACGGATCCATCTGCTGGAATTGCCGGGTGGTCTTTATGGTCACTTCCACATACACTACGGCGTCGACGGCGGATTCGGCGGCGAAAGTGAAATCGGGATATTCGCTTTGTGACAAATTGACAGTCCTGTATTCCACCCCGTTTCCGGACGGAACCGAGGGCACCGAATCATTGGCAACCGCCTTTACAAGTCCGTATGCGGTCAAGCCGCTGAGAAGAACTGAAAAAAATACCGTTAAAAAACCTTTTTTCATAATTCATCGTATTTAATATTCATTCATGCGCGCCCGCTCCGGGCGGGCGTCAAATGAAAAAATCAAATTACATGCCAAAAGGCAGGCAGGCCCGGCGGAACCGCAGTCCCGGCCGGGCCGTGCCAGTCAAAAAGCCGCAAAAAATTATTTTCCGTTCATCGCCACGCGGGCCTTGAGCTCCCACGTACGGATACGGTCCTTGTACAGATTGTTGGCGTTCATCTTCTCTATGTCGAGGGAAGCGTCGGAATTGTTGTCCCAGCGGCGGCAGTTGTAGACGACGTCATATATACGGCCGATCTGGTATTCACGGCTGACCCTCAGGCCCACCGCATAGTCCTCGCCGTATTTCGTGGTAGGGAAATTCAGCGTACGGAGAAGCGGCACATAGAATCCGCGGGGAGCGCCGAGGCCGTTGATGCGCAAAGCATTGTTCCGTCCGTTTTCAGGCGTCCATTCCCTGTGGTCTATGACTCCCGGAGGGATGGTGTTCAGGTCAAAGTCGGTGATGCGGTACGTGCCTACCACCATGGCGCAGTTCTGCTCGTAGAAGGCGTCCACGAATTTCTGCACCGTGGTCTCATCGGCATACACGTCGTCGGAATCAAGCTGTATGGCGAACCTGCCGCACTTGGGATGATGCAGCGCGACGTTCCAGTTGCCGCCTATGGCGTGGTAGCTCTTGTCTTGCGCGATATACACAAGTTTGGGATCGCCGAGGAAGCTCTTTATGATTTCCACCGAGCCGTCGTCCGAATTGTCATCGACCACGATCACGTTGTATTTGAACGAAGTCTTCTGGCTGAGGGCCGAGGAGATGGCGTCGCCTATGGTCTGATGGCGGTTCTTGCACGGAATTATGACAGAAGCCTCGTATTCGAAAGGCTCGCTGCCGAACCGCACCTCGCGGAACTCCGGCTTCAGGTATCCCCCAATCGCCTTGAGATGTTCGGTCACGGCCTGCTCCATCTCTATCTGGACCGCCCTGTTCTTGGGATCCACGTAATCGAAAATTTTCTCTCCCGATTTACGGTTGTCCCTTTCCACCTCATAATATAGGTATTCATTGATATGCTCCAGGGCCCCTTTCTGCGAAACTTTCAGCCTGAGGTCATAGAGGGCGGCGAATTTGTAATCCCTGTCCATGCGGGAGGCGGCCTCCTTCAAAGCCTTCGTATCGTAAAGGAGGACGGAGCCGAAATCGAAATCATCGCGCAGGGAACCGAACTGATAGTCTATCACGGGGGCGAAGGAGCGGTTGCCCCCTTCCTCGTTGAAATGGTCGGCATAAACCATGGCCGCACCGGAATCCTCCGCGACCGACAGCATCCTTTCCATGGCGAAAAGCCCGAAGCTCAGTTCCGTATATTTCGTATATACAAGAGAATACGGAGCCTCCGCGGCAGCGGCTATCTTCTTCACCGCCTCGGTGCATTTCAGCGAGGGCACGTCGATGACTTCGCATCCCGGAATGGCGGCCGCATCCGCTCCCTCGGCCCTGAGCAGATACACCTTGGACACTTCAGCCTCCTTGAGAAGCCCCTCCACCGTGACTTTCACCTGATTTTCATCCTGGAAAGGCACAAAACAATCGATTCTTTTCATCAGTATAAAATATGGTTAATGATAATTCAAAACTTCCGGCTGCGCCTTCAGGCAGGCGCCAATATTTTTCCAAATTTACAAAACAATTCTTTTTTCTTAAAAAATTTAGTATTTTTATCGACATAACGCAACGCAATCATCAAAATGCCTGGCAAAATCGTCATCATACCCACGTACAACGAAAAGGAGAACATAGAATCCATACTTCGCAAAATCTTCTCCATAGAAGGAGACTACCATGTCCTCGTGATCGACGACGGCTCGCCGGACGGAACCGCCGAAATAACCGGGAGGCTGCAGGAGGAATTCCCCGAACGGCTTTTTATGATCAGGCGCGCCGGCAAGCTCGGGCTTGGGACCGCCTACATAACCGGATTCAAATGGGCGCTGGAGCATGATTACGACTACATCTTCGAGATGGACGCCGATTTTTCGCACAATCCCGACGATCTTCCGAAGCTCTATGCCGCCTGTGCGGAAGGCGGGGCCGACATTGCGATCGGATCCAGATACTGCAACGGAGTCAGCGTAGTAAACTGGCCCATAGGCAGGATCGTAATGTCCTATTACGCTTCGGTATACGCCAGGACGGTGCTCGGGATGAAAGTGTTCGACTGCACGGCGGGGTTCAAGTGCTACCGGCGGAAAGTCATAGACGCCATAGACCTCGACAATATAAAGATGAAAGGCTACGGCTTCCAGATAGAGATGAAATACACCTCGTACAGGCTCGGCTTCAAAATAGCGGAAGTGCCCGTGATATTCATAAACCGCACGCTCGGCACCTCGAAGATGAGCGGAAGCATATTCGGAGAGGCCTTCTGGGGCGTCATACGGCTGCGGTTCCGTAAAATCATGCCTAAACGGAAAAATTAGACATGTCCGAAACACCCTCACTCATTTCCGATCTTGCGGTGATTCTGATCATCGCAGGCCTGGTGACGATCCTTTTCAAAAAACTCAGGCAGCCGGTGGTCCTGGGCTATATCGTAGCCGGACTTCTGGCCGGGCCGGCCATCAAGGCCTTCCCTACCGTGACTGAAATGGAGAGCATCCATATCTGGGCCGACATAGGCGTAGTCTTCCTGCTATTCACGCTGGGGCTCGAATTCAGCTTCAAAAAACTCTTCAAGGTGGGAGGCACGGCCATAATAGGCGCCGTCACCATAGTGATAGGGATGATGAGCATAGGATATCTCACCGGAACGCTGCTCGGATGGGGCAGGATGAACAGCCTGTTCCTCGGAGGGATGATGTCCATGTCCTCCACTACCATCATCTTCAAGGCCTTCGACGACATGGGGCTGCGCGACCGGAAATTCGCCGGCGTGGTGCTGGGCATACTCGTAGTCGAAGACCTGTTCGCCGTCCTCCTCATGGTGCTGCTCTCCACGCTGGCCGTCGGCAGGCACGTAGAGGGCATCGAACTGCTGGCCAGCGTAATGAAGCTCGGAGTATTTCTGCTGCTGTGCTTCATCGTCGGCATCTACCTGATACCGTCATTCCTCGGAAGCGTCCGGAAATACCTCAACGACGAAACCCTGCTGATAGTCAGCCTCGGGCTTTGCCTCGGAATGGTGCTGCTCGCCACGAAAGCCGGCTTTTCATCGGCGCTCGGAGCGTTCGTGATGGGCTCGCTGCTCGCGGAGACGGTCCAGGCCGAACACATCGAGCGCGTGGTAAAGCCCGTAAAAGACCTTTTCGGTGCCATATTCTTCGTATCCGTCGGCATGCTGATAGACCCGGCCATGCTATGGGAATACAGGCTTCCGATAGTCATAATAACGCTCGTCGTGATGGCCGGACAGATATTTTTCTCGGTATCGGGCATCCTGCTGTCGGGACAAAGCGTCAAGGTAGCCATCCAGTCAGGATTTTCCCTTGCCCAGATAGGTGAATTCGCATTCATCATAGCGTCCCTCGGCCTCAGCCTCAACGTAACCGACCGCTTTCTATACCCCATCGTGGTGGCCGTATCCGTAATCACCACATTCTTCACCCCTTACATGATACGCCTTGCGGAACCTGCATACAGGTTCGTGGAACGCGTCATGCCGGAAAAATGGATGAACTTCCTCGACCGGTACGCATCTGGATCAAATACGATACGGCAGAAAAGCGACTGGAACAAGCTGCTGAAAGCCCTCGCCAAAACCATAGGCATCTATGCCGCCATCACCGCGGTCATGATCTTCGTGTGGCTCCGATTCGTTTCGCCGCTCATAACGGACAACATTCACGGCCTCAAAGGACAGCTGCTTTCCCTCGTCGCCATACTCGTGCCAGTCGCCCCGATGCTGCGCGCCATAATAATGAAGAAAAATCATTCAGAGGAATTCCTTAGGCTGTGGCACGACAATAAATTCAACCGCGGCCCGCTGATATTCATCATAATCCTGCGCATATTGCTGTGCATAGGACTTGTGATGATACTGATAACGCAGCAGCTCAACACCGCCAGCGGAATCGGCTTCGCCGTGGCGGCCGTCATCATTCTTGCGGTCATGTTCTCCAAACGCCTGAAAAAGCATTCGATGACCATGGAACGGCATTTCATGACGAACCTTACGGCCAGGGAGACCGAACTTGAGCGGCAAGCCGCGGTCAGCCGGCGCTTTGCGAACAATCTTCTGGAACGCGACCTGCACATAGCCGATTTCGAGGTGAAACAGAATTCGCCGAGCATAGGCAGGACGCTCACGGAACTGAATTTCAGGCAAAAGTGCAACGTCAACGTAGTCACCATCATAAGGGGCGACAGACGCATCAACATACCGGGCGGGAACGAAAGGCTGTATCCATTCGACAGGCTCGCCGTCGTGGGCACCGACGAAGATCTTGCATGTTTCCGCAGCTACGTCGAGGCCCGGTACAGGGAGAATTCCGAAAACGCTCCGCAGATAAGCGAAGAAGTGGCCGTCGAGCAGATTATAATAGGGGAAAACTCGAGGCTGGCGGGCAGGACAGTCATGAAATCCGGCATAAGGAACGATTTCGGCTGCCTTGTCATTTGCATCGAACATGAGGGCCGCACTGTCAAAAACCCTTCGCCTGATACGGTGCTGACATCCGGCGATGTAGTCTGGATCGTCGGAGAACACAAAAATATCCTCCGGTTGAGCGACGAAGAAAAAATGGAATGACGAACATTGAAAAATGGAATGACGGCCATTGACGGCACGGCGTCCATTGCCCGTCATACAAAGAGAGGCGGCCGGTTTTCCCGACCGCCTCAAGCATATATTCCAAGGGCAAGGCCCTTAGAGAAGACTATTTCCAGAGCTCCTGCTGCTCAAGATTCGGATTGAGAAGAATCTCATCGGAAGGAATGGGAAGCAGATAGAACTTGTCGAGCCAGCCGAGTCCCGCGGTGATGGCGTCCTGATAATAATACAGGTGTCCGCAATTGCCGGCGGCAGCAAGCTCGGCGGTGGAATATTCCCGATGGGTATCCGGGTTGAGGATGCCCGTGGCCAGACCGGCTACAAGGCCTCCCTGACCGATGCCGAGAGAATTGACCGCATCGTCCACCCATACTCCATAGTGCTGTTTGTTGACATACCAGTCGCCCTTCTTCCAACGGCGTATATCCTCCCATGAGAAGCCCTCGCCCATCAGCTCGATTAGGCGCTCGCGGCGGATCTCCCAGAGAACAGGATCCACCGACGGATCCCGGTCGGGATCGAAGTCGCCGCCGATGGCGGCAACATCCATCCTGCCGACCTCGGCGCGGTCCCGGAGCTTGTTGATGGAAGCATCCGCGACGGACTGATCGAAACGGCCTAGCTCCCACATGGCTTCGGCGTAGTTGAGCATGGTCTCCTCGATCTTGAACAGCGGCTTGTCGGCAATCTCCATGGGATTGTTCTGATCCTGGCGGTCCCAGGCAGCATGGTGCTTCCAAACGAAATAGCCGCTGCGGCCGCGCTGGAACGGTTTGTCCGAATAGAGGCCTACGGCTCCGGCGCGCATGGCCGCGTTGGCGCTCTTGTTGGTCTGTGATACCTGAGGCACGTTGTAGAGGACGTTTCCTCCCCAGTTGCCGGAAGGAAGAGCCTTGTGCGCAAAGCCAAGCGCATAGCTTCCGTTGATGGCGCGGATAGTGTAGCCGCCCGAGGCGTTGGGCACTCCGCGGGCCGGGAACTGGTGGATATACTCGGACCAGCGGCCCCCGTCGGATTCGTCGATGGTGTAGTCGTTGTTGCCGGACGAATTCACATGATACGGCGGCATGACGGTCTGCCACATGCGCGGATCACGGTTGCGGAACGTCTTGTAGACGTCGCAGTTGGCATAATCGTAAGGTTCGCCCTCCTTATATTCTCCGTTCACGTAGTCATAATATCTGACGCCCTTGTTGTGGATGGGAAGGCCGTCCTTGGTCAGATAGAGGTCCACCGTACTCTGAGGCATCTCAAGGGACGCCGAGCCGATATGCTCGAAGTGACCGATGCGGTGCATCTTGTAATTCTCGATGTATTTGGCATAGAGCATTACTCCGGGAACTCCCGCAAGGTCTTCGGAAGTCCACAGCTGTCCGTAGCCGCGTCCGGGATAGGTGTCGCCTCCGGAAGTGTCGCCGGTATACAACGTGCCGAAGGGACCGTTGATAAGTTCCCGGGATACGGAAGCGCAGGCCTCAAGAAGTTCCCTGCCGGTCATCCAGCCGTTTGAGGCGCACTGGGACTCGTCCACGTTGTGATATTTGCGCCATGTGCCCTCGAAAAGGGTGAAACGGGACATGAAAGCCTTCACTACGTAGGACTTGATGGTATTGTCGTCGGACACGTCGTCCGGAATGTTCTTCATGCACCAGTCAAGCTCCCTGTAGATCTGATCCGCCACATACAGGCGGGAATCCCGAGGCACCTGCATCTCTTCCTCGGAATCCGTCAATACGTGGTCTACGTATACGGCGTCGCCGAAATTGATGAGCAGGGAATAATGGCAATATGCACGGAAGAAACGGGCCACGGCCTCGATATAGGTCCGCTGCTCGTCGGTTCCCTCCATGTCGCCGATATGCTCGATAAGCACGTTGGCGCGGCGGAGCCAGATATACGGATTGCTGTAGGTGGCGTTCGAGGTGGGTATATTGTCGCTGTTCCGGTTGGCGTATCCGTTGTACACATTGTTCAGCCCGGTCCCGAAATTGGTGAGGATGCCGGAATATGTGTCACGGGTGGAAGTGCCGAGGCCGCCGTTCACCATCGAAGGACCCTGGAAAGAAGTATATCCTCCGGTGAACATCTCGTAAAGCGACTGAAGATAGGCGGTACAGGTCTCATAGGAATTGAAACCGAACTCCTCGGAAAGCTGATTTTTCGGCTGGCGGTCGAGAAAACCGTCATTGCAGGACGATAAAGCCATCGCTGCCGCCATAAACGCCGAAATATATGATATTTTTTTCATAATGATTCGTATCAATAGTTTTAGCCGGTATTAGAATGTCAGATTGAGACCGAACGAAGTGGTGCGATAGAGCGGATACGTCCAGCTCAGAGTCTCGGGGTCGATGCCCTTCGGCAAAGAGGAGAATGTAGCAAGGTTCTCAACGCTGCAGAATATGCGCAGCTTGTCTACCTTGACTCTTTCAAGCAGCTTGGACGGAATCGAATAGGACAGCGTCAGGTTCTTGATGCGCAGATAGGATGCGTCGCTGAGCATGTGGTCGTTGACATTGCGGTTGTATCCGCCGTTGCCGACGCTGCCGTAGATACGCGGCAGTCTCGCATTCGGGTTTTCCGGAATCATGTAGCCGGCCTCCTCGGGATTCTGGCTGATAGGCTTCCAATAGTCGGTGGTGCCGGCAAATACAGGATACCACTGGGCGTCGCCGGAATTGAAGGTATAGAGAAGTTCGCCGCCGTACCACCAGTCGCGTTTGCCGATGCCCTGCAGCATGACGCTCAGGTCGAAACCGGCATAGCTCAGACCGAGATTCAGGCCGTACTGGAACCTCGGGGTGGTATTTCCGATGACCGTACGGTCGCCGGGCTTGTCGAGGGTATTGTTGCCGGTATTGATCTGGTTGGAGTCTTCGTCATTGGTCTGGCCATCGCGCAGATTCTTGAATTTGTAGTCGCCGGGACGTACGCTGACGCCCTGCGGGGAAACCACGTCTTCCTTCAGAGTCCATGTGCCGATATCCTCGAAGTCGTCCACCGTGTAGAATCCGTCCCACTGATAGCCCCAGATCTCGCCTACGGTCTTGCCTTCATAAAGGAGAGAGAGATTCTTGTCCTCGTTGAAGTTGATCTTCATGATCTTGGACCGGTAGTCGGAAAGGTTGAAGCCGAGGCTGTATTTCACTTTGTCTCCGATGTCGCCGCGCCAGTTGATCTGGAATTCCCAGCCCCTGGTGCGCATGCGGCCGACGTTCTGGTTGGGGGCCGACGCGCCGAGTATGGCCGGCAGCTGCACGCTCTGCGAGAGGATGTCCTTGGTATCGCGCTGGTACCATTCGAACATACCGGTCAGGCGGTTGCCGAAGAGGGCGAAGTCAAGACCCGCGTTCAAGGTGGTGATGGTCTCCCAGGTATAGTTGGAGCTGACCAGGCCCGCAGGATTCACGCGGGTGACGTATCCTTCGTCATTGCCGTCCAGCCAGGTGTTGGCCTGGGTGTTGTAGCCCATCATGGCCATGTAGCCGTAATAGCCCGCCGACTGCTGGTTTCCGATGGAACCGTAGGAGAAGCGGGGCTTGATCTGGTTGACCCATCTGCGGCTTCCTTCCATGAATTTTTCCTCCGCCATGTTCCATGCCATCGAGAACGAAGGGAAGAACGCGAAGCGGGAATGCTTGGGGAACTTCGACGAACCGTCGTAGCGGCCGCTCACCTCGAGGATGTATTTTCCGAGGTAGTCGTAGTTGAACCGGAAGAAACCGCTTCGTATGGCATACTCATAATAGCTGTCGCCCTTGGAGACCGTGCCTTCCGCGCCTCCGAGCGAAGGAATCGACGTAAAGGCCTGATCTTCGGCCTCCGCCCACCAGTAGTCGTAGGTCTCAAGCTCCTGCATGAAACCGGCCATGATGGAGAAGTTGTGGCTGTCGGCAAGGCTGAAACGATAGGTGGCATACGCATTGAAGGCGTTGCGCTGGGTGATTTCCCTTTCAAAAGTATAATAGTCGTGCTGCGGGCGCATGGTAGGCGTTTCCTGGATATCGGAAGCCACCCACTGGCCGGAGTAAATGTTCTGATCCACGCCTGTCTTCTGGTAGGTATACTCGAAGATGGCTTCAAGCCCCTTGACGGGACGGAAGATGGATTTGAGGAATACGCGCGGCTGGTCGGTGTAGCGGTTCTGGACGCCGCCGTTGTCGATGGCGCTGCGCGGGGTGAGGATGGTGTATCCGTTGGGATCCTGCCCGTCGGGAAGGAAATTCATCAGACGGGTGGAATACATATATCCCGCGGTGTTCTGCACGAACTTGCGTGTACGCTGCGAATAGAAGATGTCGGCTTCCTGGGTGAACCAGTCGGTGATGTCGGCGGAGATGGTGCCGTTGAACGACATCCTCTTGAAGGTATCCTTCTTGCCGTAGAAAGGACCGTTCTCGAAATAGCCGTTGCCCGACATGCGGAACCTTATGCGTTCCGTGGCGCCGCTCACGGAGACATTGTGGTTCTGCGAGAAACCTGTCTCCATCATCCTCCTGTAGATATCGTCCTGCTTCAGATAATAGCGCTTGTTGTCCTCGTTGGCCACGAAAATGCCGGTGTCCTCATACAGGGTACCCAGAGACGAAAGCCCCGCAGGGTCCTTAGTGTAAATGTCGAGATATCGGAGCCAGGAATCCACGTTCTGGCTGGCCGCCGGATGGGAGTTGCCGAACGCTTCCTGGAAGACGGGCAGATATACGTCGAGACGTTCCTGCCTCGGGGTGTTCATGGCCTCCACCATACCGAAATTGTCATTGTAGTTGATGGTCACCTTCTCGGCCTTCTTGGGGCGCTTGGTGGTGATGAGGATGACGCCGGCCGCCGCACGCGCACCGTATATGGCGGACGAAGAAGCGTCCTTCAGTACGGTCACGGACTCGATGTCGTTGGGATTGAGTGCGTCCATATCGCCGGGAACGTTGTCGATAAGGATAAGCGGTCCGATCTGGGAAGTGCCGCTGGTGCTTCCGGAGAAGGAGGCGGTACCGCGGATGTTGATGGAATTGCCCGTCTGGCCCGGAGCTCTGGAAGATGCCGAAATGGTAAGGCCGGGGATCGCGCCCTGAAGGGCCGAGGTGACGTTCGGGGCCGGACGGTCTCCGAGCACTTCGTCCATGTTCACGGTGGCTACTGCTCCTGATACGTTGGCCTTTTTCTGACGGCCGTAACCTACGACGACCGTTTCCTCGAGGAGTTCCGTATCCTCTTCAAGAATTATATCCAAAGGTTCTCCGTTCCATACGACCTCGCGGGAAGTATATCCGATGCAGGATATTTCGAGGACGGCGCCTTTCTGCACGCCTGCGATCTCAAAATGTCCGTCTACGTCGGTAACCCCGCCGACAGTGGTACCTTTGACAAGCACACCTGCTCCGATAATG
>X22_European_Rabbit__coassemble_45_pt1 | contig 32852 bp, 30 predicted proteins | sample X22_European_Rabbit__metabat2_high_PE_013 | metagenome-assembled genome bin X22_European_Rabbit
CAAAACAGGAGTATAACTTTGACTTTGGCTATTTGAAAAGGTTTGAGAGCGCATACAACGGGATAATGTCTACTTTGTCCAATGCGCCGAAATTTTCCAATGAGGTACGGATGCCGTATTCAAGATGTTTGTCCGCCATGAACCGATACATGCTCTTCATCGATCCGATAGTCCCTGCCTTGACTTCCAACGGCACCGCTTTCATGTCCTTGACTATGACATAATCCACTTCTGCCTGCGCTCCGCGGGAAAGATTTTGCCAATAATACAGGTCGTGCCTTTGTGTCGGGCTGCTGTATTTGAGCAGTTCCAGTCCTGCCGTCATTTCTGTTATGCTCCCTTTGTTCACCAAGTCCGATGCGGAACCCACAAGAATGAGTCTGGAGGTTTCGGACGGCCCTCCTGTGTTTTCCAAGCCTAACAGGCGCAGCAGAAGACCGCTGTCCATGAATATATACTTGATGAACTTGTCGTTTATCCCGGCCCCGAGAGGAATGCCGTTGGCCGCAGTATGGACAGTCGCCCTAATCAGTCCGGCGTCTTTCAACAACTCCAATGCGGCCTTGACCTTTTCGCTTCGATAATCGCCTTGCACCCGGCTGTATACGAATTTGCTTCCGATTTGCGATGCCACGCTTCTCAGTGTTTGCCGGAGCAGCATCGGATCCGCTTTTTCTTCGTATTTTGAGAAATCGTCTTCGTATGCAAGAATGATATCGTCCTGCACCTGTTGGCATTTCAGGTAGTCTTGTGTGTCCGCCCAGACGCTGACGGCTTCAGGCATGCCACCGACCATCAGATAATTGCGGAATGCCTCTACCAGTTTTGTGTGCAGTGCGTCGAACACCGGATTCTGCGGCGATGCATTTCGCTTGACGTCTATCCATCCTTCGTTGCCTGTGGCGACAAGAAATTCGTCGAAAGACATCGGATACATAAATAGGGACCGTACTCTTCCGACGCCGAATGACGTCATATTCTTCAAAGCGAATTCAAGCAATGACCCTGCCGCTATGACATGCAGTTCCGGGTAGTCCTCATAGAAAAACCATAAACTATGTATTGCCTCACTGCAGGCTTGAATTTCATCCAGAAACAATAAAGTCTCGCCTGGGATGACCGGGATTCCGTAGAATGCGGACAAGCGTGTGGCAATGTCTTTGGCTTTCAGGCTGCCTGTGAACACGGACATGATTTCTCTGTCCCTTTCAAAGTTCACCTCCACGAAATATTTGAATGTCTTGCCTAATTGGCGTATTGCGGAAGATTTTCCCACCTGTCTTGCGCCGCGCAGCAGCAGAGGCTTGCGGTTGCTCTCATTCTTCCATTCCGATAGAAACTTGTCGATAGCTCTCGGATAATAATTTTTCATGGCTCCCTCCCTGTTGCGGCAAAGATAATGCTTTTGTGAAAAATCAGAGATGATTTCGCCTGTTTTTTGTAAAAAGTCAGAGATGCGTCCATTTGTTTGTATAAAATCGAATAATTATATATTTTTGTTACGGCGGTAAAATTTACGACGATAACATAAAACGAAAACGATGAAATTCTACGACAGGGAAAACGAAATAGCGAAGCTGCAAGAAACACGCAGCTTGTCTTACAACGACCATTCGAGGCTGACGGTTGTAACGGGCCGCCGGCGCATCGGCAAGACATCGCTTATCGGCAAGGCGTTGGACGACGAACCGTTCATCTATCTGTTCGTGGGGCGCAAAAATGAAGCGTCGCTGTGTGCCGGTTATTGCAAGGAGATTGCAACTAAATTGGGTGTATTCGTACCGCCCATGACGGCATTTCAGGATGTGTTCGCCTTCTTGATGCAGCAGGGAGAATCGAAGCGCTTTTCATTGGTGATTGATGAATTTCAGGAGTTTTTCAATGTCAATCCCTCGGTATACGGCGATATTCAGAATCATTGGGACCAATATCGCCTAAAAACGCACGTGAACTTCATCGTCAGCGGTTCGGTCTATTCGCTCATGGTGAAGATATTCCAAAACTACCACGAACCCCTGTTCGGCCGGGCCGACGTAATCATGAAGCTGGCGCCGTTCACATTGCCGGTTCTGAAACGGATTATGGCGGATTACGCTCCGAATCATATCAACGACGACTTGCTGGCCCTTTATACCGTGACGGGCGGCATTCCCAAATACGTAGAGTTGCTGGTCGATGCGAAAGCCTTGTCCGTCAGGAAAATCATCCATGCGGTCTGCGATCCCGACTCGCCGTTCAAGGACGAGGGAAAGAATCTGCTCGTGGACGAGTTCGGGAAACAGTATGGTACCTACTTTTCAATACTCGATGCCATTTCGAACGGCATAAACACACAAAAGGAGATTGCCTCGGCATTGGGGGAAAAGAGCATCGGCGGCCAACTGAAAAAGTTGGAGGAGACATACGGCATTATCAGGAAAATGCGCCCAATTTTGTCAAAAAAAGGGACCCAGACAGTCAGATATGCGATTGCCGACATGTTTCTGCGCTTTTGGTTCCGCTACTTCGAGGGCAACCGGACATTGGTCGAGATGAATCAATTCGAGGTGTTGGAGCAGATTATCGCAGCCGATTACACGACCTATTCCGGCAAAGCGTTGGAGGAGTATTTCAAACAACAGTTCATCGAAAGCCATGCATATCGAGACATGGGGTCGTATTGGGAAGCTAAAAAGGGCAAGGAACAATGCGAAATTGACATTGTCGCATTAAAGCTGGAAAAGAATAAGGCCGTCGCCGTAGAGGTGAAACGTCAGCGCAAGGAGTTCAGGCCCGAAGCCTTTGCCCAAAAAGTTCAGCACCTAAAAGACAAGGTTCTGCCGAAATATGAGATCGAACCGCTTTGTCTGACATTGGAAGATATGTAATCATTCCCCGTCGTCGCAAAATAGAGATCAAGGCTTCCTCCTAACGAGCGGCGTTTCCGTGCGGGTGAAGGGACTCGAACCCATACGCACGAGGCACCAGATCCTAAGTCTGGCTTGTCTACCAATTTCAACACACCCGCAAAACCTTTCCGGAGGACCGTAACAATGGCTTTCACTATAAGCGGCCAAGGGAAGCTGCCGCAGACAGAGTCCGGAAAGAGCCTGCAAATATACAAAGAACTTGCGTAATAAAGGCATGATTTTTACGCTTCCTTGCCGAAACGTATGCAGGCCCAGCCGTTTCTTGTGTCTTCTCCGCGGAACGCAAGCCCATGTTCTCCGGCCGCGTCGCGCAGCAGGGGAATGTCTTTTTCGAGAAATCCGCTCGTCAGCAATGTGCCTCCTTTGCGCAGGGAGCGGGCGTAGGTGCGCATGTCCTGGATCAGGGTGTTGCGGTTGATGTTGGCGAGGATGACATCGTATTTGCCCATCTGCAGGAGCGAGGCGTCCCCGCAGTAGCTTTCTACGAGGCGTCCCACCCGGTTCCGTCTGGCGTTGTCGAACGCGGACTGCGCGGCGACGGCGTCGATGTCAATCGCGTACGCCTTGGCCGCCCTCATTTTGGCCGCGAGTATGGCGAGGATGGCCGTGCCGCAGCCTATGTCCATGACTGTGCGGCCCCGTATGTCCTTTTCCATGGCGAGCATCTGCCTTATCATCATGAAGGTGGTGTCGTGGTACCCCGTGCCGAAAGCCATGCGCGGCTCTATTACGATGTTGAACCGCGTGCGCCTGACGTCTTCGTTGAAAGGGGCCCTCACCGTCACTTTGCCGTCTACCGCTATCGGGGTGAATGACTTCTCCCACTCTATGTTCCAGTTGGCCCCGCGTACCATGTCCGCACTGAAATCCACGCTGAATCCCATGCCGCGGCATCCGCTCAGCAATATTTTGAGCCGTCTGGCATCGTAGGCCTCCTTTTGGATGTAGCAGAGCAGTTCGGGAGCTTCCGTCACGAACGCCTCATACGGCAGCTCGGAAATTTCCGCCATGACGATTTCCGCGTTTTCGTCGGAAAAAGGCTCTATCCTTATCCGTACCTCTATGTATTCCTGGCTGTTCATCGTTCCTTTTCCGCGTTGTCCTTTTTCCTGCCGGCCGCCCTGCGTTCTTTTGCGAGCGCCTTGCGGGAAGCCTTTGCGCTGTTCCTGGCGTCTTTGACTATGTCTCCGATCAGTTCGTCCTCCTCTATTATGGCGGTCCCGTCCTCCGCCTCAGCTTCCGATATCGCTTCGGGCTCTTCCGCGGGCTTTTCCATTTCCGCCTTGGCGATGGCGAGCAGGGCCTTTTCCGCGCCGGGCAGGGAGTCGGTGATGATGTCCTCGGCGCCGTAGTTCACCTTGGCCATCTGCCTGCCTATGTAGTCCTGCCGCCTGTTGGCTTCTATCGCACGGGAAACCCCTATGTCGAAGATGTTGCGTATGTGTGAGGCAAGGTTGGTCTGCACGGTGTCCAGCTGACGGGAGAATACTGGCACGTTGGCGTTTTTGTACAGGGCCTTGCCGATGTTCAGCTTCATATGGTCGAAATCGTCTCCGTAGACGTTGAGCCCGAATTTGAGGGGCAGGGGAGACTTTATCACCGATATGTGATATTTGTACGATGAGCTGAGATATTGCAGTCCGCTGGCCGCCAGCGTGTAACGGTCTATCTTGAATACGAAGGGGAACACCTCGAGCCTGTTGTCGCGGATCATGCCGTCCACCGACATGCGGTCCACATGGGCGCTCCGGTCATCCTTGAACATGAGCATTTTGGCTATCCTGGTGAATTCTTCGCTCTCTTTGAGGGTGAGGTCCGTGCCAGATATGCGCAGCACTCCGTCTATGCTTGGCAGAATGAGGTTCATGGAGGTGTCGAGGTCCGTGGTGGCTGCCATTTCGCAGTTGAGGCTGCCGGAAAACGATTTCAGCATCGGCATTATGGTGTCGACGGCCGGGAACATGCGTATCACTTTGTCCGCCGTTATGTCGGAGAGTTTCATGTCGAAGCCGGCCTGCAGGTCTTCTTTGTTTTTAGTGGAATAGAAGGCGTCGAAGCTGATGTTGCCTATGTCGGATTCGGCTTTGGCATCGGTGATCTGCAGGCATCTCTGCCGCATCGACAGCATGGATGCGAGCCTGCGGATGTCCAAGTCGCCGTATTTTATGCTGTTCGCCGACAGGTTTATCGTGGCGTTGAGGTTGGCGGGTACGATGAACAGTGCTGCGGCAGCGGCGGCCGGCGCTTCTGTGGCCGCAGTGTCTTCCGGGGCCGCCCCGGAGCCTTGCAGGAAGGCGCCGATCAGTTCGTCGGCATTTATTTTCTCCGAACTGACTGCTGCGTCGAGCCTGAGCGCCGCATATCCGCTGCGGCTGAGCAGGGCGCGCCTGATGCCGCCGAGACTGCCTTTGAGCGATATGTCCGATTCCCCGGATCTGAAGGTGAAGCCCTCTACGTCCACCCGGTCTCCGGTGAATTTTCCCTCTACGGCGTGAAAAGTGTTTCTGAGGGGGAGGAACGGAGTGCGTATTTCTCCTTCGCCGAGCGACAGGCCGCCTTCGACGTTCCATTCTCTGAAATATTTGGCGATGGATTCGTCTATCCTCAGATTCAGGTCGCCGCTTCTGAATGAGCTTTCCCGCAGCCAGTCCGGCAGTCCGTTCCGCCGCAGGGAGTCCCTTCTTTGTCTGCGCCTTTCCCCTCCGGCGTTCGGCGCGGCGCGCTTCATTTTCTGGGCGGAGGTCTTGAACGCAAGGTTTTTCAGCGTTGCGGTGATTTCTCCCATGTCCAAGTTCACGGCTTCGTTGGAGCTGCTGATTCTGAGCATCGTGCCCGCCGTGGCGGAAGCCGGGATGATGCGGAAGCTTTCGCGGCTGCCGTCAAGCGACAACGCGAGTCCGGTCGCGTCCTGCATCTCTATCCGGTCCGCTTTCAGAATGCCCATGAAAGGCAGCGCACCGGTGGTGTCGGACTTTCTGGATTCCGCCGAGTTCTGCGCCATGATGCTGATGCCTCCGGCACGCAGGAACATGGTTTCAGCCAAGGTGAGGTCGAGACTGTCCAGTTCCGCCTTGATTCCCAGGACCCTCGCTCCTTGGGGCATGCTCGTATCGATTTTGTTTCCGGCGGTCCTGATCGTGGCTTTGGCGTGCCTTACGTCCGCACGTAAGGAGTCACTGCCGTCGTCTATATGCAGCCCGTCTATGGATATGTCGCCGTTGATGTCGGCCTCGGCGAAGCGCTCCCTGTCGAGCTGCGACATTTTCATGCTGCCTTTCACGTCGGCTTTCAGGCTTCCGGTGCCGCGGATCCCGTAGTCTGCGGCGAACAGCCTTGCAAGGGTGTCGACGGCCGCTTTCATGGAGCCTTCCATGCTGATTTCAGGGTCTTCCCCGAGCAGGTCCCCGGCCTTGCCTTTCATGCTGATGTCCATGCCTCCCGCATCGACGAGCAATTCGTTGAGCTCCACGTCGAGCTTTCCCGTCCTGTCCGTGTATGCCGTCACTTCGAGCCCTATCCTGCCGTCCCTGTCGATGTCTTCGTATGATACCGCGGACTGCGGGACCGCGAATCTGGCCTTCACGGACGGAATGGCTCCGGATGCAGGCACATAAAAGCCGTCGCAGGACGCTTCGAGCGATATCGTCGCGTCGGTGTCGAGTTTTTTCAGCTGCGGCATGGCGTTGCCGAGAAAGGCCGTCACGTCCTTGACGGGGCTGTCGTCTATGGATGCCGATGCGCGGATGTAGGTGCTGTCGTCGTAAAGAATCGCTTCGGCCTCTCCGTCCAGCCCTATCGTGGCCGCCTGCAGGTGGAAATCTCCGAGCGACATGCCGAAGGCGTCGTCGTCCCGTTTGGGGAACAGCATGACGCCTTTGGTCTCTATCGGCAGTTTCAGGCGTCCCAGCGCGCCGGTAGCGAGGAATGCGTCGGCTTTCGCCCCGAATGTGAATCCGTCGTCCATGCCGTCCACGTCGCATCTGTTGATCCGCAGCGCCAGCGTGTCGGCGGGCAGCCTCGCCGCTATCATCATGCTGTCTACGCTGAATCCGCCGGTGCTTTTGCGCGGCTCGGCGATGGAGAAGTCGCCTTTGAAACGGAGCCTTTCGAGCCCTATCGCCGCGAATACGGTATCGGCCTGATCGGTGAAGACGATGCTGGGACGGCCAGTGAGCCTGATGCGTTTGATACGGATGTCTTGCGGCCCGGCGTCTTCTTCGCCGTCGTCGGCCTCCGGCAGTCTTATTATATCCCAGTTGGCCGCGTCATGGCTGAACATGTGGGCGAAGATGCGCGGCTTGTCGAGGCTGGCGTAGGGGATGACTATCCGGCCCTTGAGCGCTTCGGCCATGTTGAGCGATATCGAGAATCTGCGGAACGAGGCCAGCGTGTCGGCGCTTTCTCCGCGGCCCATGCGGACGAGATAGTATTCATCGCCGCCGTATCCGCTGAATTTTTCGCGGTCGTACAGGATGTCGAAGTCTTCTATGGTGACGGTGAAGTTGGGAAAATGCCGGAACAGATTGAAATGCGCCTTCCTGAACGAAACGCTTCCGTCTATGTATTCCTCCGCGACGCGGTCCACTATCCTGTTGAGCGCCGAAGTGTTGAGTATGATCTGGACTGCGGCCGCAATAAACAATATAAGCCCTGCCAGTGACAGCAGGGCTATTCTGAACGGATGTCTTTTCTTATCCATTATTGCTCGTCCAAAAGCTGCAAATGCTGAACGTAGATGGCCTTCTGACGGGCCATTCTCCTTTTGACGGAAGGCTTTTCGAAATTCTTCCTTGCACGAAGTTCGCGGATGACGCCGGTCTTCTCGAATTTCCTCTTGAATTTCTTCAGGGCCCTTTCTATGTTCTCTCCGTCTTTTATCGGAACTATAATCATTGCACTTACACCTCCTTTTGCTTTAGGGAATGCAAAGATAAACAATATTATTCCGATTCCAAAATATTTCGGAACTTCTCCATGCCTTTCGTGGCCGTTTCGCGTATGTGCGTTATCCTGCGGTCATGCACGGGCACGTCTTTGGGATCTATTATATAAATGGGGACTTCCGCCCCTGCATATCTGTAGAGCCCGGCCGCCGGATACACCTGCAGGGAAGTGCCCACTATGAGCAGGATGTCCGCCGCGGACACGATGTCTATGGCCTTGGTGATGTTGGGCACGGCCTCGCCGAAGAAGACTATGTGCGGACGGAGCTGCACGCCGTCGGGCGAGAGGTCACCGATGCCGATGTCCGAGTAGCCGATGTCGATTGTCTCGTTCCCCGTGCCTTCGGTGTTCTCCGGACGCACCTTGGTGAGCTCCCCGTGCAGGTGCAGTACGTAGGTGCTGCCGGCCCTTTCGTGGAGATTGTCCACGTTCTGAGTCACCACTTTCACGTCGTATCCGTCTTCCAAGGCGGCGATGGCCCTGTGCGCCCCGTTGGGCTCCGCCTTTTCCAGTTCGCGTCGCCTCATGTTGTAGAAATCGAGCACCAGCTTTCTGTTGCGGTACCAGCCTTCTATGGAGGCGACTTCGTTCACGTCGTATTTGTCCCACATGCCTCCGCTGTCCCTGAAGGTGGCCAGCCCGCTTTCCGCGCTGACGCCGGCCCCGGTTATCACGGCGATTTTCTTTTTCATGTCAGTCCTTTTTTTCAAAATAGTATTTGCGCACCCAATATTCGAAAAGCGGGTCGATTATCTCCGGCTCGTTCTTTTCGTTGAATGTTATTATCTCTTTTTTCATCAGCGCCTCCTTGACGCGCTTGACGTTGGCGGATGAATTGAGCCCGTAGAGCCGCACGGTCTCCGAACCGCTCAGCAGCGTGCGCCCGTCCGTTATGGCGCGCAGCAGGTTTACCTGAAACGTGGTGAGGTCGTTCATTATGGCGACAAAACGCGGCTTGTGCACCGAGATGACGGCGTCGAGGGCCTCAAGAAGCACCGGGGACATTATGTATCCCATGGAGAGCGAATCGCATACCGCGATGAAATGGTTGATGTACCACAGATTGTTCTTGAAAAGCGAGCATGCGCCGAGTATGAGCTCCTTGTCGGTGACCTTGCCGTTCGACAGGAAGCCTTTTATGGCATGGTCCGTTATCTCGCGCTCGTCCACCGGCATCAGCTTCACCCTTTCCACCATGCGCCCGAAGAAGCGCCGCACTTCGAAAATCTCTTTCATTGCGTTCACCATGGAGCCGGTGAGTATGTATGAGAACAGCCTTGCGCCTTCCGCCTCCTCTTTCATGACGTTCCGCATCGCCGCCAGCAGTTCTTCGCCTTCGTCGGGAAAAAGTATGTTCTGGAATTCTTCCATTATGAGGAATATGCGCATGCCCCTGTCCTCGGCCAGCCTGTACGGAAACCGGAGCAGGGCTGCGATGTCGCCGGCGTCGGGCCGGTCCGTGAGCGATACGCATTCTTCCGTCTCCCCGAACCGTTCTTCGTCGAATGTGAAATGGGTGCCGCCGAGATATTTCTCTATGTATTCGGCGAATTCCTGCGCCGTGGTTCCGGTCATCCGCAGCAGGGTGGAGGCGAATTTGCGCAGAAAATCGGGCAATGTCCTTATGTTCAGCAGGGAAAACTGTCCTGCGAGGAAGTCCTTGCCTTCCACTTTCATGTTGAACAGGCTCTGCTGTATGAGGGAGGTCTTGCCCGCTTTCGGGGGCTCGTATATGGCTACGTGCTCGCCTTTGCCGAGCAGGTTGGCGAGACCGTTGCATTCGGTTTTCCGTCCGATGAAGTTCTTGCCTGTGACGTATTTGTCGTAAATTGCGGTATGGTTCATCTGCGAAGGTTTTTGGCTGTACTCGTCAGGAAGCAAAATTACTAAAAAATTTTGCGTATTGTCATAAAAATGCTAATTTTGCATTCCTGTTTTGATATATGACCGCTAAGCCATTGAAAAGAGCCGTTTTGGAGAACGGACGCTTACGGTTCGGAACTTTAGCAAAGTTTTGTTATGTATGCAATTGTAGACATTGCAGGCCAGCAGTTCAAGGTTGAGGCCGGAATGGAAATTTTTGTCAACCGCCTCAAGGCCGGCAACGGTACCGCACTGGAGTTTGACAAGGTCCTTCTCGTCGATGACGGGAACGCGGTGAAGGTAGGTTCCCCTTTCGTGGAGGGAGCCGTAGTGAAGGCCACTGTCACCGATGACAGCGTAAAGGCCAAGAAAGTGCTCGTATTCAAAAAAATTCGTCGTAAAGGCTTTCAGAAGCTGAACGGTCATCGCCAGAAGCTGACCAAGGTGCATATCGACGCTATCGCTTAAAATTAAAACATTCATCATGGCACACAAGAAAGGTCAAAGTAGTTCCAAGAACGGACGTGAATCGCACAGCAAACGTCTGGGTCTCAAGAAATTCGGTGGCGAGGTCGTAAAGGCCGGCAATATAATCGTCCGTCAGAGGGGCACGGTCCACAATCCTGGCAGGAACGTGGGCATCGGCAAGGATCACACCCTTTATGCCCTCGTGGACGGCACTGTCAAGTTCAGCAGAAAGGCGGAGGACAAATCTTACGTGTCCGTAGTTCCTTTCGAGAACTGAGCCCGTTTTCAGTAAGAATTCTATGGGGAGGGATGCGCTGGACAGGCAAATCCCTCCTTTTTAAATTGCAGGAAAAATGCTTACACTTAAGATTTTGCGTGATGATCCGGAGCTGGTGACGCGCAGGCTTGCGATTAAGAATTTCGATGCCGGCGGCATAATTGCCGAGATAATAGGCCTGGATGACAACAGAAAGGCCCTGCAGACCGAGTCGGACGCCCTGCTTTCGCAGCAGAAGCTGAAGGCCGCGGCCATCGGGAAGCTGATAAAGGAGGGCAGGATCGAAGAGGCGGAAGCCGCCAAGAAAGAGGTCGCCGGGCTGAAGGCGCGCTGCGGCGAACTTCTCGCCAAGGCGGAGGAAAACAACAAGGCCCTCGAAGCCAAGCTGCTCCTTCTTCCCAACATGCCGTGCGATCTCGTGGCTCCGGGCAAGGGCGCCGAGGACAATGAGGTGGTGCGCATGGGCGGTCCGGAGCCGGTATTGCCAGAGGATGCGCTTCCGCACTGGGAACTCGCCAGGAAATATGACATAATCGATTTCGACCTCGGGGTCAAGATAACGGGCGCGGGCTTCCCGGTGTATAAAGGCAAGGGCGCCAGGCTGCAGAGAGCCCTTATCAATTTCTTCCTCGACCGGAACGTGGCCGCCGGCTACATGGAGGTGGAGCCTCCGGTGCTTGTCAATTCGGCTTCCGGCTTCGGCACGGGGCAGATTCCCGACAAGGAGGCCCAGATGTATTATGCCGCGCTGGACGATTTCTATCTTGTCCCCACCGCGGAGGTGCCCGTGACGAACATATTCAGGGACGAGATTCTGTCCTGCGATGAATTCCCCAAGAAACTTACGGCTTATACGCCATGCTTCCGCAGGGAGGCCGGCTCGTACGGCAAGGACGTGCGCGGCCTCAACAGGCTGCACCAGTTCGACAAGGTGGAGATAGTCCGCATCGAGAAGCCGGAAGATTCCTACAGGGCCCTCGATGAGATGGTGGCGCATGTGGAGAGCCTTGTCAACGCCCTCGGCCTGCGTTACCGCATACTCCGTCTCTGCGGCGGCGACATGAGCTTCACTTCGGCCATTACTTACGACTTCGAACTGTGGTCGGCGGCGCAGAAGAGGTGGCTTGAAATATCGTCCGTATCCAATTTCGAAAGCTACCAGGCCAACCGTCTGCATCTGCGCTACAAAGACGCCAACGGAAAGACCAGCCTCTGCCACACTCTGAACGGCAGCTCTTTGGCGCTGCCCCGCGTGGTGGCCGCGCTGCTGGAGGACAATCAGAAGGAGGACAGGATAGAAATACCTGAAATTCTCAGGCCCTACACCGGCTTCGACTGCATAGACTGATGGACGGGGCCGTCATACTCGGAATAGACCCCGGAACCAATCTGCTCGGCTTCGGGGTCATCCGTGCCTGCGGCGGCCGTGCGGAATACGTGGACATGGGGGTGCTCGACATGCGCAAGGACAAGGACCCCTATCACAAGCTCAGGCAGATATATGATACCGTCACGGAGGTATGCCGCAATTACCGTCCGGACGTGATGGCCCTCGAATCGCCTTTCTACGCCAAGAACGCACAGGTGATACTGAAGCTCGGCAGGGCCCAGGGAGCCGCCATGATCGCGGCGCTCGAATATGGCATAGAAGTCTTCGAATATGCGCCGAGGGAGGCCAAGGAGGCCGTCACCGGCAACGGCGCCGCCGCCAAGGAACAGGTCGGCCTGATGCTGAGGAAGACGCTCGGCGTGCCGCTCGATACCGAGTTCATGGACGCCACCGATGCGCTGGCCATCGCCATGTGCCATTTCTATCGTATTTCCAATCCTTTGCGCTGCGGGACGAGGCAGTCGTCCGGCTGGGAAAAGTTCATTCTCGAAAATCCGGACAGGGTAAAATAGTTTCTGAACGTAAAAAATCACTTTCGGATTAAACCCCGGCGGCTTTTTTATGTCGAAATATGCGGTGTGCCCGGGAAGGCACGTGTTGGTAGTAAATTTATTGTCGATAAAATGACATTTGCAAGAAGGTTTTTTATTGTCGCCGCGGTTCTGGCCGGCCTTGCGTGCATGGCCCCGTCCGCTTTCGCACAGGGCGGCATTACGGTTTCATTGAGTCTCAAAGATTCTTCCACGGGCGAGCCGGTCGGCTTCGCCACCGTGTCGCTGTCGAAGGAGGGGGCTTCTTCTCCGTCGAATTATGCCCTGAGCAACAGCGAGGGCAAGGTTTCCATCGCAAAGGTGCGTCGGGGCAAATATGTGCTCAAGGCTGAGATGATGGGCTATATAGCCTACACCAAGCAGGTGGAGATAACCAAGTCGGTGGATTTCGGCGAAATCAAGCTTGAGCCAGATCAGGAGCAGCTTGATGCGGCGAAGGTGTCGGCGGCGGGGAATCCTGTCATAATAAAGAAGGATACGGTCGAATACAATGCCTCGTCGTTCAAGATAAGCGACAACGACATGCTTGAGAACCTGCTCAAAAAGCTGCCGGGCCTGGAGGTCGCCGAGGACGGAAGCATCACGGCCAACGGGGAGACCATAACCAAGATAACCATAGACGGGAAAACTTTTTTCCTTGACGATCCGCAGCTCGCCTCGAAGAATATCCCGGCCAAGATAGTGGAAAAGGTGAAGGTGGTGAAGAAAAAATCCGAACAGGCCGAATTCACCGGCATATCCGACGGCGAGGAGGAGACGGTCATAGACTTGTCCGTGCAGAAGAACATGATGAACGGCATATTCGGAAACGCCATGGCGGGCGGCGGCGTGGACATACCGCAGGCCGGCGTCGGCGGCGGGGATTTCCGTTACCAGTCTTCCCTTATGGCCGGCCGCTTCTCCGACGACAGCCAGATCAGCGTGATAGCCAACGGCAACAATACCAACAACCGTGGCTTCAATGACATGGCCGGCAGCATGATGTCCGCCATGCGCGGCGGCGGAGGCGGCATGGGCCGCGGAGCCGGCGGAATGGGCGGAAGCGGCAACGGCGTCACCACATCCTGGATGGCAGGCGTCAACGGCTCCTTCGATCTGTTCGACGACAAGATGGAGCTCGGCGGCAACTACCTCTACAACGGCACCCACAGCGCCATAGAAGAAGACAGCTACAAGGAGACCTATCTCGACAACGGTTCGGCGCTCATTTCCGACAACAGCGGTTCCAGCACTTCGAACACTTCCGGACACCGCTTCGGGCTGCAGCTCGAACACAAATTCTCGGACAACACGTCCATACTCTTCCGTCCGCAGTTCAATTTCGGGCACGGGGACTATCTTGAGATATCGGATTTCTCCACCCTTACCGAGGATGCCGCAGGACAGATCGATTCTACCAACAGGGGCTTCACGTCCACGAGCGGCGACAGCCGCAGTTTCCGCACCAACGGCCTGTTCCTGTTCCGCCAAAGGCTCGGAATGCCCGGCAGGACTATATCATTCAATTTGAACTGGAATTTGAGCAAGACTTCTCTCGACGGACTGAACCAGTCCGAGACCTATACCTACCGCACCGCAACGGATTCGCTCATAAACCAGCGCGTGGACCAGACTTCCGACGCAAGTTCCATTACCGGCCGGCTCGTATATACGGAGCCTCTCGGCAACGACTTCTATTTCGAAGGCAGCTACAGCCTCGGCTGGAACAAGAACGTATCCGAGAAGCTGACTTATGACAGCGGCGACGGCTACGGCATATCCGGCCATGCCATGACATATGTGGAGGCGGGGGAGCGTCTCAACGAAACCTATACCAACAGCATTCTCAACAGATATATAAATCAGAACATAGGCGTCGCCCTCATGTATCAGGCCAAGGGTCTGACCGGGCAGATAGGCCTGACCGCAAACCCTACCGACACCAAGAACGAGACCAACGGCGATACCTACAAGAGCAAGGTGCTCAACTGGGCTCCGAGGGCCATGCTGTTCTATGATTTCACTGAGAATGCCAACATCCGCATGTTTTACAACGGGCGTTCGTCACAGCCGTCCACGTCCCAGCTCATGCCGGTGATGGACAATTCCAACCCTCTGCAGCTGTCGCTCGGAAATCCGTACCTCCGTCCGTATTTCAACCATTCCATGAGAATGGAGCTGGGCTATTCCGACAAGGAGACTTTCCTTACCGTCAGGGCTTTCCTGGACGGTTCCCTGACCACGAACCCCATCGTGAGCGCCGTGTGGTATGACAACGGCGGGGTGCAGTATTCCTTCCCGGTGAACGGGGCCAATTCCATGAACGCCAGCGCGCGGCTGATGCTGAACACGCCGATCGCCAGATCCGATTTCTCCGTGATGAACAATATGAACGTGTCTTATTCAAAATCAGGCAGCTACATAGGTTCGTCGCAGCTCGACATGAGCGGATATTTTTCGGACGACCATGAATTCGACTACGAAGGATTCCATGAGGATTACGGCGACCTCGGGAACAGCAAGGACTTTACCGACAACATCACCCGGTCGCTGTCTGTCACGGAACGGCTCAGGCTTACCTACAGGTCCGACAATCTGGAGATTACGGCGGGCGGCAGGACAAGGTTCTCCAAGCCGTGGTACACCGTGGCGAACTATGCCTCCAACACCACGTGGAACAACCAGGTGAGCGGTTCGGTATATTGGACATTGGGGGACAGCGGGTTCGAGACGAGCGCAGACCTGAACTACAACTGGTACCGCGGATACAGCACTCCGCAGGAAAGCCAGATGATATTGAACGCATCTCTTTCCAAGCTGCTGTTCAACAGGCAGGCGACCCTTTCGCTGAAGGCCTATGACATACTTGACAGGGCCAGGAACCTCAGCGTCACGGACGCTACCAACTATCACCAGGAGATAAGGAACAATACTCTGGGCCGCTATATCATATTGTCCCTGACCTGGAGATTCGGCAATTTCGGCAAGGCGAGGCAGCAGATCAACAGCCGCTTCGGGGGCCGCGGGCCCGGCGGTCCGCCTCCCGGAGGCAGGCGTCCCGAAGCGTGACACGGGATTTTATCCCTGTCCCGCTCCCGCGGCCGTGTATGAACGCCATTTCCCGATGAGTGAGAGCATGTCGTCAGGTATCCCGGAGTCGAAGCTCATCCACTTTCCGGTGGACGGGTGTGCGAAGCCGAGAGTCTTGGCGTGCAGCGCCTGCCTCGGACATATCTTGAAGCAGTTCTCTATGAATTGCCTGTATTTGGCGTAGACGGTTCCGTTCCGTATTTCCGCCCCTCCGTAGCGCTGGTCGTTGAACAGCGGATGGCCTATGGAGCTCATGTGGACCCTTATCTGGTGGGTGCGTCCCGTCTCGAGCCTGCATTCGATCACCGTCATGAATCCGAAGCGCTCGAGCACTTTCCAGTGGGTGACGGCATGTTTCCCCTTTTCGGGGTCGTCGTAGACCCTGTAGCGCAGCCGGTCGTTGGGATCCCTGCCTATGGTGCCTTCTATGGTGCCTTCGTCTCCGTCCATGTTGCCCCACACCACGGCCACGTATTTCCGTTCTATCGAATGGACGTAGAATTGTCTGGCCAGTTTCATCTGCGCCTCGTCGTTTTTGGCCACGAGAAGCAGTCCGGACGTGTCCTTGTCTATCCTGTGGACCAGAATGCCCATCCTCTCGTCTTCCGCATCGGGCCCCTGCGTGATTCCGAGATGAAAGGAGAGGGCGTTTATGAGCGTTCCGGAAAAATGGCCGTGCCCCGGGTGCACCACCATCCCCGCCGGCTTGTTCACCACCAGCAGATCATCGTCTTCGTATGCTATGTCGAGCGGAATGTCTTCCGGAAGCACTTCTACGCCGCGCCTGCGGTATGGCATGACGAACTGCACGAGGTCTCCTGGCCGTATGACGGTGTTCGCCTTCGCCGTCTTGCCGTTCACGAGGACGTAGCCCTCTTTTATGGCGAGCTGCACCCTGTGCCGGGAGGTGCTTTCAATGTGTGTGGAAATGTATTTGTCGACTCTGAGCGGGGCCTGTCCGGCATCGACGTTGAGCCGGAAATGCTCGAACATCCCCTGTTCTTCGTCGGTTTCCTCGACGGCCGCCGTTATCCTGCTATCTTCTTCCATGCGTCATCTGGCCGCTTTGCCGGGGTCGAGGGCCAGATGCAGCGTCACTGCCGAGCCCATGGTCACCTGCTCGTCCGACACGGCCGGATCCTGTCTGTAGACGACCGCGTTTACCGAATCCGCATAGGTGCGGATGCCGTCGTCGAACACGGCCCTGCCGCAGTTGAGCGAATTGTCGTGCAGCACGTCGATCGCATGGATATATTTGAGCCCCGTGAGGTTAGGGACATCCGTAAGACTGTTTTCGGGGTTGAGGCCGAGGACGAGGTCGACGTCCGACCCGCTTATTATCCGGCTCCCGGCGCTTATTTCTTTTCCCATGCACAGTTGCTTGAGCACGTTGTTGGTGGCTATGTCCTCCACGTACCTGAGTCCGCCGAGATTGAGCCCCCGGTTCAGCAGCTCGGCCTTCGCCTCCACGAGCGAGCAGCCCACGAGATCGGGCATGAGGATGGTGCGCGGGATTACCGAATTGATGGTGAGCGATATGTGCCTGCCTTTCTTGACGCCGGAGCCGGGCTTCGGATTCTGTCTGTAGACTACGCCCTTGTCGAGCCTTCTGACGAATACGGAGTCGGTGACTATGACTTTGAGGTCCGACATTTCGGCAGTCTTCCTGGCTTCCTCGACGCTCATGTTGGTGAAATCGGGCACGCTCACTGATTTGCCGTGCCGTGTCAGCACGCGCAGGCTTATCTGGGCCGTCACCGTCAGCGCCGCAAAAAGCAGGACCGCAAGCAGGATGTTCCCGACTATCCAGTATTTCTGAAAAATATCTTTGTTCATGTCTTGAAATAAGTCCGATAAAGATACTAAAATAATTCATATCTTTGTCAGGATGAAAGATGAAAAGAAAATAATGGGGCTGCTCGTCCTGCTTTTCGCGGCGCTCATGTCCCTGCCTTTCCTCGTTCCGCACTGCGGCTTCACCGCTCTTTTCGGATTCGTCCCGCTGCTGTGCATGGAACGCATCGCCTCCCGCTGCGGCATCCGCCGCCTTTGGCGCTGGCATTTCCCGGCTTTTGTGCTGTGGAACGCCATGACTACTTTCTGGGTGTGCAAGGCTACCGTAGGGGGCGGGATATTCGCGATAGCGGCCAACGCATTGCAGATGTCCCTTATATTCGGTGTTTTCCGGTGGAGCAGGAAATATCTCCGCGGGGCCCTGCCCTATGTCCTGCTGGCCGCCCTGTGGATTGCATGGGAGCGCCGTTACCTGACCGTAGGACAGATATCGTGGCCGTGGCTCGTTCTCGGAAATGCTTTTGCATGCGACATAAGGCTCGTCCAATGGTACGAGTTCACCGGCACGCTCGGCGGGTCGCTGTGGGTATGGGCCTCCAATCTTGCAATCTTCGGTCTCATGGCCTCTTTGTCCGGAGGCGGGTGGAACGCCTGCGGGACGAAGGCGCGGATCGCCGCCGTCGCGTCTTCGGCTGCGGCCGTCTTCGGTCCGGCGATATGGTCCGCGCTGCTCTGGGCCGGATTCCGCGAAGACGGGGAAAGCGTGGAGGTGGCTGCGCTTCAGCCCAACATAGATCCGTACAGCAAATTCACCGCCATGACGCAGGATACGCAGGATCTCATATTGTCGGGGCTTATGGAGGACGCCCTGAACGGCGCGGACGGCGGCCGGATCATTCTGGTCGCCCCTGAGACGTTCACCCGCAACGTCATAGTCGGCCGCATGGGAGAGAACCGTACGGTAAGGCGCTTTTCAGAGGAACTGGGCCCGCATCCAGAGGCGTCGCTCGTCATGGGTGCGTCTACATACGAATATCTGTTCAGTGAGGGAAGGCCTTCCCGGACGGCGCGCCGCGTCTCGGACGGGGTGTGGATCGAAACCCACAATTCGGCCTTTGTGGTCGACGGGAACGGTCCCGGGGACATCTATCACAAGTCCAAGCTCGTGCCTGCCGTGGAGATGATACCTTATCCGGCCATCTTCCGCCCCATAGACGACCTTCTCGGCGGAGTGATGGGCCGCTGCACGGGGCAGGACAGCATAAGCCTGCTTTATCCCGGCGGGGTGCCGATGGGCTGCGCGATATGTTATGAATCTGTCTACGGGGAGTTCTGCGCGGGATATGTCCGCGCCGGCGCCAAGGCGCTCGCCGTCATCACCAACGATGCATGGTGGGGGAATACGCCGGGCTATATGCAGCATCTGAGATATGCGTCCCTGCGTGCCGTGGAAACGAGAAGGGACATAGTGCGGTGCGCCAATACGGGCATTTCAGCCATCATAAGCGCAAGGGGAGAGATCCTGTCCCGCACCGAATGGTGGAGCAGATGCACGCTCGCGGGGAAAATCCGACTTAACGACGAAGAGACATTTTTCGTCAGGTACGGCGATATCGCCGGACGTGTCTGCACGTTTTTGGCCATACTCTTGATCGCCGCGGCCGCGGTGCGCAGGTTCGCGGGTCCGCCGCTTTTTGAATAATCGGAAAAAGATAATATCTTTGCCAAGGATTTCTGAGGTATGGTGTAATGGCCAGCACTAGGGATTTTGGTTCCCTCAGTTCAGGTTCGAGTCCTGATACCTCAACGATATGAAAGGCATCAACATTTTTCTTGCGGACGGATTCGAAGAAATGGAAGCGCTTTGCACGGTGGACGTGCTGAGGCGCGGGGGAGTTTCAGTCCGCACCGTTTCCATTGCTGAAGACAGCCAGGTGAGAGGCTCGCACGGCGTTTATGTCACGGCCGATGCTTTGTTCAGCGGGCTTGATGTGTCCGATGAAGGCACCGGACGGGAGGACATCATGATTTTCCCCGGAGGAATGCCCGGAACGGCCAATCTTGCCGCCGACAAGGCCCTTATGGGCGTCATGATCGGCCACTATGTGGCAGGCGGCTCTGTGGCCGCCATCTGCGCGGCTCCCGGTCTCGTGGCTTCCAAGCTGCCCGGACTGGAGGGGAAGCGCTTCACATGCTTCGACGGTTTCGAGGATGTTCCGGTGTCCAAGGGTGCGATATTCACCGGAGAGAGCACCGTCACCGACGGCAGGCTCATAACCGGCAGGGGAGCCGGACACGCCGTCAATTTCGGGCTTGCGCTGCTGTCTTTCCTGAAAGGGGAGGAGTGCGTCGCCCAGGTGCGCGGCGGCCTGATGCTTTGATCCGTTTCTATTCCGTCACTATACGTTTTACCCTCGACGGGACTGACACCATTATTTCATAGGGAATGGTGCCGAGCTTGTCGGCGAGTTCCGACACGTGAGGATCCTCTCCGAAGACGGTCACTGTATCTCCGGGCGCCGCGTCGGTGCCGGTGACGTCTATCATGCACGTATCCATGCAGATGTTTCCTATGGTGGGCACTTTGTGTCCGTTCAGCATGAAGGAGGCTTTGCCGTTGCCGAGCCTTCTGTCTATGCCGTCAGCGTATCCGGCCGATATCGTTGCAGTCCGCACACCGTCGTGCGGCGCCTTTCCCATGCGGCCGTAGCCTATTGTCTCTCCTGCGTGCAATGTCTTTATCTGCAATATCCTGCACTTGAATGAAGCCGCAGGGCGCAGTTGCGTGCCGGGGACGGCGCTGATGCCGTAGACGCCTATGCCGAGGCGCACCATGTCGAACTGATATTGCGGAAATCTTTCTATGCCGGCCGAATTGAGAAGATGGCGCAACGGCCTGTAGCCTGTCCTCCCGGATATTTTTTCGTAGTTTTCGATGAAAAGCCTCGCCTGGCTTTCGGTGAAGGCGTCCTGTCCGGGATCTTCGGCGGCGCACAGATGGGAATACACGGATTTTACCTTTATCTGTCCGCAGGATGTCAGGAAATCGCCGAGTCCGTCGACTTCATCGGGGCAGAAGCCGAGCCTGTGCATCCCGGTGTCGAGCTTTATATGCACCGGATAGCCTTCGATGCCCTTTTCCTTCAGCACCGCACAGAATGCCTTGAGCATCTCCAAGTCCGGAATTCCCGGCTCGAGGCCGTATTCTATCATGTCTTCGAAACCGTCCCTTCCGTCGGACAGCACGATGATCGGCAGTCTGATGCCTCCTTTGCGCAGTTCCGCACCCTCGGCGGCGCAGGCGACGGCAAGGCAGTCCGCCCCGGCATCTTCCATCAGTCCGGCGAATTGCACGGCCCCGTGCCCGTATGCGTTGGCCTTTACGAGTACGAGCATCTTCGTTTCAGGACGCAATTGCCCGCGGAAATGCCGGAAATTCCCGATGCAGGCGCTCCGGCTGATTTCCAGTCTTGTAGAATAATCGTTCATATTCATGTGCAAATTTATCATTTCATGCTGACAAATTTTCATATTAATCGTTATTTTTGTAACAGGCGCGCTATTTGAATATGAAAGTGCGTGATTTTAAATTTTCAAGAATATGATTTGGCTTATAATGATAGCTGTGATGGTGCTCAGCTTCATAGTGCAGCAGACTTTGCAGTCGAGATTCACCAAATATTCCAGAGTGCCGCTGCGCTCCGGGCTTTCCGGCGCGGAAGTCGCCCGCAAGATGTTGCACGACAATGGCATCACTGACGTGCAGGTGCTTTCTGTCGGAGGTACGCTGACGGATCATTACAACCCTCAGACCCGTACCGTCAATCTTAGCCGGGACGTGTATTACGGACGTTCGGTGGCCGCTGCTGCCGTGGCGGCGCATGAGTGCGGACATGTCGTGCAGCATGCCATGGGATATGCTCCTCTGAAGCTGCGCACGGCGCTGGTGCCCGTGGTGAGCTTCTCCAACAGCATGGTACAGTGGGTCCTGCTGGCGGGCATACTGATGATAAACGTGTTTCCCTCTCTGATATGGATAGGAATTGGCCTGTTCGCGATGTCCACCGTTTTCAGCTTCGTGACGCTGCCGGTGGAGATGAATGCGAGCGCCAGGGCCGTTGAATGGCTCGACAGTACGGGAATCGTGGACTTTGAGACGAGGCCGCAGGCCGAAGACGCATTGAAATGGGCCGCCTATACTTATGTGATAGCGGCCATAGGTTCGCTTGCAACGCTGCTTTATTATATTTCCTTCGCAAACAGCAGGAGGAACTGACCTCTTATTATTTGATGGCTCTTAGGATGCGGGCCAGCTGGTCCGGACATGATGTGCCGCGGAAATTGCAGTCTATGCCGTCGAGGTGTTCGATTGCGGCTTCCGCGGTCAGTCCTTCAAGGAGCCGTCCGACGGCCTTGAGGTTGCCGTTGCATCCTTTTTCGTAGATTACGTTGCGGAGCCTGCCGTCCGCCACGTCGAAGTCAATCCGCCTTGAACATACGAGTGCGCTCGGTATGGCCGTGACGTGGCGTATTCCGTCAGCCGACGTTTCGTCGCGAATTATCCTGAAATCTTCTCCTGCCATATGTCAAAATAATGTAGGGTGGTTTTCGTCCAGACCCGAAAGTATCTGCTCCATAATCATTTCGCGCAGCATGGTGGTGCGCGCCTTTATGCGGAAGCGGCGGCAGTATTCGTCTATCGCCGCTATTTCCTTGTCGTTGAAATAAATGACCTTCCTGTTTCTTCGGATGAGGGAGTCTTTCTGCTTGTCGAGAAAGGCAGGGTCCACTCCGATTATTTCCTTTTTCTTTTTCATACGGAATCCATGTCGGGCCAGGCGGCTCAATAATCGGCGATGTCTACATATTTGCGCGTTACCGTGCCGTCCGGGGCCGTCTCGATCGCGAATGGGAGCGTTGAAAGGTCGAACGCATCCAATGCGGCTTCCGCGGCCGCCGGATATTTTTCGGACAGGACGTCCATGTCCACGAGGAGCATTTTCATCCTGCGCCGGCTTCTGTCGGCCTGCAGCCTGTCGGCGGCCGCAAGCATTTCCCTACAGTTTCCGCATCCTTTCGTATAAAAAACGATAAGGGACGGATGCCCTTTCAGCCTGCCGGTGCTGAACATCCCATTGCGGGAGCGCCTGCCTTTTTTCAGGGTGCCGTACAGTTCGACGTCCGGAACGGGAGCCCCGTATGGAGCCCTGTCCAATAGGCTTTTCAGCATGGAGGCGAAGCCTATGACCTTAAGGCTGTCGTTTTCGGAGGTCCATACTCCGTTGTCGGCCAGTATGTATTTGTCTATATAGGCTCCGGTGGCCTGCCTGTAGGCCTCTCCGCCCATGCCGGCGAGGAAATATAGCAGGTCTCCGCCCATCCTGCGGAAACTTTCCCGGTCGCCCGAGCCGAGGGTGCGCGACGCTATGTAGTCCGCCGTTTCCATTATGTCGTCCGGGTCCGGATTGTCTCCCAAGGCCGAGAAAAGCGTCTTGAACATTCCGGCCGACGCTTCGCCGCCGTAGTCGTAGTTCTCCCTTTCGTCTATGACGCGCAGCAGCATTTCGAGGGCTTCGCTGTCCAGCCCGCGCCCGAGTATAGTGCCGTCCCTGTCGATAAGGAACAGTCCCGGAGTCCGTATGACTCCGTATTTGCGCTGGAAATCGGATTCGGCGTCCGGATCGATGAAATGTCTCGCATTGCCGCCCTTGAAATGTGTTCCGGCATATTCTTTCCATGCATCTTCGTCGGTCCCGGTGCAGACGGCGTACAGGTCGGCATCGTATTTCCCGCCGTCCATAAGCGCTTCGAGCATGATTGTCTCCATTTTGCACGAGGGGCATTCCGTATCGTAGAAATACAGCACCGTCCTTCGCGGCAGAGCGTCCCCGAACAGCGTCACGGTCCCTGCGCCGAGTTCTTCCAGCCTTATTTCGGGAGCCTTCATCCCGATGAGCGAACTGCGGTTGAATTCGGCGAATACCCTTGCGTTCATGAGGTCTATGCCGCTTTTCATCTTGATCCTGCCGGAAAGGAACCATGTGTCGGCCACGTGCACGGCCACCGCGTCGTCTCCCATTATCTTCGATTCTAAATAGTGCCCGTATATCCTGAGCGCCACGTGCTGCATTATGACGGAGTCCCTGCACGATTCGATGAGGAAATCGCATTCTTCGTTCTGCACTGCCGCCGGCTCCCCGGCGAGGGCCGCGAAATATTCGTCCAGCCTGGCGTCGAGCGCGGAAAAGCGGAGCGAATCGGTGTCCTGCGCCGATATCCGGATGCAAAGCGGCAGAAGTACCGCGACGAACAATGCCTTTTTCATCAGAGAGTCACTCCTTCGGGTATGAACGCGGAGTAGTCTCCGTGATGTTTCAGGATGTCCCTTACGGCCGAGGATGAGATATGCGCGAATTCCTGGGCCGTAGGGATTATTATGGTCTCGATTTCGGGGGCGAGGCGCCTGTTGGCGTCGGCTATCGACCTTTCGGTCTCGAAATCGATCATGTTGCGCACGCCCCTTATGATGTGGCGGATGCCGAGTTCGCGGCAGGTGTCCACCGTGAGGTTGTCATATTTGATGACGGATACGCCTTTCAGCCCCCGGGTGGCCTGTCCGATGATGCCGATGCGCTTGTCCATGTCGAAGAACCCGCGCTTGTCCTGATTGATGCCTACGGCCACGATCACCTCGTCGAACATGGTGAGCGCCCTTTTGAGGATGTTCAGATGTCCGGAAGTGAAAGGATCGAAAGAGCCGGGGAAGATGGCCCTGCGTATCTTTGTCTCTTCCATTGCGGTCAGAGCCTCCAGTCTATGGAATCTTTGCCTTCGCTCGTGAGGATTGCGTTGGCCTGTGAAAAATGCCTGCATCCGAAGAACGCGCCTTTCGCCAGCGGGGAGGGGTGGGCCGCTTCGAGAATATGATGCCTGGTGGTGTCTATGAGCGCCTTCTTGCTGCGGGCGAAAGCTCCCCAAAGCATGAACACCACTCCGTCGCAGTGGTCGGAGATATATCTTATCACGGCGTCGGTGAACTCCTGCCATCCTATCCTGCCGTGCGACGTCGGCTCTCCGGCCCTGACGGTCAGTACGGAGTTGAGCAGCAGTACGCCCTGCCTCGCCCAGCTTTCGAGGTTGGCCCGTCCGCTCATCTCGATGCCGAGATCTTCGTGTATCTCTCGGAAGATGTTGCGGAGCGACGGCGGGGCCTGCATTCCGTCGGGTACGGAAAAAGACAGGCCCATGGCCTGTCCGTATCCGGGATACGGGTCCTGCCCGAGTATCACCACTTTGACCTCGTCCACCGGGGTGAGTTCGAAAGCCTTGAAAATCTGTCCGCCGGGAGGGAAAATCTTTCTTCCTTTGGCCCTTTCTTCATGCAGGAAGCGGACGAGGGACTCGAAATACGGCTTCTCGAATTCGTCTTTCAGGGCTTCCTTCCAGGATTGTTCTATCTTTACGTCCATATTATTCGAAAATGCGGTCTATGACATCTGTTATTTCCTTGACGTAAACAAAGGTAAGACCTTTTACGTAAATTTCCTTTATGTCTTCTATATCTTTTTTGTTGTCTTCGGAAATAATTATGGTGTGCACGCCTGCGCGCTTCGCGGCAAGAATCTTTTCCTTTATGCCTCCGACAGGGAGTACGCGGCCCCTCAAGGTCATTTCCCCGGTCATCGCTATGCCGCTCCTGACCTTCTTCCCCCTGAGGGCCGATATCATGGAGCTCACCATCGTGATGCCGGCGGACGGACCGTCCTTGGGCACGGCTCCTTCGGGCACGTGCAGGTGTATGTCCTTTTCCGAGAATTCTTCATAGGTTATTCCCGCCAGCTCGGGATGGGCCTTTACGTATTGGTATGCTATCTGGGCGGACTCTTTCATTATGTCCCCGAGATTGCCTGTCATGCTCAGGACGCCCTTGCCCTTGCTGACCGAGCTTTCCACGAACAGGATCTCCCCTCCCATTTCGGTCCATGCGAGGCCGGTCACTACGCCGGGGGCCTCGTTGCCTTTCTGAATGTCGTGGAACGCCGTGGGCAGCCCGAGATATTCTTTGAGGTGCGTGGGCTTGATCACCTTGGGGTAATCTTCGCCGAGGGCGATTTTCTTCGCCGTCACCCGCGCTATCTTGGCTATCTGCTTTTCGAGTCCCCTGACGCCCGATTCGTGGGTGTACTTGTCTATTATGGCGGCTATGGCATTTTTGCCGATGCGGAGCGTTCCGCGCTTAAGGCCGTGTTCCTCAAGTTGTTTGGGAACGAGGAATTTCCGTGCTATCTCCGCCTTTTCCTCGGCCAGGTAGCCGCTGACGTTTATCATTTCCATCCTGTCCCTCAGCGCCGGCTGAATGCTGGAAATGCCGTTTGCCGTGGTGATGAACATGACGTTGGAAAGATCGTAGTCGATGTCGAGATAGTTGTCGTGGAAAGTCGAGTTCTGTTCGGGGTCGAGGGCTTCGAGCAGCGCCGACGAGGGATCTCCCTTGAAATCGTTGCCGAGCTTGTCTATCTCGTCCAGGACGATTACGGGGTTGGAGGTGCCTGCCCTTTGTATGCCGCTCAGTATGCGTCCGGGGAGCGCCCCTACGTATGTCTTGCGGTGTCCGCGTATCTCGGCCTCGTCGTGCATGCCTCCGAGCGATATGCGTATGTATTTGCGGCCGAGGGCCCTGGCGATCGACTTGCCGAGGCTCGTCTTGCCCACTCCGGGAGGGCCGTACAGGCACAGTATGGGGGATTTCATGTTTCCCTTGAGCTTCAGCACCGCAAGGTATTCTATTATGCGCTCCTTCACCGTGTCGAGCCCAAAATGGTCGTGGTCGAGGACGGCTGCGGCGTTCTTAAGGTCCATGTTGTCCTCGGACATTTCGCCCCAGGGCAGGTCAAGCATGAACTGTATGAAATTGTACTGTATGCTGTAGTCTGGAGAGCCTGGGTTGTATTTTTCGAGCCTGGACATCTCCCTGTCGAATATCTCGGCCACTTCCGCCGACCATTTTTTCTCGGCCGCGCGGGCGCGGAATTTCTGGAAGTCCTCCTCTTCGTCCATGCCGAGCTCTTCCTGTATGGTCTTGAGCTGGTTGTTGAGGAAATATTCCCTCTGCTGCTGGTCAATGTCGCTGCGGACCTTCTGGTTTATCTCCTGCTTTATCTTCAGCAGCTGTATCTGGGTGTCGAGGACCGCGAGAAGCTTCATGCCGCGGTTCTGGACGTCGTCGTATTGGAGAAGATCCACCTTGTCCGCGAAATTCTCCACCTCTATGGTGGTGGCTATGAAGTTCACGAGGAAGGGGAGGTTGTCTATGGAGCGCAGTGCGCCTACCGCCTCTTTGGGAGCGAAGGAGGACGTCTTTATGATGTATCCGGCCTTCTCCTTGAGCGACTCCATGAGCATCTTCACGTTGTCGTCGACGTTTTCGGGAAATATCTCTTCGAGGTAGCTCACTTTAGCTACGAGGTACGGGTCGCTCTGGATTATCTTCTCTATTTCCAGCCTTTTGAATCCTTGCAGTATCGCCGTGATGGAGCCGTCCGGCATGTCGAGCGTCTTGACCACCTTGGCCACCGTGCCGATGCCGTTCAGGTCATTTTCGCCCGGATCCTCCACGGTGACGTCGTTCTGCGGGGTGGCCGCTATGAACGAGTCGTTTTTCTCGGCGTCACGTATGAGCCGGATGGATTTTTCCCTGCCTATGGTGATGGGGAACACGGTGCCCGGAAACAGCACGGCGTTGCGCAGGGCAAGCACCGGCATCGTGTCCGGAAAGTCGGTCCCTTCGAATCTTACCTGTCCTTCCCCCTGTATGACCGGAATTATGCTCACTTCGGCCCTTGCGGGGGACATATCGTCATATTCTTTCATTTACGTATAATTTCAAGTTGTTTGCGGTGCGCGCCGGCCTGCCCTGCATGACAAAATGTCATGAATGCGGCACGCATCATGGCGGCCATATATATAGTCAATCTTTGTGCCATAAAGCAAAAAAGCCGCCTGTACGGGCGCAAGGTATAAAAAAAGACATTAAATTCGTTATCATTATTTTGAATATTAAAAAAATAAGTCTACTTTTGCACACCAATTTAATTTGTTAAATAATTACCAATAAATTCAATTTGTTATGACAAAGGCTGAAATAGTTAATGAGGTTGCCAAGGCGACCGGCATTGAAAAAATCACGGTTCAGACAGTTGTAGAAGCTTTCATGGACAGCGTAAAGAATGCGCTTTCCAGTGGAAAACCAGTATACCTCCGCGGATTCGGCAGTTTCATCATCAAGCACAGGGCCCAGAAAGCTGCGAGGAATATCACCAAGGAGACTACTATGATAATTCCTGCTCACGACATCCCTGCCTTCAAACCGGCCAAGGTGTTTGTCGCGGCTGTCAAGAAATAATCATTAAACCTTTTTATTATGCCTAGCGGTAAGAAGAGAAAGAGACATAAAATGGCTACGCACAAGCGTAAAAAACGCTTGCGCAAGAACCGGCACAAGAAGAAATAGGTGTCCGTGCCTGCCATTTTAGCAGTCTGATGAAAGCGAGGGGCCTCCGGAGCTTTGCCGGGCGGCCCTTTTGCGGTATTCGTTCTTTTATATTGAAATTCCTTTATGGAGTCAGAAAAACCGGACAAAGAAATTGTCAAACCCGACAAGGATTTGATAGTCGACGTGTCGTCGTCGGAAGTTCGCATAGCCCTGCTGGAAAACCACAGGCTCATCGAACTTAACAGAGAGTCCAGCCAGGGCAACAATTTTGCCGTCGGAGATGTATATCTCGGCAAGGTGAAGAAGATTCTTCCTGCCCTGAACGCCGCCTTTGTCGACATCGGTGACCATAAAGAGGCTTTCGTGCACTACCTCGACCTGGGGCTTTATTTCCGCGCGTTCGACGAGTTCGTCAGGAGAAGCAACCAGAACACCGGAATGCAGCGTCTTTTTTCCGAAATAGAAATAGGAGATGCGCTGCCCAAGGAAGGACGCATCGAGGAGGTGCTCAAGCCGGGACAGATGATAATCGTGCAGATTGTCAAGGAACCGATTTCCACCAAGGGGTCGAGACTCACTGCGGAAATTTCATTGGCAGGACGTAACATTGTACTGCTCCCTTTTGCAGAAAGGGTGAGCGTATCCCAAAAAATCGAGTCAAGAGAGGAAAAAAGAAGACTCGAAGCGCTGGTAAGGAGCATACTTCCAAAAAATTACGGTGCCATCATCCGCACCGCCTCGGAGGGAAAAAATGCGGCGGTCCTCGTGGCCGAGACCAAGTCCCTCATTGAAAAGTGGGAGAGCTCCTGGAAAAAAATCGCCGGATCCAAAGGCATCCGTCTGCTGTTTACGGAATACAGCAAGACCACCACTATCCTGCGTGACCTTCTCAACGATTCCTTTTCGAACATTTATATAAATGACGCGAAGGTATGCGAAGACACGAGGAAGTACATTTCACTGATTTCTCCGGAACAGGAGAAGATCGTGAGGTTCTATGAAGGGCCGAAGCCGATTTTCGACCATTTCGAGGTCACCCGGCAGATCAAGAGTTCTTTCGGGAGGGTGGTCCCCATCAAGCAGGGCGCCTATCTGGTGATAGATACTACGGAAGCGCTGAACGTAATCGATGTGAACAGCGGCATACGGGCGAAGACCTCCGACCAGGAGGCGAACACCTACGAGGTGAACCGCCATGCCGCGCAGGAGATTGCGAGACAGCTCAGGCTCCGGGACATGGGAGGCATCATAATCGTCGATTTCATCGATATGGTGGAAGGCGAGCATAAGAACGGCCTTTTCAAATACATGCAGGAGCTGATGGAAGATGACAGGGCGAAGCATACCATATTGCCCCTGACCAAGTTCGGACTTATGCAGATTACCAGGCAGAGAATCCGTCCGGTGACCAAGATAGAGACCACCGAGACATGCCCGGCCTGCAACGGAAGCGGCAAAATCTCCTCGAGCGTCGTGATAGACGAGCAGATCGAGAGAAAGATTTCCTTCTGCGTGACCGAAAAGGGAGCGAAGTCCATGGTCCTGAAGACGAGTCCGATTCTCGGGGCTTATCTCAAAAGAGGCTGGCTATCGTCTTTCCTCTCGAAATGGAAAAGGAAGTACAAGTGTAAAATCGAGTTGAGTGAAATAACCGATTTTTCAGTTCTGCAAAATGAATTGTATGATGAGAAAGGGGACAGGCTGGACGCTTAGTCCCCTTTTTTTGTCCTTCTCCTTTGGAAGAATTCTTTCACGATGGAGGAGCATTCTTCGGCCATGACACCTGCGGTGACTTCGGTCTTAGGATGCAGCAGCGGGGGAGTGAACATGGAATAGCCCCGTTTTGGATCTATGGCGCCGTAGACTATGCGCCCTATCTGGCACCAGCAGAGCGCGCCGGCGCACATGGGGCATGGCTCCATGGTGACATACAGCGTGCAGTCGTTCAGATATTTTCCTCCCATGGCTTCCGTCGCGGCGGTAAGGGCTATCATCTCCGCGTGTGCCGTGGGATCATGCAGCCGTTCGGTCATGTTGTGCCCGCGTGCTATGACGCTTCCGTTGCACGCCACCACGGCTCCGACGGGAATCTCTCCTTCGGCGTCCGCGGCATGCGCCTCCGACAGCGCCTCGCGCATGAACCGTTCATCCGTTGTATTCATATCGGCGTAAATATAGCAATAAAAAAAGCTGCTCCTGTTTCGGGCAGCCTGCGTTTTTCCGTCTCACCGGTTTCTAAAATCCGTCTTCGTCGGAAACCGTAAGTTTCTTGCGGCAGTGACGGCGGCGGGACGCAAGTACTCTGCGGCCGTTCGCCGTGGCCATACGTGTACGGAACCCGTGCTTGTTGGCACGTTTGCGGCGGGATGGTTGGAATGTTCTTTTCATGATATCATATTGTTATATTATTCGTAAGCCAGCATGGAGTGCAAAGATACGGTTTTTGACTTTAAAACAAAAATATATTTTCCGAAATCATGGCGGGGCGGGATCAGGCTCCGATATGGATGACGAGCTTGCCCCCGAAATATGGGTCGTGAAGCCATGAGTCTACGGGCCAGGTGTGTACCGAGCCTTTGGGAAGGCCGTGCCGGGACATGGTTTCGGCGATCTCTTCCGATACGTCCCCTCCCTTGAGGCATAGGACGGCATGGTTGTAACGTCCTTTCGCCCAGGAATACAGAACCGGCAGCGGAGCCACGGCCCTGGATACTATGAAGCCGAATCCGCGGCCGAGCGATTCGGCCCTGGCGTTCACGGTCTCTACGTTGCCGAGACCGAGCGATCCGGCGATTCCGGACGCCACCTTGATTTTCTTGCCCACCGAATCGCAGAGGGTGAACTTCGTCTCCGGAAAGAGTATGGCCAGCGGTATGCCCGGAAATCCGCCTCCGGTGCCGATGTCGAGCACGGAAGAGCCACGCATGGCGCCCAGCAGCTCCGGCATCCTGTCCTGCATGTATTTCGCTATGGCGACGGAGTGCAGCACATGATGGTCGTACAGCCCGTCCATGTCTTTGCGGGAAATGACGTTGATGCGGCTGTTCCATTCTCCGTAAAGCGCTTCCAATGCGCGGAAACGTTCTTCCTGAACCGCGGTGAGCTCTGGAAAGCAGCTGCGCAGCGTGGATATGAAAGTGTCAGCGTTCATTTTATTTCTCCTCTTGTCATCATTTCCGCAAGCCTGTCCTTGCCGCGGCGGATGCGGGTGCGTATGGTGTTGAGCGGCAGTCCGGTCTGCCTTGCTATTTCTTCGTATTCGAGTTCTTCGATAAGATATTTGCACATTATGTCCCGGTAGCGCTGAGGCAGTTCGTCTATGAAGAGCATCAGCCTTTCGTGCTCCTGGCGGTTTATGATCTCTTCTTCAAGGCCCGGCCCCGAATCTGTGGGTTCCTCCGCGCCGTCGCCGTTGATTTTCTTTATGTTTTCCTTTTTCCTGTCCTCGCGCTTCATGGCGTTGAGGTGGTCGAGGGCGGTGCGGTTGGCTATGGTGGAAAGCCAGGGCAGCAGCTCCCGTTCCGGATCGAAGGAGTCCAGCTTCGTGAAGAATTTCTGGAAACTTACCATTACGATGTCGTCTATGTCATTGTGCAGGACGGAAAGGAACCGCGAAAGGCAGTTCCTAACGGGGGTTTCGAAGCGTTCGTAGATGGCCTTGAACGCCTGCTGGTCTTTTTCCCTGGCCAGTTCGACCAGCTGCCTGTCTGTCATGTTGCCGTATTCCATGATTTTTGGTCTAATGGGCTTCAAGCCAGTTTTTGCCCATGCCGCACTCTACAGTCAGGGGCACGGAGAGCTTTATGACGTTCTCCATCGCGTCCTTGACTATGCCGCGCAAGGTTTCCGCTTCCTCGGGCAGCGTGTCGAAAAGAAGTTCGTCATGTATCTGGAGCACCATGCGGCTTTTCAGCCCGGCTTCCTCAATCCGTTTTTCCGTGCGTATCATGGAAAGTTTTATTATGTCGGCCGCCGTGCCCTGTATGGGGGCGTTGACGGCGTTCCGTTCGGCAAGCGAACGTATCGCGGAGTTTCTTGCGTCTATTCCCGGCAGGTAGCGCCTGCGTCCGAAGATGGTTTCGACATACCCGTTTTCGCGGGCGGACGCAATGGAGGCGTTTATGAATGTGGAGATAGCGGGGAAGTTGGCGAAATAGTCGTCTATTATCTTCTTGGCCTCGCCGCGCGGAAGCCTCAGCCTCTGTGCGAGCCCGAAGGCCGATATGCCGTACATGATGCCGAAATTGGCGGTCTTCGCTATCCGCCGCTGGCTGTCGCTCACTTCTTCGTGCGGGATGCCGAATATTCTGGCGGCGGTGGCGGCATGCACGTCGATGCCTTCCCTGAAGGCTTTTATAAGGTGTTCGTCACCGCTCAGATGGGCCATTATGCGCAGCTCTATCTGGGAATAGTCGGCCGACATGATGAGGCCGCCGGGCGTGCCGGCCACGAATGCCCTGCGGATTTCCTTGCCCATGTCGGTGCGTATGGGGATATTCTGCAGGTTGGGATTGGATGAACTCAGGCGTCCGGTGGCGGTGAGGGCCTGGTTGAAGGTGGTGTGTATCCTGCCGTCGGAGGGGTCGATGAAGCCCGGCAGCGGCTCTATGTATGTAGAGAGCAGCTTTTTTCCCGCCCTGAATTCAAGTATTTCCTCTACGACCGGATGCCTGTCCGCTATGTCGAGCAGGGTGCTTTCATCGGTGGAGTAGCTGCCTTTCGAGTTCTTCCTGGCCTTCGGGTTGAGCCCCAGCTTGCCGAATAGCACTTCGCCCACCTGTCTTGGCGAGGAAATGTTCAGCTCCGGTTCGTCCGTCATCTCCCTTATCCTGTCCTGCCTTTCGGCAATGTCTTTTCTCAGGCCTTCGGCGAAGTCTTCGAGCTGTCCGGGATCCACTTTGACGCCGCGGAGCTCCATCTTTGCAAGCACTTTTGCGAGCGGCTCTTCCATTTCGGAAAAAAGTTCCGACATGGAGTTGCGTTCAAGTTCGGAAAGCAGCTTTTCGCCGAGCTGCAATATGGCCGCGATTTCCATGAACCGTTTCCTGTCGGTCTCGGCTTCGTCGTCATCATCGAAAAGCGAGCGCGGCGCGGC
>X22_European_Rabbit__coassemble_47_pt1 | contig 31939 bp, 23 predicted proteins | sample X22_European_Rabbit__metabat2_high_PE_013 | metagenome-assembled genome bin X22_European_Rabbit
CTGTTTCTGTTTTTGCTCAAAAAGATATGCGCAAGAATTTTCCGGCAAGAAGCCATAGGATTTCTGATGGTACAATGCGGCTATAGGAGCGTCTGGCCGCCGATGAATTCCCTCATGATGGAAGTGGGCGGTATGGCGGCTATCTCCGAAGGCTGCAGCGCCGTGATGTACCCGAGGAACTTGAGCAGCCTCACGGCTTCCGTGTAGGCCGGCGAAGTGGGGGCTATGCGTCTGAGCAGGGGTTCCGCATAATATTTCAGCATGGGCAGCTCGTATATGAGCGCCGAATTGAAGAGCACGTCGGCGTATTCCTGAAAAGGGAATATGTTGTTGCGCTCTCCGCGCCTGACGCTGCCCCATCGCATCAGGGTGGATTCGGGATCTATGCCGCGTACGCGGTTGTCGCGTATCATTCTGCGCAGCAGGCGGTTGTCCGATGTGGAGATGTTGTTGTTCTCGTCTATTCCGAGCGAAGTCAGAGCCGATACGTAGACGCGCAGTATGCGCTTTGGGTCCACCGACGACACCATCGCCGGGTTGAGGGCGTGTATGCCTTCCATTATCAGTACGTCTTTTTCGCGCAGATGCAGCGTGCGGCCTTCGAACACTTTCTTGCCGAGCTTGAAGTCGTAGCGGGGTATCTCCACGGTCTCGCCGGCGAGCAGGCCGTTGAGCTGCGTGCTGAGGAGGTCGAGGTCCATCGCCCCGAGCGCTTCGAAGTCGTATTCTCCGTATTTGTCCTTGGGCGTCTTTTCTCTTTCTACGAAATAGTTGTCAAGCTCTATGACCTTGGGATCGAGTCCGAGCACGCGGCATTGCTGCGCTATCCTCAGGGATGACGAGGTCTTGCCGCTCGACGACGGGCCCGCGATGAACACTATCTTTATGTCGTGCCGGCCGGCATAGATCGTGTCGGCTATTTCGGCGTATTTGCGTTCGTGCATGGCCTCGGCCATGTTGATGATGGATATTGCCTGCCCTTCGAGAATCCTTTGGTTCAGCGTGCCTATGCCGCGTATCCCCGTTATCTGGCACCATTCGGCATATTCGGAGAGCGCCGAGGATATCTTTTCCTGCGGACGCACCGGGACTACTTTTTCGAAGTCCTTGTCGGAAGGGTACTGAAGGCAGAATCCGTCGCTGAACGATATGAGGTCGAACACTCTGAGACACCCCGTGGACAGCACGAGCGGCCCGTAAAAGGTATCAGTCCGGCCGTCGAGGGTGTAGACGCTGTTGAAGTATTTGCCTACGGAGCGGAACAGCGTGGCCTTGGCGCTCTGTCCCTGGCGCTCGAAAATCTTCTGCGCCTCTTCCGAGAGCATTTTTTCTTTGCCGAAAGGAAGGTCGCGATCCACGAGTCCGCGCATCCGGTCCCTTATGGCGTCCACTTCCCCGGCGGACGGGATGTAGGCCACGACCCTGCCGTCTTCGTCACGCCCGGCTTCCGCTATCCTGCAGAACAGGCCCGTGGGGAGGGCGTGTTCTATCATGAGCACCTTGTCCGGAAACAGTCCGGCCACCGCCCGCTGCAGCAGGAAGCAGAGCGAGCGCAGGTAGGTCCTCTGCCCGTCGGGATGGTCGTATCCTATGAATTCTATTTCGTGGCAATGTTCCACCCTGTATTCGAGTCCTTTCAGCTTGTGGTCGACGAGGGCGGCTATGGCCGGAAGTGTCCGGCCCGTCCTGGAATCGGTCACTTCGGGGCACAGGTCCCGGGACAATTCGCCGAGAGTGATGCCGCATTGCACTTCATGCGCAAGGCCGTCGTTTCTGCAGATGATTTTCATGATTGTCGTTTTGTATGGGCAAGCACTTCCTTCAGGTACGGGCCGGTCACGGAACGCGGGTTTTCAGCTATCTGCTCCGGGGTGCCTTCGGCTACTATGAAGCCGCCTTTCCGGCCTCCTTCGGGACCCATGTCGAAGATGTAGTCCACCGATTTCAGTATGTCGAGGTTGTGCTCTATTATTATTATCGTGTTGCCCTGCCCGACGAGCTTGCACAGCACGCCGAGAAGGACGTTTATGTCTTCGAAATGGAGCCCCGTCGTCGGCTCGTCGAGTATGTAGAGGGTGTTCCCGGTGTCCGGACGGGCGAGCTCCGCCGCCAGCTTCATGCGCTGGCTCTCTCCGCCGGAGAGCGTGACGGAGGATTGTCCGAGATGGACGTATCCGAGGCCGACGTCTACGAGGGCCTTCAGCTTGGCGGCTATCTTGGGCACGGGCTTGAAAAATTCGTAGGCTTCGCTTATCGGCATTTCCAGCACGTCGCTTATGTTCTTGCCTTTATATTTTACCGCCAGGGTGTCTTCTTTGTATCTCTTTCCGCGGCATTCGTCGCATACGACATGGACCGAGGGCAGGAAATTCATTTCTATTATCTTGATGCCGACGCCCTTGCATTCTTCGCAGCGGCCGCCCGGCACGTTGAACGAAAACCGTCCCGTCTTGAACCCGCGCACTTTTGCGTCCCTCGTGTCTTCGAAAAGGCGGCGGATGTCGTCGAACACTCCTGTGAACGTGGCGGGGTTGCTCCGCGGCGAATGTCCTATGGGGCTCTGGTCTATTTCTATGAGTTTGTCAATGTTGTTGAGGCCGGTGATGTCGGAGTAGGGGAGAGGCTTTTTCTTGGCATGGTGCAGCTTGTTCTGCAGTACGGGCATGAGTGTCTCGCTGACGAGCGATGATTTGCCGCTGCCGGAAAGTCCGCTCACCCCTATGAGGCAGCCGAGCGGAATGTTGAAATCAACGTTCTTGAGGTTGTTGCCGCAGGCGCCGCGCAGGCAGAGTCTCAGGCCGTTGCCTTCCCGGCGCACTTCCGGGACGGGAATCTCCTTTATTCCTTTGAGATAGTCGAGCGTGCTGGAAGGGCCTATTGTGCAGTGCGCCAGGGTGTCCGCGTCGGCTTCGGCGCCGCGCAGGAGCATGTCCGCCGGTGCGCTGAGGCATACGCTTCCGCCGTTTTCCCCGGCTCCGGGCCCTATGTCTATCAGCCAGTCGGCGTTCAGCATGGTCTCGGCGTCGTGCTCCACCACCATTACCGAATTGCCTTCGTCCCTGAGCTTTTTGAGCGAGGCTATCAGCTTCCTGTTGTCCTTCTGGTGCAGGCCGATGCTCGGCTCGTCGAGGATGTAGAGCACGTTCACGAGTTTGGAGCCGATCTGGGTGGCGAGGCGTATGCGCTGGCTTTCCCCTCCTGAAAGGGAGGACGTGGGGCGGTCGAGCGAGAGATAGTCGAGCCCTACGTTGAGCATGAAATCTACTCTGTCCTTCAGTTCTTTGAGGATGTCGCGGCTTACCGTCGCCTCGCGTCCGGACAGTTTGCCGGGGAGGGTGCCGAGCCATTCGCGGAGCTCGGACATTTCCATCGCGGCCACTTCCGATATGGTCTTGCCGTCCACCCGGAAGCATTCGCTTTCACGGTTGAGCCTCGTGCCGTGGCATACGGGGCAGATGATTTTGTCGTCTATGTCGCCGGCTATGCCGGGGAAGGCGACCATTTCGGACAGGTTCCCTTCGCCTACGCGGAACAGTTCGTCGCTGCCGAATATGATCAGGGACAGGGCTTCGTCGGGTATGGCCGCTATGGGGTCGAAGATCGAAAAGCCGTATTTCCGGGCTATGGCCCTTATTATGTCGAATTTTTTGTTTTCGCGCACTTTGCCGAGGGGGACTATGCCGCCTTCGGCTATGGATTTCCCGCGGTCGGGAACGATGGCGTCCATGTTTACGTCCACGATGGTGCCGAGGCCCTTGCAATGTGGGCAGTAGCCCTGCGGGGAGTTGAACGAAAAGGAGTGCGGGGCCGGCTCCTGAAGGGAGATGCCTGTGTCCGGGTCGATCAGGTGCTTGGAGTAGTGGCTTATGGCCCCGGTTTCGGGGTCGAGTATGGCGAGGGAGCCGTGCCCGGTGTCAAGGGCGGTCATCACGGATTCCCGTACTCGCTTTTCGTCTCCGGAGGCCGGCTTGAGCCTGTCTATCACTAATTCTATGAAGTGGGCTTTGTAGCGGTCGAGGGCCGTCACTTCGTTGAGGTCGAGTATTTCCCCGTCGATGCGCACCTGCATGTATCCCCTGCGGCGCAGCTGGTCGAAAAGTTCTCTGTAATGTCCTTTCCGGCCCCTTACCAGGGGTGCGAGGAGGTAGCATTTCCGGCCGCCGTAATTGTTTATTATGAGGTCCACTATCTGCTCGTCCGAGTATCGGACCATCTCCCGCCCGCCGGCGGGAGAGTATGCGCGCGAGGCGCGCGCATAGAGCAGCCTGAGAAAATCGTACGTTTCCGTTATGGTGCCCACTGTGGAGCGCGGATTGTTGCCCGTCGTCTTCTGTTCGATGGCTATTATGGGACTCAGCCCCGTTATCTCGTCGGCTTCCGGCTTCTCGAGTATGCCCATGAAATGTTTGGCGTAGGTCGAAAGCGTGTCCATGTACCGTCTCTGCCCTTCGGCGTATATGGTGTCGAAAGCCAGGGAGGATTTGCCGCTGCCGGAGAGCCCGGTTATAACGACAAGTTCCCCGCGCGGTATGGATATGTCTATGTTCTTGAGGTTGTTGACTCTCGCTCCCCGTATCTGAAGATATTTTCTTTTCTTATCCATTTTCATCAGCCCCTTCGTCCTGAGGCTCGTTGAACGGAATCAGGAACGGGTTCCGCGCGGCCTCCTCCGCTATGCTGGTCTTCGGCCCGTGCCCGGGTATGACCGTCACGTCTCCGTCAAGTCCCATCAGCTTTTCCATGATGCTGCGCATGAGGTCGTCGTAGTCGCCTCCGGGGAGGTCGGTCCGCCCGATGCACCCGGCGAACAGCGTGTCCCCGCTGAGCAGTACCTTCGCCTCCGCTTCGTAAAAGCATACCCCGCCCGGCGTGTGCCCGGGCGTCGCGATCACGTGCAGCTTCAGCGCCGGCCCCGCCGCGACGACGTCTCCGTCGTGCAGGTCGGTGCTGTCGAACCCCTCGGTCATGGCTTTGTCGGCGGGATGCATATAGACGGCGGCGCCGTAGGTGGCCGAGCAGTCCCTCACGCCGTGCGTGTGGTCGAAATGTCCGTGTGTGAGCAATATCTTTTCGGGTATGAGTCCGTTCCGTTCTATGAAGCCCGTAAGTCTTTCCCTTTCGTCCTGATCCGCATATCCTGGATCAACTATGACGCACTGCGGCGCCGAATCGTCCCAAAGGACGCTGCAACAGGCCCGAAGAGGATTGAAATAAAAATTCTTAATGTGCAGCATGGTGCAAATATACTAAAAAGGCTCCTATGAAAACCGAATATTTTATAAATTTGCGGCCGGAACAAATCTATCGCTATGCATATAGGAATCGCCGGCAATATCGGCAGCGGCAAGACTACTCTGACTACCCTTTTGGCCGGGCACTACGGCTGGACGCCCAAGTTCGAGGCCGTCGGGTACAATCCCTATCTCGCGGATTATTACAAGGATATCCCGCGCTGGTCGTTCAATCTGGAGGTGTATTTTCTCGCCCAGCGTTTTCAGGACGTGCTCGAAATAGCGCGCAGCGAAGACGTCATCGTGCAGGACAGGACCATCTTCGAGGGCGTCTACATATTCGTTGCCAACAACAGGGCCATGGGCAATCTGTCGGACAGGGACTACGCCACCTACATGCAGCTTTTCAACATGATGATGTCGCTCGTGAAGGAGCCTGACCTCCTCGTATACCTGCGCAGCTCCATCCCGCATCTCGTGTCGCAGATACAGAAGCGCGGACGCGACTACGAGCAGGGCATGAGCCTCGATTACCTGAAGGGGCTCAACGACCGTTACGAGGAATGGATTTCCGGTTACAGGGGCAGGCTGCTCATCATAGACACCGACAATCTTGATTTCCGGGACCGTCCCGAGGACTTCGCGTCGATAACCGACAAGATCGACGCCGAACTTTACGGACTGTTCTGACGGCGCCCTTTGCTTTGTCGGGGATAATCCTTATTTTTGCAGAAGTCACATTAACACTACACGCCATGCATATAGCAGTAGCCGGAAACATAGGCAGCGGGAAGACCACCCTGACCAAGATGCTTGCGTCGCATTACGGCTGGACCGCCAAATTCGAATCAGTGGACTTCAATCCCTATCTCGCCGATTTCTATGAAGATATGGAGAGATGGTCGTTCAACATACAGATTTATTTTCTCAACAAGCGTTTCAAGGACGTGGTGGACATAAGCAGGACCGACGGGGTCGTGATCCAGGACAGGACGATATATGAGGACGCCCGGATCTTCGCTCCCAATCTGCACGGCATGGGCCTCATGAGCACGCGGGATTTCGAGAATTACAGCGACCTGTTCGACCTCATGATGTCGCTCGTCAATCCGCCGGATCTGCTCATATACCTGCGTTCCAGCATTCCGAACCTCATTTCCCAGATACAGAAGCGCGGCCGGGACTACGAGAAGAGCATCCGCATCGATTATATCACGGGGCTCAACCGGCGCTATGAGGACTGGATCGAAAGCTACAAGTCACGGCTGCTCATCATCGACGTGGACCGCATAAAATTCGAAAATCGTCCGGAGGACTTCCAGACGATTACCGACAAGATCGATGCGGAGCTCTACGGACTCTTCCCGTCTTCCGGGGATCAGGCCGTCTGATTTTTCCGTCCGCCGTTATTCCGCAGGACTGAAATCCGATTTGGACACTCCGCATACGGGGCATGTCCAGTTTTCGGGTATGTCCTCGAATGCGGTGCCGGGAGCGATTCCGCTGTCCGGATCGCCTTTGGCCGGATCATATTCGTATCCGCATACGTTGCATACGTACTTTTTCATGTCAAGAAATTTTTAAAATATGGCACAAATATAACAAGAATTTCTTGAAAAACGATTGATGCCGTTTTGGATGTAAAAACTTTTATTTTATTACTAAAAATATTTATTTTATTTAATATTTGCGAAAAAGTTTGCAAGTTCGGTTAATGATTGTATATTTGCAACGGACATCGAATCATTTCATGTCTATTTGTTAAGTTCGTTTTATATACTGTGGCGGTTCTCCGGGGATTTGGGAACCGCCATTTTTTTCATCATTTTTTGCCGGTTTTTTACAATTAATTCCTAAATTTGGGTGCTAAGACATAATTATTAACTAATATATCAAAAATGACAAAAAAGAAAAGCAACATCTTTGCGATAGTGATCATGTTCTTCCTGTTCGCAATGATTTCGTTCGTCACCGGACTGCAGAATCCTTTCGGAGTCATCGTCAAGAATCAGTTCGGCGCCTCCAACTTCATGTCCCAGCTCGGCAATGCGGCCAATTTCATCGCATACGCCTTCATGGGACTTCCGGCCGGCTTCCTGCTTGCGAAGAAAGGCTATAAGTTCACTTCGCTTTCGGCCGTTGTGGTCGGGTTTGTAGGCGTGGGCATCATGTATCTGTCCGGCCGCTTCGAAAGTTTCGGCATATATCTGCTCGGAGCCTTCGTGTCCGGCTTCTCCATGTGCATGCTCAACACCGTGGTCAATCCCATGCTCAATACTCTCGGCGGAGGCGGCAACAGGGGCAATCAGCTCATCCAATGGGGCGGCTCGCTCAATTCATTGAGCGCCACCATCGTGCCGGTGTTCGTGGGCTATCTGATCGGCAATGCGGCCAATGCAAGGATCTCCGATGCGAATCCTGCTCTCTTCATAGCCATGGGCATATTCGCCGCGGCATTCCTCATCATCCTGTTCTCCTATATCCCGGAGCCCGAACTTGAGGCCGCCGAAAAGGATACGGAGAAAAAGGCCGGCACGATGGAGACCGTCAAGGGGGCCCTGTCGTTCAAACATTTCATATTCGGCATCATCGCCATATTCCTCTATGTGGGCGTCGAGGTCGGCATTCCCAACTTCGTCAATCTGTATATGACGTCTCCTGCGGTCGGCATCAGCGCGGCCGTGGCCGGCACCGTCGTCGGCATGTATTGGTTCCTCATGCTCTGCGGACGTCTCATAGGCGGTGCGATAGGCGGAAAGGTTTCCAGCCGCACGATGATGACCGTCGTTTCCTCGGTGGCCGTTGTGCTGCTGTGCCTCGGAATGTTCCTCGGCGACAGTACGACCATAAAATTCCCTGCCATTACTTCTGACCTGAAGTTCTCTCTCGAGGCGATTCCTCTCGGAGTGATGTTCTTCATCCTCTGCGGACTCTGCACTTCGGTGATGTGGGGCTCAATATTCAATCTCGCCGTGGAAGGCCTCGGAAAATACACTTCCATCGCTTCCGGCCTCTTCATGGTGATGGTGTGCGGCGGCGGCATACTCCCGCTCATCCAGGGCGTCGTTGCGGACGGCACCAGCTATCTTACGAGCTATATAGTCATAATATTGGCAGTCGTATATATCCTTTGGTACGCCCTGTCAGGCTCCAAGGTGAAGAAAAACGCTTAATCATACGGTCATGGAAAAAGATCTCGTAATAGGAATAGACATAGGCGGACAGACTACCAAATGCGGCATAGTCGACGCCCGCGGCACGGTGCTTTCGCAGACCGTGATAAGGTCGGACTCCACTGAGGATGTGGAAGAATACATTTCTTCGCTTGCGGAGACGCTCTATCGCCTGATGGCGGACGCCGACGCTGTGGAACGCATACGCGGCATAGGCGTGGGCGTGCCCAACGGCAACTATTATACCGGCGAAGTCGAGGACGCGGTGAACCTCAGCTGGGGCCGCAGCGGTTCCATACCTTTCGCCACCATGCTTGAGGCGCATATGAACGGCATACCGGTATCGCTGACCAACGACGCCAATGCCGCCGCCATGGGAGAAATGACCTACGGGGCCGCGAGGGGCATGAAGAATTTCATAATGATAACTCTCGGCACCGGCGTCGGCAGCGGCATAGTCATCAACGGGGAAGTGGTTTACGGACATGACGGCTTTGCCGGCGAACTGGGGCATACCTGCGCCGTCCGCCACAACGGACGTCCGTGCAACTGCGGCAAGAGCGGCTGTCTCGAAACTTATGCGTCGGCCACCGGCGTGGCCCGCACGGCCCGCGAATGGCTCGAAATGACGGAAGAGCCTTCCACCCTCAGAAGCCTGGACAAGATAACTTCCAAGGACGTATTCGAGGCCGCGAAAGAAGGCGACAAGCTGGCGATCAAGATTTTCGAGTATACGGGACGTATCCTCGGGGAGAGTTTCGCCGACTTCATAGAGTTCTCGGCTCCGGAGGCCATCGTGCTGTTCGGCGGTCTCGCAAGGGCCAAGGAGTTCCTTGTGGAGCCTATACAGAAGGCTATGGACGAGAACGTGCTCCCTTTGTGGAGAGGCAAGGTGAAGCTCGTGTTCTCGCAGCTTAAGGAATCCGACGCCGCCATCCTCGGCGCATCGGCCCTTGCGTGGGAACTTTAGCCGGCTGACGGCAAACGATGAACGGCGCCCTGCGGATTGCAGGACGCCGTTTTTCGTATCGGTTTTTTCCGGATTTTCAGACGAGTCCGGATTTTCAGACGAGCTTGTGTATGGCAAGCCCTGAACGCAGCTTGGGCTCGAACCATGTCGTTTTGGGCGGCATGATGTTTCCCGAATCCGATATCGCCATCAGCTGGTCCATGGAGACCGGATAAAGAGCGAAGGCCGCCTTCATCTCTCCGCTGTCCACGCGGCGCTTCAGTTCGCCGAGACCGCGTATGCCGCCTACGAAGTCGATGCGCCTGTCGGTGCGCAGGTCCTTTATGCCGAGTATCTTGTCCAGCACGAGCCTTGACAGGACGGTGACGTCGAGGACACCTATCGGATCATTGTCGTCGTAGCGTCCTTCAAGCGCCTCGAGGCAATACCATTCTCCGTCCAGGTACATGGAGAACTGATGCAGCTTCCCTGGACGGAATTCGTCGGCGCCTTTTTCGGTGACGTTGAAATCCTTTCTGAGCGCCTCGATGAATTCTTCCTTGCCGAGACCGTTCAAGTCTTTGACCACGCGGTTGTAGTCGAGGATTTTCAACTGGCTTGCGGGGAAGCATACGGCCATGAAATAGTTGTATTCTTCGTTGCCGGTATGCGCCGGATTCTGCTCCCTCTTTTCCGCGCCTACTCGGGCCGCCGCGGCCGTTCGGTGGTGTCCGTCGGCTACGTAGAAGGCTTCGACCTCTCCGGTGAATATCCTCGTGATGTCCGCTGTAGTGGCGTCGTCGGTGATGGCCCAGAACGTATGCCCGAATCCGTCTTCGGCAGTGAAGTCATAGTCGGGTGCCTTTGCGGTGACCGCGCTTACGATGGCGTCGAGGGCAGCGTTGTCCCTGTATGCGAAGAAGACCGGCTCTATGTTCGCGTTCTGGATGCGGACATGGATCATGCGGTCGTCCTCTTTGTCTTTGCGCGTGAGCTCATGCTTCTTTATATGTCCGTCGGCATAGTCGTCGATGTGGGCGCACAGCACGATGCCGTACTGCGTGCGTCCGTCCATGGTCTGGGCATATACGTAATAGCAAGGCTTGGAGTCCTGGACGAGCCAGCCCTTTTCCTGCCATGCCTTGAAATTTTGCACGGCCCGTTCGTATACCCTTTCGTCGTGGTCGGGCAGTATGGGGTCGAAATCTATCTCCGGCTTGGTGATGTGCAGAAGGGATTTTTCGTTGGCGAGTGTCTTGGCCTCGGCCGAGTCGAGCACGTCGTAGGGAGGTGCGGAAACGGCTTCGGCTATGTTTTTGGGCGGCCTGAGCGCCGCGAAAGGTTTTACGCGTACCATGATGATGCTATTTGTTTACCTGGAACCGTGTGTCGCCGGTGGCGAAATAGTTCACTATCTGCCTTGCGGCGGCAAGACCGGCGTTGATGTTGGCCTCGGCCGTCTGTGCGCCCATCTTCTTGGGGGTGGCGAACACGCGGAGACCGAATTTCTCCTTGAGCGTCCCGTAATTGTCGGGAGCCACGTCGGTGATGTATTTGAGGTCCGGACGATCTTCCAGGGCCTTTTCGAGGCCGGCTTCGTCTATGACTTCCTTGCGGGCCGTATTGACGAGGGTAGCGCCCTTGGGCATGGACGTAATGAGTTTGTAGCCTATCGAGCCTATGGTCTGCGGGGTGGCCGGGATATGTACTGACACATAGTCCGAATTGGCATAGAGCGCTTCCACCGACACTGCCGGTTCGGCTCCGCCTGCGGCTATCTGCTCCTCGCTGAGGAACGGGTCCACGGCCGACACTTTCATGCCGAGCGCCGCGGCCTTGGCCCCTACGAGCCTGCCCACGTTGCCGAAGGCCTGTATGCCTACCGTCTTGCCCGCTATCTCGGTGCCCGTGGAGGGCGTGAACTGCGTCCTTGCCATGAAAATCATCATCGCTATGGCGAGTTCGGCCACGGCGTTGCTGTTCTGTCCGGGGGTGTTCATCACCACCACGCCTTTCGCGCTTGCCGCCTGGAGGTCTATGTTGTCGAATCCTGCTCCGGCGCGTACTACTATTTTCAGTCTGCCGGCCGCGTTCAGCACGTCCGCGCTTACTTTGTCGCTGCGCACTATGAGGGCGTCGGCGTCCGCCGCAGCTTCGGCGAGCACGGCCCCGTCACCGTATTTTTCGAGAAGGGCGAATTCGTGTCCGGCCCCTTCCACTATTTCCCTGATTCCGTCGACTGCCTTCTTGGCGAAAGGCTTGTCGGTAGCTACGAGTATTTTCATATTGCCGTCATGCTTTCAGTTTAGCGAATTCCTGCATGCAGCTTACGAGGGCCTTGACGTCCTCAGCCGTGCAGGCGTTGTATATGGATGCGCGGAAGCCTCCCACGGAGCGGTGCCCCTTGATGCCCACCATGCCGCATTCCTTGGCGTATGCGAAGAATTCGTCCTGGAGACTTTCGTATCCCGGGGCCATCACGAAGCATACGTTCATTATCGATCTGTCTTCTTTGGCGGCCGTGCCGGTAAAGAGGGGATTGCGGTCGATCTCGTCGTAGAGCAGCCCGGCCTTTTCATTGTCGATGCGGTGGATGGCCTCGACGCCGCCTATGCCCTTGAGCCATTTGAGAGTCTCGTTCATGACGAAAATGGAGAATACCGGAGGCGTGTTGAACATGGAGAGCTTGTCGATGTGCACGCGGTAGTCGAGCATCGTGGGTATGTACCGCGATACCTTGCCGAGGGCGTCCTTGCGGATTATGGCGAAGATGACGCCGGCGGGGCCTACGTTCTTCTGGGCGCCTCCGTAGATGAGGGCGTATTTGCCCACGTCGACCGGACGGCTCATTATGTCGGACGACATGTCGGCGACCAAAGGTACCGGGCAGTCCATGTCTTCGTGTATTTCAGTGCCGTATATGGTGTTGTTGGTGGTTATGTGCAGATAGTCCAGATCGCCGGGAATCTCGAATCCCTTGGGGATGTAGCTGTAGTTGCGGTCGGCGGAGCTGGCTATGGCATAGGCGTTTCCGATGCCCTGCGCCTCCTTGAGAGCCTTGTGCGCCCATACGCCCGTGTCGAGATAGGCGGCCTTCCTTTCGAGGAAATTCATGGCAACGTAAAGGAACTGCAGGCTGGCGCCGCCTCCGAGGAAGATTACCTCATGAGTGTCCGGAATGTGCAGCAGTTCTTTCCATAGAGCACGGCATTCATCCATGGTGGCGTCCCATTCCTTGGTGCGGTGGGAGATCGACAGGACCGAGACTCCCGTACCTTTGAAATCCCTGAGGGCCTCGATGGCATTGTCTATTGCCGCCTGCGGCAGCAGGCAAGGTCCGGCATTGAAAACATGTACTTTTTTCATTTCGTTCTAAATTTCCGGTTGTAATCCGATTGTGCGATAAAGATAACCATTTATTATCAAAATAAAAGGAAAATCCGCAAAATTATAATTCTTCTATGGAAAGTCCCTCTATCTTTGAAACCCGCCCGATGAAATCTTCGGCCAGCGAAAGCCTGACCTGCGTCTCGATGCTGCATGTCTCGCCGAATTCCTGTGCCGGCTGCGGCAGGCGCAGTTCCTTTATGATTTTCATGACGGCGTTCATGGACAGATAGCCGAAAACGAGGCGGAAACGTCGCACGGCCGTCTTTTCCACTATTTCCGCGTGCGCTATCGCGTCGGCCGACGCCGTCTTGTATGCCCTTATGAGTCCCGGAATGCCGAGCTTTATCCCGCCGAAATAGCGGACGACCACTATCAGTATGTCGCTGAGCCCGGCGGAATCTATCTGTCCGAGTATGGGACGCCCTGCCGAGCCGGAGGGTTCGCCGTCGTCGCTTGAGCGGAATGTCTGTCCGAGGTGCCCGAGCCGGTACGCGTAGCAGTGGTGCCTGGCGTCGTGGTACTCCTTGCGCAGTCCGGAAATTATCTCCCGGACCGCGTTTTCGCTTTCCACGGGGTACGCAAGGGCGATGAAACGGCTGCCGTTGTCCTTGAACAGGCCTTCGCTGCGAGCCGATATGCTCCTGAAGGAATCCTCAATATGTTTTTCCGCCGCGTTCATCCTTGCCAAAAATAAGGTTTTTTTTGTAATCGGAGCGGAATAATTTAATTTTGTTGAAATTCTTTTTTATGGTATTCAGATACAAGGTTACGCTTGCCGGAATCAAGGGATTCCACCGTATTTATGATATCAATGGCGATTCTTCGTTGTACACGTTCCACAGGCAGCTTCAGTCCGATCTCGAACTTCCTCAGGATCAGCTGATAGTGTTCAAGGCTTTGGATGCCGGCGGAGGCGTGGTCGGCCGTTACGGACTTTTCGACCTCGGGTCCGGCACCGTGGACAAAATCACCGTCAGGAGCACGGTCGCGGCCGGGATAGCCAGCTTCGTATACTTTTATGACGTGGCCAACAAGAAAAGCGTCCGCATAACCCTTGAAGGCGAAGAAGAGGACGCCGTCGTGGATGCGGACTCCCCGGTGCTGGTGGATTCCAAGGGACCGGAGCCCCTTGCTTTCGAAAACGGATACGTCGCCTACGAAGATCTGCCGGAAGAAGTCAGGAATCCTCTGCACGGCGGCGCGGGGGAGCGGGACGATGAAGATGACCTGGAGGATGACGAGGATGAAGAAGATGATGACGACGATGAGGAGGGGGAAGTGATCTACGACGGCAGCGAGTCTTTCTGAATGCCTTAGTCTGTGCGTACCATGGGCAGGAAACTCATCATAATCCTCGGGCCTACGGCCGTGGGCAAGACGGATTTCGGCATAGAGACTGCCCTCGGGTGCGGCTCTCCGGTGATATCCTGCGATTCGAGACAGATATACAAAGAAATGTCCATAGGGACGGCCGTTCCGGACGCTTCCCGGCTGGCCGCCGTCAGGCACTATTTCATACAGACCGAGTCGGTGCGGACCCTGTATACGGCCGGCGACTATGAACGCGACGCCCTTGCCCTCATCGGCCGTCTTTTCTCGGAGGGACACGATACGCTCGTCATGGTGGGAGGCTCCATGCTGTATATGGATGCAGTCTGCAACGGACTGGACGAGATGCCGGACACGCCGCCGGCGCTCAGGGCCGAATTGACTTCGAGGCTGGAGAAAGAGGGCCTCGCGTCTCTGACGGAGGAACTGCTTTCCATAGATCCCGCCGCCGGCGGCATGATAGCCCTTGACAATCCCCGGCGTGTCCTGCGGGCGCTGGAGCTTTGCATTTCCACCGGGAAACCGTATTCGTCATTCCGGTCCGGACGCGTGCGCAAGCGTGATTTCGAGATAGAGAAAATAGGCCTTTCCCGCCCCCGCAAGCTCCTTTATGAGCGCATAGACCGGCGCGTTTTGGACATGATGGACGCCGGGCTTCTCGACGAAGTCCGTTCGCTGCGGCAGTATCGTCATCTGCCGGCCCTCAATACGGTGGGCTACCGTGAACTTTTCGATTTCCTCGACGGACGCATTTCCCTTGACGAGGCCGTCTCGCTGATACAACAGAACAGCCGCCACTACGCAAAGAGACAACTTACGTGGTGGCGGCGTGACAAGTCTGTCCGCTGGCTGGAACTCTGATCGGGACTATTCTTCCGCGAAAGCGTAGCTGAAGCCCTTTATGCGGTTCCAGTTGCCGCGTGTGAAGTCGGGCACTTCCACGGGAGCGCAGCCGTTGTCCATCGATATGCGGGACAGTTCCACTACGCTGCACCATTCGGCGAGGTCATATACGTCCATGTCGAGCGGCAGGCCGTGGTTGAGGCAATAGATGAGCCTGTAATCCATTATGAAGTCCATTCCTCCGTGTCCGCCCACTTCTTTGGCGAGCTGCACGAGCTCCGGTGTCAGGATGGGGCTGGGATATTTTTCGCGGAGGACCGCTACCTGCGCCCTGCTGAGCGGAACGTGCGCGTTGAGGTTTTCGTAGTCGGGCGTTCCTTCGGGCGCCGTGTCGGGACGTATAAGCACCTGCTCCACGGGATATTTGCCGGCATACCCGTCCGTGCCCACTATCTGGTACATGCGGTCGTAGGGCCTGGGTGTCATGACGTCGTGCTCGATGAGTATGCTCTTGCCGAGTTCGGTGCGGATCATGGTCATGGTCTCGTCGCCGTTGGCGAAATCTTCGCAAGGCTTGCCGGTGCGTTTTTCAACGTGCTTCTTGCCGTTGAACGAGTCGGTGTCCATGGCCACGAGAGTCTTCAGGCGGTCTCCGCGGTGTATGTTGAGCACCTGGCATACGGGGCCGAAGCCGTGGGTCGGATATACGTCTCCGCGGTTCAGACGGTTGAAATCGAGTCTCCAGTTGTTCCAGTACGCATCCCAGAATTCATCGAGGTTGTGGTGGTATGAGCCTTCGGCGTGGATCACGTCGCCGAACAGGCCGGCCTGCGCGAACGCGAGGGTGGACAGCTCGAAGAAATCGTAGCAGCAGTTTTCGAGCACCATGCAGTGCTTCCTTGTCCTTTCGGAGGTGTTGACGAGATCCCAGCATTCCTGCAGCGTGGTGGCCGAGGGCACTTCTATGGCCACGTGCTTTCCGTGCTCCATCGCGTACAGCGCCACGGGTACATGATGCTTCCAGTCGGTGCATATGTATACGAGGTCTACGTCAGGATCTTCGCACAGTTCCTTGTAGGCTTCTTCGTAGCCGGTGTATCCGTCGGCGGTTATCCCTTTGCCGGACAGATATCCGAGGCTCGCTTCTACTCTCTCCGGAACTACGTCGCATACGGCCGTCACTTTGGCTCCGGGCACGAAGGTCATCCTTTGCACCGCGTCGCCGCCCCTCATTCCGAGGCCTACGACTCCGACTCCTACTTCCTCGATGGGATCGGCGGCGAAGCCGAGCATGTCCTCCTGGCCTGCAGGGCGTTCCGGAACGTCGGTCTTTATGATTCCGCTGCTCTGGCTCGTGTTCCCGCAACCCGTGCATACTATGCACAGGGCAGCGATTGTCGCATATAATACTTTTTTCATTCTTTGTATTTTTATTTGGTTTGACTTAATCTGTCTAACTTATTTCGGCTCCGTCGGACACGCTTTCGTGCGGCGTGACGAAACGCATTCTGCCGTCCTGCTGCTTCGCCATAAGTATCATTCCCCTGGATTCTATCCCTTTGATGACGCGGGGCTTGAGGTTGGCGAGGATGCATATCTGCTTTCCTACCATTTCTTCGGGGGAATATTGCTCCGCGATGCCCGACACTATGGTGCGGCGGTCGAAGCCCGTGTCTATGGTCAGCTTCAGGAGCTTGTCGGTCTTGGGCACGCGCTCGGCCTCAAGCACGGTGGCCGTGCGGATGTCCATCTTTCCGAATTCTTCGAAGGTGCATTCGGCTTTGAGCGGAGTCCCGGAATGCTTTCTGCGTATTTCATCGAGCCTGGCCGCCTGCGCCTCTATTACGGAGTCCTCTATCTTGCTGAACAGCAGGACGGCTTCGCCGAGCCTGTGCCCGGGGGACAGCAGTTCCGGGGCTCCGAGCATCTCCCACGTCAGCACCGGACGGTCTTCGCCGCTTTCCGGACTGCCCGTATGAAGGGCCCGTCCCTCTCCGTCCTTGTAGAAATTGACGGTGGGGCTTCCTTCGCCGGCCCTGTAGTCGTGCCCCGCGTCTATGCCCACGCGCAGTATGTTCCTAAGTTTCTCCGCGGAGAACGGCAGGAACGGTTCGAAGGCTACCGCCAGGTCGGCGCATATCTGCAGCGACGTGTAAAGTATGGAGGCGGTGCGGTCCATGTCGGTCTTGGCGGTTTTCCACGGCTCGGTGTCGGAAATGTATTTGTTGCCTATCCGGGCCATGTCCATGGCCTCTTTGAGGGCCTCGCGGAAATGGAAGGTCTCCAGATAGCTTTCCATCGCCCTGCGGCATTCGGGAATGCGTGCGAGAGTCTCGGCGTCGATGTCAGCGGGCTTGGGATTGCCGGGGACGGCCCCTCCGAAATATTTCTGCGTCAGCACCACGGCGCGGTTCACGAAGTTGCCGAACACTGCCACGAGCTCGTTGTTGTTGCGGGCCTGGAAGTCTTTCCACGTGAAATCGTTGTCCTTGGTCTCCGGGGCGTTGGCGCACAGCACGTATCGCAGCACGTCTTCCTGTCCGGGAAAGTCTTTCAGGTAGTCCTGCAGCCAGATGGCCCATTCCTTGGAAGTCGATATCTTGTCGCCTTCGAGGTTGAGGAACTCGTTGGCCGGAACATTGTCCGTCAGGACGTAGCCGCCTTCCGCCCTGCACATGGACGGGAACACGATGCAATGGAACACTATGTTGTCCTTGCCTATGAAGTTCACTATCCTCGTGTCGTCGGATTTCCACCATTTTTCCCAGCTTTCGGGCAGGAGTTCGCGCGTGTTGGAAATATACCCTATCGGGGCGTCGAACCAGACGTACATCACTTTCCCTTCGGTGCCTTCCACCGGCAGGGGAATGCCCCAGTCAAGGTCGCGGCTGACGGCGCGGGGCTGGAGCCCGCCGTCGAGCCATGATTTGCACTGTCCGTAGACGTTCGTCTTCCATTCCTTGTGGTTTTCAAGGATCCATTCGCGCAGCCACGGTTCGTATTCGTCGAGCGGCAGATACCAGTGCGTGGTGTTTTTCTTTACGAGCCTGCCGCCGCTCAGCGAGGAACGCGGATTGCCGAGCTCCTCGGGGCTCAGGGTGCTGCCGCATTTTTCGCACTGGTCGCCGTATGCGTCTGGATTGCCGCATTTGGGGCAGGTGCCCACTATGTACCTGTCGGCAAGGAAAGTCCCGGATTCTTCGTCGTAGTATTGTTCGGTCTCCTTGGTGATGAACTTGCCGTTGTCGTACAGCTTCCTGAAAAACTCGGAGGCCGTCTTTTCATGCACTTCCGAAGTGGTCCTGGAGTATATGTCGAAATTGATTCCGAGGCCGCTGAACGAATCGCGGATGATCTTGTGGTATTTGTCCACTATGTCCTGGGGGCTTACGCCCTGCTTTTTCGCCTTGATGGTGATGGGCACCCCGTGTTCGTCGGAGCCGCATACGTACAGCACGTCTTCGCCCCTCAGCCTGAGATATCTTACATATATGTCCGCCGGGACGTACACTCCGGCGAGATGTCCTATGTGTACCGGACCGTTTGCATACGGAAGCGCCCCGGTCACAAGCGTGCGTTTGAATCGTTTGTCCATTTCTATTGTCTGTCGGTTTTCTCTCTTCCGAGACGTTTGTTTATTTCCTGTCTTATCTGGTTGGCCTTGTCTATCTCCTGCATTATCTTCAGCTGTCCGTCCTCTCCGGCGGAAGACAGCCTCGCCGTCAGCTCGCGCAGCCTGGCCCTCATCTTTTTTTCTTGATAGGCGAGTATGGAACGCGGCACGAACCTGACGAGCCATGAGGCCCGCGTCATCATGGCCTCGGAAAAATTCTTGACGGTGAGCAGATATTTTTCCTCCGAAAGCTCGGCCGCGATGAACGCCGTGGTGCGGTCTTCGTCGTTGAGCAGGTTCCTGATTATCTGGTCCTGCGGCAGCCCGGCGTCGTACATGCGGAAATAGGCGTCGTACACTTTGCGGTAGACGTCGTTTGCGAACGCCGTGTTGTCGGCCGCCAAGGTCTCGTCTATGAATTCCGCCACCGTGGCCCGTTCTTCTCCGCAATAATATTCCGAATCCCGCTCGAATTCAAGAGGGCTGCGCCCGTATGCGAGGATGAAGCTGAGCAGCTCTTTTTCGCTCGGGGCGAGTATGGCGTCATTTTCCATCAGGCGGAGGCTCCCGGCGGATCCTTGTGCCGATGCGGGCGCCGTCGCGGCCGTCTCGCGTACAGGCGAGGTCTGCGGCGCCCTCTCCTGCCTCGCCGCGCGCGTCTTTTCCTGCCGTTCTTCGGCGAGCAGCCTTTCCCTGGTGACGCGGATGCGGTCGAACAATATCCTGGATTCTATGTTGAACCTGCGGCTGCACCCGTCCACGTAGACTGACCTCTTGACGGCGTCGGGGATCAGCGCTATGGTATCGGCGATGCCGTTGATGAGCCCGGCCTTTTTAAGCGGGTCGTCGCCCGCGTCTTCGAGCAGCAGGTCCGTCTTGAAATCTATGAAGTCCTTTTCGTTGGCCGCCATGAAGTTCCTTACCTCGTCGAGCGTGTGCTTCCTGGCATAGGAGTCCGGATCGTCCCCGTCGGGAATCAGGACCGTCCTGACGTTCAGCCCCTCTTTCAGTACCATGTCTATGCCCCTCATGGCGGCGTGTATGCCGGCGGAGTCCCCGTCATACATTATGGTGACGTTGTCCGTGAATTTTTTTATGAGACGGATCTGTTCCAGCGTAAGGGACGTGCCGCTGGAGGCGACGGCGTTGGTGATGCCGAGCTGATGCAGGGAAAGTACGTCGAGATAGCCCTCCACGAGGATGCATTTGTCCGTCCTCGATATTTCGTTCTTGGCGAAATAGATGCCGTACAGCGTGCGGCTCTTTACATATATTTCCGATTCTTTGGAATTTACGTATTTCGCTACGCTCTTGTCGGTTTTGAGGGTACGGCCGCCGAAGGCTATTATCCTGCCGCTCACCGAATGGATCGGAAACATCACCCTGTCGTAGAAACGGTCGTGGAGGCTTCCCCCGTCCTGTGCGGCGCACAGCCCCGTTTCCGTCAGGTATTCATCTTTGTAGCCGGCGCTCCGGGCCGCGTCCGTCAGGGCATGGCGGCTTTTCGGGGCCCAGCCGAGGCCGTATTTCTTTATCGTGGCGTCTTCAAGTCCGCGGGAATGAAAATAGGCGAGCCCGATCGTCCGCCCTTCTTCGGTGTTCAGGCTGTCGGCGAAGAATCTGCCGGCGAAATCGGAAACGAGCATGAGGCTCTCGCTGCGCTGGCGTTTGGCGATTTCCTCCGCGCTCTCCTCTTTCTCCACTATTTCTATATTGTATTTTCTGGCGAGGTATCTCAGGGCCTCCACATACGAAAGGTGCTCGTATTCCATGACGAAGCCCACCGCGGAGCCGGCCTTGCCGCAGCCGAAGCATTTGTATATGCCGCGGGACGGCGACACCGAAAAGGAAGGAGTCTTCTCGTTGTGGAAGGGACAGCATGCGACATAGTTCCCGCCGCGCCGACGCAGCGTCACGAAGTCGCTTATGACATCGACTATTTCGGCCGTGTCAAGAATCCTGTTCACCGTCTCCTGCGGAATCATTGGAATGCCATTTGATGCAAAGATACTAAATAAATCAGTTCGCTATCTCGCACAGGAACTTTATGCGGACGAGCCTTATTTCCATTTCGTAATAGTCCGAGCCGAGGGCTTTCATGGCCTCGTCCACCGAATCGGATTCGGCTTCGTTGCGGAAATAGTCGTAGATGTCCTCCACCACGGCCTCGTCTATGTGCTCGTTGATGTAGTAGTCGAGGTTCAGCTTGGTGCCGTATGACACTATGGCCTCTATTTCCGATACGAGGCCGTCCATGTCGAGGCCTTTGGCGTCGGCTATGTCTTCAAGGGAAATCTGCCGGTCGATGCTCTGGATGATGAACACCTTGTTGTTGGATTTGCCGGCAATGCTTTTCACCACGAAGTCGTCGGGACGGATTATGTCGTTTTCCTCCACGTATTTGGCTATCAGGTCCACGAATTCCTTGCCGAACTTTTTGGCCTTGCCTTCGCCGACGCCCTGGCAGTTCCTGAGTTCGTCAAGGGTCGTCGGGTAGGAAATGGCCATGTCGTCGAGGGACTGGTCGCCGAAGATGATCCACGGCTGGAGGCGCAGCCTGCGGGACAGATCCTTGCGGAGCGTCTTCAGCATGGCGAGCAGCGTGGGATCTCCTCCGCCGCCCCTCATCGCCGCTGCAGCGGCGGCTTCTTCGTTGTCGTCGTCTTCGTCGTCGGCGTCCCTGTCGGAGAACACGCGTTCCTCCACGAGCATCAGTTCATGCGGGTTTTCAAGGAACTCCAGGCCCTTTTCGGATACCGAAATGCTGCCGTAGGTCTCTATCTCCTTGTTCAGGAAATGCAGCACGAGCCCCTGCTGTATGACTGTCATCCAGAATTTGGCCGAATGCTCCCTGCCGGCGCCGAACATCTCAAGCTCGTCATGGCGGTAGGATTTTATTATGGCGGTATCGACTCCGGCAAGTATGTTGGCTATGTGCTCTATCTTGAAATGTTCAGGCAGGTCCCTTACGAGCCTTATGACATCGGCCATCTCCTTTCTGCCGTCGAAGCGCGGCTTCGGGTGCAGGCAGTTGTCGCATGAACCGCAGTTGTCCCTGTCGTAGTCTTCCCCGAAATATCCGAGGAGCACCTTGCGCCGGCACTGGCTCGATTCGGCGTAGGCCATGGTCTCGTCAAGGAGCTGCCGCCCTATTTCCTGCTCGGCCACGGGCTTTCCCTGCATGAACTTCTCCAGTTTCCGTATGTCCTTGTAGCTGTAGTAGGTGATGCAGATGCCTTCTTTTCCGTCCCTGCCGGCGCGTCCGGATTCCTGGTAATAGCCTTCGAGGCTTTTGGGAATGTCGTAGTGGATCACGAACCTTACGTCGGGCTTGTCGATGCCCATGCCGAAGGCTATCGTGGCCACGATGACGTCTATGTCCTCCATCAGGAAGCGGTCCTGGTTCTCGGCCCTTGTCTTCGCGTCCAGTCCGGCATGGTAGGGGAGGGCCTTGATGCCGTTTATGTTGAGAAGCTGCGCAAGTTCCTCGACCTTTTTGCGGCTGAGGCAATATATTATGCCGGATTTGCCGGCGTTCTGGCGGATGAATCTTATGATGTCCTTTTCGGGCTCGATCTTTTCACGTATTTCGTAATAGAGGTTGGGCCTGTTGAATGAGGACTTGAACACTTTGGCGTCGGGTATGCGCAGGTTCTTGAGGATGTCGCTCTGCACCTTCAGCGTGGCCGTGGCCGTAAGCGCTATCACCGGCGCGGGCTGTATGTCGTCTATGATGGTGCGTATCTTACGGTATTCCGGCCGGAAGTCGTGTCCCCATTCGGATATGCAGTGAGCCTCGTCCACGGCGTAGAAGGATATCGGTATCTCCTTGAGCATGGCGATGTTCTCTTCTTTGGTGAGGGACTCCGGCGCGACGTACAGAAGCTTCGTCACTCCGGATTTGAGATCCCTGCGGACGTCCGCCGTCTGGCTCCTGCCGAGCGACGAATTGAGGAAATGGGCTATGCCTTCATTCCCCGATATGAAGCCCCTGATGGCGTCCACCTGATTTTTCATCAACGCTATGAGAGGCGATATGACTATGGCCGTACCGGGCATGACGAGGGCGGGAAGCTGATAGCACAATGATTTGCCACCGCCGGTGGGCATGAGTACGAACGTGTCGTTTCCTCCGCACAGATGGAGGATTATTTCCAGCTGATCCCCTTTGAAAGAGTCGAATCCGAAAAATTCCTTCAGTTTTGACCGCAAGATCGCAGGTGTCGTATCGCTCATAGGCATTGGTTAATTTTGCTGAAATTTAGGGGTTAATTCGGAGGAAAACAAATTTATTTTATGCAGGAGGCCGTTTTTTTGCGGCTTCGGCTGCGGCGGACAGGCACTTTCGCCGATTATGAAAAATTAATGTCGCAAATTAATTTTTTATTGCGATATTTGCAGATTGTGCCGGCTGATGCGGCACTGTATTGAAACATAATGATTTTAAATTATAATTGTCATGAGAATCTTTAAAGTTTTTGCATTGTCCGCGCTGACAGTCCTGGCTGCGGCAGGCTGCGGACAGAAGTATCCCAAGGCTCTCGCCGATCTTAATCTTCCCAAGGATGTGGCCGACTCCGTCGCAAGACTTATTCCTGCAAAGGGTCTCACCGATACCATCAGCTACGGCATGGGCCAGAGGCTGGGCCTGATGTTCCGTCAGTCGGGCCTGAATGATCTGAACCTTGACAAGGTGCTGTCCGGCTTCAAGGATGTAGTCTTTGCCAAGGGCGACATCAACGACACTACTTTCATCAAGCAGTTCAAGATGTTCTTCTACGATCCGGACATGCAGCAGGCATGGAATACCTACATGTTTGAATATGACGCATACTCGAGCGCCGTTCACAGCATACCCAACAAGATGTTCCTTGATGAGAATGCAGCCAAGGAAGGCGTTTCCGTCACCGAAAGCGGACTTCAGTACGCCATCGCCGAGCAGGGCGGCGGCGTCAGGCCGGGGGCGAAGGACACCGTGAAAGTGAACTATGTGGGCAAACTCATCGACGGCACCGTATTCGACCAGTCTTCCGAGCCGGTTACGTTCTCGCTCGACAGGGTCATAAAGGGCTGGGCGGAAGGTCTGCAGCTCATAAACGAGGGCGGAAAGGCCACCCTGTTCATACCTTATGATCTTGCTTACGGCATCAGGGGTACGGGCGACGGGAAAGTGCCTCCGTACAGCACCCTCATCTTCGACGTTGAGCTGCTTGAGGTGCATCCCTTCGTCGCCGCTGAGGAAAAGAAGTAGTTTCGCGGCATGCCGAATCTTGAAATAGAAGGCCGTCTGGTACGCAAGCTGGACCTGCAGTCGGGAGAGTCCGCACGTGGCCGGTGGGAACGCCGCGACTTCGTGGTGGAGTATGAGGACGGCAATTTCCCCGTGTCCGTATGCTTTTCGGCATGGGGCCGCGACAAGGTGCAGGAGCTGGAAAATGTTCAGGTGAATGACCGGGTAAAGGTCTCCTTCAACATTAGGGGCAGGGAATACAACGGCAGGTGGTACAACGATCTGAGGGCATGGCGCATCTCTCCTGTAGGTCAGGAAAGGCGGCCCGCCGCCCAGAACGCTGCCCCGTATGATATGCCGGCATCTTACGATGTGCCGGCACCTTCGACGGAGGACATGCCGGCCGATTTCGGCGACGATTTGCCGTTCTGACGCAAAAGCCGCGGAGAACCATGCAGGCCGCAAAGTCATCCCGACTTTGCGGCCTGTTTTTTTGTATCGTGCAGCCTTCGGCGCCGGCGGCGCGCGGGCATTGTACGGTTTATGAAAAAAGTCTTATATTTGCGGCATACATGATTGATGACTAACCATATAATGACACTGTTGCGGCCCTTGGCCTTTTTGGCGCTGATATTCTCTTCATGCGTTCCGAAATCCGGAGCGGGGGGGGTGATTTTTGACGATCTGGATGCCTGTCTGCATGACAGGGAAATGTTCGAACAGGAAAAAACTGCATGGATTGCAAGGCTCAAGTCGCATGCGGACGCCGTCGGAGACGTTGCGTCCTCGTATGATTTATATATGGAAATCGCCGAGGAATATGCGTCGTACAGTTTCGATTCCACGGCGGTCTATCTCCATAAAAGTCTCGACGCGGCCGGCTCGCTCGGCGACGGGGAGAAGACGGACCGTGCAATGATAAGGCTCGGCCTGCTTTATACTACCGCAGGGCATTTCCTGGAGGCGTACCATATCCTTTTCCATGATATCGACACGCTGTCCCTCACGCCCCCTCTCCAGAAGGACTGGTACGGCGCCGTTTACCGCTTCGCCAAAGACATGGACGGGGATTCGGGAATCGCCGAGACCATTATGGAGCCGGACAAATCGGTCTACAGGGACAAGCTTTGCGCCTTGCTGGACGAAGATTCCAGACAGCGGCGCGAATTGGCAGTGGACCGGCTGCGGGACGAGGGGCGCTTCGCCGAAGCTGCCGAGGCCAACGCGGACATACTCGTCGGCATGGACGAAAATTCGCGCGATTACGCCAATGTGGCATACGTGCAGTCGGAGCTATGCGACGTGCTCGGACTCCAGGAGCAAAGGCTTTCATGGCTTATCGCTTCGGCCAAGGCGGACGCCGTCAATTCCGTCAGGGATTATGCGGCGCTCACCGTCATAGCCATCATCCTTGCGGACACCGACGTGGACAGGTCTTTCCGTTATATGCAGATGTCGCTTAAGGATGCAATAGCGTATAACGCGAAGCTGCGCCCATGGCAGGTCTCCCAGTTTTTCGTCTCCGTGGAGGACGCCTACAATACGAGGCAGAATGCGCAGCAGCGGAGGCTTACGGCCCTGTTCATGGTGGTATTGTTCCTCATGACGGCTCTTGCCGCCGCCTTTTTCTTCCTTGTCAAGCGCTCCCGCGAGCTGGCCAAAACTGAAAAGGAACTGCGCAAAATCAATGATGAACTGGCCGTGAACAACCGCAGGCTCTCCGAGCTCAACGCCAGGCTGACTGATTCCGACAGGATAAAGGAGGAATACATCAGCTTTTTCCTCGGGGTTCTGTCCGAACACATCGACATTATGAAGACCATGCGCAACTCGGTGCGCAAGAAACTGAAGCTCGGCAAGGCCGACGAACTGCTGAAGGAAATGACGGAGTCCCATGCCGATGACGACGCGCTCGCCTCGTTCTACAACACTTTCGACACCACGTTTCTGACCATCTGCCCGGATTTCGTGAACGAGTTCAACGCGCTGCTCGAGGATTCGGCGCGCATCGTCCTCAAGAAGGGGGAGATCCTGAATACGGAACTGCGCATTTTCGCCCTCATCCGCTTAGGCATAGACGATTCAAGCCGCATCGCCGCGCTTCTGCACTATTCGGTGTCCACCATATACAATTATAAGGTGAAAATCAAGAACGGCGCGAAAGTGCCGAGGGAGCGCTTCGAAGAGTTTGTAAAAGCCATCGGAAGAATAGGATGACCGCTTTTGGGAGCGCTACTTTTTTTTCATTATAAATTATTTTAATTATCTTATAATCAATAATATATTATAGCAAGACCGCTATAATCGGCTACTTATTTTTTTCACTCCGAATCTCGGAGTTCCTTTATAATTATTTTTGGACGCCTGGTGAATCGTAACCTAATCACCGGATAAGTTTTTTTTGCAAATCAAAAACGTGCAAAGTATGAAAAGATTTTTAACCTTTTGCCTCGCTTTCGGTTTCAGTCTTTTAGCGTTGGCGCAGAACGTTACCGTTAAGGGTATCGTCTGTGATGACGCCGGCGAGACTGTAGTCGGAGCTTTCATAGCGGAGCAGGGCACCCAAAACGGTACCATTTCGGGGCTCGAAGGAGAATTCGTCCTGACTGTCCCCAAAGGGGCCGTGCTTGAGATTTCCTGCATCGGCTATAGAACGGAGGTCCTGACCGTGACGGACGACAAGGATCTCGTCATCGTCCTGCATGAAGACACCGAACTGCTTGAAGAAACCGTAGTCATCGGCTACGGCGTCCAGAAGAAAAGCGTCGTAACGGCGGCCATCGCCAAGGTGTCCGACGAACTGCTCGAATCGTCGGCCCGCGTCCGCGTGGACGACGCCCTCAAGGGACTTGCGGCCGGCGTGACGGTGACCTCGTCTTCCGGACAGCCCGGCGCGTCCTCGCAGGTGCGCGTCCGCGGTATCGGCACCATCAACGACAGCAACCCGCTCTACATCGTGGACGGCATGCCCATGGACATCAACGGGATCGATTTCATCAATCCCAGCGACATTCTGTCCGTCGAGGTGCTCAAGGATGCGGCTTCCGCGGCCGTATACGGAGCCCGTGCCGCCAACGGCGTCATACTCGTCACCACCAAGAGCGGCGACAAGGGCCGCGTGCGCGTGACCTATGATTTCACCTTCGGCCTCCAGAATCCCTGGAAGAAATACGAAGTCCTCAATGCCACCGAGTACGCACTCATGATGAATCAGGGCGCCCTCAACGAAGGCAAGCAGGCTCCGTATGCCGACCCCTATTCATTGGGAGAAGGCACCGACTGGCAGGACGAAGTGTTCAACTACAACGCTCCCGAGCGCACCCATCAGCTTGCCGTCAGCGGCGGCACCGACAAGGTGAACTATTATATTTCATTGGGTTACTACAACGCCGAGGGTATCGTGGGCGGCGACTGGGACCGCTCCAACTACGAGCGACTGACGATCCGGTCCAACACCAATTATCATCTGTTGGACAAGACCGCCGAGCGCAACTTCCTTAACAAGATCGATGCGGGCGTCAACCTCACCTATTCCCGCATCAATTCCAAGAGCATTGACACCAACACCGAGTATGGCGGCCCGCTCGGCTCCGCGCTCGCCATGGCTCCTACCCTGAGCCCCTGGGTGGCCGACGCTGCCGAGACGCAGGCGCTTCTGGCAGAGCATCCCTTCGCCCGCGTGGACCCGAGGAACGGCCTGGCTTTCACGATCGTGGACGGCGGCATCTACAACGAGATGAACAACCCGCTCGCCATGCTCAGCATGCCCGGCGGCAAGAACTGGAGCGATAAGCTCGTGGCAAACTTCTGGGGCGAAGTCCAGATCTGGGACGCCCTCCGCTTCCGCACCTCGTTCGGCAGCGACCTTTCCTTCTGGGGAAGCGACTGGTGGACTCCTGAGTATTATTATTCTTCGAAGGCCAGCCGCGACTACAGCGAGGCCGGCTCCAGCATGAACAGGGCGTTCACCTGGCAATGGGAAAACACCCTTTCGTACGACAAGACCATCGGCAAGCACGGCTTCACCGTTCTCGTCGGCCAGTCCGCATCCAGCAACATGGGCACCACCCTGAGCGGAAGCAACCGGTATCTTTTAGAGAACGACCCCTACCGTGCGGGCCTGGGCTTCACCACCGGTTCAAACGAATACCAGCTCGCGAGCGGCTCCTTCTACAGCCCTCACAGGATTTCTTCGATGTTCGCCCGTCTGAGCTACAACTATGCGGAGAAATACATGGTTCAGGCTACGGTACGCCGTGACGGCTCTTCCAACTTCGGTCCGCGTCACCGGTTCGCCACATTCCCCTCGTTCTCGTTCGGCTGGAACTTCACCAACGAAGACTTCATAAAGGATCTCGGCCTCGGCTGGCTGACTTCCGGCAAACTGCGCGCCTCGTGGGGCCGCAACGGAAACGAGGCCATCGGCCAATATCGCTACACCACGACCATCCAGACCAACAACAACTACATGTTCGGCAACGGCGATTCCGTCTTGTTGTCCAACGGCGCGAAGCCCAACGGTTTCGCCAACGCCGACCTCAAATGGGAGGAGTCTGAGCAGACCGACATAGGACTCGACCTGGCCTTCTTCAACAGCGCCGTCACCTTTACGGCCGACTGGTATATGAAGCGCACCAAGGGCATGCTCATGAATATGCCTATTCCGGGATATGCAGGCGATTCGGCGCCCGTGGGCAACGTGGGTACCATGGACAACCGCGGCTGGGAGTTCGAACTCGACTGGAAGCATGACTTCAACGGGCTCTTCGTGCAGCTCGGGGCCAACGCCACCTATCTGAAGAACGAACTTATAAATCTCGGCAACGACACGGGATACGCCAACTACGACACCCACAAGATAGGCACCCTTACCCGCGGCGAAAACGGCTATCCGTTCCCGTTCTTCTACGGGTGGAAGACCGACGGCATTTTCCAGAACTGGGACGAAGTGAATGCCCATACCAACTCCGAAGGCGCTCTGCTGCAGCCCAAGGCGCAGCCGGGAGACGTCCGCTTCAAGGATCTGGACCACGACGGCGACATCGATGACGATGACCGCGGCATGCTGGGCAAGGGCATGCCCGACTGGACCTACGGCTTCCATGTGAACCTCGCGTGGAAAGGTTTTGACCTGTCGGCCGTATTCCAGGGAGTCGCAGGCGTGCAGGCCATGAACGTAATGCGCCGTACCGACCTGTTCTACATCAACATGCCCAAATACATGCTCAACTGCTGGGCAGGCGAGGGTACATCCAATAAATATCCCCGCTACAACCAGACCACGGACAACAACGAAAACTGGCGCGTGTCCGATCTTTGGGTTCAGGACGCCTCTTATTTCCGTCTGAAGAACCTGCAGATAGGCTACACCCTGCCCAAGAGGCTTACCGAAAAGGCGTTCATCAGTTCGCTCAGGGTATTCCTCGCCGGCACCAACGTGTTCACTCTCACTTCCTACAACGGCTTCGATCCGGAGATTTCGTCCGGCGGCACCTCCCTCGGCATCGACAGGGGCGTATATCCGCAGACCCGCGTTTTCTCCGTAGGCGTAAACGTAACTCTCTAATCTGTGGCAGATATGAAAAACAAGATATTATTACCGATTGCGGCAGCCGTTTTGATGATGACTTCATGCGGCGAGGAATGGCTTGACGTCGCTTCCAAGGGCTCCATCCTTGAAACCGACTACTACAATTCCCAGGACAGACTGTTCTCCGGCGTCACCGCGGCCTATGACCCTTTGCAGTGGTTCGACTATTTCTCCGGATACACGCCTCTCAACCTTCTTTCCGACATTATGGCGGACGATATCTATTGCGGCGGTTCCAACGAGGGCGACCAGCCGGTGCTCGTGAAGACGCACTATTACACTTGCTCCTCCACCGACGTCCCTTCAGGCGTCTGGACCGTCTGCTACTCCGGCATCAACAGGGCCAACATCGTGCTCGCCAAGGCACCGGAGGTGGAGATGGACGAGTCCCTCAAGAACCGCTACGTAGCCGAATGCCTCGTGCTCAAGGCTTTCTACTGGGACCAGCTCTGGAAGTTCTGGGGCAACATACCATATTACGATGAGAACCTGACGGCCGAACAGCAATATTCCGCCGAGCAGCTCACGGCCGACGAGGTCTATGAAAAAGTGATAGCGCTCATCGAGGAAGCCCTCGCCATGAACGTGCTTCCCATGAAAGCCGTTTCCGGCGAAGAAGGCCGCGTCACCAAGGCAATGGCCTATATGCTTTTCACCGAAATGGTGATGTACCAGAACGACAGTTCCCGGTATTCCACCGCCCTCAATTACATGAAGGAAATCATAGGCAGCGGCAGCTATAGCCTCAATCCCGACTTCGCTTCCATTTGGGAAGAAAGCGGCGAGTGGTGCAGCGAATCCATCTGGGAGATCAACTATGAGCCCAAGGGCGGCAACCGCAGCTGGGGCTGGGCAAACGGCTCCGGCGGATCCGTCTATCCGGTCTTCATCGGCATACCCGGCGCGTCCGACGGCGTTTACCATGACGGATGGGGCTTCAGCCCCGTGGCCGAGTCCGCCTATGCCATGTATGAGGACGGTGACCAGCGGCGCGACGGCGGCATCATCGACTATCGCGACAAGTCCTACAATCCGAGATGGCAGAACACCGGTTTCTTCCTTCTGAAGTATATCGCCCGTGAAGGTGGCAACGAAGGCTTCGTAGGAGACGCCGACCTGAATTATAACAACAATGTGAGGGTATATCGTTATTCTGAGGCGCTTCTCAATGCGGCCGAGCTTTCTTTGGCCACAGGAGCAGACGGCAGCTCATATCTCAACGAAGTCCGTGCGCGCGCAGGCCTTGACGCCGTCGCATGCACTCTCGACAACATCATAGAGGAACGGCATCTCGAGTTCGTCGGCGAAGGCAAACGCTACTGGGATCTCGTCCGTACCGGAAAGGCCGCTTCCGTTCTCACGGCGGACAAGCATCAGTACCGCACTACGGACTGGACCGCTTCCAAGAAGTACTGGCCCATTCCGCAGTCCGAGCTTGACCGCAGCGTGACGGAACTCACTCAGAATCCCTATTGATAAACAGACTGAATCAAGGATATGAAAAACATAATCAAAACAATAGTCTGGCTCTGCCTTCTCCCGCTGCCTTTCTCCTGCGCGACGGAAGACATCCTGGAGCCCGATCAGAACCGGATCCCGAAAGCGTCCGAATTCCAGATCAGCCATACTATAGACGAGACCAACATCGTCACTTTCCATCTGGCCAACTCCGGCATGGTCCCGCTGTGGATTTTCGGGGAGAACGACCAGCTTTCAGGAGACGGAGCGCAGAGGCGCTTCGCGGCTGCCGGCGACTATACCGTCGAAGTCAAAGCCTATAATCAGCACGGCGTTTCGGACGCTTCCCAAGTCTATACCTTCAACGTGCCGACAACGTGGGTTCCTCCTTTCGATCCTGCGCCGCTGCTTTCCGCCCTTTCGGGAGGCGGCACCAAGACGTGGGTGCTCGACAGCGATACGCCCGGCCATCTCGGCTGCGGCGAGAATGCGGCCAACCCCGCCGGATGGTGGAGCGCCAATCCGGGCGAGAAAGCGGACTTCAGCGTCTACGACGACCAGCTCACCTTCGGAGCGGATTATTCTTATGTCTATGATCCGGTCGACGGCTATACGTACGTGAATTACGGCGCCGGCTATCACAGCGAACTGTATGCCGGCGACGAGCAGGATTACGTGGCTCCGGTCGACAGGCAGGAGACGACCTTCCAGATCGAATGCGACGATGACGGGAACGTATTCATCGTGCTTCCTGCGCAGACGTTCTTCTCTTACCTGCCCAACGCCGAATCATACGCCAATCCGCGTCTTCAGGTGATTTCCTACAGTTCCAAGAAGCTCGTCCTCGTATCTTCAACGCCAGGCATATCATGGCAGTACATCTTCAAGCCGTATGATCCCAACGCCGGCACCGTGGACACCGAAAGCGTCCTTACCGGCGGAAGCTCGAGGACATGGAGGATAGCCAAGGCTGAGAAAGGCCATCTCGGCTGCGGCGAGAATGTAGCCAACGCCGCCGGATGGTGGAGCGCGGATCCTTTCGACAAGGCGGACTGGGGCGTGTACGACGACCGGATTACCTTCAACGCCGACGGCTCTTATGTCTACGATCCGGGTGCCGACGGAATGGCCTA
>X22_European_Rabbit__coassemble_50_pt1 | contig 31353 bp, 28 predicted proteins | sample X22_European_Rabbit__metabat2_high_PE_013 | metagenome-assembled genome bin X22_European_Rabbit
GCATTCCTGTGTCCTGCAAAACGCCCGTTTTGTAGTGCAGGGTTAGATTGATATGAAAAAGCTATAGTTGAGGCATATCCTCGGGGGAAATCCCTGTTCCGCAGGCGCATTTGCCGTTGCGGAGGCGGTTGTGCTCCAATGTGCATGTAGGAAGGATCAATCGGAAAGGTTTTATGTTAATTTAATGTATCAGCTTATGAAAAAAGCAAGATTGTTGTTCTGCGTCCTGTTTGCATTCGTCGCAGTGACCGTATGGGGACAGAATGTCACCGTAAGGGGTACCGTCAGGGATGCTTCCACAGGAGAAACAATTCCTTTTGCGTCGGTGGTGGTGAAGGGCACTTCCCAGGGAACCCCTACGGACGCCAATGGAGCGTATTCCCTCAATGTGCCGTCGGGTACGGTGCTCGTGTTCTCGTCCGTCGGCTATGCTTCCGAGGAAGTGAAGGTCGGCAGGGAGGCCGTCGTCAATGTGGACCTCGAGCCCGATTCCGAATATCTTGAGGGTACCGTCATCGTAGGTTACGGTTCCGCGAAGAAAGTCACTTCGCTCGTGGGATCGGTACAGACGGTCAATTCCGAAACTCTGAAGAACGCTCCCTCGTCCTCCGCGCTTGATCAGCTGCAGGGACAGGTCGCCGGTCTTTCCGTACTGTCATATTCCGGCGTGGCCGGCGACAACGCCGTATCCATGACGCTCCATGGGGTAGGCTCGTTGGGCGCAAGCTCCACTCCTTTGTACGTGATCGACGGCATTCCTTCTTCGAGCCGTGCCATCATGGCGATGAACCCCAACGACATCGAGAGCATCAGCATCCTCAAGGATGCGGCCGCCACGTCCATCTACGGTTCCCGTGCGGCCAACGGCGTAGTGTATATCATCACCAAGGCCGGCTCATACAACGAGCATGCTTCCGTCACCATACGCTCGCAGTACGGTACTTCCACTCTGGCGAACACCGCATTCTATGAAAACATGATGTCCGGCGACGAACTCGTCGACTTCTGGATAAGATCCGGCCTGCATTCGGAGTCCTGGGTAAAGAGCAATTTCACCGACCGCGGATACAACCACAACACCGAGTGGTACAAGATATTCATGGATCTGGTTAATCCTCAGTACCAGAACGACGTCACCGTCTCCGGCGGCGGCAAAAAGGTAGCCTACATGATGTCCGGTTCGCAGTATCATCAGAAAGGTTTCACCCCGGGCAACTTCTATGATCGCTACACCCTGCGTTCCAACGTGCAGGCCCGTCCCGTAGACTGGCTCAAGGTGGGACTCAACCTGAACCTTTCGCTCGACAAGACGCAGCAGAACCCCAACTGGGGCTCCGCCATGAACGGCGTGTCCAGCTATACTGCCGGCGGTCTGTCGTACTTGCTGGTTCCTCTGTATCCGTCGGTCGACGAGGACGGAAAACCGTTCGAGAGATATCCATGGGGCTCCGTCAGCCCTACCTATTATATGGAGAACCATCCCGATCAATATGACAGGTACGGCGCCAACGGCAACCTGTTCGTCGAGATAGAGCCCGTGAAGAACCTCAAGTTCGTCAGCAGGGCTGGCGCGGACGGTTACATAAGGATAAACGAATGGCGTACAAAGCCTTCATATACCGTCAAATACGGCGGCACTCCGACCCGGGGGCTGAGTACCCAGTACGAATATTCCGCCACCATCACCAATACCGCCGAATATTCGTATACCATCAATAACAACCACCGTTTCTCCGTTCTCGTGGGACAGGAAGGCGTGGCCAATGACTACATTTACTATTATGCCCAGTCCAAGGACCAGACCGACGACCGCATGAACATGCTGCAGCACGGTACGCAGAGTACCTACTCTATGTCCGAAAGCACCACGCAGTCGAAATTCCTGTCGTTCTTCGGACATGCCGACTATTCTTTGTTCGACAAATGGTTCTTCGACGCCGCCGTCCGCAACGATGCCGTTTCGAGGTTCGGCGCCGATGTCCGCAACGCCAAGTTCTGGTCCGCGGGCGTCAGGTGGAACGCCAAGAAAGAGTCTTTCCTGAAGAACGTCGGGGCCATCGACAAACTGGACCTCAAAATCAGTTACGGTACCCAGGGCAACGCTTCCATCGGCGATTATTCTTCCCTCGGTCTTATAGGTTCTTCGGGCATCTATGCCGAGACCACCGGCACCGCCGTGACGCAGCCGGCCAACAGCTTCCTCACATGGGAGAAGCAGGCCCTGCTGACCGCGGGCGTATCGACACGTCTCTTCAATACGGTCGATCTGGAAGTCGAGTATTACAACAGAAGGACTTCTTCCATGCTCATGGACGTTCCCAACCCGTATACTTCCGGCTTCACCGAAGTCACCCAGAACGTAGGCACGCTGCAGAACACCGGCGTCGACGTCACTCTCGGCATTGACATACTCCGCGGGCGCGACTATTTCCTGAGGCTCAACGGCACCTTCAACTACAACAGCCAGAAAGTGATCGAACTCTTCGACGGGCGCCAGCGCTGGGAAATTGCCAACACGGGCGTGGCATACGTTGTCGGCCAGCCTGTCATGTTCTATTATCCGATATATGCCGGCATAGATCCGGCGGACGGAAGCCCCATGTGGTATGTTCCCGGTGAAAACAAGGACGTTACCACCAAGAATGAGACCACAAAGAGCTTCGACGAGGCCGCCCTCACGCAGAATACCGGCAAGGCGAGGTATGCGCCGATGAACGGCGGCGTCAGCCTCTCCGGCGGCTGGAAGGGCTTTACCGTGCAGGCGGACTTCACTTTCGTCATCGGCAAGAACCTTATTTCCAATGACGGATATTTCTATGCCAATCCCTACAATTTCAGCACGAACAACCAGTCAAAGAGCGTGAACGACTTCTGGACTCCTACCAATCCCGACGCCAAATGGCCTTCATGGGCCGACGGCAACGTGATGCAGTTCGACACCCACCTTCTCGAGGACGCTTCGTTCATGAGGCTCAAGAATCTTCAGGCGGCCTATTCGCTTCCTTCGAGCCTGCTCGGCTGGACCGGAGGTGTCATAAAAGATCTGAAAATCACTTTCACCGGACGTAATCTTCTCACTTTCACTAAATACACCGGTATCGATCCTGAGATCAATTCGAACTTGACCTATGGCGTGGCCGGAAACTCCAAGCAGATTCTCGGCGGCATAGAGATTACTTTCTGACGGTGACAAAAACGAATGAATATGAAAAAGTCAATAAATATATTTGCGGCCGGAGCGATTCTGGCAATGGCGGCGTCCTGCGACCTGAATCTGGTGCCGGAAGGCTCCATCACCTATGAACCGGGACAGCAGCTCATCACTTCCGAGTCCGATCTGAACGGTTTCGAGGCCAATATCCTGGCATGCTTCAGGGCTCTTGACTACGGTGTTTACGACATAGCTCCCGACGTGATGGTGGATTATTTCAACGCCACTTCGGATTTCGGCAACCAGTACGGCGGCATCCATCGCGTGGATGAGACTTTCACGGCCGGCGACTATGATGTGGAGGACAACTGGGCCAATCCGTATGCCTATATCAAGAATTTCAACATCTTCATCGAGGGCGCACAGAGCGTTCCGGAGGAACTCAAGGAGAAGGCGGCCGTAGCGAGAGGCGAAGCCTATACGGCGCGTGCGTTTGCATACCTGCATCTCGTAAGGCATTTCGCGAAGCCTTATTCGGCCAATGCCGGCACCGACCTCGGCGTTCCCGTGGTCACCGTTTACGAGCAGACCGCCCGCCCGGCCCGCAATACCGTGGCCGAGGTCTACGCGCAGATCAAGACCGACCTTGACTCCGCCGCCGTGCTTCTTGCAGGCGTCGCCGGGGAGGTGCGCGCCCAGAAGCCTACCATTGATGTCGTGAATGCGCTGTATGCCCGTTATTATCTTGACATACGCGACTACGCCAATGCCGCGGCCTCTGCGATGAAGGTCATCAATACCGGCAAATATGCCGTTTCGAGCACGGCGGAAGATATGGAGAAGGAGTGGACCTACGACAACGGCACCGAGCCCATCATCCAGTTCTATGCCTCCCTTTCCGAAGGTACCGGCGGACATTCCGCATACAACAATACCAGTGTCGACCCTGAAAGGGGCTATTATCTGCACCCTTACTTCATTCCTACGAAGAAGCTCGTAGAGGCATACGAAGAAGGCGACCTGCGCCTGGCCCAGTGGTTCAACAAGGACACCTATCCTTCGCTGCACACGGGATCGTGGTTCAACGAGAAAGGCAATTTCCAATATTATACTTTTGTGAAATATTTCGGAAATCCCGCCCTCTATACCAACGTACCCAATAGTGCGCATGCCATCAAGCCTTTGCTTATCAGTGAGATGTATCTTATCGCCGCCGAAGCTTACCTGAATGCCGGCAACGCCGACCAGGCCCGTGAGCAGCTCAACGTGCTGCAGACGCGCCGCGGCGCCGCGCCGACCGCCGCCACTGCGGAGAGCATCCAGAACGAATGGTTCAGGGAGACCGTGGGCGAGGGCCTTCGCATGAGCTGCCTCAAGAGATGGGGACAGGGATATGCGGAGCGTACGGCCCAGGACGCAGCCGCCGCGCTTGAGGTGATATCCACCGGTCCGAGCTATGCCGCCAAGTCGATGGCCGCAAGCGACTATCATTTCCAGTGGCCTGTACCGACCTACGAAATGCAGACCAATCTGAATCTCGTACAGAACGACGGCTATGCCGCCGAAAAGGCCGAATAATTTTAAAACCGGAAAAACATGAAGCAGATTTTCAAAATATTGGCAGGCGCGGCCGTCATCGCATCGTCCGCCGCATGCAGCCAGAAGATTGATTTCGAAACTTTCTCGTATGCCAGGCTCGAGGCCGGAGCCTATACTTTCAATGAGGATGCCGGCACCGTCACCGTTCCGGTCTTCGCACGTGCCAAGGACGGCAGCCCGCTGAGCGGCGGCAGCGTCAGTTTCGAGGTAGTGGACAATACGGCCAAGGCAGGCACCGACTTCACCGTCGAGCCCGCCGGAGGGAGCGTCACTCTGTCCGACGGCAAAGGGGCCATCACCATACATATCGTCAACAAGTCCGGCGAATTCACGGGGGACTGCAATTTCTACATCAATCTGACCGGAGCCTCCGACGGACTTACCCTGGGCGGCATATACAATACGAGGATTACCATCAAGGATCTTGATCATCCTCTCGCCAACCTGTTCGGGACTTATTCTTCCGGGCCGATCACCGACTTGTTCAGGCGTGCCCAGGAAGTCAATATCACGATAGAGCCTATTGACGGCACGACCGACGGCCTGATCCTGCACGATCTGTGCCCGTTCCTCGTTGCCAACGGATTCGCCCATGGACTGGAGGCGACGTATGACTACGCCGACAATACCATCCATGTGCCCGCCCTGCAGGATATTGGCAACGTGGCTTGGTTCCTGTGTCTTGACGAGGAGGGAGAAGATCTTGTGGACGAAGTCGTGTTCAGCTACGATGAAACGGCCGGAACGATAGTCAATGAAAACGTATACGCGGCTTCTCCCGATGAGGACGGGGCCAGCGGTTTCTATGACGCCATACCGCCCGGAGTTACTTTCACCAAACAGTGAGACAAGCAAACGGACTTGACATGAATCCGCCACGTTCCCCTTCCGGGGGACGGCGGATTTTTGTATTTAACGGAATATTGCATCATGATCATCAAGAGAACCATAACCGCCGTCATCCTGAGCCTTTCGTGCCTCCTGTCGCTTTCCGCCGGTGACCGCGGATTCGAGCCGCTGACCACCTGGCCCTATGTATATGAGGAGTTCCGCAGCGGCACAGTCACCAACTACCAGGGGACGGAAATCGTTTATGACAAAGTGAATCTGTGCCTTGTCAACGGCCGCGTCCACTATGTGAAGGACGGCAGGATAATGGAGGCCGACGACAGGAGCGCTTCCGCCCTGCGGATAGGGGACGACTCATACGTCCGCATCTCGGGCCGTTTCGTGAAGGTGCTGCGGCGTACGGCGAACGGAGGCGTCGTGGCCCTGTCGTCCGTCGTGGATGAGGAGGAGATGAGCCGCAAGGACATCGGCTACGGCAAATCCGCCCTCGCTTCGACGCAGAACGTGTCCCTGACGGCCATAAGCGGAGACCTGCCTTTCTCGGTGAACAAGGCCATCGACGTCGTGGACAAAGAAAAATACGGCGGCGAAAAGCTCGCCGTCAGGGAGACCAAAGGCATTTGTCTTAACGGCATGTTCATCCCTGCAAGCAGGGCGGACGTGCTGAAGATACCAGGATTGGACAAAGCCGCCGTCAAGAATTTCATCAAGGCTGAAAAGATAAAATTCTCCGATACGGATGATCTTGCGAAGCTCGCCGATTTTCTGTATTCCCTGTAGCGCCGGGCCAGTCCTATAGTGCTGCGCCTGTCTTGTAGTTCCGGGCCTGTCCTGTGGCGCGGGGCCTACAAGGTGTTCTGTTTCAGCCTTTCGACGTATTCGTTGATGCGTTGCAGCTCCTTCGGGATGGCTATGCTCTGGGGACAGTGCAGCATGCATTCTTCGCAGCCTATGCAGTGGTCGGCCTGGCGTACCGTCGGAATGGCCCTGTCATAGCTGACCAGATATGCCTTGCGCAGTCTGTCGTAGTTTTTCTGGCCGGAATTCTGCGCGAACGTGCCGTCGGATATGCTGCGGTTGTAGTGCCTGAATATGCTGGGGATGTCTATTCCCCAGGGGCAGGGCATGCAATAGTTGCAGTCGTTGCAGTTCACCATCGGATATTCCATCATCAGCGTGGCCATCTGTTCGAGAAATTCCAGTTCTTCCTCGTCGAGCGGATCGAAGTGGCGGAAAGTGTCGAGATTGTCTTCCAGAGGCTCCATGCCCGTCATGCCGCTGAGGACGGTGAGCACTCCGGGATGCGTACCCACGAAGCGGAACGCCCATGAGGCCACGGATTTGTCGGGCTCGCGCGCCTTCAGCTGCGCCGCTATGTTGGACGGCACATTGGCGAGGCGGCCGCCTTGAAGCGGCTCCATTATGGTAATGGGGATGTTCCTTTTGCACAGTTCTTCGTACAGATATTGCGCATTGACGTTGTTCACGCCGTCGGCGTGTGTCCAGTCTATGTAGTTCATCTGTATCTGCACGAAATCCCAATGATATTTGTCGTGCAGCTTCATGAAGTCGTCGAATGCGCCTTGGTTGCCGTGGAATGAGAATCCGAGCTGACGGATGCGGCCGCTTTCCCTTTCTTTCTCCAGGAAGTCCATGACCCCGTTGTCCACGTAGCGTTTGTTGAAGAGGTCCAGACCGCCGCGCCCGATGCTGTGCAGCAGGTAATAGTCGAAATAGTCGGTGCCCATGGTCCCGAAGGAGTCCCTGTACATCTGCAATGACGCCTTTTCGGAGATGTCGCCGAAGTTGGACAGCTTGGTCGCTATATAATAGGAGTTCCGCGGATAGCGGCTCAGGGCTATGCCCGCGGCTTTTTCGGACTGTCCGAGCAGATAGGCAGGGGAGGTGTCGTAGTAGTTGACGCCGTCGGCCATGGCCCGGTCCACGAGCGCGTTCACCGTTTCCTGGTCTATGACGCTGCGGCCTTGCTCGTCTTTTATCATGGGCCATCTCATGCAGCCGTAGCCGAGCAGGGATACTTTGTCGCCGTTGTTGGGATTGGTGCGGACAGGCATCTCGCCCTTGCCCTGCGGTGCGCCGGCGCTTTCTTTCTGCGGGGAGCATCCTATCGCAGCGGCGCCTGCGGCCAATGCGCCGGCACCGGCCGCCTTGAGGAAATCTCTTCTGTTCATATTGTTTTCCATGGCATTACTCTGTTACGGTGTGGACTTTCTTCCCGTTTACGCGTATGGCGCTTATGGGACGGGACGGGCACAGGTTTTCGCAGGCGCCGCAGCCCGTGCACAGGTTTTCCATGACGCTCGGAATCATCCTGGAGTCAGGGTCGGAGGGGTCTTTCGGCACCATCAGTATGGCCCCGGACGGGCAATGGCGTGCGCAGTTGCCGCATTTTACGTCTTTTGTCTCCACCACGCACAGGCTGCGGTCCACCTGGGCGATGCCTATGCCGATGCGTGTCTTTTCCTCTTTGGATATGCGGCGGATGGCTCCTGAGGGACATACTTCGGAGCAGCGCACGCATTCCGGACGGCACCATCCTTTTTCGTAGGACATTTCCGGCTGCATGAAGCGGTCGAGGTCGGGGCTGGGACGGAGGACGTTGTTGGGGCATGCCGATACGCACAGCTGGCATGCCGTGCAATGTCTGTAGAAACTGTCGTTGCCGTCGGAGCCGAAGGGCGTGAGGGGGATTTTCCTCTCCGGAGCCTCCTTGTCGAGGACGTCGGCGAATCCGCCGTCGGTCTTTTTCTGCTGCGCGTTCACGGCGACGGCGGCGGTCAGCGTGGCCGCGGTGGCTATGAAGGCCCGCCTGCCTTTGTCGGCGCCTCCGGCAGGTGCGGTCTCAGGAGCCGTCTCCGTAGCTGAGTCCCTGCGCCCGTAGGCGAATCTGTAGCGGAGCGCCCCGAATTTGCATTTGTCTATGCAGTTGAAGCAGTCCACGCAACGGCTGTAGTCTATCTCGTGGTTGTCTATGTCTATGCAGGAAGCCTTGCAGTTGTGTTCGCACACGCGGCAGTTTTTGCATTTTTCGGCGTCGATCACGGGGCGGAACAGCGAGAACCGCGAGAAAAAGCTCAGCGTCGTGCCGACGGGGCAGACGGTGTTGCAATATGTGCGTCCTCCCTTCCATGCGAGCATGACTATCGCCACGAGCGTGGCCGCCGCGACTATGAGCGTGGGCAGGCTCTTGAGCCACACTTCTTTTTCATAAAAGGCATAGCTGCCGAAATGCTCCGACACGGCCGCGAGCAGATTGTTGATCCATCCGCAGACGGGAGCCAGGAAGCTGTTGACCATTCTGCCGTAGGCGCTGTAGGGGGCGAGGACGGATACGAATACGTGTACGCCGCTGAAGATGGCGAATACGAAAAGTCCCCATACGAGGTAGCGCAGCAGTCTTTTTTCGGGCGAATATGAAAATGGCCTGTTGTTTTTCCTGCGCCGCAGCGCCTTTACGTGCACGCGGGACACTATGTCCTGAAATACTCCGAGCGGGCATATCACAGAGCAATAGATCCGGCCGAACACGAGGGTCAACACGATGAGGACTGCGATGACGGCGACGTTGAGGGCCAGTACCGCCGGCAGGAACTGGATTTTCGCAAGCCATCCGAGCCATGTGTGCAATGCTCCGGATATGTCGAGAAACAGCAGGGTGATGCCGATGAAGAACAGGCTTGCAAGCGCGATTCTTGTTCGTTTTAACATTTGCAGGTTACGTTTAAATCCTTTAAAACTGCAAAAATAATGTTTTTTTTCTTGATTTTCAGTCGAGAATGATGATAGCCATGGACGGATGGGAGAAAGTGAGGCGCACGCGGTCGCTGCAGGCCCTGTTGAGGGTGGATTTCCACCAGTTGTCGAATACTACGCCCGAAGTCGGCCACTCCAGCCCTTCTGAATCTATGCGCAGGCCGGGGTCGGGGGTGATGATGGATATGCGGCGGCCTTCCCCTACTTCGAGCTCCGTGCTGTCGGTAATGGCGAATATGGTGCTGTAGTCGGAGATCATGTCGACGCTGATGCCGCCGAGGTCGAATGTGCGGGCATATTCCATCAGCAGGGAAATGTTCCCTATGGTGTGGTCTTCCCTCATGCCTGTGCCTCCGAGTATATGTATTTCGGAGACGTCGCGGAAATGCTCAAGCACGTAGCGGAACGCTTTCGTCTGGTCGTTGTCGTCCTGTTCGCTCACATGGACAATCAGGCCGGCATATTTTTTCTGCAGGCCTGCGGACAGCGAGTCCATGTCGCCGACGACGGCGTCGGGCAGCCTGTCCCCGCCGGTGCGCCGCATGTATTTTCTGAATGCTCCGTCGCAGCATACGACGTAGTCCGCCGAATGCAGGACGTACAGCGGATATTCTTTGCGCGGGAATTCCCCGTCGCCTATTATGACTGCGCTTTTTCCCATTATTGCCGTGATAATGCCCTGTCTGTTTCGGCCTTTGAAGTGCCGGCCGCGGCACGGTAATTCCCCGGATTGCGGAAGCCTGCGAGGAAAGCCTTTACGTCCATCCGCTTCTTGCCCTGCAGCTGCAGGTCCCTGACGGCTATGGCTCCGTCCGCGGTGGCTATGGCGAATACGGATTTGCCGTCGGAGAGTATGTCTCCGGGGGCCGTTTCCTCTCCGGGACGGCATCTGTCCATGAGCGCCTCGAAGTCTTCTCCGGTCACTTTGTCGCCGAAAAATATCTTCAGGAGCATCGGCTCGGCGTCAGGCTCGCCTGCCGGTACGAGTCCGGTGAACGCCGCTGGGTCGGGGCTCAGGCCGCGGATGAGGTTGTATATCCTCTTGGTGCTGTCGGTCCAGTCTATGCGGCACAGTTCTTTGGTGAGCTTGGGCGCGGGCTTGAGCGTTTCAGAGCCCTGGATGAAGCTGCGCTGTACGCGTGTCTCCACGTTGTTCTGGATGATGCCGTCCACCGTCTGGAGCACGAGGTCGGCGCCGATGCGCATGAGCTTGTCGTGCAAGTCTTTGAAGGTGTCTTCGGCCTCGATGCGGCATTCCTGGCGGAGGATGATGCCGCCCGTGTCGATCTGGCGGTCTATCATGAAGGTGGTGACGCCGGTCATGTTTTCCCCGTTGATTATGGCCCAGTTGATGGGGGCGGCTCCCCTGTATTGCGGCAGAAGGGAGGCATGCAGGTTGAAAGTGCCGAGCTTCGGCATCGTCCATACGACCTCGGGCAGCATCCTGAAGCCGACGACTACGAACAGGTCGGCTTTCCATGCGGCGAGGGCCTCGAGGAATTCAGGATCTTTGAGCTTCTCGGGCTGCAGTATCGGCAGCCCGTGTCCGGCCGCATATTTTTTTACCGGACTTTCGGTCAGCCTGAGTCCTCGCCCTCCCGGCCTGTCCGGGGCCGTCACTACGCCGGCCACTTCGTACCCGTTGCTTATGAGGGCGTCGAGCGGGGCGACGGCGAATTCCGGCGTGCCCATATATACTATTCTGGTTTTCTTGAACAAAGACATGATCTTGCTTTTGTATTTTCTCCATTGTGATTTGAACGTGTCGCCGCCGAATATGGTCGAGTCGTGGATGGCCTTGTAGGTGAGGAACGATCCGATGGCGAGCAGCACTATGTTGGCGGCGAACGTGCCTGTGAACGCCGATGTCCCTCCGTCCTTGGCTATCTTCACTCCCGTTATGTAGATCACCCACCACAGCAGGAAGAACAGGACGGATACGATGGCCGACGTGCCGAGCCCTCCCTTGCGGATGAGGGCCCCCATGGGAGCGCCTATGAAAAACAGGATCAGGCAGGCGAGGGCCTGGGCGAATTTGTTGGCTATCTCCACTTTCGCGAGCGTCAGTATGGTGGTGTATTTGAACGACTCGTAGGTGTAGGTCTGCAATGTCATTTCGAATTGCTTCACGTTGCTGACGGCGGCTTCGTATCCCCTCGTGCGGGCCGAAAGGCCGCCCCATGACGCCAGGCTGTCGGAGTAGTCGAACCATGCGGCCGGCCGGGCGTCCGCCTCTGTGTTGAGTTGTCCGGCGAATGAAAGCTGCATGCGCTTCCTGACGTCCTTCAGGTGTTCTTCCAGCTTTATGTCGGCGTCTTTCTGGAGCGAGTCCCGCTCTGCGCGCAGCCGCTTGAAGTTCATGGATTTGACGGCGTCGCTGAATCGGACGGTGTCGGATCTTTCGAATGCGTAGTTGTCGAGAGGGATTATGAGCTCCTGCCTCGCAAATGATATTTTCTGCAGCGCGAAGGTGGTGTCCCTGTATTTTCTCGTGTTGGTCTCCTGATAGTTGTTGCCGTCGTACAGCAGGAAGGTAAGGTAGTCCTTGGCTTTCGACATGCGTATGATGCCGGAGTCGGCCACGGTGGTGCTGGTGTTTCCCTTATGGGCGGAATGGTCGTAGACCATGACGTCGTACATCATCCCTGTCTTGCCGTTGCGTCCGCCGATGCGCAGGACGTAGCCGTCTATGCCGTCGTAGAACACGCCGACGGGTATTTTTATCTCGGATTTGGTCTTGCCTATGTCGTCCCTCAGAGTGTATATCTTGTTGGTCGCGTAGGGTACGAGGTCATTGACTATGAAGAGGGCCGCAACGCTGACTACGGCGCAGGTGATGAATATCGGACGCATCACCCTCGTGACGGATATGCCGGACGCCTTCATGGCGAGCAGTTCGCTGTTTTCCCCGAGCTGGCCTATCGTCATCATGGAGGACAGCAGCGTGGCGAGCGGCAGCGACAGCGGAAGCATGGTGCAGCTGCCCCACAGGAGGAATTCGGCAATTACCCTGAGCCCCAGTCCTTTGCCTACGAGCTCGTCTATGTAGAGCCACAGGAACTGCATCATCAGGATGAAAATGACGACCAGCAGGATAGCCACGAAGGGACCCGCGAACGATTTCAATATGAACCTGTCGATTTTTTTCATCCTGACGGATATGATGCTTTATGAGGTCGCCGCGGCTACGAGCGCTTCAAGGGCCTCTTCCAATCCTTCCGTGCTGCGTCCTCCCGCAGTGGCGAGTCCGGGCTGTCCGCCTCCGCCTCCGCGGATGAAGGCTGCGGCTGCGCGTATGTCTTTGACGGCGTCATGGCCGGCCGCCACAAGGTCGTCGGAGTACATCAGCAGCAGGTTGGGTTTGCCGGCATGTTCGAACGCCGCCGCCAGAACCAGGTTTTCGGATTCTTTCTGCAATATCATGGCCGCGTTCCGCGCCATTGCCGGATCCATGGAATGGGTGCTGCGGATCACGCGTATGCCGTTTGTCTCCTCGGCATGGGCTGCGAGGCTTTTGGCGATTTCCGCGCTTTTCTGTTTCGCCGCCTCTTCGAGTTCCTTTTTGTAGGAGGCGTTTTCATCTATCAGCCTGCGGATGGCGGAAGTTAGGTCGGGCGTGTTGTTGAAGAACGAGCGGACCGTCTTGATGAGGTCCTGCATCGTGTAGACCATGTTTTCGGCCTCGGCCCCGGTGACCGCCTCTATACGGCGCACTCCGGCGGCCACGGCGCTCTCGGAAACGATTTTGAACAGTCCTATCTGTCCTGTGGCGTCCGCATGGGTGCCGCCGCACAGTTCCACCGAACGGCCGAATTTTATCACCCGTACCCTGTCCCCGTATTTCTCTCCGAACAGGGCGATGGCTCCCATGGCGTCGGCTTCTTCCATGGTGGCGTCGCGTTTTTCTTCGCGCGGCAGGTTGGCGCGGATAAGTTCGTTCACCCGTTTCTCCACGGCAGCCGTTTCTTCGTCGCTCATCTTGGCGAAGTGCGAGAAGTCGAACCTGAAATAGTCGGGGCCTACGAATGAGCCTTTCTGCTCGACGTGGGTGCCGAGTATCTCCCTGAGGGCTTCGTCAAGCAGGTGCGTGGCGGTGTGGTTGTTGGTGATTCTGAGGCGCCTCGCCTTGTCGACGTGCAGAGAGAACGCGCCGGTGCAGTCTTCGGGTATGCGTTCGGCTATGTGTATGGTAAGGCCGTTCTCTTTTATCGTGTTGAGGATGGCGGTTTTTTCTCCGCTTTCGGAGAGTATGTAGCCTGTGTCCCCGGCCTGTCCTCCCATCTCGGCATAGAACGGTGTCCTGTCGAAGACGAGCTGGTATGTTGTCCTGTTCTTTGATTTCACCGTCCTGTGCTTCAGCATGCTCACCCCATCGAGTTCGGTGAAGTCGTATCCGCAGAATTCTACGTCTTCGCCTCCGCGGAACGATACCCAGTCGCCGAATTCGCTGGTAGCGGCGTTGCGCGCACGTTCTTTCTGCTTCTGCAGTTCTTCGTTGAAGCCTTCGAGATCCACCTTGAATCCGTGTTCCGTGGCAATGAGCCCGGTCAGGTCTATGGGGAATCCGAAGGTGTCGTAAAGCGTGAACGCGTCGGCGCCTTTGATGACCTTGTCGGCGCTTTTGGCCATGTAGTCGTCCATGATGCGGATGCCCCTGTCGAGCGTGCGCAGGAAGGCGTTTTCTTCCTCCCGTATGACGCTCTCGATCAATGCCAGCTGCCTGCGGAGCTCAGGATAGGCGTCCCCCATGTCGTCCGCGAGCTGTCCGGCGAGACGGCAGAGGAACGGTTCATTGAAGCCGAGGAAAGTGTATCCGTAGCGGACGGCGCGGCGCAGTATGCGCCTTATGACATAGCCCGCCTTGACGTTGGAAGGCAGCTGCCCGTCGGCTATGGCGAACGCGATGGCCCTTATATGGTCGGCTATCACACGTATGGCTATGTCGGTCTTTTCGTTTTCGTGGTATTTGTGTCCGGAGAGTTCCTCGATGCGGGATATCAGTCCGGCGAATATGTCGGTGTCGTAGTTGCTCGTCTTGCCCTGGAGTACCATGCACAGCCTTTCGAATCCCATGCCGGTGTCTATGCACTTGTGCGGCAGCGGTTCGAGCGAGCCGTCGGCCTTGCGGTTGTATTGCATGAAGACGAGGTTCCAGATCTCTATTACGAGGGGGTTGTCCTTGTTTACGAGGTCGCGTCCGGGGACTTCTGCCTTTTCTTTGTCGCTGCGAAGGTCTATGTGGATTTCGCTGCTGGGGCCGCAGGGGCCCGTGTCACCCATTTCCCAGAAATTGTCATGCTTGTTGCCGAGGATCACCCTGTCCGGCGGGCAGTGCCTGAGCCATGCCGTGCGCGCCTCTTCGTCGACGGAGGTGCCGTCCGAGGCGTCGCCTTCGAATACGGTGACGTACAGTATTTCCGGATCGATCTTGAAGACTTCCGTCAGGAGCTCCCATGCCATGTCGATGGCTTCGTCCTTGAAGTAGTCCCCGAAGCTCCAGTTGCCGAGCATTTCGAACATGGTGTGGTGGTACGAATCGTGTCCCACCTGCTCGAGGTCGTTGTGCTTTCCGCTCACGCGGAGGCATTTCTGCGAATCGGCGACACGCCCGGACTTGGGCGCGGAGTTGCCGAGGAATATGTCTTTGAACTGGTTCATCCCGGCGTTGGTGAACATGAGCGTCGGATCGTTCTTCACCACCATGGGGGCGGAAGGCACCAGGACGTGCCCTTTCTCCGCGAAATAGTCCAGGAATTTCCGTCTTGTCTCTTTAGCTGTCATAACTTTTCGGATACGATATTTCGACGCAAATTTAATGTTTTTTCCCGAATAATCTAAAGGACTTCCGGAAAGGGGTTTGGAGTTTGTTGCGGATTTTCATATATTTGCAGGCTTGCGCTTTGACAATATGTCTGATTTAAGGAATTATATACTCAACAAGGACACCCTGAAGTACGAACGTAAAAAGCACTCCTGGCGTCCTGCGTTCAGATATCTGGCGGCGGCCGCGGCAGGCGCGGTCCTTTTCTTCGGATATCTGTTCGTCTATATGAAAGGCCTGGGCCTCGAGCTGCCCAAGACCGCCATGCTGAAGAAACGCAATGCGGAATGGGCTTCGAAGGTGGAGCTCATGAACAGCCGCATGGACAGATATGAAGCCGTTCTTCAGGGGCTCGAGACGAGGGACAACAGGATATACCGCTCCGTGTTCGGCATGAACGAGATAGCCCCCGAAGTCCGCAACGCCGGATTCGGCGGCGTGAACAGGTATGCCCATTTCGACGGGCTCGGATACGGCAGCCGCCTGAGGCGTACGGCCGTGCGCCTGGACAAGCTGACCAAGAAGGCCTGCGTCCAAAGCAAGTCTTTCGACGACGTGGAGGCCATGGCGCGCAAGACGGGCGACATGGCCTCCTGCATACCCGCCATAATCCCGGTCAATCCTGCGGCCACCAATTTCCATGTCTCGAGCACTTTCGGATTCAGGAAGGACCCCATCACCGGGAACAGCAAGATGCATACGGGGCAGGACATCGCATGCAAGGACGGCAATAAGGTCTATGCCACCGGCGACGGCGTGGTGGAGTCGGTCAAATACGAGTTTTTCGGCTACGGCCGTTCCGTGCTGATCGATCACGGGTTCGGGTACAAGACCCGCTACGCCCATATGAGCCGCATCGACGTGGTGGAGGGCATGAAGGTGAAAAGGGGCTCGTGCATCGGCCTGAGCGGACATTCCGGCCGCGCCACCGGCTCCCATGTGCACTACGAGGTCATCTACAAGGGCAAGTACGTCAACCCCAACGGCTATATCGACTATGACATGACTGTCGAGGATTATTCGGGCCTCGTGCAGCAGGCAAGCGACGCGGACAATACATGAGCGGAAACGGACACGACGGCGGAGATGCTTTCAGGAAGGCGGCCGGGTCCGTAAGGAACGCGGTTTTCGCCGTCCTGAAATATTTTTTCATCTCGGCGGCCGTCTGCGTGGCTTTGTATGTAGTGTTTTCGCTTTTCGTGAGCACGGACGAGGAAAAGGCCCTCATGCGAGAAAACAATATGTACAGGAAATTGTACGCTGAGCTTGAGGAAAAGGAGAAATTGCTCGGAGACGTAGTGGACGGACTGCAGATGAAGGACGACGTCATATATGAGCAGCTTTTCAATGCCTCCGCGCCGTCGGCCGACCCGCTGACCTCGTCTTCCTCCGGCCTGTCCGTAGCCGCGGACCGGCTTTCCGATTCGTATCTGCTGTCATATTCGACTTCGAAGATGGACGGCATTCTCAGGATGGCGGAAGGCGTCGGAGCCAATCTCCGCGAGATAATGCGTTTTTTTTCGGAAAGCGGGACGGCCGCCGTGCCGCCGCTGAGCCTTCCTCTCGAAGACATAAGCCATGCGCAGACCGGCGCGTCCACGGGCAAGAAGCTGAACCCTTTCTACAAGGTGGTGATGGATCACGGAGGCCTGGACCTGATAACTTACGAGGGCGACGCGGTGTATGCCGCGGCTGACGGTACCGTGTCGGGGGTGGTGCGTTCCGCCAAAGGCCTCGGGAACGTAGTCTCCATCGACCACGGCAACGGATATGAAACCCGGTACGCTTTCCTGACGGACATCGTGGTGGGCAAGGGCCAGCATGTGAAGAAGGGAAAGAAGCTCGGCAAGGTGGGCATTTCAAGGACTTCGTTCGTGCCGCATCTGCACTATGAGGTGTACAGGAACGGGGAGTGCATGAATCCGGTGAATTACGCTTTCGCCTCCGTCGGCCCGTATGAATACGCCAACATGCTGTATCTGTCCGGAAACATCGGGCAGTCCCTGGACTGAAAAATTTTAGGCGCCATGCAGAAATTATATTATTCCATCGGCGAGGTCGCCGGCATTCTCGGCGAAAGCACTTCCGCCGTACGCTTCTGGTCGGACAAATTTTCGCGTTTCATCAATCCCAAGCGCAACGCAAAGGGCAACAGGATGTTCGCCGAGTCCGACATAGAGACTCTGAAGCAGGTATGCTTTCTCCTGAAGGGACGCGGCATGACCATAGAGGGGGCCATAAAGGAGCTTGCAGATGAAAGGCGCCCGGTGGAAAGGCGCGTCAAGGCCCTTGAAAGCTTGAAGGCAATCCGCGCGCAGCTCGCGGAAGTGAGGAAATCGCTATGAAAGTAAAGGATGTTGCGGCCGTGATAGAGGCTTTCGCCCCGCTCGGCATTCAGGAAGAATGGGACAACAGCGGACTGTGCATAGGCGGTCCGGAGGACGAGGTGCACGGCATATTGCTCGGCTTTGACTGCACCCCGGCCCTTGTGGACGAGGCGGCAAGGACGGGCGCGGACATGATCGTTACCCATCATCCGCTCATATTCCGCGGGATAAAGAAGATAAACGGAGATGATCCGGCCGGCAGGGCGATAATCAAGGCCGTGAAGGCTGGAATCGCCGTGTATGCGGCCCACACGACGGCCGACAAGGTCATATCGGGAGTGAGCGGTGCCATGGCCGAAAGGCTCGGGCTGAAGAACGTTCGGGTGCTCGAGGACGAAGGCGGGACGACCGGACTCGGCGCCGTCGGGGACTTTCCGGAGCCTATGGACGGCATGGCGGCCCTCGCCTACGTGAAGGAGAGGTTCGGCCTCAAGATGATACGTTCGTCCAAGCCGTCGAAGGGGCTGATAGGCAGGGTGGCCGTATGCGGCGGTTCGGGCGCTTCATTGGCCGGGGCCGCCCGCGAATCCGGCGCAGGCCTGTATGTGAGCGGCGACATTTCATATCATCATTTCTTCACTCCCGATGATTTCATGATAATGGACATAGGACACTTTGAAAGCGAAGCGGACATTGTGGGGATATTATTTTCACTCTTACGGAAAAATTTTCCTAACTTTGCAATTCGCATCAGCGATGAATTGAAAAACAGTAATCCGGTATATTATTATGGCTAAAAAAACTATAAAGAAAGTGGAAACTCCCATCGACCAGAGGGAGACTTTCGTGTCGCTTCAGAAAAACTTCGCCGATTCTGAGATTGCGGTAGGGGAGAAGCTCAGGACGCTGTATGAGCTGCAGAAGGCCGATTCCGACATCGACAGGATCATACAGGAGCGCGGAGAGCTGCCCGCCGAGGTGGAGAGCCTCGAGCAGGAGATAGCCGCCATGAAAGCCAGGGTCGCCCAGCATATGTCGGTGATAGAGGGCATGAACGATACAGTGTCCGAGGCGCGGCAGAGCATTGTCGAGTGCGAGGCCCAGATAGAGAAATATCAGAAGCAGCTTGAGACCATATCCAACAGCCGCGAGTACGATTCTCTCAACAAGGAGATAGAGAACCAGGGGCTTCTGAAGCAGATAGCCGAGAAGAACATCAATGACCTCAAGGTGGAGATTTCCAGGAAGAAGGCCGAACTGGAGGACCTCAAGGACATGCTTTCCATACGCAGCGAGGACCTGAAGGCCAAGAAGGTGGAGCTTGACGCCATAGTGGAGTCCACCGCCCGCGAGGAAGAGGCCCTCAGGACCAGGCGGGACGCCGAGGCGGCCAAGATAGACGCCCGTACCATGAGCGCCTACGAGCGCATACGCGCCAGCGTGCGCAACCATCTTGCCGTCGTGTCGGTCTATAACGGCAACGCTTGCGGCGGATGCTTCAATACCATTACGCCCCAGAGGCTTGCGGACATCGAATCCAACACGAAGCTGATAATATGCGAGCATTGCGGACGCATCATCATCAATCCTGAAGCGTTCAAATAATCCCGATGCCGGAACATGCCTCCCGTTTCCAAAAAGAAGAATTCCGTAGATCTTGACGCTCTCGGGCTCGAAATGGGGAACAAGCCGCCCCAGGCCCTTGACGTGGAGGAGGCCGTTCTCGGAGCCATGCTCATCGAACCGTCCACTCTGGACGAGTCGATGGAGGAGCTCAGCCCGTCGTGCTTTTACGATCCGCAGCACAGGATGATATTCGAGGCCGTTTCCGCGCTCGTGAACGAACACGTGGCCGTGGATGTGGTCACCGTCGCCGACAAGCTCAGGTCGGCCGGCAACCTCGAGACCGTGGGCGGCCCGGTCGCGCTGGCCGGACTGTCGCAGAAGATAGGCGCGGCCGCCAACATGGAGTACTATATAAAGATTCTGAAGCAGAAATGCATACAGAGGGATCTGATAACGGCCGCCTACGATATTCTCAAGAACGCCTACGACGATTCCGTCAATGTGGACGACCTCATAGACATGTCCCAGTCCAAGGTGTACGATGCCGTGAAGAACAGCGTCAAAAGGGACGTGCAGGACATAGGCTCCATCATAAATTCCGCATTGAACGACATTCAGGAGATGCAGGACAATACCGGTCTCAGCGGCGTCCCGTCGGGATTCCCGTCGATCGACCGCCTGACCATGGGCTGGCAGAAGTCCGATCTGATAATTCTCGCCGCCCGTCCGTCCGTGGGCAAGACCGCGTTCGCCCTGAATCTCGCGAGAAACGCCGCGGTGGACCACAACAAGGCCGTGGCCGTGTTCTCTCTTGAAATGTCGGCCATACAGCTTGTGAAAAGGCTGATGACCACCGAGTCGGGCCTGCCGGCGGACAAGATAAAGGGCGGGGCGAAGCTCGAGGACTACGAGTGGGAGCAGCTTGAATACAAGCTGAAAAATCTTTCGAAGGCTCCGCTTTACATAGACGATACTCCGGGCATACCTCTTATGGAGTTCCGCACCAAGGCCAAGCGCCTTGTCAAGCAGAAGGACGTCCGTCTCATAGTGGTGGACTATCTGCAGCTGATGCAGGGGCCGTCCGAGCTGCGCGGGATGCGCGAACAGGAGGTGGCCGCCATATCCAGGACGCTGAAGGCGACCGCCAAGGAACTCAACGTGCCCATAATAGCCCTGTCCCAGCTTTCGCGACAGGCGGTGCAGCGTACCGGCGGCACGGGCAAGCCGCAGCTGAGCGACCTGCGCGAATCCGGCTCCATCGAGCAGGATGCGGACATGGTCATTTTCATTCACAGGCTCGATCCGCTCGGCCTTTCCGAGAATCCGGAAGACAAGGAGAAGACGTCCATCATCATCGCCAAGCACAGGAACGGCGAGACGGCCGACATACCGATGCTCTTCAAGAACGAGCAGGTGCGCTTCGTAGAGCCGGACATGGCCCTCGACATACAGGCCGGCTCCATCCCCGTGGCTTCCGCCATGAACTATGAGGACGACGAGTTCGCCAACAACGGATTCTGATGAGACCGCGCCTAATCCTCATATGCTGTGCATTGCTGCTGGCCGGACATGTTTCGTCGGGCCAGTGCGTCAGGATACACGGTTCTTCGGAAGATTCGCTGCCGTTCAAATCAGGGGAGAGGCTCAACTACACCCTCCATTACAAATGGGGCATCATCAATGCGGACGTGGGGGAGTTCCGCATGAGCATAGACACCGCGATGCTGGACGGCCGGAAGGTGTGGCATTCCCGTGCCGGAGGACGGTCCGTGAAGATGGTGGAAAGATTCTTCAGGCTGAGGGAAAATTTCGATACGTGGTTTTCCCGCGACGGGCTTCATCCTCTGAAATTCATCCGCGACACCCAGGAGGGCCGTTACTGGGCCAATGACGTCTATCTGTACGACTGGAGCGCAAGATGCATAAACGCGTCCCTCAACAACAAGCGCCGCGGTGCGCGTTCCGTAAAGATAGACATAGACGAATGCACCTGCGACGTGTCTTCCATATTGTATTTCGCGCGCTGCATGGATCTGTCCTCGCTTCGCAAAGGGGCGAAGTATCCGCTTTCGTTTGCCATAGACGATGACACTTACCGTCTTTTCCTCACTTTCCTCGGCAGGGAGACCATCGACGTGGAAGGCCTGGGGAAGGTCCGTACGCTCAAATTCTCGTGCGGACTGGTGGAGGGAGAGATATTTACGGGCGAAGATGACGCAGTGCTGTGGATAAGCGACGACGGGAATCTGATACCGGTATATGTGGAAGCCGAGCTGATACGCGGCCGCGTGAAAGGCAGGCTGGCGTCGTGGCAAGGCCTGAAAAACGATTTTTCATCCTTGGAGAAAAACGATGGGAAGCAATGAAGTATCGCATGTCGGAAAGGTGATATCCGCGGAGCATGGTTCCGTGACGGTGGAGATAGTGTCCGAGTCGGCCTGTTCCGCCTGCCATGCCTCGGGACTGTGCGGCATGTCGGAGTCCGCGACCAGGACGGTGACCGCCTTCGCCGGGCCGTCGGAAAGTTATGAGCCCGGGGAAACCGTGGAGGTGGTCATGAAAACGTCCATGGGTTTGAAAGCCGTGTGGATATCTTATGTGATTCCCCTTGCCGTTTTTATTATTTTAGTATTATCTTTGTCGGCGGTCCGCGCGGATGAGCTGGTATGCGGGCTCGCAGGCATTGCCGGTGTCGGCCTTTATTATTTCCTGATATGGCTGTTCAGGGACAGATTGGCCGACAGTTGCGTTTTTGTGGTAAGGAAACTTTAAATCTCAATAATGCGATGACACAAATCATTATCTGGACCGTTGCGATCATCTCCGTGCTCGGACTCGTGCTCGCCGTAGTCCTCTTCCTTGTGGCCTCGAAGTTCAAGGTGCAGGAGGATCCGCGGATAGACGAGGTGGAGAAGGTGATGCCCGGCGCCAATTGCGGAGGCTGCGGCTTCGCCGGCTGCAGGGCTTTTGCGGAGGCGGCCGTGAAGGCTCCGAATCTTGACAACAATTTTTGCCCCGTCGGTGGCAACGACGTGATGCGGAAAGTCGCCTCGATACTCGGTTACGAGGTGAAGGAAAAGGCACCGGCCGTGGCTGTGGTACGTTGCAGCGGCTCCTGTGCGAACAGGCCCAGGATCAACGCCTATGACGGATATTCTTCTTGCCGCGTGAAGGCCGCCCTTTACGCCGGGGATACAGGGTGCTCCTACGGCTGTCTCGGCTGCGGCGACTGCGTGGCGGCCTGCCGTTTCGGCGCGCTGTCCATGGATCCGGCCACGGGGCTTCCGGTGGTGGACGAAGAAAAATGTACGGCCTGCGGCGCCTGCGTCAAGGCCTGTCCGAAGCAGATAATCGAACTGCGCACCAAGGGTCCGCGCGGAATGCGCGTCTTCGTGTCGTGCGTCAACCGGGACAAGGGTCCCGTCGCCCGCAAGGCCTGCAGCGTGGCCTGCATAGGCTGCGGACTGTGCAAGAAAAATTGTCCGCATGACGCCATCACGGTGGAAAACAATGTCGCATATATAGATTTCACCAAGTGCAAATTGTGCCGTACATGCGAGGCGGTATGCCCCACGGGCGCGATACACGGCGTCAATTTCCCCAAGCCTCTCGACAAGGAGGCCATAAAGGCCCGGCTCGCCGCAAAGGCGGAGAAAGAACGTCTCGCGGCCGCAGCAAATGAAACGACGAAAGAAAAGGAGGCAGGGCAATGAAAAGAACGTTTTCCATAGGCGGCATACATCCCGCCGACAGCAAGATTTCCCGCGAATGCAGGATTGAGCCGCTTCCGGTTCCTCCGGTAGTGTATATCTCGCTTTCCCAGCATATCGGGGCACCCGCCAAACCCATCGTGTCCGTAGGCGACAAGGTGAAGGTCGGCCAGCCCATAGCCGAGCCCGGCGGATTCGTATCGGCATTCGTGCATTCTTCCGTGTCCGGTACGGTAAAGTCCATCGCTCCGCGCAAGGATCTCGCCGGCAACCCTTCTATGACCGTGGAGATAGCGGTGGAGGGCGATGAATGGCTCGAAGGAATAGACAGGTCGGACGCCCTGGTCACGGACTTTCCGGACGACGGCGCCGCCCTTCTCGAAAAAATCCGGCTGAGCGGCATTGTGGGCCTCGGCGGAGCCACTTTCCCTACCCATGTGAAACTTTCGCCTCCTCCGGGAAAGACTTGCGAGAGGCTGATAATCAACGGGTGCGAATGCGAGCCATATCTTACTTCGGATTTCCGCACCTTGCTTGAAAAAGGCGAGCAGGTGGTCGTCGGAGCGGCCATAATCAAACATATTCTCGGCGACGTCCCCTGCACCATAGGCATTGAGGACAACAAGCCGGAGGCCATCGTGCATATCCGCGAGGTCATTGAAAGGCTGAAGAAAGTTTCCCCGAAGTTCGGGGGCATCGAGGTGATGAGCCTCATGAAGAAATATCCCGAGGGAGGGGAAAAGCAGCTCATAGACGCCGTGATGCACCGTCAGGTCCGTTCGGGCGGACTGCCCATAGACGTGGGCGCGGTGGTGCAGAATGTCGCCACGGCCCTTGCCGTATATGATGCCGTACAGAAGAACAAGCCCCTTATCGACAATTCCGTCACCGTGACGGGAGAATGTTTCCCCAGACAGGCCAATCTTCTCGTGCGCGTGGGCACTCCTCTTTCTTATATAATCGATTATCTCGGCGGAGTGCCGGAAAGTGCGGCAAAGGTCATCAGCGGCGGCCCCATGATGGGACGCGCCGTGGCCAACCTCGACGCCGCCACCCTCAAGGGCACCGGAGCCCTTCTTTTCCTGACGGAAAGACAGACCAGGCGCGGCAAGGAATCGGCCTGCATAAGCTGCGGCAAATGCGCCGACGCCTGTCCTATGGGGTTGGAACCCTTCCTGCTCAACCGTCTGGCCCGTGCCGGGGACAGGCTCGACGAACTTGAAAAGAACGCCGTCCAGGACTGCATCGAATGCGGATGCTGCCTGTACACCTGCCCTGCCAATATCCCGCTGCTGGACGTCATCAGGATAGCAAAGGGAGACGTTTTACGAATGATAAAATCGAGAAAATAATATGGAAAGATTACTCGTTTCTCCTTCACCCCATATTCACGGCGGGAATTCCACGAGGTCTATCATGCTGGACGTGGTGATAGCGTTGGTGCCGGCCGTGCTCGTATCGGTCGTCTTTTACGGCTGGAAGGAATTGCTCGTGCTCGGCGTAAGCGTAGGCGCATGCCTGCTGCTGGAGCACTTCATCACTGTATACATGCTTAAGAAACCCACCACCATAGGGGATCTGTCCGCGGTGGTCACGGGTATCCTGCTTGCGCTCAACGTGCCTTATACGACGCCTTGGTGGATTGTGCTCATAGGCGCCGTGGCCGCGGTGGGAGTGGCGAAGATGACTTTCGGAGGCCTCGGACAGAACCTGTTCAATCCGGCTCTCGTGGGCCGTGTGTTCCTGCTCGTGTCGTTCCCCACTTATATGACGCATTGGGAGCAGCCGCGCGGACTTTTCGGAGCCGACGCGGTCACGGGGGCTACACCTCTCGGAGCCATAAAGGAAGGCCTCATGCAGAATTCCACGGTGCAGGAGCTGATAAGCGCCGGAGGATATGACTATTCCTCCATGCTGTTCGCCAACATAGGCGGCTCGGCGGGCGAGGCTTCGGCTCTGGCCCTGCTTCTGGGCTTCGTGTATCTGCTTGTCCGCAGGGTGGTCAAGCCATGGATACCGCTGTCGATTTTCGCTACGGTGGCGCTTGTTTCGCTCGTGTTCTGGGGCATTTCTCCGGAAAGGTTCACCGATCCTTTGTTCAATCTGCTCACCGGAGGCCTGATCCTCGGGGCCTGCTTCATGGCCACCGACTACGTCACTTCGCCCATGAGCGTCAAGGGCGGCATCATCTTCGGTGTCGGAATAGGGTTCATCACCATGATGATCAGATATTTCGGACCTTATCCGGAGGGCGTTTCTTTCGCTGTTCTGATAATGAATTCGACGGTGCCTCTGATTAACGGATGGTGCCATCAGAAAAAATTCGGGAGGGCTTGACAAATGGCAATCAAATCCAATCTTAAAAACATGGTCATCGTGCTGACCGCCGTATGCCTGATATGTTCGTCAGTGCTTGCGGGCGTCTATGCCATGACGAAGGAACCTATAGATGCGGCCGCCGGGGAAAAGACAGACAAGGCCATAGCCCTCGTGCTTCCGGCTTTCGACAAGACGGAGGCCGCGACAGTCGAGGCGGACGGCAAGGAATACAGATATTACAGCGCGTCCAAGGACGGGGAGACGGTGGGATATGCCGTGGAATCTTCCGCCACGGGCTTCGGCGGGACTCTGTCCCTGATGGTGGGAATCACCGTTGACGGGAAGGTCTACAACACTTCCGTGCTGTCCCACGGCGAGACGCCCGGACTCGGCGCCAAGTGTACTGACGACAAGGCGTTCACGGAGCAGTGGAAAGGTTTCGATCCGTCCGTGAAGACACTTGCGGTAAAGAAGGACGGCGGGGACGTGGACGCGATCACGGCTTCCACCATCACATCCCGCGCCTATACGCTTGCGGTCAGCAATGCGGTGGACGCTTTCAAATCCATAACGGCACAGGAGGACGTAAACAATGAGTAAACTGCAGCTTATCACCAAGGGTTTCATAAAGGACAATCCGACTTTCGTCCTTCTGCTGGGCATGTGCCCCACCCTTGCGACCACGACTTCGGCCGTCAACGGCCTGAGCATGGGGCTTGCCACCATGTTCGTGCTGGTGCTTTCCAACATAGTGATTTCCGCGATCGCTCCGGTCGTGCCCGACAAGGTGCACATCCCGGTCTACATCGTGGTCATAGCCACTTTCGTGACCGTGCTTCAGTTCTTCATGCAGGCTTATACCCCTGCCATGTATGAGACTTTGGGCCTTTTCATCCCGCTGATAGTGGTGAACTGCATCGTGCTCGGCAGGGCCGAGGCTTTCGCCAACAAGAACGGAGTACTCGATTCGGCTCTCGACGGCATCGGTGTCGGGCTCGGATTCACGTGTTCGCTCACCGTGCTCGGCATAGTCCGCGAAATTCTCGGCAGCGGTTCCGTCTTCGGCCTGAAATTCATATCGGGTGACGGCATCCTCGCTTTCGTGATGGCTCCGGGGGCCTTCCTCGCGCTCGGATACCTGATGGTGCTTTTCAACAAGATCACTAAAAAGAACAAATAGCAGCAGGTCATGGAATTCTTTCTTATAATCATATCGGCGATATTCGTCAACAATATCGTTTTGTCGCAGTTCCTCGGCATCTGCCCCTTTCTCGGGGTGTCGAACAAGCTTTCCACGGCCACGGGCATGTCCGGGGCCGTATGCTTCGTCATCACCCTTGCCACTGCGGTGACTTATCTCATCAACAGCTATCTGCTCGTGCCGTTCAAGCTGGAGTTCCTGCAGACCATAGCGTTCATCCTCGTCATCGCGGCCCTCGTGCAGATGGTGGAGATCGTGCTCAAGAAAATCAGTCCGTCCCTGTATCAGGCGCTCGGCATATTCCTGCCGCTCATCACTACCAACTGCGCCGTTCTCGGAGTGGCCATCACGGTGGTGACCAAGGAGTTCACCTTCGGCCTGCCGTCGCACATGCTCAATTTCGGCGAAGCCGTCGTATATGCTTTCGCCACTTCTCTCGGATACGGGCTTGCCATGGTGCTTTTTGCCGGAATGCGTGAACGCCTCGCGTTGAGCGACGTTCCCAAGGCGTTCAGGGGCGTGCCCATCGCTCTCGTGACGGTGGGAATACTGGCCATGGCTTTCATGGGATTCAGTGGAATGGTCAAATAAATAAAAAAGGAGTTTTGTAAATGAAAAAGTTTTTGATCACGGCCGCGCTGCTTGTCGGTTTTGCCGCTATGGCGTCGGCCCAGCCCAGGTCTTTGGGTGTCCGTTTCAGCGGCGGCGGTGTGCTCGGCGCTGAAATCTCTTATGAGCACTTTGTAAACAGTCGCCCCGATTTCGTTGAGGCCGCCATAGGATTTCCCGTGTGGAACGGCGTAGTCGCGTCCGCCACCTACAACCATGTGTTCTACGAGCCTTATTGGACCGATGCGGGAGACTGGGCCATTTACGCCGGCGCCGGCCTTGTGACCGGTGTCACCTCCAATAGTTTCACGTTCGGCATAATGGGACAGGCCGGCATAGAATACAGCTTCTGGTTCCCCCTGCAGATTTCATTGGACATAAGGCCTTCTTTCGGCGTCAGCGGAAGCAGTTTCTATCGTGCGGGCCTGTGGGGCTTCCTGCCGGCGCTTTCGCTGCGCTATAAATTCTGATACGGCGCCTGATTACTGTATGAATCCCGAGAAGAATCCCGGGAAAAGTACGCATGTGATCAGGTAGCCTATGACGGTGCTTGCCGCCACGCTTATCAGACCAGGCATCATGAAGCTGTGGTTGAGCAGATATTTGCCTATCACCGTGGTGCCCGAACGATCGAAATTGACGGTGGCGATGTCGGAGGGATAGTTGGGGATGAAGAAGTATCCGTACACGCTCGGCAGCACGCCGAGAAGCACCGGACCGGATATCCCGAGCTCATAGGCGAGCGGAAGCATGGCCACTACGACTGCTCCCTGCGAGTTGATGAGCACGGATACCAAGAAGAATACGAAGGCTATCGACCAGGGGTATCTTGACACCACGCCTTCCAGCATCATCTTCATCTGGTCCATGTAGTTGCCGAAATAGGTGTCCGCAAGCCAGGCGATGCCGTAGATGGCCACGACGGCCACCATGCCTGACTGCCATACTGCTCCGGCGACGGCTTTCTTGGGGCTTGCCTTGCAGAACATTATGTTGCAGGCCGCGGCGGCGAGCATTATTATCTGAATTATCACGTTCATTTTGGGAATTCCCATCGCCGTCGCGAGCGGGACGGACGCTCCGTCCTTTTCGACGGTTATCATCTGGCAGAACGCGAATCCCACTATGATGAGCAGGGCGCCGAGGAAAATGAATACCGAGGCCTTGGCTTCCTTGGAGATGGCTTTTCCGAGGGTGGTGGCCGAGCTGCCGTACATGTATCTGTTCATCTCGGGATCGGCTTTTCTTTTCAGGAACGCGGGATCTTTGTCGAGGTCCTTGCCTCTCCTGTAGGAGGCCGCCGATGCCAGGATTATGCCGCACAGGCAGGCCGGGATGGTCACCATGAGCACCTGCGGAATGGAGACCATGTAGCCGTTGGCGTTGGAAATGGTGACGAAGGCCACCACCGCCGCGGCTATCGGAGAGCAGGTTATGCCTACCTGGGAGGCTATGGACGCCACGCCGCACGGCCGCTCGGGACGAATGTTTTTCTTCAGCGCGATGTCGCAGATTATGGGCATCATCGTATAGACCACATGTCCCGTGCCCACGAGCACCGTAAGGAAGAAGGTGACGAGAGGGGCGAGGAAAGTTATGTGGTCCGGATGTTTCCGCAGCATCTTTTCGGCTATCTGTATCATCCAGTCCATGCCTCCGGAGGCCTGGAGAGTGCCTGCGCATGTAACGGCGGCGATGATGATGTATATGACGTCGGTGGGCGGCGTTCCGGGCTTGAGCCCGAAGCCGAACACGAGGATCGCCAGGCCGATGCCGGAAATGGCGCCGAGCGCCAGGCTGCCGTAGCGGGAACCGACGTAAAGAGCCGCCAGGACTATCAGCAGCTCGATTGTCATTGTCAATGTCATATCTCGTTTTTTATCAGAATTCGTACAGGTTGAGCCCCGTCTCCTCGTCGAAACGTCTGCCGACGCTGCCGTCGAACTGTTCCACCACGAGTTCGCATGCCCCGTTGACGGTGGCGCAGAGAAGATGTCCTCCTATGCAGGCGTAGTCCTCCCGGCTTGCGGTCACGTGTATGTGCAGATATACCTTTCCGTCCTTTTCGGAGATGTTGCCCGTGAGGCAGGTTATCTCCATCTGCCCGTTGAAAGTCTTGTCTACGTATTTCTTGGTGCCCGGGTCGAGAAAACGGAACGTGGCCTCGTTCACGGCCCCTATGCCGTACACGGCTCCCGAGTGGATGCGCCGTTCTTCGCAGAATGCCGTGAGGGCGGCGGATATCTCATTGTGGTTTTCGATGCTCAGGACATATTTGTTCCCGAACTTCCTGTATTGGTACATGTTTTCAAACGTTTTATTTGAGACGATAAAGATAATTATTTTTCGGCGGGGATTTGTTATATTTGTGCATAGAAAAATATGAAATATGAAAAAATTTCGCATTCTTCCGGTAATTTTGTCACTTTTGGCAAGTACCTGCCTTGCCGCACGGGACTATACGCTGCGCGCAAGCTATAAATATGAAGGCATTACCCACATAGCAACGGAACCGGAATTCGTCGATGCCGGCGGGCATCCGTTCTGGCTCAGGCTCGAATCGGTGATTTTCCCGGACGGCAGTTCCGCATGTCTGATGCATTTCGATTTCGAGGACTCGCAGTACCGCAGCATTCCCAAGGGAGTGAAAATCGGCGTCACCCTGTCCGGCGGCAGGATAGTGCGCGGCGAACAGATGGGGGAGGGCGGTGAGCGCCGCTCCTTCGAGACGGCCAGAGGACGCGTCTACCGCAATCCGGCCCGATATATATTCGAGGAGCAGGACGTGAAGGACATGGCTTCCGGAGCGACCGCCATAGACGTCGTGACGGGCTTCGGACCGGACGATTATTTTCAGGTCAGCTTTTCCGGGGACGAGTTCTCCAAGATCGTCTCAAGGCATCTGGAGGCTATTGCGGACGCCCCTCTCCCTCCTGACGAGGTGGCCATGGAGGACATATCCGGCTACTCCGACAACAAAGGCAGCGTCACCGTGCTGTCCCGTCCGATAGTGGCCCGGGCCGAGAATTTCATTTACAATGTGGCTCTGAATTATCTTTATTACAAAAATACGGGGAAGGAGGATTTCGACCTGAATTTCATGATAGGCACTGAAGACCGTTATGAGATTCCTCTCGGGAGCGAGATAATATTCGGCCTGCCGGACGGTACGGACATCGTCCTCAGGCAGGAAAGGGAACAGGAAAATACCGTATATTGCTATCCGGACGCCGAACAAGTCAAGGCCTTGACGGCCGGAGTGGACTCCGTGACGATCAAGGCCGGCACGGAGACAATCACTGATTCGTTTACTGACGGTTCCTTCGCGGAAGCACTTGCCAGACAATACAGGGCGCTGATGGCCGTGGCCGTGCTTTAGCGGAGTTCAGTTTTTCTTGTTGTCCGCGCTATATAAGATAAATAATTATGGACAACAAGAAAACATTTAATGAACTTGTCGCTCTATGGCAGAACGACAAGAAGCAATACGTCAAGAGGTCGACGTATGCCGCTTACTCGCTGTTGATCAACAAACACTTGATTGACGCTTTCGGAGACAGCTCCGACATCACCGAGGAGGATGTGCAGAAGTTCGTCCTTGGGAAGCTGGAGCAGGGATTGTCGCAGAAGACGGTAAAGGACATCCTTATAGTGCTGAAGATGATCCTGCGCTTCGGCGTCAAGAACAAGTGGCTTGAATATCACCCGATAGACGTGCGCTTTCCCACCGACAGGGAGAGGCATGACGTCGTGACTCTGAATATTTCCGATCAGCGCAAGGTGATGGCTTATCTTAAGAGCAATTTTACCTGCATGAATTTCGGCATCTATATCTGTCTGAGCTCAGGCCTGCGGATAGGGGAGGTGTGCGCCCTTACGTGGAACGACCTTGACGTCGACGGCGGGGTCATAAGGGTATCCAAGACCATACAGCGCATATACCTGTTCGACAATGCCTGCCGGCGCACGGAAGTGGTGATAGATACCCCTAAATCCAAGAATTCCATCCGGGAGGTGCCCATGACCAAAGAGCTGATGCAGATGATCCGGCCGTTGAAGCGCGTAGTGAACGGCTCGTATTTCGTCCTTACCAACGGCGAACATCCCGTGGAGCCGAGGACGTACCGCAATTATTACAAGAACCTTATGATAAAATTGGGGATGCCGCCGATCAAGTTCCACGGCCTGCGCCACAGTTTCGCGACGCGCTGCATAGAGAGCCATTGCGACTATAAGACCGTGAGCGTCCTTCTCGGCCATTCGGACATAAGCACCACGCTGAATCTTTATGTCCATCCCAACATGGAGCAGAAGAAAAAATGCGTGGAGCAGATGAGCAAGTTTTTCAGATAGGGATGTCCGTCAGGCTATAAAAAAGAAGAAGCCGGCCCTCCGAGGCCGGTTTCTGTGTGCACGTGATCGAGTTG
>X22_European_Rabbit__coassemble_54_pt1 | contig 30028 bp, 25 predicted proteins | sample X22_European_Rabbit__metabat2_high_PE_013 | metagenome-assembled genome bin X22_European_Rabbit
CGAAGACGTGCGCACCAAATATCTCGGATCGGGCTTCATCCTGAAGCGTTCGGGAGCCGTCGAGAGGGCTTTGGCGGAAGCCGAGGCGGCCAAAGCCGCCGGAGACTGAGCCGTCAGACGAAATCCTCTATGTCCTGCGCGGAGATGACTTCATGTCCGAGGATGAGGAGCCTTTCCACGACATTGCGGAGTTCCCGTATGTTGCCTCTCCAGCTTTTGTCCTGCAGCATCTTTACGGCTTCGGGACTGAATTCCCTCACGGGCTTGCCGCTTTCCGAGCATATCTGTTCCGAAAAATAATCCACAAGCAGCGGAATGTCCTCCTTGCGCTCGTCCAGCGTGGGCACCTTTATGAGTATCACGCTGAGACGGTGATACAGGTCTTCCCTGAAACTGCCTTTTTCTATTTCAGCCTTCAGGTCCTTGTTGGTGGCCGCTATCACCCTCACGTTCACTTCTATGTCCTTGTCGCTGCCTACGCGCGAAAGTTTCTTTTCCTGCAGCACCCTCAGCACCTTGGCCTGTGCGGCCAGGCTCATGTCCCCTATCTCGTCGAGGAAGAGGGTGCCTCCGTCGGCCTGCTCGAATTTGCCCTTGTGCTGCCTGACGGCTGAGGTGAAGGAGCCTTTCTCGTGTCCGAACAGTTCGCTTTCAATGAGTTCCGAAGGGATGGCGGCGCAGTTCACCTCTATGTACGGCATTGCGCTGCGCGTGCTCTGCTGATGTATGCTGCGGGCCACGAGCTCCTTTCCGGAGCCGTTGGCGCCGGTGATGAGCACTCTCGCGTCCGTCGGCGCCACCTTGTCTATCATGTCCCTGATCCTCTGCAGCGCCTCGGAATTGCCTATCATCTGCTGCCCGTAGACTTTTTTCTTCAGGATCTTGTTCTCCTTTACAAGATTGGCCTTGTCGGTAGCGTTCTTTATGGTAATGAGGATCTTGTTGAGGTCGAGGGGCTTTTCGATGAAGTCGAATGCTCCTTTTTTGATGCATTCCACCGCCGTGCCTATGTCGGCATGTCCCGAAATCATTATGACGGGGCTGTCGATGCCTTCGGAGGCTATCCTGTCCAATACTTCTATGCCGTCCATGCCCGGCATCTTGATGTCGCACAGGATGGCGTCGAATCTTTCTTTTTCGGCCATGGCGCAGGCGTCGGTCCCGTTTTCAGCCAGATCCACGGTATAATTTTCCATCTCAAGTATCTCTTTCAGCGAATTCCTGATGGACCGTTCATCGTCGACAACAAGCAGTTTCATATCCCTAAAATATCACATGTCGGTGCAAATATCATTATTTTTCTCTTTACACAAAAATTTATAATTTTGTCTTCCCAATACGGACTCCTTATGAATATACCCGATATCATCATAGCCATCGACGGAAAATCATCGACCGGCAAGAGTTCTTTTGCCAGACTGATCGCCAAAGAGTTCAGTTTCCTTTATCTCGATTCCGGAGCTTTGTACAGATGCGTCACCCTTTTCGCCATAGAGCGCGGGCTCATCGGAAGGGACGGGGCCATCGACCTGCCCGGACTCGAAAAGGCCCTCGCGGATCTGGACATTGACTTTACGGGCGACGGGGCCCGCATCGGAGGGCGGCTTGTCGAGGACGAGATACGCAGCCTGGAGGTGTCTTCCCATGTGAGCCCGGTTTCGGCCATACCTTTCGTGCGTCGTTTCGTGGATGAAAAGCTGCATGCCTTCGGCGCCGGCAGGCGGGTGGTAATGGACGGCAGGGACATAGGCACCACCGTGTTTCCCGATGCGGAAATAAAGATATTCATGACGGCCGAGGAAAAGACGAGGGCACGGCGCCGTTTTGACGAAATGGCCGCGGCCGGCGGAAATCCCGTGTTCGAGGAAGTGCTCGCCAACCTGCTCGAAAGGGATTATATGGATTCCCATAGGGAGGTGTCTCCGCTGACCCTCGCCCCCGACGCATTCATCCTGGACAATTCGGACATGACCATAGGCGAAGAACTTGCGTGGATACGCGGGCTGATACAGGGAAAGCTTGACATAAAAGATGCCGGCCTATGCCGCTGACGGTGGAAATAGATCCGCATTCCGGTTTCTGCGGAGGCGTGACGCGGGCGATAGAGAAGGCCGAAAGCCTGCTTGCGGCCCGTCCCGGCATGCACCTTTATTCGCTCGGAGCCATAGTGCACAACGAGGCCGAACTTGAAAGGCTTTCCGCCAAAGGCTTGGTGACCATAGGCAGGGACGAATTCGACGCCATGGGCGATTCTTCCGGAAAGACGCTGCTGATAAGGGCGCACGGGGAGCCTCCGGCGACTTATGCCGAGGCCGCGTCGAAATCTTTTGAAATAGCGGACTGCACGTGCCCTGTGGTGCTCCGGCTGCAGGAACGCATAAGGGAGGCATGGGCGCGCCTGCGCGAAAACGGGGGACAGCTGCTCATATTCGGGAAAATAGGCCATGCGGAGGTGCTTGGCCTGCTCGGACAGACGGACGGCGGCGCCGTCATCGTGGAAAATGGGGAGATGCTGGAGGAACTCATCGGGAACGGCGGGATAGACCTCGGCCGCCCTGCCGAGTTTTTTTCGCAGACCACCAAAAGTTCAGAGGAATATGCCGCCCTCTGCGCCGGACTGCGGAGCCGGATGGCCGCCTTCCGGGGAATGACGCCCGAAGAATTCGACGCTTCGGGACTCCTCAGGGTGCATGACAGCATCTGCGCCCAGGTGTCTTCGCGCCATGAGCGGCTCAGGGCGTTCGCCGCGGCCCATGATGTGATATTGTTCGTGTCCGGGCGCTCGAGTTCCAACGGAAAGGTGCTGTACGACCTGTGCCGTTCCGTCAATGCAAGGACCTGCCATATAAGCTCCCCGGACGGGATAAGGCCGGAATGGTTCAGGGACGGCGACCGCGTGGGCGTATGCGGGGCCACCTCGACGCCCAAGTGGCTGCTCGAACGCGTGGCCGATGCCGTAAAATTTGCAACTGTTCCCGCAAATTCCTAATTTTGCAGAAATTTCGCATTAAGATACAAATCTAAAATTATTCATATGGCAACAACAGCTGACTTTAAAAATGGCCTTTATCTGAACTTCAATGGCAAGCCCTGCATGATAGTATGGTTCCAGCACGTAAAGCCCGGCAAGGGGCCGGCGTTCGTAAAGACGAAACTGCGCAACCTTGAGAACGGGCGCATTCTGGAGAATACTTTCACCGCCGGCGCGAAAATAGATACCATCAGCGTGGAGAGGCGTCCGTACCAGTTCCTTTATGGAGACGAGGATGGATTCAACTTCATGCATGAGGAGACCTACGAGCAGATCAGCCTGCCCAAGGACGTGGTCGAGAATTCCGACCTCATGAAGGAGGGCCAGCACGTGGAGATGATGTTCGTCACCGGCCCTGAAGAGAAATGCCTTACCTGCGAACTTCCCACCTACGTGGAGCTCGAAGTCACTTATTCCGAACCTGCGGTAAAGGGCAACACGGCTTCCACCAGCGCACTGAAGGAGGTTACTCTCGAGACCGGCGCCAAGATCATGGCCCCTCTCTTCATCAATACGGGCGACCGCATCACCGTCAATACCACCGACCGCTCCTACGGGCAGAGGGTATAGCGGCGCATTGCATATGAAAACGAAAAAGGCGTTTGACGGCAACCGTTCCAAACGCCTTTTTGAATTTCGGTCTCCGTCCGCGGCCGTCAATAGACCGAGGATGTCCTTTCTATCTTGAACTGCTGTATCTGATAGCCGTTGTCCTTGTAGTTCATGAAAATTGTGACGAGATAGGATTCTCCGCCGGCGTTGAGGGTGCCGAGCACATATTTCATGTTGGCCCTCGAGGCCCTGTGCGATATGGTGAAAGAGCGGGGAGTATGGCTTTCGAAGAATGAAGAAAGTATCTGCCTCGCCTGCTTCTTCGAAGAATCGTTGGTGCCGGACACGATGGATATCTCGAGATTGTCCGCGAACCATGCGGACAGCTTCGCCGCATCGCCCTGGCTTATGTATTTGGCTATAGGGACGAATACGTCATATCCGTCGTCCTGCGCCTTGGCCTGCATGCCGGAGCACAGGGCGATTGAAAGCATCATAAATTTAAAGACTTTCTCCATGTACGCATGTTTCTTGCAAATATTGAGCCACGTCCTTATCTTTGTGCAGGCATGACCGTGACTTTGCTTACAGTCGGGAAGACCGACACGGATTGGGTAAAGAAGGGTCTGGACGCTTATGCTTCCAGGCTGGGCCATTACGTCCGTTTCGCCATGACGGAGATTCCGCATCTTAAGAACGCTTCATCTTTGAGCCGGGAGCAAATACGGGAGAAAGAAGGAGAGCTGATAGCCAAGGCATTGAAGCCTTCCGACCATGTCATCCTGCTCGACGAAAGGGGAGACGGGATGCGCTCAGTGGATTTCGCGCGCATGATAGGCCTCAGGACCGGAGAGGGCAGAAATATGGTGTTCGTTGTCGGAGGCGCCTACGGCTTTTCCAAAAGCGTGTATGACAGGGCGGACGGCATGATATCCCTTTCCAGGATGACTTTCCCTCATCAGATGGTAAGGATCATATTCGCGGAACAGCTTTACAGGGCTTTTACCATATTGAAGGGAGAACCATATCATCATGAATGATCCCGCATGAAGATGAAATATGACATAAGGCAGTCCGCAAGCGTCTTGCTCATGGCCATCTCGCTGCTTCTTCTCGCTGCTTCCATGATGGTCAACCGCGGCCCGCTGAACACGGACAAGGCGGCGGCCAGGCTGGAGCGTTCGGTGGAGCGGAGGCTCGCCCTGCTCGAGTCGTATGCGGATGAGGCCATGGAAACCGACGCCGACAGGCTCCTGTCATTCAGGAAATTCCCGGACGACATGGTGATATACAGATATTTCGATGACACCCTGCAGTCCTGGTGCAACCAGTTTCCCCTGCCGAGCGACGACATAGCGAGCCGGATGGTGTATCACCGGCTCATCAATTTCCGCAACAACATAGTTTCTCCGCTGGCCGAAGTGTCCGACGAATACGGTTATGTCAATTACGGTACCAAATGGTATATAGTCCGTTCGCGCACCGAAGGGAACTGCCGGCTGATATACGGCCTCAAGGTAAACGGCGAGAGGCCGGACGAGAACTCCAACGGCGTCAATCCACGTCTCGGGCTCGGGGAGAGATATTCCCTCCATACCCTCACGGGCAGCGTCGGCTCGCCTGTCAAAGTGGGCGGAAAGCCTCTTTTCCTCGTGGCGTCCGAGTCTTTCGGAAATGCCGGCTATTCCGGCTCCGCGCTCGCATGGGCCCTGCTGCTGACATTCCTCGCCGCCTCGCTGCTGTACCTTTCGTGCCGCAGGACGTGGAAGCGCTTCGCGGCCGTGACGGGCATGGCGCTTGCGCTCATCGGAGGGGCGTATTTCTACGGGACTCATCTTCAGGGCAGCGTAAGGCTGTTTTCGCCTCTGCTGTACGCCGGGGGCTCGTTCCTTTATTCGCTCGGGGCGGTGATTCTCATCAATCTGATGATCCTGATGACGGTCCTGTGCATATACGCCATGCGGGGGAGGATCCTGCGTTTCATCCTTGAAAGGCACGTGACGGTCAGGACATGCGCCGCTGCCGCGGCAGCGGCCGTCGCCACGGCGGCCGTGTGCCTGTACATACACCTTACGTTCAAAAGCATAGTGATGAATTCCGGCATATCGCTGGAACTATATAAGATAGACACCCTGTCCGTCTACACTGCCGTCGTGTATCTGTCTTATTTCTCCCTGGCGATGACCGTGCCATTTATATTGCAGACGGTCAGCCATGCGGTCCGCCGCCTGACAGGGTTCAGGTACAACGCCTTTTCCGGTACGGGCAAGCTCGTTTTCGCCGTCATCTGCGCGCTTTATTTCATCACGGCTTCATCCATACTCGGTTTCGGCAAGGAACAGAGCCGCGTGGACGTATGGAGCAACCGTCTCGCCATGGACAGGGATCTGAGCCTGGAGATACAGCTGCGCGCCGTCGAGGCCGGGGTGGCGACGGACCCGGTCATAGCCTCCCTGTCGGTGCTCGAAAACAGCGGCAACATCATAAGGAACCGTCTTGCGGAGACCTATATGGGCAAGATAGCCCAGACCAACGACATTTCCGTGCATGTGTTCGGAGGAAGCGGCTCCGATGCCGCCATGAACGCGCTTTTCATCGAACGCATAGCCGGCGGAGTGAACATATCCGACAATTCGCATTTCTTCTACAGCCGCGACGCCAGCGGACGCGCCCGCTATTCGGGAATGTTTTCTTATTATTCCGAACGGTACGGCGTATCGAACATAATGGTGTGCGTCGAATCCAAGCTGAACCGCGAGGACCGCGGCTATCTGAGCCTGCTCGGCATTTCGGAGCCCGGAAGCGTGGTGATGCCGCTCAATTATTCCTATGCACGGTATGTCTCCGACAGGCTGGTTTCGTACAAGGGCGATTTCGCATACCCCATGATGCTTCCTTCCGGCGTCAGGCGTGTGATCGATTCGGGAAGCGACGGGCATATTTCAATGGACGGCTATACGCATTTCGTACATTACGTTTCGGATGACGAATGCATCATGGTGTCGCGCGGCAGGACGGAGTTCCTCAACTACGTGGTGGCGGCCGTGTTCCTCGCCCTCGCGGCCTATTATATGCTGACGCTGGCCTCCATGCGCAGGAGGCGTGACCGCAGGGAAAGGCAGTATTACAAGTCCAGCATCACCGCCGTGCTTGTGACGGCCCTCGTGGTGACGCTGATGTCCATGGCCGCGTTCAGCGTGTATTTCGTGTACAGGCGCAACGACGCCGACATGAAGGCGATGATGACCTCGAAGATAAATTCCATCCAGGCCATGCTGCAGGCCCGGTGCCGTTTTGCGCAAAGCTACGAAGACCTTATGGGCCGGGACATGTCGTCCGTCATAGAGGAGATAGGCGGTACGCTGAAGAGCGACGTAACCCTTTATACGCCTTCCGGAAAGGCTTTTCTTACTTCGACGCCGGAGATTTTCGAGCGGATGATAATAGGGCACAGAATCGACGAAACCGCCCTCGACAACATCCGCAACGGCCACAGACGCTATTTCATCCAGCGCGAGCGCATTTCCTCCCATCATTTCTATTCCCTTTATGCGCCCATACTGAACAATGACGGCACCATGCTGGCCATAGTCAGCTCCCCCTATACGGACAGGCGGCAGAATCTCGAGCAGGAAGCGCTTATCCACGTCATCACCATCATCACCGCGTTCATCTTGCTGCTCATAGTGGCGAGGACCCTTACTTCCGCGGTGATAAACAGGCTGTTCAGGCCTATATCGGAGATGAGCCGCAAGATGAACGGGGCAGACATAAACAGCCTCGAATACATCACATACGAGCAGGATGACGAGATCTCCAGTCTGGTGAGGGCGTACAACCTGATGGTGCATGACCTTTCCGACAGTACGCGCAGGCTGGCCCAGATGGAGAGGGACAAGGCCTGGAGCGAAATGGCCCGTCAGGTCGCCCACGAGATAAAGAATCCTCTGACGCCCATCAAGCTGCAGCTCCAGATGCTTATCAGGATGAAGGAGTCCGGCAATCCTGCGTGGGAGGACAAATTCGACGAGGTGGCCGGAGTGGTGCTGGAGCACATTGACATACTCGCCGACACGGCAAATGAATTTTCCACGTTCGCGAGATTGTACGGCGAGGAGCCCGTACAGATAGATTTGGACAGGCTGCTGCATGACGAAGTGATGATGTTCGAAGGCGGGGACGACATCGAATTCTCGTACATCGGCCTTGAAGGGGCCGAAATCACCGGGCCGAGGCCGCAGCTGACGCGCGTCTTCGTGAATCTCATCACCAATTCCGTACAGGCCATCCAGGATCAGCAGGAGGCCGACAGGGCCGCCGGACGTGAACCGGCGGGCGGCAGGATCGTGGTGTCGCTCAGAAATTCCGTCAGGGACGGGTACTACGACATCGTGTTCGAGGACAACGGTCCCGGCGTGAAGGAGGAAAACCGCGGCAGGCTGTTCACTCCCAATTTTACCACCAAATCAAGGGGTACCGGCCTCGGCCTCGCCATCTGCCGCAACATAATAGAGAGGTGCGGGGGAGAGATAACTTACAGCAAATCTTTTTCTCTCGAAGGAGCAGGCTTTACGATTCGCTATCCCAAACCGTCCAAATCATGAAAATGTAAGGGAAAATCGGTTTTTTTCTCTATATTTGCACCGTTTTTTAGGCTGTAATCATGAAAATCACCGACGCCCAGTTTGCCGGAAGTAGTGCCGGAGCCTCGCGGCTTCCTGCCGTCCGTCTTCCGGAATTTGCTTTCATAGGCAGGTCCAACGTCGGCAAATCATCGCTTATCAATATGTTGTGCAACAACCGGAAGCTGGCGATGACTTCCGCAACCCCCGGCAAGACGCGCCTGATAAACCGGTTCCGCATCAATGGATCGTGGTATCTCGTGGATCTTCCCGGATATGGATATGCAAGGCTTTCCAAAAAGGAGAGGGATGAAATATCCGCGATGATACGGGGCTACGTATTGGGCGCGGAGGATCTCGTGATGCTTATGGTGCTGATTGATTCGCGGCACGACATAGGCAAGGCGGATATGGATTTCCTGTCCATGCTCGGTGAAAACGGCGTGCCTTTCGCGATTGTGTTCACCAAGTGCGATAAGCTCGGTCCTAACGCCCTCGCGGCGCAGCTGGCCAGAGACGAGGAAATTATCCTCGGGCAGTGGGAAGAATTGCCGCCGACATTCAGGAGTTCAGCCATGACGGGGATGGGCAGGGAAGAAATATTGGACTGCATCGATTCGGTTTTGAAAAGTTTGTACAAATAAAACAAGATTTTTCCTATGCAATTCGAACACAGAATGGAGTTGTTTGCGTGCAGTTCTTCCAAGGGCTTTGCGCAGAAGGTCGTAGAGGAGATGAACAAGCTGCGGGACGAATCCATGCCGGAAGTGCGTCTCGGAGACCTCGAACTCACCCGTTTCAGCGACGGAGAATTCCAGCCGTCATTTTTATGCAGCGTCAGGGGAGCCACCTGCTTCATCATCCAGTCCACGTTCCCTCCGACCGATAATCTTATGGAATTGCTGCTCACCATAGATGCGGCCAAGAGAGCGTCGGCGTACAAGGTGATAGCGGTGGTGCCGTATTTCGGATGGGCGCGCCAGGACCGCAAGGACAAGCCGCGCGTGGCCATAGGGGCCAAGGTGGTGGCCAACCTCCTTCATTCCGTAGGCACTGACGGCCTCATGTCCTGCGATCTGCATGCAGACCAGATACAGGGCTTTTTTGATTTCCCTGTGAACCATCTGTACGCAAGCATGGATTTCATCGACATCATGAAGAAGCTCCAGAGGGCAAGCAAGGGCGCCTTTGCGATTGCGGCTCCCGACATGGGCGGCGCCAAGAGGGCAAACGCCTATTCCAAGAATCTGCACTGCCCTTTGGTAATATGCCACAAGACGCGTTCGCGCGCCAACGTGGTGGAAAAGATAGTCCCCATCGGAGACGTGGAGGGCAAGGACATAGTCATCGTGGATGACATAATAGACACGGCCGGCACGCTTACCGAGGCCGCGAACGAGCTCGTCAAGAGGGGAGCATGCAGCGTGCGCGCCTTCGCCACCCATGCCGTTTTGTCCGGGGACGCCTACAGGCGCATCCACGAGTCGGCCCTCACGGAAGTTTATGTCACCGACACCATTCCGCTTTCCACGGATCCCGAGAAAGTGCAGTTTCAGGAAAAATTCCGCGTGGTGTCGCTGGCGAGGACTTTCGCCAAGATGATATTGAAGATTTACAATTATCAGCCTATAAGTCCGGAATTCATTTTCTGACGTGGCTGACCGTTTTTTAGGCTTATGCTGCAGGTATTCGTCGCCGCCGTCATATTCGTAGGACTCTGTGTCCTCGGACTCGGCTTCAACATATTCTTCCGCAAGAACGGAAAATTTCCTCAGACGGAAATAAGCGCCAACGAGGACATGCGCCGTCTGGGAATCAAATGCGCCAAGGAAGAGGAGCTGGAGCGGCTGTCGGCCGGCCGCAGGAAAGATGGCGTGCCGTGCGACGGAAATTATGGCAGTGAGTGCGAAGGATGCGCCTTGTACGGCCTGGAACGGAAAAACAAATGATTAAAGCACAGCGATTATGGCATTGGTAGCGATAGTGGGCCGGCCCAACGTAGGAAAATCCACGTTGTTCAACCGTCTTGTGGGAATGAGGCAGGCGATAGTGGACGAGACGGCCGGAGTGACGAGGGACAGGCATTACGGAAAATGCGAATGGAACGGCATCGAGTTCTCGGTCGTGGATACCGGAGGCTACACCGCCAATTCCGACGACATTTTCGAGAAGGCCATCCGCCGTCAGGTGGAGATAGCCGTGGAAGAGGCCGACGTGGTGCTTTTCATGGTGGAGGCCGCCGCCGGCATCACTGACTACGACAGCGAGATTGCCGATTTGCTGCGCCGCAGCGGAAAGCCCGTGGTAATGGCCGTGAACAAGGTGGACAAGGGCGCCGCCATGTACGACAGCTATCAGTTTTACTCTCTCGGACTCGGGGAACTGTGGTGCATATCCGCCGCCAACGGCGGCGGCACCGGCGATCTGCTCGATGAGATAGTGCGGGTATTGCCCAAGGAAAAGGCCGTGGACGCGGAGCGCCGGGATCTGCCCCGCATAACCATAGTGGGCCGTCCCAACGTGGGAAAGTCGTCGCTGACTAACGCGCTCCTCGGCGAGGAAAGGAATATAGTCACTCCGGTGGCCGGCACCACGAGGGATTCCATCGCTTCCTATTACAACAAGTTCGGCCACGAATTCATGCTGGTCGACACGGCCGGGATGCGTCGCAAGAGCCGCGTACAGGAGGATCTGGAATTCTATTCCGTGATGCGAGCCATACGTTCCGTGGAATATTCCGACGTGTGCATACTCATGATAGACGCCGTCCTCGGCATGGAGGCCCAGGACATGAACATCTTCAACCTCATCCTGCGCAACCGCAAGGGATGCGTAATAGTCGTCAACAAGTGGGACCTGTTCGAAAAGGGCAGCAACACCATGAAGGAATACACCGCAGCGCTGAAGGCCCGCATCGCCCCGTTCAACGACGTCCCGATAATATTCACCTCCGTAATCAACAAGAAACGGATACTCGACGTGCTGGACGCTGCCGCGCGCGTGTCCGACAACATGAAGAGAAGGATTCCCACTTCCGTGCTCAACGACGTGATGCTGCCGGAGATAGAGAATTATCCTCCTCCGGCGTGGAAAGGCAAATACGTGAAGATAAAATATGCCGTGCAGCTGCCTGTGCGCACGCCTTCGTTCGCATTCTTCTGCAATCTGCCCAAATGGGTGAAAGAACCTTACAAGCGTTTTCTTGAAAACAAGCTGAGGGAGCATTTCGATTTCGAAGGATGTCCGCTGCAGATTTTCATGAGGGAAAAATAATGGATTACATAGAGCTCGCCGAATTTCAGTCAATGATAAGGGAAGGCCTTGAGAGACTGTTCCCGGGGCGGTTTTGGGTAAAGGCTGAAATACGCGAGTGGAGTCCGCGCTCCAACGGACACTGTTATCTGAGCCTGACGCAGACGGAAGGCGGCCGCACCGTGGCGGAATGCCGCGCGATGATATGGCGCTCCCGCTACCTGCCCCTGAAAACTTTCTTCGAAGCAGCCGCCGGCACCGAACTGAAGGCCGGCATCACCGTCGTGGCAAGAGTGCAGGTCAGCTTCCATGAAGTTTACGGATATTCACTCGTCATAGATGACATAGACCCTTCGTTCACCCTCGGGGAAAGGGCGCAGCAGCGGCGGCGCACGATAGAAAGGCTCGAGAAAGAGGGCTATATGGATATGCAGAGGGAGCTTGGCCTTCCCCGCCTCCCGTACCGCCTCGCCGTCATCTCGTCCCCTACGGCCGCGGGGCTCGGCGATTTCAGGAGGCATCTGACGGAGAACGAATACGGATTTACGTTCCGCGTGGACCTGTTCGAGGCCCTCATGCAGGGAGAATCGGCTCCGGCTTCCATTATTTCCGCCATCGGGCGTGTCTCATCCGCGGAGAAGCCTTATGACGCGCTGCTCATATTGAGGGGAGGCGGCTCGGACCTCGATCTCGCCTGCTTTGACGATTATGATCTGGCTGTGGCCATAGCCAAGTGCCCAGTGCCGGTGTTCACGGCCATAGGGCACGACAGGGATTGCCACATCGCCGACATGGTGGCCAATAAACAATTAAAGACTCCGACGGCTCTTGCGGATGAATTTATTAATTGCTATATTGCCGAGGATGAAGCAATATCCGGCCTTGCGCGCCGCATAAGGATGGCGGTGGCGGACAGGATAGGCAAGATGGCCGCACACGTGGACGGCATTGTCGCGAGGCTAAGACTTGCCGCAAGTACGCGCATCTCCAAGGAGGAATCCCGCGTGGCCTTGCTTGAAGCCAGAATATCCGCGGCCGATCCCGGCAAGGTGCTTGCGAGGGGCTATGCGCTCGTGAAGGGCCCTGACGGAAAACGTCTCACGTCCTCCGCCTCCGTGCGCGAAGGTGAAGTCATATTCATCGAACTGGCGGACGGCGGGATAGAGGCGAAAGTGTGCGGAAGAACGGAACAGGCTGAACATTAGGATTGTCTATGGAAAAAGATTTTGATTACGGCAAGGCGGTGGCGGAACTGGAGGAACTGGCCCGAAAGGCCGAGTCTCCGGATACCGGCCTGGCCGATATGAAGTCCCTTGTGGAGCGCTCCCGCAAGCTGGCGGAGCAGTGCAGGGAATACCTCAGGGCCGTGAGGGAAGACGTGGACTCTATTGAACGGCAGTGATATGTCCAAGGTGAAAATGATATACGACGCGGATCCCTACCTGATGCCTTACAAGGACAGGATAGACGCGAGGCACGGGCATATCCTCGATGTGCGCCGCAGGATCGCCGGGGACGGCCCGTTGTCGGCCGTCGTCAACAATCATCTGTATTATGGCATGCACAGGCTCGGGGACGGCTCGTGGGTATTTCGCGAGTGGGCGCCCAATGCGTCCAAAATCTTTCTGACCGGCGATTTCAACAATTGGAAGCGCACTTCGGAATATGCCCTGCATCCCGTGGGGAACGGCAACTGGGAAATAAGGCTCGCGCCCATGTTCCTTAGCCATGGAGACCTATACAAACTGTATGTGGAATGGCCCGGGGGCGGCGGGGAGAGGCTGCCGGCCTATGTCACCAGGGCGGTGCAGGATCCGGTGACGAAGGTTTTCTGCGCCCAGGTCTGGGACCCGGAGAAGCCGTACGAATGGAAGCACGGGCGTCCGGGCCGCAGGCCGCACCCGTTCATATACGAGTGCCACATAGGCATGAGCTCCGAGGAGGAGAAGGTGGCTTCTTTCGACGATTTCCGCAGGAACGTGCTGCCGAGGATAAAGAGGCTCGGCTATGACACGGTGCAGATAATGGCCTTGCAGGAGCACCCGTATTACGGCTCATTCGGATATCAGGTATCCAACTTTTTCGCCCTCAGTTCGCGCTTCGGCACTCCCGAAGACTTCAAGCGTCTCGTAGACGAGGCGCATGCCAAGGGGCTCGCGGTGGTCATGGACATCGTACATTCGCACGGCGTCATGAACGAGGCCGAGGGGCTCGGACGCTTCGACGGTACGGAGGATCTGTATTTCCATTCCGGGCCGCGCGGACGTCACCCCGCCTGGGGCACCCGCTGCTTCGACTACGGCAAGGACGGGACACTTTTCTTCCTCCTTTCCAACTGCAAATACTGGATGGAAGAATACCGCATAGACGGATTCCGTTTCGACGGGGTCACGAGCATGCTGTACATGGACCACGGACTGGGACGCGACTTCAACGGCTACGGGCCGTATTTCGACGACGGAGTGGATGAAGACGCGGTGACATACCTTGCGCTCGCCAACATGCTTGTCAAGGAACTCGACCCGGCCGCGTTCACCATTGCGGAGGACGTGAGCGGAATGGCCGGACTCGCCGCGCCTTTCGCGCAGGGCGGGACGGGCTTCGATTTCCGCATGTCGATGGGCGTTGCCGACAACTGGATAAAATGGCTGAAGGAGATTCCGGACGAGCGCTGGAGCATGGGAGAGATGTGGTGGCGGCTCACCGACAAGAGGGCCGATGAAAAGACCGTCAGCTATGCGGAGTGCCACGATCAGGCGCTCGTGGGCGACAAGACGCTTATTTTCCGCATGATCGACAAGGAGATGTATTTCTCGATGCACAAGGGCTCGGAGAACGTGACGGTGGACCGCGGCATTGCGCTGCACAAGATGATACGGCTGGTGACGGCCGCCACGGCCGGCGACGGGTATCTCACTTTCATGGGCAACGAGTTCGGCCATCCGGAGTGGATAGATTTCCCGAGGGAGGGGAACGGATGGTCGTATTCCCATGCCCGCAGGCAATGGTCCCTGGCCGACCGGGGCGATCTGCGTTTCGGATGCCTGCGCAATTTCGACGAGGCGATGGTGCATCTGCTGCGCAGGGAAAGGGTGCTTTCGGCCCCGCCGGAGCTGATTGTTCAGGACGAACAAAAGAAGATATTGATTTTCAAACGAAAAAACTGTATCTTTGCTTTCAATTTCAGTGCAACGGGTTCTTTCCCGGATTACGGGTTCTCGGCGCCTGCAGGCGAATATGAAGTCGTGCTGGATACCGATGAAGCCGAATTCGACGGATTTTCGAGGCTCAGGCATGGCGAAAGGCATCTGAGCCTGCACGAAAAATCGGCCAACGGGAATCCTGCATACGAAGACAGCCTGTTCCTGTATCTTCCCGCACGCTGCGCCGTGGTACTGAAGAAATTGTGACATTGGGTCGAATAACAAATATTGAGACATGGCTTTTTTGAAATTCAACAAGAATGAGCTCGTCAACCTGTCGTATTCCCTCAAGAGGGAGATAATTTCGGCGAACAAGACAGGCGCATACTGCAATACGTCCATAGTGACGTGCAATACGCGCCGTTACCATGGACTGCTCGCCGTTCCCGTAGACAGGTTCGGCGGCGAAATGCATCTGCTGTTGTCTTCGCTTGACGAGAGCCTGATACTTGCCGGGAAACAATTCAATCTCGGCATACACTGCTACGGGGACATATATGAACCGAGGGGCCACAAATACATCGTGGACTTCAAGGCGGACCCGGTGCCGAGCATTACTTACAAGATAGGCGAAATGGAGTTCGTCAAGAGCATTCTGCTTGTCCCCGACAACGACCAGGTGCTCATCCGTTTCGAACTTGTGAAGGCGCCGTCCAAGGTCACGCTGCAGCTCAAGCCTTTCCTCGCGTTCAGAAGCATACACGCCCTGACTTCCCGCAACGATGCCGCCGACACTTCCTGCAGGCAGATAGGAAACGGGGTGGCGTTCAGAATGTATGAAGGCTTTCCGGACCTCAACCTGCAGCTGAGCTCCAAATCATCGTTCAAATACGCCCCGGTATGGTATGACGGCATCACTTATTCCGACGAGGCGCGGCGCGGCTTCGACTGCAGGGAAGACCTTTTCGTCCCCGGCTGTTTCGAGACGGTCATGAACGAAGGGGAATCCATAGTGTTCTCGGCTTCGGTGAACGAAGTCGCCGCATCGCAGCTGAAGCGCCGATACAATTCCGCCGTCGCCAGGATAGGCGACATCTCCGACTATCATGACCAGCTCGTGCATCAGGCCGACCTTCTCATCCGCAACCGCAACGGCCACAAGATGATCACCGCAGGTTTTTCATGGATGTACACCGGCCTGCTCAGGGAGACGCTCACGGCCCTTCCCGGACTGACGCTTTACGGCAAGAACGATCCCGGCGAGTTCGAGGAAATCCTCGACAACCTGATCGCCGACGAGCAGGAAAGGCTTTTCCGCAGGACCACGCAGGTGGAGGCCCCGTTCCAGATGACCAACGCCCTGCAGCAGCTGATTGACTATACAGGCGAAAAGGAACGGATCTGGAAGAAATACGGAGACACTCTCAAGGGAATAATAGACAGCTACGCCCCCGGCCGGAGAAAAGAGGTGGCGGTCCATCCGAACGGGCTTCTGTGGGCCCAGATGGACAGGGTGGCGCTTTCATGGATGAACGCCTATATCGACGGCTGCCCGGTGACGGAAAGGCACGGATATCAGGTTGAGACCAACGCCCTGTGGTACAATGCGCTTTGCTTCGCCCTCGGCATGGAGGCCGAATACGGCAGCAAGAGGAGCCGCTTCTACAAGACATGGAAGCCGGTGTTCGACCTTGCGTCCCGGAATTTCCAGCCTACTTTCTGGGATCCCGACGCGGGGTACCTTGCCGACTGCGTGGACGAAAACGGCCGCAACATGGAGCTCCGTCCCAACCAGCTCATCGCCATCGGCCTGGACCAGTCGCCGGTGGACGACGACGTGAAAGTGTCGGTGCTCAGGGTCATAGACAACGAACTTGTCACCCGCCGCGGGCTCCGCTCACTGTCGCCCCGCGATCCCAAGTACAAGGGAGTCTATGAAGGAACGCAGAGAGAGAGGGATCTGGCATACCACAACGGTTGCACATGGCCTTATCTCCTTTCCCCTTACGTATATACATGCTTCAAACTGAAGGGCGAGTCATTCAGGAAAAAAGCCGAATGGCTCGAAGAAGGGTTCTACGATGACATGAACAAGCACGGCGTAGGGGCGTTTTCGGAACTTTACGACGGAGATCCGCCGCACGAACCGCACGGAGCCATATCCTCCGCCCTTTCGACGGCCGCTCTCCTGAATATAGATTATCTCATGAACAAATTCAGGGGGAAATAGATTATGAGAGTCCTTATGTTCGGATGGGAGTTTCCTCCCCATATCGCGGGCGGTCTTGGAACTGCCTGCGAGGGTATAGTCAAAGGCCTTGCCTACAACGGCGTAGAGACCCTTTTCGTGATGCCGTCGGCATCCGGAGACGAAGATCAGAGCGCCACCACCATCATCAATGCAAGCGACGTGGCCGTGGACGCGATGACCGAGTCGGTCGACGATTTCCTCGACAAGGTAAGGTTCGTGCACATAGGCACCAACATGGTGCCTTATCTGGACCCGGAGGAATTCCGTACCGTGGTTGAAAGCGAAAGGAAGCGTCAGATAAAGGATTTCAGGATCCAGTACGGCCAGAAATTCAAGTTCTCCGGCAAGTACGGCTCCAATCTGATGGAGGAAGTGGCCCGCTATGCCATGGTGGGAGGCACCATAGCGATGCAGCGCCGCGATGAATTCGACGTCATACATGCGCATGACTGGCTTACCTACTATGCCGGCATCGCGGCCAAGGAATTGACGGGAAAGCCGCTCGTAGTGCACGTGCACGCGACGTCGTTCGACCGCGGAAGCGCCGAGAACATAGACACGCGCGTGTTCGCCATAGAGAAGCGCGGCATGGAGGAGGCGGACAAGGTGGTGGCCGTCAGCGACCTCACCAGGAACATAGTCATCAACAAGTACGGCATATCCCCGGACAAGGTTGTGACGGTGCACAATGCCGTGGACTTCAGCGGCCGCGAGGACATAGAAGTTGAAAGGGGAGTAAAGGACAAGGTCGTGACCTTCCTCGGCCGCATCACCTTCCAGAAAGGCCCCGAGTATTTCATAGAGGCCGCCGCCAAGGTGCTCAAAAGGACGGGCAACGTCCGCTTCGTGATGGCCGGCAGCGGAGACATGATGAACAGGTCCATCCGCCATGTGGCGCGTCTCGGGATATCCGACCGCTTCCATTTCACGGGCTTCCTGCGCGGAGCCGACGTGCAGAAAATGTTCGCGGTTTCCGATGTCTATATCATGCCTTCGGTATCCGAGCCGTTCGGAATATCCCCGCTCGAGGCCATGAGGACCGGCGTTCCGTCCGTCATTTCCAAGCAGTCGGGCGCCGCGGAGGTGCTTGCATACGCGTTCAAGGTCGATTTCTGGGATGTCGACGCCATGGCGGACGACATTTACGCCCTTCTCAAATATCCGGCCCTGTCCCGCTTCGCGGCCAAATACGGCTACGACGAGGTGAACGCGCTGAAATGGAACGGCGCCACCGCCAAGTTGAAGAAAGTTTATGAATCAGTAGTAAAATAAGATATGGCAACTAAGAAAAGCATCTGCATGTACTTTCAGGTACATCAGCCCACAAGGCTCAGACTGTACAGGTTCTTCGATATAGGCAAGGACTCCCATTATTATGACGACTTTGCCAACCGCACCATTCTCAGGCGCATAGCTCAGAAGTGCTATCTTCCCATGAATGCATTGCTGCTCGATCTCGTGAAGAAGGGCAAGGGCAAGTTCAAGGTGGCGTTTTCCATATCCGGTTCGGCGCTGGAGCAATTCGAAAGATATGCTCCCGAGGTGATAGACAGTTTCCGCAGGCTCGCGGAGACCGGCCGCGTGGAATTCCTGAGCGAGACATATTATCATTCCCTTGCTTCGCTTGTATCGCCCCAGGAATTCAGGCATCAGGTGCAGAAGCACAGGGATGCCATGTCCCGCCTGTTCGGAGTCACCCCCACCGCATTCCGCAACACCGAGCTTATCTATTGCAACGGCATCGGCGAGCTTGTCCATGAGCTCGGCTACAAGACGATGCTCACCGAGGGCGCAAGGCACATAATGGGATGGAGGAGCCCGAACTACGTATATTCCTGCGAGACCTGCCCCGAACTGAAGCTGCTGCTGAGAAACTATACTCTTAGCGACGACATCGCCTTCCGTTTCTCCGACAGGAGCTGGGAAATGTGGCCGCTGACGGCCGACAAGTATCTCGCCCGGCTGAAGGAGTCCTCCAAGAATGACGACATCGTGAACGTCTTCATGGACTACGAAACTTTCGGGGAGCATCAGAGCGAGGCTTCGGGAATCTTCGATTTCATGAAGTTCATGACGGACGCCGTCATCAGCGACGGCACCTTCGAGTTCGTCACCCCGACCGAGGCCGCCGCCAGGCATGACGCCGTGTCCTCTCTCGACGTGCCGGATCCCATTTCATGGGCGGACGAGGAGAAGGATCTTACCGCATGGCTCGGCAACGAACTGCAGCAGGAGGCATACAACAAGATTTACGGGCTCGCCGAGAAGCTGGCCATCGTAAACAAGCCGGTCCTGTGGGAGGACTTCGGCCATCTGCAGGAAAGCGACCATTTCTATTATATGTGCACCAAATTTTTCTCCGACGGAGAGGTGCATAAGTATTTCAATCCGTACGACACCCCTTACGAGGCTTTCATCAACTATATGAACGTGCTCAGCGATTTCATGATACGGGTTGACGACGCAATTACGACAAAAAATGAGTAAAGAAAATATTCTCAATCCTGATTACCTTTTTGAAGTCAGTTGGGAAGTTTGCAACAAGGTCGGCGGCATCTATACCGTGATAGCGACCAAGTCGCTCTATCTCAAGACGCAGCTCAAAAGGAGGCATATATTGATCGGTCCGGACGTGTGGATGCATACGGCGACCAATCCGGACTTCACGGAAGACCAGATGCTGTACCGCTCCTGGAAGCTCCAGGCGGCGGCCGAAGGACTCAGGGTCAGGATAGGACGATGGAACGTCCCCGGAAAGCCCATGGCGATTCTCGTGGATTTCAAGCAGTTCCTTACGAAGCAGGATGAAATATTGACGGCATATTGGAACGAATTCGGCGTGGATTCCATCACGGGCAACTGGGATTATAAGGAGTCCGCGCTGTTCGGCTATGCGGCCGGCAAGGTGATAGAGAGCTTCTACAATTTCAACCTTTCCCCGCTCGACAAGGTGGTGGCGCAGTTCCATGAGTGGCAGACGGGCGCAGGCCTGCTGTACATAAAGCACGCGCGCATTCCCGTGGCCACCGTCTTCACCACGCATGCGACCGTGGTAGGCCGCTGCCTCGCCGGGAACAATCTGCCCCTGTATGACGGCATGGAGTCTTATGACGGGGATGAGAAATCACGTCAGTTCAATGTCATAGCGCTGCATTCCCTTGAAAAGAAGACCGCCGCCAACGCGGACGTGTTCACCACGGTGAGCGACATCACCGCCAAAGAATGCGGCCGTTTCCTGGAGCGCAGGGTGGACGTCGTGACGCCCAACGGCTTCGAGAACAGTTTCACTCCGTCCACGATGGAAGAATACCGCTCCCTGCATGACGCCGCCCGCGAAAGGCTCGTCAAGGTGGCTTCGGCCATGTCGGCCTGCGAAGTGCCGGACGATGCGATATTCATCTGCATCGGAGGACGCTATGAGTATCGCAACAAGGGCATAGACATTTTCCTTGACGCGCTCGGCAAGCTGAAGGCGTCCGGTTTCTCCGACAGGAGCATACAGGCTTTCATAATGATTCCTTCGGGACACAACGGACCGGACAGGGAACTTGCGGCCAAGCTCCGCGGACAGGGCGACGTGAATTACCGTACCCGCGTCTCACATTGTCTGATGAATCCCGAATACGACATCATTTCGCAGCGGCTCGCCGAGCTCGGATTCGACAATGCCGCCGAAGACAATGTGAAAGTTTATTTCATCCCGTCCTATCTCAACGGCAACGACGGGATTTTCGACATGAGGTATTACGACCTGCTCTGCGGCATGGACCTCGCGCTCTTCCCGTCGTATTATGAACCGTGGGGCTATACCCCGCTCGAGGCCCTTGCCTTCGGCGTCCCCACGCTCACGACGAGCCTTGCGGGATTCGGCCTGTGGGTGCGCGACCATTGCGGCGGAGACCATCCGGGCATCACGGTTCTGGAACGCAACGACTCCAATTATTTCGAAGTCGTCGACGGAGTCGTGGAACGCATAAAGGAAATAGCTGGACTCGACGGCGCGCGTCGCGACGAATACCGCAAAAATGCCAGGGAGACGGCAGCGGTCGCCCTGTGGGAAAATCAAATAGTTTATTATCGCAAAGCCTATTCCGACGCACTCGCCAAGGTGGCCGGGAACATGGGTGAATATAAAATACACGACAAGACAATGCAATATACAAAATTGGATACGAATACGCCGTCATGGAAGAGCGTTCTGGTGACCAGGCATCTTCCGGAAGCGCTTTCCGGACTTGAAAAGCTTTCCAAAAACCTGTGGTGGGCATGGAACGAGAACGCCAAGGACCTTTTCAAGAGCATAGATCCCAAAATCTGGCATATCTCCGGACACAATCCATTGATGGTGCTCGATACCGTGAGCCTCAAGCGTTTCCGCCAGCTTGCCGAAGACGAAGATTTTTTGTCGAGGATGAATGCAGTGCTGAACGAGTTCGACGCCTACATGGCGGCCAAGACTGAGAGGAAGGAACCTTCCGTGGCGTATTTCTGCATGGAATACGGGCTGGACACCTCACTCAAGATCTATTCCGGCGGCCTCGGCATACTCGCGGGGGATTACCTCAAGGAAACGAGCGACATGAACGTCAATCTGGTGGCCGTCGGCCTCCTCTACAGGTATGGATATTTCAGTCAGGTGATGTCGGCCCAGGGCCATCAGGTGGCCAAATACGATGCACAGGACTTCAAGGCCATCCCTGCGTCCCCGGTGCTCGGCAGCGACGGAAACTGGGTCACCATAAGCATAGCTTTCCCCGGCAGGAATCTCAACGCAAGGATCTGGAAGGTGGAAATAGGCCGGACTGACCTTTATCTCCTCGATACGGACTATGAGGCCAATTCCCAGGAAGACCGTCAGGTGACGTATCATCTGTACGGGGGAGACTGGGAAAACCGCCTGAAGCAGGAACTGCTTCTCGGCGTGGGCGGCATACGCGCTTTGCGCAGGCTCGGCCTCAACCCAAGTATATATCATTGCAACGAAGGCCACGCCGCATTCACCGGCATCGAAAGGCTCCGCGAATACATAGAGCATGACAATCTCGAATTCACCGAGGCTCTCGAAGTGGTCAGGGCGTCATCCCTGTTCACCACGCACACTCCGGTTCCCGCCGGCCACGACGCGTTCGACGAAGGCCTGCTGCGCCAATACATAGGACATTATCCCCAGAGGATGAAGATAGACTGGGAGACACTCATGGCGCTCGGCAAGGACAACCCTTCCGACATAGGCGAGAAGTTCTCGATGAGCAATCTCGCGGCCAACATATCCCAGAACGTCAACGGTGTGTCCATGCTTCACGGCGAGGTCAGCCGCGACATATTCGCGCACATGTATCCCGGATATCTGCCGGAGGAACTCTATGTGAGCTATGTCACCAACGGGGTACATTATCCCACCTGGACGGCCCCCGAGTGGAAGCCGATCCACGCCAAGGCCTTCGGCCCCGAATTCGGCACGCACCATTACGACAAAAACTGTTTCGGCGGCATATTCAACGTGTCCGACGAAGAAGTGTGGAACACGAAGAAGCAGCTTAAGAAGAAACTTATTTATTTCCTGCGCGAAAGGCTTCAGGACACTACGCTGTCAAGCCATTATTCTCCGAAGGAGATAGTCACCATCCTCGACAATCTGCGCGATGACGTGCTCACCATAGGCTTCGCCCGCAGGTTCGCCACTTACAAGAGGGCTACCCTCCTGTTCTCGGATCTCGACAGGCTCGACGCCATCGTGAACGACCCGCATCATCCCGTGCAGTTCATATTCGCCGGCAAGGCGCACCCTGCGGACCAGGCCGGACAGGACCTTATCAAGAGGATCGTGGACATCTCCAAGGACGAGAGGTTCATAGGCAGGATAGTCTTCGTGCCGGGATACGACATCACCCTGGCGAAGAGAATGGTACAGGGCGTGGACGTATGGATGAACAACCCGACCCGTCCGCAGGAGGCTTCCGGAACTTCCGGCGAGAAGGCCGCCATGAACGGCACAATGCATTTCTCCGTGCTCGACGGATGGTGGGTCGAGGGCTACACCGAAGGAGCGGGATGGGCCCTGCCGCAGGAGCGCACCTACGATGACCAGAATTATCAGGACGAACTGGATTCGGCCACTATCTACACCATACTTGAAAACGACATAGTGCCCGCATACTACAATATCGACAGGACCACCGGCCGTTCCCGCGAATGGATCAGCTATATAAAGAATACGGTGGCCAAGGTCGCATGCAATTTCACCACCAACCGTATGCTCACCGATTACATGAACCAGTATTACATCCCCCAGGCCGAAAGGTCCGTCAAGATGATTGCGGACGATTACGGCATGGCGCGCAGGATTGCCGCATGGAAAAAGCACGTGCGCAGGGAGTGGGACAATGTGTCGGTGGTGTCGATGACCAATCCGGACACGTCCTACGACCTTTCCATGAACAACGAATTCAAGTCCGAGGTCGTGCTCAACATCGGCGACCTTCAGCCTGAGGACATAGGCGTGGAGATGATATTCGCCGAGGCCGACCGCACCGGAAGGCTGCACATCGGCGAAGTGTCGGAGTACAGGCCGGTTGAATTCAACGACGGTGTGTGCAGATATCAGGTATCCCTGATTCCGGAACGTACGGGCATGTATCAGGTCGCCACCAGGGTGTTCGCGAAGAATCCGCTGCTTCCTCACCGCCAGGATTTCGAATGCGTCAGATGGCTGTAGCTCGCCTATGATAGTCAGCACCGGTTTTTTCGACGGCGTGCACATGGGGCACAGGGCCGTTGTGTCCCGTCTCGTCTCCATTGCCCGCGAACGCGGCGACGAAAGCATGGTGGTCACCTTTTCGCCTCATCCGAGGACCGTCCTGCAGGACGGGGCGAGGGACCTGCGCCTGCTGATGTCGCCGGACGAAAAAAGGGACATGCTGCGTTCTTTGGGAGTGGACCGCGTGGAAACGGTCCGCTTCACCAAAGAATTCAGCCGGCTCCGCGCCGAAGATTATCTGAGAGAATATGTGATCGGCCGTTTCGGGGGCACCTGCATACTCGTGGGCTATGACAACCGCATGGGAAGCGATAGGCTCGCTCCGCCTGAAATATGTTCGGCGGCGGAGCGGCTCGGACTCGAGGCGATCGTCCTCGGCCCGGCGGCCTGCGACGGCGGCGTCGCCGTCAGTTCCACCAAGATCAGGGAGGCGCTTGCCGCAGGCGACGTGGAGGCGGCCGCGTCCATGCTCGGCTACAGGTACGGCCTTCTGGGCGTTACGGTGGCGGGCAATCGTCTCGGCCGTACGATAGGCTTCCCCACCGCCAACCTGCGTCTCTATGATCCTCTCAAGATGATTCCGGGCAACGGCGTGTATGCCGTAACGGTGGATACGCTCGGAACGGTACATAAGGGCATGTGCAACATAGGGGTCCGCCCCACGGTGTCGTCCGGCGGCGCCGTGTGCGTGGAGACCAACATCTTTGATTTCGACGAGGACATATACGGCCTCGACATCCGTTTGACGTTCGTCAGGAAAATCCGCGAAGAACAGGCTTTCCCCTCGTTGGAGGCTCTGCGCCTGCAGCTTGAAAAAGACAGGGAACAATGTCTTTCCATTTTGAATGCCGGGTAGTTTTTGCTATATTTAAAAAATTTTTGACGCATGGACGGATTGATTCAGATAATATTCAGTTTGATATGCTTCGCAGCCATAATAGCGAATGCGTTCAGATCCAAAGGGAAGTCCGCCGACATGGATGCAGGAAAAGAACAGCGCAATACCGGCGGGGACGGCGAATCCGTGCCGGAATCCGAAATCCTCAGGCGCTTCCTGATGGACATCGCGCGTCCCGAAGATGCCGAGCCCGCCCCGGAGCCGGTTCTGGAACCGGTCTCCGTGCCGAAGCCAGAAGCGGCGCCGAAACCCGCGCCCGAAGAACATATCCTTGAGGAGGAGCCCGTGCCGGAAAGGAAAAAGCTCGTGGACGGCACGGACAAGCGTAAGCTGATTATATACTCCGAACTCATGAAGCCGAAATTCGACGAACTTTAGGGATTTGAAATTAAATTTGTTATATTTGCAAAAGTGATGGGTTCTGTCATGCGGCAGAACTCGATTTTTATGTTTCAACACGAAAAACCAAGTGTTATGCCTAATATAGAATATTTGACGGCTGCCGGTCTCGACAAGCTCAAAAAAGAACTTGCCGATGCACTTGCGCAGCGTCCGGTGATTTCGGCGGCGATCGCCGAGGCACGGGAGAAAGGCGATCTTTCCGAGAATGCGGAGTATGACGCCGCACGCGACGCACAGGGCCTCCTGGAGGTGAAGATAGCCCGTCTGAAAGAGAAAATCGCCAATGCACGCGTTCTGGACGAATCCCAGATAGGTACCGACAAGGTGCAGATGATGAATAAGGTAAAGGTGCGCAATCTGGCCACGCGTCAGGAGATGGAGTTCACCATAGTGGGCGAGAGCGAGGCCGATTTTTCAAAAGGCAGGCTCGCCGCCACCACTCCCATCGGGAAGGCGCTGCTCGGACACGAAAAGGGAGAAGTAGTGGAAGCCAGGGTCCCGTCCGGCGTATTGAAGTTCGAAATTCTGGATATCAGCATCTAAGGGATATGGCTACACTTTTTTCCAAGATCGCCTCAGGGGAGATACCGTCATGGAAGGTGGCGGAGGACGACGATTTCTACGCTTTTCTCGACATAAACCCCGTCGCCGAGGGACACACGCTTGTCATCCCGCGGCACGTGGAGGACGATTATATTTTCAATCTCGACGAAAAGACGTATGAGCGGCTTTGGGCGTTCGCCCGCAAAGTCGCCGTCGCCCTCAAGGCGGCGATACCGTGCAGGCGCGTCGGCGTGGCCGTCCTCGGCATGGAAGTGCCCCATACGCATATCCATTTGATTCCTCTGCAGACCGAAGGCGACTTGGATTTCAAGAAGGAAAAACTGTCGCTGTCAGAGGAAAGGTTCAGATCGATCGCCGGTTCAATATTGAAAGAATATGAAAAATTATAGGATGACAAAGTGCCTTGCCGCCCTGCTCGGCTCCGCCGCGGCCGTTCTCTCCATGCAGTCATGCTCGGACGACAAGGCTGAAATTTCCGGCGTGCTGACCGGAAAGCCCGATGCGGAAGTAGTGGTGAAGCTTCTCGATGTAAACAGATACAAGATTCTAGACACGCTGAAGACCGACGGGACGGGAGCGTATTCCTACAGTCTCTCAGTAGGGGAGGGCCAGCCGGAATTCGTATATGTGTTCTATGGAGACACCAAGGTGGGCTCCCTCATTCTGCAGCGCGGCGACAAGGTGAAGGTGGTTTCGGACACCCTCGGAAGATACAGCGTGTCCGGCTCGGAAGAGTCCGCCAGGCTTCAGGAGGTGGAGACTTCGTTCTCCGGCTTCCTCGCCGATTTCAATGCGTCAGCGGCGGGGCTCGACGGCCTTGAGGGAGACGCGGCCGGAGAAAAGGCCATACGGGCTGAGCTGAGCAGGAAATACGTGGCATATTACCGCGACCGGATCAAATATGTGATGGACAATACCCATTCGCTCAGCGTGGTGCCCGTCCTGTTCCAGCAGATAAACGAAGATTTCCCGGTTTTCAGCCAGGCTACCGATGCCATCACTTTCCGCAATGTGGCGGACAGCCTGAAAACCGTATGGCCGGAGTCCAGATATGTCAGGGCCTTGGAAAAGGAGGCCGAAAAGAGGCTTCGCCGGATGGACATGGAACTGCGGCTGAAGGATGCCGGGGAATCGTTTTTCCCTGAAATAGAGCTGCCGGACCTGCAGGGCGTCAAGGTAAGGCTGAGCGAAGTCAAGGCCAAGGCCGTCATCGTGTATTTCTGGTCGACAGCCGATGCGGTACAGAAGATGTTCAATCTGGACAGCATCCTGCCGGTCTATGAGGAATTCCATTCCCGCGGGCTGGAAATATTCGCCGTGTCGCTGGACACCGACAAAGCCGCGTGGGCTTCCGCCGTGCGCAGCCAGAACATGCCGTGGATCAATGTCTGCGACACCCGCGGCACCTCGTCTCCTTTTGTATTTCAGTACAATGTGCAGTCGCTGCCCACCGCCGTATTCATCGTGGACGGACACATAGACGTCGATACCGGCGTGAAAGATGTCGCCGGCATGAGGAAATACCTTGCGAAAATATTAAAATAATTTCTTGCCGCTGACCGTGGCGATGAATTGTTTCAGGTAGAACGGTTCGAAGTACGCAATGTCTTTGAACCGTTTGTTTTCATATTCAGCCTCCGCCGGCCGCAGCATGGCGTAGGCCTTCGGAAAGCATTGCTCGAAATATGCGTTTTCATGTTCGAGCGCTTCCCTGCATTTGTCGGCTCCGTCCCCGATGAACAGCACCGGGCCTTCGGCGAGCTGCTTCGCAAAACTGCCCTTTTCCACTATCTCCGGCTTTATCTCGGAAAGCCTTGTCCCGTCCGGAGAGTACAGGGCCGTATAGACTTCCATCCTGCGTGCGTCTATCATAGGCACCACATATCTGCATCCCTCCGGCAGAAGTCCGTCGCTGACGGCCTGGGCCGCGAGGATGTCGAGCGTGCCGACGGCGAGCAGAGGAATGCCGGCCCCGAAGCACAGCCCTTTGGCCGTCGACGTCCCTACGCGCAGGCCGGTATAGGATCCCGGCCCCATGCTGACGCATACGGCATCGCAATCTTGGACCCCGATGCCTCGCCCGTCGAGCATTTCCTTTATGAACGGCGCCGTAAGCGACGCATGCCGGCGGTTTTCACTGCTTTCCCTATAGGACGTTATTGTCCCGTCCTCGGCAAGCGCCGTCGAGCACAGGGCCGTGGAGGTTTCTATCATTATTATCCGCGTCATTTTCCGAGCATCTGTGTGAAATGGGGAAACAATTTATAGGCAATGTCCTTGATGCCGTTGTACATTATTGAATTGTCGAGGACTTTGCCGTGAACGAGATCCAGCCTGGTGTTCAGCGTGTCGAAAAGAATGATGACGACGCCGAGCACCACCGTCACGAGCGCGACGGCGAAAAATATGCCGAGCAGCCTGTTGATCCATCCGAGCGAGGCCCTGCCGACGACTCCCGTGATGATTCGTCCTATCCAGTACATCGCCAGAATGACGGCGACGAGGATGACGATGAATGAAATTATGTTGAGGGCGTCCCCCGACAGCTTCAGAAAACCGCCGGCCCATGAAGCGAGCGCATGATAGTACGCAGAGGCTGTCCAGACGCTTGCCACGATGCTGGCGAGGGCTATTGCCTGTTCAATGAAACCTTTTGATATTCCGTGTATTAACGATGGAACAAAACAAAGGATTATAATGATGTCGAGTACATTCATCGCGCTTGTTAATAACGGCTGAATATTGTATCTTTGCCAACCTTACTTGCAAAAATAAAGAAAAAAAATGACTTTCAACGAGTATAGGGGGCTGGACCTGGTATCTGTGGGGAAAGAGGTTCTCGACAGGTGGAAGAAAAATCATACATTCGAGACTTCCCTGCGCCTTCGTGACGGGGCGCCGGAGTTCATTTTCTTCGAGGGTCCGCCGTCCGCCAACGGCATGCCGGGCATACATCATGTCATGGCGCGTTCCATAAAGGACGCCGTCTGCCGCTTCAAGACCCAGACGGGATACAAGGTGCGCCGCCGTGCCGGATGGGACACGCACGGCCTTCCGGTGGAAATAGGCGTGGAAAAGAAGCTCGGCATCCGCAAGGAAGACATAGGGGACAAGATATCCGTCGAAGAATACAACAGAGTATGCCGCAGCGAGGTGATGAAATACACCGCCGAATGGGTGAACCTGACCGAGCGGATAGGCTACTGGGTGGATATGGACGATCCTTACGTCACCTGCGACAACCGCTATATAGAGACTCTCTGGTACCTGCTCCGCAAGATCTACGACAAGGGACTGCTCTACAAGGGCTATACGGTGCAGCCCTATTCTCCGTCCGACGGCACCGGCCTCAGTACGCATGAGCTCAACCAGCCCGGCTGCTACAAGGACGTCACCGACACGACCGTCACCGTGCAGTTCGAACTTATAAAGGACGAAATATCGCAGCCCGTATTCGACTGCGAGACTTTCCCGATTTATTTCCTGGCGTGGACCACGACTCCGTGGACGCTGCCGTCCAATACCGCCCTCTGCGTCGGCCCCGACATAGTTTACGTCAGGGTGAAATCTTTCAATCCCTATACCGGAGCCCCGTCGGTATACGTGCTTGCCAAGGATCTCGTAGGCGCATGGTTCGATCCCAAGGGAGAGAACGTTCCTTTCGATTCGTACAAGACGGGCGACAAGGTGATTCCCTACAAGGTGCTCGACGGAGAATTCAAGGGCTCCGAACTCGTAGGCATCAGGTACCATCAGCTCATTCCGTGGTTCAGGCCTCTCGAGGGCGACGCTTTCCGCGTGATATCCGGCGATTACGTCTCCACCGCTGAAGGTACGGGCATAGTGCACATAGCTCCGACTTTCGGTGCGGACGACAAGCGCGTGGCCGCGGATTTCGGCGTTCCGCCGCTCATGGTGCTGGACAGGGACGGCAACAGACAGGCCCAGGTGGATCGCCGAGGCCGTTTCTATACGGTCGAAGATCTCGATCCGCAATATGTCAAAGAATATGTTTCTCCCGAATACGTCGGATATGCCGGCAGGTATGTAAAGAACGCGTACGACGACAGCCTCGCCGCTGATGCGCCCACTTTGGACCTGGACCTGTGCATGATGATGAAGGCCGACGGAAGGGCTTTCAGAATACAGAAGCACGTCCATTCCTATCCGCACAGCTGGCGGACTGACAAGCCGGTGCTTTATTATCCGCTCGATTCATGGTTCATAAAGGCTTCCGCCGTCAAGGAAGAAATGGCCGCCCTGAACAGGACCATACGCTGGAAGCCCGAATCCACCGGCAGCGGACGTTTCGGACAATGGCTGGAGAACGTCCAGGACTGGAACCTTTCCCGCAGCCGCTTCTGGGGGACGCCTCTCCCGATATGGCGCAGCGAAGACGGCCGCGAGGAGAAATGCATAGGCTCCGTGAAAGAGCTTTATGCCGAAATTGAAAAGGCCGTGGCCGCCGGCGTCATGCAGTGCAATCCGTTGAAAGAGCGCGGCTTCGACCCCGATGACATGAGCAGGGAAAACTACGATCGCATAGACCTGCACAG
>X22_European_Rabbit__coassemble_55_pt1 | contig 29754 bp, 26 predicted proteins | sample X22_European_Rabbit__metabat2_high_PE_013 | metagenome-assembled genome bin X22_European_Rabbit
TTTTTGGCGTTTTTTGCGTACATTTGCCGTGCCGTACCGGCGCCTTTGTCCGCCGGACCGTTTTGAGAATGCCGATACTTAAAAAAATAATAGTGCAGGATTTCAGGAACATTGCGTTCCAGGATCTTGAGTTTTCACCTAACGTGAACTGTATCAGCGGAGGCAACGGCGAGGGCAAGACCAACCTTATGGACGCTATCTACTATCTGTCGATGGGGAAAAGCGCGTTTCCGGCTCCGGACAGATACAACTGCCGTTACGGCGCGGGCGGATTCGCGATAGCCGGCACCTACGGCATGCCCGGCGGCACCGAGTCGAAGTTCTCCGTTTCGGCGGGAGGCACAGGCGAGAAGAAGATGATGCGGGACGGCAAGGCGTACGGACGCATTTCCGAGCACATAGGCATGCTTCCGGTGGTGATGGTGTCCCCTGCTGACATTTCCATGGTCAGCGAATCGGGGGAGGACAGGCGCCGTTTTGCCAACGCCGTGCTGTCGCAGCTCGACGGAGAATATCTGAAGGCGGTCCAGGATTATGGCAGGCTGCTCCTGCAGCGCAACAAGATGCTGAAGGGCGGCGCTCCCGACGACGGATTGCTGTCCGTGTTCGACGCGAGGATGTCCCGCTCGGCCGCATTGATATTCGAGGCCCGCGAACGGCTCGCCGGGGAGCTCAATCCCGTGGTGGGGGAATATTACAGGCTTCTTTCCGGAGGCCGGGAGGAAGTGTCCCTGTCGTACCGTTCCGACCTGCGGCACGGGAGCCTCGAAGACATTTTCGCCGCTTCTCGCGAAAGGGACAGAATTCTCGGATTCACTTCCGTCGGAGTCCAGAGGGACGATTTTATTTTCATGATGAACGGACATCCCATACGCCGGTGCGGTTCGCAGGGCCAGCAGAAATCGTTCATGGTGTCGCTGAAGTTCGCACAGTATGAAATAATGAAAAACAGTTACGGCTTCGCGCCTATGCTGCTGCTGGACGATGTTTTCGACAAGCTCGACATGAACCGCATATCCAACCTCATATCCATGGTGGCCGGAAGCGGGTTCGGGCAGATTTTCATAACGGATTCCGACAGGGTGCGGCTTTCGGGCATAGTCGACTCCATCACGGACGACAGGGCCTATTTCGACGCGTCCGCAGGAGAATTCAGGAGGGTATGATCGTGGAAAACGGTGAATCGGTACGCATATCCCGTAAGGAGGCCGTAGGCATCGACAAGCTGATCGCGTTGTACATCGACGGGATGAAGTTGCGGGAGGGACTGAACGCCAGGCGGATATATGCCGCATGGAATGAGGTCTCAGGCGCTTCCGGACATACGCTGCGCAGATATTTCCGCGGCGGCGTCCTGTATGTGACCGTGTCTTCTTCGATGGTCAGGAGCCAGCTTTATTTTCAGCGTGACATATTGGTGGAGCGGATGAACGGACGCCTTGCCCTTGACCCCATGTTCAAGGGGGAGGCCTGTCCGGTGAAAAAATTAGTGCTGAAATGACAAAAATAGTCGCAGACGACGCCATACCGTTTCTGAAAGGGGTGTTCGAGCCTTATGCGGACGTCCTTTACAGGCCGGGCGCCGCAATATGCAGGGAAGACGTCGCCGATGCGGACGCTCTCGTCGTGCGGACGCGCACGGCATGCCGCAGGGAATTGCTGGAAGGCTCTCCGGTGAAGCTGATAGCGAGCGCAACGATAGGGACGGACCATATAGACGCCGGATATTGCGGCGCCCGGGGAATAACGGTGAAGAATGCCGCCGGCTGCAATGCGTGGGCAGTGGCCGACTATGTGTTCACCGCCATATATGCCGCGGCGGCGCGGGCGGGCGTGGATCTCGGCGGGATGACCATAGGCATCATCGGCGTGGGGCACGTAGGCGGCATAGTTGAGAGCTATGCACGCATGCTCGGCTTCGAAGTGCTCCTTTGCGATCCGCCCCGCGCCGCCGCGGAAGGCTCCCGGAAATTCTGCGGCATGGACTTCCTGCTCGCCCATTCCGACATAGTCACCCTTCATGTACCCCTCGACGGGACCACATACGGCATGGCCGGCAAGGATTTTTTCATGCGGATGCGCCCCGGCGCCTTTTTCATAAACGCGTCCCGCGGGGAAGTGGTGGATGAAGGCGCACTGTCCGCGGCCGTCCCGCGGCTCGGCCCGGTGATAATCGATACATGGTGCCGCGAGCCTGAGATAAATGTCTCCTTGATGCGGCAGGCGGCGATAGCCACTCCGCACATAGCCGGCTATTCATATTACGGAAAGCAGCGCGGGACGGCTGACGCCGTGCACGCCGTGGCGGATTTTTTCGGCATGGCTCCGCTGCGTGGATTCTTCCCCGAAACGGAGGACAAAGACTTGAGCCCCAAATATGTGGACGTATCCGGAAAAACTCAGAGTGAGATTGCCGAGGTTTTTCAAAATAATTATCCTATTTTTACGGATGATTTGAAATTGCGCTCGTCTCCGGACGGTTTCGAGAAAATGCGTTCGGAGTATGCTTACAGGCGGGAACTACGCCTGCGGTGCCCGTGATGATTCCGGAAACGTATAATGCGACATATTATGTTCAACCAAAAAGACATCGCCCAGATCGAGGGCCGCGGAGCCTCCATAAAGAATGTGGACGCCCAGATAGAACATTTCAAGAACGGTTTCCCGTGGATGAAGATAGTGGGACCGGCCACTCCTGAACGCGGCATATGCGTGCTTTCTCCGGAAGAGGAGCGCGAGGCTGAGGAATATTGCGCCAATGCCTCCGTCGACGGCAAATGCAAGTTCGTGCCCGCCTCGGGCGCGGCTTCGAGGATGTTCAAGGACATTTTTTCCGCGCTTTCTGTGCTTGAGGACGGAAAGGATCTGGATCCGGACGATCCGGGAAGGCGTCTGGCCTCGGAGATAGAGAAGTTCGCCTTTTATGACGAAAAGCTGTTCGGCGCGCCGGAGGACAGCGCTGCCTTTCGCAGGACGGCCCTTTCCAAGGTTCTCGGCGAGCCCGGCCTCGGGTACGGCTCCAAGCCCAAGGGCGTCATAAAGTTCCACAGATATGCCGATGAGGTGCGTACGGCCATTGCGGAGCATCTGGTCGAGGCACAGGCGTACATGCGCGGCGCCGACGGCGTCTGCCGCCTTGTGGTGACCATTTCTCCGGAGCACCGCGGTCTGTTCGAAGAAGCCCTCGGCGAGATCCGCGACATATACGAAAAGCGCTACGGAGTGCGGTACGATGTCGAATTTACGGTTCAGGACAAGGCCACGGACACTATAGCCGTGGACAGGAAGAACCGCCCGTTCCGCACCGACGACGGCTCCCTGCTTTTCCGTCCCGCCGGCCACGGGGCCCTCATCTACAATCTTGACAAGGTGGACGAAGAACTCGTGTCCATAAAGAACATAGACAACGTGGCCCATGAAAAGCTGCTGCCCGTAACGGTCAGGTACAAGAAGGTGCTGATCGGCAAGGCGCTTGAACTCAGGGACAGGCTGTTCGGCTACCTGCGGCGTTTCGACGCACTGCCGGATCCGCGTTCGGCCGAATGCAGGCAGCTGTGCGACGAAGTGGAAAATTTCTTCGACAGGGTGCTGTGCGTCCAGCTTCCGCTGACCCATGACTGTGCCGAGCGTGTGTCGATGCTGCGCGAAAAGATGAACCGTCCTGTCCGCGTCTGCGGCATGGTGCGCAACGAGGGCGAACCCGGAGGCGGGCCTTTCATAGTGGCCGGCAAAGACGGTTCCACTTCTCTGCAGATTCTTGAAAGCGTGCAGCTCAACAAAGAGGACAAGGGGACTGCGGACGCCGTGGGCCGCTCCACGCATTTCAATCCGGTGGACATAATATGCTGTCTGCATGACTACAAGGGGCGGAAGTTCGACCTCCTTTCGCATGTGGATCCCCGTGCCGGCTTCATCAGTTCCAAGAGCTATCAGGGCCGGGAACTGAAGGCGCTTGAGCTGCCCGGACTGTGGAACGGGGCCATGAGCGACTGGAACACCCTTTTCGTGGAAGTGCCGTCCGACACGTTCAATCCGGTGAAGACGGTGCTCGACCTTTTGCGTCCGGCGCATATGGAATGATTGTGAAAAACGGCAAGCGATATGAAAAGGTTTTTGTTATACTCTCTGTCCTTTGCGGCTGCGGTGTCTGCGCTTTGCGGCTGCGGCGGCAATGAGAAAGGAGGGTTGGAATTCGCCTCCCCGGAAGAGATGGGCATGGATTCCGGAAAGCTGTCGAGGGTGGATTCCGTCATAAACAGGGCCATCGAAGAGCATCAGATTCCCGGTGCGGTCATTTCAGTGGTCAGGGATGACAAGATAGTGCTTCTCAAGGCTTACGGCAACAAGTCCGTAGTTCCCGACACTGTGGCCATGACCACGGATGTAGTGTTCGATCTGGCTTCATGCAGCAAGGTCGTGGGCACCACGCTGTCTTTCATGCAGCTCGTGGAGAAAGGGTATGTAAGGCTTACGGACAATGTGGACCGCTATATTCCGGGTTTCGCTCCCTGGGTGGATCCGGAGACCGGCGAGAAGGTGGACATCACCGTACAGGACCTGCTCACCCATACTTCGGGCCTGGCAGCCTATGTGGCCGTCGACAGGGTGGCCGAAAGGTACGGCGAGCCCTGCCCTGATTCGCTGATGGCATATATCGCCCGCGAAGTCCCGCGCCAGTTCCGTCCGAAGACGGATTTTACCTATAGCTGCCTGAATTTCGTCACCCTGCAGAACATCCTTCAGAACGTCACGGGGCAGAAGCTCGAAGATTATGCTCAGAAAAACGTTTTCGACGTTCTCGGCCTCAGGCATACATGCTACAACGCTTATCTGCATCCGGACATAATGCCCCTTGTGGCGCCCACGGAGGTGCAGAAGGACGGCAGGCCATTTCTCGGCACGGTGCATGATCCCATCGCATGGCGCCTGAACGCCGGCAATTCCGGCAATGCCGGAGTTTTCTCGAACGCCGAAGACCTTTCCGTGGTGGCGGCTGCCCTGATGAACGGCGGTGCGGTGAACGGCCGCAGGATACTCGGCCCGCTTACCGTGGAGATGATGGCTTCGGTGCCTTCGGAAAACGCTCCGCACGTCGGCAGGGCCCTCGGCTGGGATATATGGAGCGACTATTCGTGGTTCAAGGGCGACATATTCAGCCGTACCCGCACGATCAACCATACCGGCTACACGGGGACGTCCATCGTGATAGACCTCGATTCCAAGACTGCCGTCATCCTGCTCGCGCACAGGGTGCATCCGGCGGACAAGGGCAACATAAGCCGTCTGCGTGCCACCGTTTCCAACATTGTGGCCGGCGCGGTGGTAAAATAATGCGTGCCGCGGCGCGGCGTCAGGCTCATTGCGGCCGGTCCGCGTCGTGCACGGTTTTGCATATTATACAGGATGCACAAGAAAGACAATAGTTCCGCCGATGTGTTGTGGAACTCCGATTATCTGAAAGCATGGATATCCAATTTCATGCTTTTCTTTTCGTTTATGCTGCTTACCCCTCTGTTTCCGCTGTATCTCAGCGAAACTTTCAACGCGGACAAGCAGACGATAGGGTTTGTCCTGTCGGGGTATACCATCGCCGCGCTCGTAATAAGGCCTTTCAGCGGATATTTCGTCGACAGTTTTCCTCGCAAGACGGTGCTTCTGATCAGCTATTTTTTCTTGGCGGCCATTTTCATAGGCTATCCATTGGCCGGCTCGATAGTGCTGTTCGCAATCATCCGAACCCTGCACGGAGTGCCGTTCGGGGCGTCTACGGTGGCCAACAGCACCGTCGCCATCGACGTGCTTCCGTCTTCCCGGCGGGCTGAGGGCATCGGCTATTACGGCCTCAGCAGCAACCTCGCCACCGCCACCGGCCCCACGCTGGCATTGTTGATATACGGCATGACAGGAAGCTACAATCCGATTTTTATGCTGTCCATACTTTTTGCGGCCGTCGGATTTATGATCGACTGCACCCTTCATCTGCCCGTACGCGAGAAAGTGGTTCGTCCGCCGCTGTCGTGGGACCGCTTTTTCCTGCTCAAAGGGTGGAGCTGCGGCCTGTGCCTCGTATGCTTCGCCTTTTCCTACGGAGTGCTTTCCACATATATAGCCATATACGGAAAGGAGGAACTCGGCATCACGGGCGGCACCGGTGTGTTCTTCATGCTTTTCGCCATCGGGCTCATCATATCCCGCCTCACCGGGAGCAAGGCGCTGAGGCAGGGCAGGATTGTACAGAATGCGGCTTCTGGCATACTCGTATCTCTCGCCGGATACCTTTTGTTCGCGACCATGCACAACGATTTCGGGTATTACGGCGCGGCGCTCGTGATAGGCCTCGGCAACGGGCACATGTACCCGGCGTTCCAGACCATGTTCATCAATCTTGCCTCCAATGACAGGCGGGGCACGGCCAATTCCACGCAGTTGGTGTCATGGGACATAGGCATAGGCCTCGGAGTGCTTTTCGGAGGCATGCTCGCGGAGTCGGCGGGCTATCATGCGGCGTTCTGGGGCGCATGTGCAGTCAATGCCGCCGGCATGTTGTTTTTCTTTTTGCATACGCGGCGGTATTTTCTCCGGAATCGTCTGAGATAAGTACTGTCGGTCCGGCGATCAGTTTTTGAGCGAGTAGGTGATGGTGGACACTACGCGCACTTTCATCATGCTCGGATTGTCTTCGTTGCTGTAGATGGAGAATTGTCCCTGGTCGGCCGTTATGATCTTGTCCAGGCGGCTGCCGGAGTTGGCGGCGAATTTCTCCGCCGTGGCCTGCGCGTTGGCTATGGCTTCTTCCATCATGCTGGGCTTCATCTCCTGGAATCCGGTATATTCGTAGTTGATCGAATTGTAGCCGCCGAGAGCGATTCCCCTGGCTATGAGCTCGCCCTGCCTGCCGATGATGTCCTTGACGAGGTCTACGTTGTGCGAAGTGATGCTGATGCGCGTGGTCAGCTTGTAGTTGAACGGGATGCGCACGTCGGCCGAGTAGCGGTTCGACACCCTGTCGTCCACTTCCGGAGGATAGAACGATATTTCGTCCTCCTGTATTCCGTTGTCCTTGAGGAAGGCGGATACGTTCTCGACGGTGGCGGTCATTTCCTTGTAGAGCGTCGGGAGATCATTCCCCGTCCTGTATGCGGCGATGCTCCATGTCACTCTGTCCGCAGGGACCTCTATTTCCGACAGTCCTTTTACGGTGACCCTCCTGTCCTTGTTCGTGAAATTGTCTATTCCGCTTTTCAGCAGAATGCCGAAAATCACGATGCTTGCTCCGATGATGACGGATGCAATTACAGTACTTTTGTTGTTCATAAAAATATTTTTTCGCCGGTGTCCGGCAGGTTCATTCTAAAAATGCAGCTCCATTCCGAAGTTCAGCGCAAAGCAGCCGTTCCTAACCCGTTCTCCGCCGACATCCCTGTAGCGGTGCGTAAGCCGCCAGAAGGCATCCACCCTGAATATGCGCAGGATGTTGGATATGCCTGCCCCGACTTCTACGTACGGCGTCCTTAGGTCAGACATGTTTTCCGGGAACATCATGGGGGCCTTCAGCGACTGCGGCGTTCCGGCAATGCCGTTGTTTTTGTCCGACACTCTGCCGTATGCGGCCTTCAGCGTGAATATTTCGCGCCATTGCAGGCGTTTTATCAAAGGAATCCTGCCGAGGAGGAAACCGTTGAAATTGTGTTCGTAGAAAAGCGTTGCCCATGAGTCCGAAGCGAATTCGTAATAGTCCATGCAGGCGAAGGCGTTCCGGTCGAAGAAGTATGAGTTGTTGCCCTCATGAAGCTTCAGCAGCGGGTAGGGGACGGTGCCATGGATGTGCCCGGCGTTGAACGAAATGTCGGAGACTCCGGCAGGCGGCGTGTTTATTCGGTAATTGACCGTGATTTCCGTGCGCATGAAGCTATAGTCGTTTTTGGCTATGCCCTTGACGGCCCCGTAGATGTCGAACCTTACCACGGGATATTTCGTGTATATGTACGATTTGTCGAATACTCCGCGGGTGACGGCCTCGTCGCGGGAAAAGCGTGCGGCATAATGCAGCTGATGGTATGCGATGCTGGAAGCCGCGCTCCCGTCGGGCTTTATCATGGGGATGTACCGGTTGGCGAATACCCTCATCGTTTCGAGGGATATGACGTTGTTGAAGCCGGGGGACCATTCGTGGTCGTATTTCACGGAAAATTCGGTCACGGGGCTTTTTTTGAACGTTCCGGCTTTCGTAAGGACGGAATTGAGCAGGTTGCTTTCGGTAAAGACGGACGTCTCGCTCCGCCCGAGCTGCACGAGTTCGTGCTTGGCTGTGAGCGTCAGCTTTCTGGTGGGGGAGTTGCCGAACATGTATTCGAAGCGTCCGCCGCCTTTGAGATGCCTGTCTTTCGTCCCGTAGGCGCCGTAGACCATCAGGCGGTATTTCCGGCTGAAATCTTTTGTCGTGCGCACGCCCATTCTTAGCCTTATGCCTTCGAGGTCGTTGAAGCTGACGATTTCCATGACCGGGCCGAACCCTACGTATTTCCTTTCCAGATAGCCGGTGCCCAGCATGTTGAATAAGGAATATATGTTGCGGTAGACCGGCACGCTCTGTATCGAATCCACCATCTCGTAGATCCCGCTTTCCTTTTTGGAAAGGACGAAGGGACGCGTCCGCCGCCAGTATTCTTCGCTTTTCTTTCCGGCGTCCGTCCGTACCGTGACCTTGTCTCCCCTTGCCGTCCTACCGGGGATGGAAACGTTTTCGAAGGTCGGGGATGCGAAATGCTGTTCGCGTCTGCCTATGAACGATATCATCCACGGAAAATCTTTGGACGTGACGGAAAAGTCGGCGTACATGCGGTTTTCGAGATAGAACCATCTGCCGTCGCCGAGGCGCTTGTTGCGCACGTCTATGGCAAGGTCCCTTATCCAGTTTATGCCCGAGCCTTTTTCGAGCCTGGCATGTATGTCCCTCAGCGCGTATTCCTCCGCATCCACGGACATCTCGCCGTCGAACGCGGGGGAGGAGGCGGAGCGTTTCGGGTGGTAGCGTATCCGGAACGTCTTGCGCCCGTCAGTAAGGAGGCTGTCTATGAGGTAGTAGTCGTAGAACGAGCTTCCGTGCGACGACAGCGGCGAGGGGATGTCTATGTTGAACAGATTGATATAGTCGTCGTAGAAATTTGTCTGCATGTGCATGCTTCCCGTGAACTGCTGCAGCACGTTTTCGGGATTCAGCCCTGAGATGCGGTTGGCCTCTATCACTTCGCCGTCTACGGCCGGGTCGGAGCTGTGATAGCGCTTCGCCACCGTCTCCGACATCATCACGGGCAGGTATGGCGCTCCGGAAACCACGGAAGTGTCGATGTAGTCGAGTACGAAGCCGAAATTTTTCCGCAGCATTATGTCGTCGATCAGATTCTCCGGGTTGCTTACGTCCATTTCCATCTTGGTATATACCTCGCAGCCGTATCTGTCCGATCTTTCAGGATCGTGGCGGTGCCTGTTGGCGGCTATCTGCGACAGGATGAACTTCATGCGGCTGTCGTCCGGCTTCACCACTGCGGCGTCTATGCGGTCGTAGGCCTGCCGCAGCCTGAAATCCACGTGCGAAAAGGCGCCGTTGGCTATGGGAACGGACTGGAGTTCGTATCCGAGCAGCTGGGCGCACAGGACGTGTACGGCCGTGTCGCGCGTTTCCATGTAGTAATAGCCGTCCAGATCCGTGGATACGCCAGTTTCGGTGCTTTCGAAATACACTGCGGCGAAAGGCAGGCCGGCACCGGTGGAGGCGTCGGTCACCCTGCCTTTCACCCTCGTGGTCTGCGCCCGGACCGACACGGACAGCGCGATGGCCAGGACGGACAATATGACGGTAATTTTCCGCACTGCCGCCTACATGAACTTTTTGCCTTCCGACCAGGCTTTCCCGGCTTTTTCGCCGACTTTGTAGTAGCATCCCCCGAACTGGTCGAAAATCAGGGCGTCTATTTTGGAGACGTCCACTTTCCCGTCGGCTCCGAGTATGCTTTCTTCGGCGCTTACGTTCATTATTTCCCCTATTACGCGCGGCCCGTGCTCCCATTCGTCCACTTTGAACAGGCTGCATTCGATGGCCACCGGGAATTCTTCTATCACCGGCGCGTCCACGAAGGCGCTTTTCACGGCGTGCATGCCGCTGCGGGCGAATTTGTCATGCATGGTGTTGGCCGATGCGATGCCGAAGAAGTCCGCTTCCGCCATGTGCGCGGCGTCGGCTATGCTGAGGGTGAATGCTCCGCGCCTGCGTATGTTCTCCATGGTCTTGTGCTCTTCGTCGAGGTTGAGCGCCACATATTTATTGCCGCAAATGCCTCCCCATGCCATATTCATGACGTCCACCGTGCCGTCTTCGCAATAGGTGGCCACCATCAGCACCGGCATCGGAAATACGTAAGGATGTGCTCCGAGATCTCTTTTCATTTCGAATTTGTTTTGGTTCGCGCCGTAAACATAGCAAATTTTTCTGAATAATCCATTCGCTTGTTGACGGCGGCTTTGTCCTGCGGAATAAAATGATTACATTTGCAGACTAATGCTGTTGCAGAATCTCGTATGGTGCATTTCCATCACGGACATCACGGGCATGGCAGTCTTCCTGCATCCCTCAACGTCGCCTATGGCGTCGCCATGGCACTCAATCTGTGCTTCGTGGCGGCGGAAACAGCGGCCGGATTCCTGTTTGATTCCACGGGTCTTCTGTCCGATGCGGGGCACAAGCTGACCGACGTTTTTTCTCTTGTCATAGCTCTTGTCGCCTTCAGGCTGGCTAAGAGCCCGTCGGACGGCAGATTCACCTACGGATATCGCAAGACCTCCGTTCTGATGTCATTTTTCAACGCCTGCCTGTTGTTGGCCGCAGTGTGCGTGATAGTGGCGGAGAGCATTGAAAAGATAGGGGAGCCCGCGGAAATAAACGGCGCCGCCGTTTCGTGGACGGCAGGCGCAGGCATCCTTGTCAGCGGGGCGAGCGCCTTTGTCCTGATGCGTTCCCGGAGCCGCGACATCAATACCAAGGCGGCTTTTCTCCATATGGCCGCCGACGCTCTCGTGTCAGTCGGCGTAGTGCTTTCGGGCATAATCATCTCCGTCACCGGTCTGTCGGTGATCGATCCGGTCATAAGTCTCGTGATAGCGGCCGTCATACTTTTCAATACGGTGAAGCTCTTGTCGGAAAGCGTCCGGATGCTTATAGACGCGGTCCCGGATGGAGTGGATTACGACGGCATCAGGAAAATGATTGCCGGATATCCGGGAGTGGAATCCGTGTCCGATCTGAGGATCTGGCCGGTGAGCGTCGTGGAAACCGCCCTTACGGCGCATTTGGAAATAGCCGAAGACGCGGCGCCGGAGACTGTGGCGTCGGGGCTGCATCAGGCTCTGAAGGATGCGGGTATGGATATTGTTACATTGGAATGCAAACGTAAAAATATTGTAAGATGAAAAGAATTTCTGTTTTGTTGATGGCTATGGCGTCATTGCTGGCAATTTCATGCGGCACCAAGAATATCCTTGCGGGCGAATGGAAAATCGACGCCCTGAAGGGAGAGAAGGTCGAAACCGCTGAAAAGGAGGCTTTCATAGGCTTTGACGTCAAGGAGAACAGGGTGTACGGCTGCCTCGGCGTGAACAACGTGACGGGGAACTACACTTTTGAAGAGGGCAGGCTCTCCCTCGGCGAGCTCGGCATGACCATGATGGCCGGCCTGCCGCAGGACATGGAGGTCGAGTCCAAGCTCAGGGACGCCCTTCATACCGTCGTATCCGCCGAAGCGAAGGACAAGGGCACGATAGTACTTTTGGATGCCGACGGCGCCGAAGTGCTCAGGCTCGTAAAAAAGAAATGAATGTCGCGGACGGATGCTTAGAAGTATTCGTCCCGGCTTTTTATGCTTAAGGATTCAGGAGACTTGCCGCAGAATGCCCTTATGTAGGCCGTGGCGAGTCTGCTGTTCGTTATGAGCGGGACGTTGAAGTCTATGGCGGCGCGGCGTATCGCGTATCCGTTGCCGAGTTCGGTCTCGGAATAGTTTTTGGGAATGTTCACCACGAGATCGACCTTGTGGCCGCGGATAAGTTCTATGGCGGACGGCGTTCCCTCTTCGTCCTCATCGGGCCACAAGGCCCTCGCGGCCGGCACGCCGTTTTCGTTCAGGTAGCGCCATGTCCCTGTCGTGGCGTAAATCTTTATGCCTTTTTCATGCAGTTTCCGGCAGGCTTCGAGCATGTCGGCCTTCTGTCCGGCGTCGCCCGAGGATATCAGCGCCGAATTTTCGGGAATCCGGTGTCCCACGGACAGCATGGATTTGAGCAGCGCTTCGTCGAAATCGTCCCCGATGCAGCCTACTTCGCCGGTCGACGCCATGTCCACGCCGAGCACGGGATCGGCATGGCTGAGCCTTGAGAATGAGAACTGAGAGCATTTTACGCCCACGTGCCCGAGGCGGGACGGATCGGTTTCCATAGGACGGGGATGTTCGCCGAGCATGCACCGGATGGCGAGATCTATAAGGTTTACGTTCATTACTTTGGATACGAACGGGAAACTTCTCGAAGCCCTCAGGTTGCATTCTATGACTTTGAGGTATCCGTCGGTGGCGAGGAACTGTATGTTGAACGGTCCCGTGATATGCAGATTTTCGGCTATGGCGGCGGCCGTCTTCTTTATCCCGTCAGCCGTGGCCGCGTTCATTTTCTGCACCGGGAACTGTATGGTGGCGTCGCCTGAGTGGACGCCGGCATATTCCACGTGCTCCGAAACGGCGGACGCGATGACCCGGCCACCGTCGGCCACCGCATCGCACTCTATTTCCCTGCACCGCTGCATGAAAGAACTTATGACGACGGGATGCTCTTCCGACACCTCCACGGCCATTTCGAGGAATGTCTTCATGTCTTTTTTACTGTAGCACACGTTCATGGCGGCTCCTGAGAGGACGTACGACGGGCGGACGAGCACGGGGAAGCCCACTTCGTCCACGAATCCGTCTATTTCCTCCCATGTGGTCAGTTCCTTCCAGCGGGGCTGGTCTATGCCGAGGCGGTCGACGACGGCGGAGAATTTCTTGCGGTCTTCGGCCCTGTCTATGTCGTCGGCGGAAGTGCCGAGAATCCTGATTCCGCTGCGCGAGAGCGGGACGGCGAGGTTGTTGGGTATCTGCCCGCCGACGCTGACTATCACTCCGGACGGATTTTCCTTTTCGCATATGTCCATCACGGTTTCATAGCTGAGATCGTCGAAGTACAGCCTGTCGCAGACGTCGTAGTCCGTGGATACCGTTTCCGGATTGCAATTGATCATTATCGATTTGTATCCGCTTTTGCGGAGCGTGCGGAGGGCGTTCACGCCGCACCAGTCGAATTCTACGCTGCTGCCTATCCTGTATGCTCCCGAACCGAGGACGGCCACCGTCCCGGCCCCGTCAGTGAAAGCCACGTCGTCGCTCTCCCCGTTGTAAGTCAGATACAGGTAGTTGGTGTCGGAGGGGAACTCCGCGGCGAGCGTGTCTATCTGTTTTACGTGCGGAGTCAGTCCCAGCCCTTTGCGCACGGCCCTCACCTCGGCCTCGCCGACATGGAATACGCGGCCGATCTGCATGTCCGAGAAGCCGCGGCGCTTGGCCCGTAGGAACAGTTCCCTGTCCACGTGGGCGAGATCTTCGCAGGCCTCGAGTTCACGGTATGTGTCTTCTATGTTGCGGAGCCTGTCGATGAACCATTTGTCAATGTGCGTGAGCTTGCATATCCTGTCCACGCCGTATCCGGATTCGAACGCCGCCGCTATGGCGAAAATGCGCGTGTCCGTGGGGTTCCTGAGCGCGCAGTCCAGATCCTCCGTCTTGTAGGGCTTGTTGCACACGAATCCGAAGGCTCCCTGTCCTATCATCCTGAGTCCCTTCTGGATGGCTTCTTCGAAATTTCTCCCTATCGCCATCACTTCGCCCACGCTTTTCATGCTTGAGCCTATTTCACGGGACACTCCCTTGAATTTGCCTAAATCCCAGCGGGGTATCTTGCATGTCACGTAGTCGAGGGCAGGTTCGAAAAAGGCCGGCGTAGTCTTGGTGACCGTGTTCTTGAGGTCGAAGAGCCCGTAGCCGAGCCCGAGCTTGGCCGCTATGAAGGCGAGGGGATATCCGGTGGCCTTGGACGCCAGCGCGGAAGACCGGCTGAGGCGTGCATTGACTTCTATGACGCGGTAGTCTTCCCCGTCGGGGTCGAATGCGTACTGTACGTTGCATTCTCCTATTATGCCCAGATGACGTACTATGCTGAAAGCCGTCTTGCGGAGAAAATGGAATTCGTCGTTGGACAGTGTCTGTGACGGCGCCACCACTATGCTTTCCCCGGTATGGATGCCAAGGGGGTCGAAATTTTCCATGTTGCAGACGGCTATGCAATTGTCGTAGGCGTCGCGCACCACTTCGTATTCTATTTCTTTCCAGCCTTTCAGGGATTTTTCCACGAGCACCTGCGGCGAGAACGAGAACGCCTTGCCGGCCACCGCATCGAGTTCCTCTTCGTTTTCGCAGAATCCGGATCCGAGTCCGCCTAAGGCGTAGGCTGCGCGTATGATCACGGGATAACCTATTCCGGCGGCTGCGGCGCGCGCTTCCGCGATGTCGGCTGCGGCGTGCGACTTTATGGTCTTTACCCCTATTTCGTCGAGTTTTCTGACGAAAAGATCCCTGTCCTCCGTTTCCATTATGGCCCGGATCGGCGTGCCGAGCACTTTGATGCCGTATTTTTCAAGTATTCCGGCATTGTGCAGCTCCACTCCGCAGTTCAGGGCCGTCTGTCCGCCGAATGAGAGCAGGATCCCCTGCGGCCTTTCTTTGGCGATCACTTTTTCCACGAAAAAGGGCGTCACGGGCAGGAAATAGACTTTGCCTGCCGTCTCTTCCGAAGTCTGCACCGTGGCTATGTTGGGATTGATCAGCACAGTCTCTATGCCTTCTTCGCGCATGGCTTTGAGGGCCTGCGAACCGCTGTAGTCGAATTCTCCGGCTTCGCCGATTTTAAGTGCGCCCGAGCCGAGCACCAAGACTTTCCTTATGCTTCTGTCGATCATGATTTATAAAAGGGAAATGAATTCATCGAAAAGAAATTCGGTATCTACCGGGCCGCTGGAGGCTTCCGGATGGAACTGCGCGGAGAAGAACGGTTTGCTCCTGTGCCTTATGCCTTCGTTGGTGCCGTCGTTCATGTTTATGAAGCAAGGCTCCCAGTCTTTTCCGAGCGTGCCCGTATCCACCGCGAAACCGTGGTTCTGCGATGTTATGAAACATTTGTCGCTTCCGCACATCCTTACCGGCTGGTTGTGGCTCCTGTGCCCGTATTTCAATTTGAATATGCCTGCGCCTCCCGCCATGCACAGCAGCTGGTTCCCCATGCATATCCCGAATATGGGCTTGTTCCTTTCCATCGCCTTCCGGATGTTTTCTACGGTGACCCCGCAATGGGACGGATTGCCTGGGCCGTTGGAAATGAATAGCCCGTCCCATTCGAGCCGGTTGAAATCATAGTCCCATGGGACGCGCACCACCTCGACGCCGCGCCTGACGAGGCATCGTATTATCTGATGCTTCACTCCGCAATCCACGAGGACTATCTTCTTTTTTCCGCAGCCGTAGCGTATCGTTTCCCTGCAGCTTACGGCCGCCACCTGGTTTTCGGCGTCGGGGTCGAGGAACGGGATGTCTTCCGCGGAGCCTTCCGGGATTATCTTCCCGGGCATGGAACCGCACTCCCTCAATGTCTTGGTCAGTTCCCTCGTGTCAATGCCGAAGATGCCCGGCACCTTTTCTTCCTTTAGCCAGTCGTCGAGGCTCCTGACGGCGTCCCAGTGGCTGTATTTGTCGCTGTAGTCCGAGATTATTATGCCTTTTGCATGTATCTTTTCGGACTCGAAATGGACGCTGAGCCCGTCCTCGTCGAATTCGGCCGGAGGTATGCCATAATTCCCTATGAGAGGATAGCTTACGCACAGTATCTGTCCCGAATACGACGGGTCCGTCAGACTCTCCGGATAGCCTACCATAGCCGTGGAGAACACGACTTCGCCCGACGCCGGACCGTCGTATCCGAAGCTCCATCCCTGCATTCTGCGTCCGTTGCGGAGTATAAGCGCGGCCTTTTTCATCGTATCCGTCATTTCAGTTCCCAGTCGGAGGCCTTTTCCATAAGGGCCGAAATCTTGTCGTTGCACAGGTTACCGACGCTTCCGATGTGCGTGTGCCCGAGGTCGGAAGCCTTCCGCGGCCTGCCGCCGGCCCCCGAATACCTGAACGTTCCGTTTGCCGCTTCTTTGCCCACCTGCACGTAGGCTTCCCTGAACGGAGTCCCGGCGAGCACCCTGCGGTTCACTTCTTCTACGGTGAAAAGATAGTCATATAGGGGATTGTCGAGTATGTTCTCGTTCACGCTTATGTAGCCGAGCATATAGTCCGTCATCTGCAGGCAGCCGTGCGTCATTTCGAGGGCGGGGAACAATATGTCCTTGAGCATCTGGTAGTCCCTGTGGTAGCCGTGCGGCATGTTGCTGCACAGCATCGATATTTCGTTCTCGCAGGCGAGGATGCGGTTGCACCTGCCGCGCACCGTTTCCCAGACGTCAGGATTCTTTTTGTGCGGCATTATGCTCGAACCGGTGGTGAGATCGTCGGGGAATGAAATGAAACCGAAGTTGGGGCACATGTACATGCAGCAGTCCGAAGCGAATTTGTTCAGAGTCAGGGCGACGGCGCCGATCGCCGAGGCGGCGCACCTTTCGGCCTTGCCCCTGCCCATCTGCGCGGCAATGCTGTTGTAGACGGGGCCGTCGAATCCGAGGAGTACGGAGGTCATTTCCCTGTCGAGCGGGAATGAATTCCCGTACCCGGCCGCCGAGCCGAGCGGATTGCGGTTGATGACGCGGTATGCCCCGCCGAGCATGAACATGTCTTCCGCCAGAGCTTCGGCGTATGCGCCGAACCACATGCCGAAGGACGAAGGCATGGCCGTCTGTCCGTGGGTGTAGCCCGGCAGCAGCGTTTCCCTGTGTTTTTCGCTGAGGCCCTGCAGCGTCGCGAACAGATGCAGCATCTCATCCCTCGTCGTTTTGAGTTCGTCGCGAAGGAAAAGTTTTATGTCCAGCATCACCTGGTCGTTGCGCGAACGTCCGGCATGGATTTTCTTTCCGGCTTCGCCGAACTCCCTCGTGAGCATCAGCTCTATCTGCGAATGTATGTCTTCAACATCGTCTTCTACCCTGAAATCGCCCGCCGCTATGCTTTCGGCGATGCGGTCAAGCCCTGCGCCGAGCGTCTCCAGCTCCTTTTTCTCCAGCAGCCCGATGCTGTGCAGCATTTCGATGTGGGCCTTGGAGCCGCGCACGTCGTATGCGGCAAGTTTCATGTCGAGGACCCTGTCGTTCCCTACCGTGAAATTCTCCACCTTTTCAGTGGCGGAGAAACCTTTGTTCCAAAGTGTTGCCATAGAAAAATTTTTCGATGAACCTTATGTATGTGTCTATCGCCTCATATATTTCGTCCGTAAGTATATATTCGTCGGCTTTGTGTGATCTGGACGACATTCCAGGGCCCATCTTGATCGCATCTCCGTTTATGCGCATCCAGTCTGATGTCGTGGGCGAGGAAAAGCATTCGATGCCGAGCGCTGACGCCGTCCCGAGCAGCGGCGAATCGGGATATGTGGCTGACGACCGGTTGTCGAGGTTTCTCGCCTTCAGTACGCTTTTGCATATCGCCTGCAGTTCCGACAGAATTTCCGGGGCAGTGTATTGCTCCGTAGTCCTTATGTCTACGACGAAGCGGCACAGGTCCGGAATCACGTTGTGCGCCTTTCCCGCTTCTATCATGGTGACGTTCAGCTTTACTTCTCCCATTACGGGGGAGATGCGGCCGAACCTGTGTGCACGCAGTGCGGCTATGTCGTCCAGCGCCTTGTACAGCGCGTTCTCTCCGTCGCCCCTTGCGGCGTGCCCTGCGACGCCGTGCGCCGTGCCGTCTATGACGATAAGCCCTCTTTCGCTCGTGGCGGCTTTCATGCCGGTCGGTTCGCCCACTATCACCCAGTCCGGAACCGGATATTTCCCATGGCCGGCGAAGAATCCGTCTTCGGCGAAAAGCCAGCTTGTGCCGTCCGGGCCTGAGCGCTCCTCTTCCACGGAAAGGATGAGCATGAGATTGGCCGGCAGGTCCATATCGTAGAAATGGCGGAACGCCGCCGTCATGGATACGACGCTGCCTCCGTCGTCGTTGGAGCCGAGGCCGTATATGACGCCGTCCTCGTTCCCGGGATCGTAGGGATCCCTGGCGTAGCCGTCGGCCGGCAGGACTGTATCCATGTGCGCATCTATCGCCAGAGTCTTTTTGGTAGGATCGAAATGTTTGTTTACGGCCACGATGTTGCCCCTTTGCACTTCGTGCGCTATGCCTATGTCATCTAAGAAACCGCTCAGCAGCGCGCAAACCTCCGCTTCGCCGTATGAGGGGGAGGGTATCCGCACCATGCGGCGCAGCAGGTCGGAATAAGCCTGGTACTTCATCTTCATGGCTTCAGCAATGTTCCTGAGCCGCTGAGCAGACAGGCGGCGTGCGTAATCCTTACGGAGGCAGTGCCTGATCTGAGGGCAGCAAATGAGTTTTCTATTTTGGGAAGCATGCCTTCGGATATCCTGCCTTCGCGCCTGAGTCTTTCGCAGTCCGCTTCGGTCAGTTCCGGGATGACGCTGTCCGCGTCGTCCTTGTCGTACAGCACGCCTTTTTTATCGAAGCAGCAGATCAGTTCCGCATGCAGGGCGGACGCGATGCTGGACGCTATGGTATCGGCATTGGTGTTCAGCAGATTGCCCCTGCCGTCATGGTTTATGGCGCAGAATGCCGGGGTGATGCCGGCTTCGAGCAGGCCGAGTATGAAGCCTGCATTCACGGATTCCGGAGTGACGTCTCCGACAAATCCGTAGTCCACCGTCGTCCTGCCGTCGGACAGAACCCTCGGCGCCCTGCGTTCGGCTTTTATGGACGATGCGTCGCAGCCGGCGAGCCCTATGGCGTTGCAGCCGAAAGATTGCAGCAGGGCGGTGATGTGCCTGTTGCACCATCCGGCATATACCATGGTCACCGCCTTCAGCGTATTTTCGTCCGTCACTCTGCGGCCTTCCGTCATGACGGGCTCGTGCCCGAGGGCCTTCAGCAGCTTGTCCGCCATCGTCCCGCCTCCGTGTACGAGCACCTTCGGGCCTTGCATGTCGGCGAAGTCCTTGCAGAACGCCTTGAGCGCGCTTTCGTCGGCGACCACCCCGCCGCCTATCTTCACCACCTTCGTCATAGGCTCTCCAGAATCCTTTTTATCACCGTCTGGGCCGATACCACGCGGTTGGCGGCTTCCGGTATGACGAGCGAGCGCGGGCCTTCTATCACGTCGTCCGACACTATCATGTTTCTCCTTACCGGCAGGCAGTGCATGAAATATGCATTGTCCGTGAGCGCCATCTTTTCCTCCGTCACGGTCCATCCCTTGTCGCGGCTCAACACCTTGCCGTAATCCGAGTACGAAGCCCAGTTCTTTGCATATACGAAGTCGGCCCCGCGCAGGGCTTCGTCCTGGTCGTGCGTGACCGTGATCCCTTCGGTGAATTCCGGAGCGAGGTCGTATCCTTCGGGATTGGCGATGACGAAGTCGTATCCGGCAAGCTTCATCCCTTCCGCAAATGAGTTCGGAACCGCCTGCGGAAGCGCCTTGGGATGCGGCGCCCATGTCATGACCACCTTCGGACGCCTTTTTTTCTTGTATTCTTCTATGGTGATCATGTCGGCGAATGTTTGCAGCGGATGCCTCGTGGCCGCTTCCATGCTGAATACGGGCTTTCCGGAATATTGTATGAACTGGTTCAGGATGACTTCCCCGTAGTCGTCTTCGCGGCTTTCAAAGCGTGCGAACGAGCGAACTCCTATGATGTCGCAGTAGCTGCCCATTACGGGAATGGCCTCGAGGATGTGTTCGCTCTTGTCGCCGTCCATTATCACGCCACGCTCTGTTTCGAGCTTCCATGCGCCCTGGTTCACGTCGAGCACGATCACGTTCATGCCAAGGTTGGTCGCGGCTTTCCATGTGCTCAGCCGGGTGCGCAGGCTGTTGTTGAAAAAGACCAGCAGCAGCGTCTTGTTTTTCCCCAGATGTTGGTCCGCGAACGGATTCTCTTTTATCCGTGCGGCTTCGGCGAATGCGTCCCGCAGGTCGCCGAGCTGTGTTACGGAAGTAAAATGTCTCATTTTGTAAGTTCCCTCCAGCTTTTGATGAATGCGTCCGCCGTATCCATGCTTATGGTCAGCGACGGCAGCAGGCGGATTACGTCCGCTCCCGCGGCGCCTGTAAAGAAATGTTTTTCAAACAGCAGCCTTTCCCTGAGCCGCCCGTAGCCTTCTTTGAGTCCGAGGCCTATCATGAGTCCCCTGCCTCTGTATTCCTTTATCGCAGGATCGCCTTCGAACGCTTTTTTGAAATGTTCCCCGACACGTGCCGCATTTTCTATCAGATGCTCGTCCTCTATGACGTCGAGTACGGCGATGGCGGCTGCGCAGGCGATGTGGTTGCCCCCGAATGTGGTGCCGAGCATGCCGTATTCCGCCTTTATGGCCGGGGAAATGAGTACGCCCCCTATGGGAATGCCGTTGGCCATGCCTTTGGCGACGGTGACGATGTCCGCCCTGATGCCGGCGTGCTGATGGGCGAAGAATCTGCCCGTGCGGCCGTATCCGGACTGTATCTCGTCAAGTATGAGCAGCGTGCCGTATCTGTCGCAGACGTCGCGCAGGTCCCTTAGAAAATCGTCCGATGGCTCGAATATGCCTGCCACGCCCTGTATGCCCTCGATTATGACGGCCGCGTATCCGCCGCCCGAGAGTTCGCGTCCGACTGCTTCGATGTCGTTGAGAGGCACGAAGCCGACCTTGTCGGAGACGTTGAACGGAGAACTGATGCGCGGGTTGTCCGTGGCGCTTACGGCGCCGCTCGTCCTGCCGTGGAACGCCTTGCGGAAAGCCAGTATCTTTGCCTTTCCCGTGGCGAATGATGCGAGCTTCATGGCATTTTCGTTGGCTTCGGCTCCGCTGTTGCAGAGGAAAAGGCTGTAATCATCATAGCCGCACGCCTTTCCGAGCCTTGCGGCAAGTTCGGACTGAAGTCCGTTCACCACTGCGTTGGAATAGAATCCGAGCTTCTTCAGCTGTGAGCCGACGGCCTCCACGTAATGCGGATGGCAGTGCCCTATGCTTATGACGGCGTGCCCTCCGTAGAGGTCGGTGTATTCTGTGCCGTCCTTGTCCCACAGCGATGTGCCGAGTCCGCGTACGGGCTCGATGTCCCATGTCTGATATACTTTGAAAAGTTCCATTTCCGTCGTTTAAAAAGCCGATGCCTTCAGTTTCAGTCCCGTGTCTTCCGGCAGTCCGAACATGAGGTTCATGTTCTGCACGGCCTGCCCCGAGGCTCCTTTCAAAAGATTGTCTATCACAGAAAAGACGACGAGCCTGTCGCCGTGCTTTTCTGTCGTAATGATGCATTTGTTGGTGTTGACCACCTGTTTGAGATCTACCGGCCTGCCTATTGTATGGGTGAATGCGGCGTCGGAATAGTAGTCTGCGTACAGTTTTTCGGCCTCCGCGGCGCTCAGGGGACATACGGTGTGGACCGTTGCGAAGATGCCCCTGGCGAAGCCTCCTCTCATCGGGATGAAATTTATTGCCGGGGAAAAACCTTTCTGCATTGTGCGCAGATTGCGTTCAATCTCTTCAAGATGCTGATGGGTGAATGTCTTGTATGCCGACACGTTGTCGTTTCTCCAGCTGAAATGCGTAGTGGGGCCGGGTTTGGCTCCCGCGCCGGTGGAGCCCGTCACGGCGGTCACTTCTATTTCGTCATGAAGCAGACCGGCGCCTGCGAGCGGCAGCAGCGCCAGCTGTATGGCCGTGGCGAAACATCCCGGATTGGCCGTCTTGTCCGAGCGGCGTATCCTCTCCCTCTGCATCTCCGGCAGCCCGTAGACATATCCGTCGGATTCGTCCCTGAAATCCTGCGCCATGTCTATGATTTTCAGACCGGCGGGACATTCGTGCTCCGTCCAGAATCCGCGGCTCCTGCCGTGCGCCGAGCACATGAACAGGACATCGATTCCGGAAAGGTCGAAGCTGTCGCAGAATTTCATGCCGGTGTCTCCGTAAAGTCCTGCATGGACTTCGCATATCGGATTGCCGGCGTTGCTTTCCGAATGCACGAACGCCAGTTCCGTCTGCGGATGGTTCACGAGTATCCGTATCAGTTCGCCCGCCGTGTATCCGGCGCCTCCTATTATCCCGGCCCGTATCATTTCCGTCCGAATTCAGGCATTTCATCGGCATGGTTGCCGTAATAGACCCGCAGGGGCGTGGACAGCACCTTTATGAAGCCCTTGGCGTCCTCCGCCGTCCAGCCTTTTCCCGATTCGCCGTATTCTCCGAGCTTGGATCTGACGAGATCGTCGTCCGATTCGACTCCAATGGCGGAGAATCCGTAGGGACGGAGCTCGAGCGAAACGGTGCCGTTGACGTTGCGCTGGCTGCTTTCGAGCATGGCTTCCATGTCGCGCATCACTGGCTCGAGATACTGGCTCTCATGCAGGAACATTCCGTACCAGTTGGCTATCTGGTCTTTCCAGTACTGCTGCCATTTCGACAGGGTGAATTTCTCGAGGAATTTGTGCGCCCCGATTATGAGCGCCGGAGCCGCCGCTTCGAAGCCTACGCGCCCCTTGATGCCTATTATGGTGTCTCCCACGTGCATGTCGCGCCCTATTCCGTATGCCGCCCCCGTTTCCTCCACGGCCTTGATGGCTGCGATCCTGTCGTCGTATTCCGTGCCGTTTACGGAGCACAGTTCCCCGTGGCGGAAGCCGAGCCTCATCGTTTCGACGCCGCTGCGGCTTACCTGTTTGAGGTAGGCGCTTTCGGGAAGTCCGCATGCCGAATCGAGGATTTCGCCGCCGCAGATGGAAGTGCCCCATATGCCCACGTTGTACGAATATTTGAGTTTCGCGAAGTCGGCCTTGAAACCGTGGCCGTTGAGGTAATCGGCCTCTTCCTTGCGGGAAAGGTTGCCGTCGCGGGTGAGCGTTATTATTTCCATGTCCGGGCACATGACGAGGAAGGTCATGTCGAACCGTACCTGGTCGTTCCCCGCGCCGGTGGATCCGTGCGCTATGGCGTCGGCCCCTATCTTATTGGCGTAGCGGGCTATGGCCATGCCCTGGAATATGCGCTCGGACGATACTGACACAGGGTATGTGCCGTTGCGGAGCACGTTGCCCCAAATCATGTATTTAAGGCTCTTTTCATAATATTCGCCCGTGACGTCGAGAGTGACGTATTTCGCCGCGCCGAGCTTGTAGGCGTTTTCTTCGTTGGCCTTCAGCTGCTCTGCGCTGAAGCCTCCGGTATCAGCGCATACGGCATGCACTTCGAAGCCTTTTTCCTTCGCAAGATACATCACGGCGTAGGATGTATCGAGACCGCCGCTGAATGCGACCACTACTTTTTTCTTTTTCATATCGTTATTCATCCGGATGGTGTATTTCAAGGTGTTCTTTCGGATCATAGAGCAGGCCCGTGCAGATGCACATCTTGTAGTCGTGGCTTTTCAGGATGTCGAAATGGCAGCATCCTTCGCAGCCTTTCCAGAATTCGGCGTCGTCCGTCAGTTCCGAGAACGGGACCGGCCTGAATCCGAATTCGTAATTGATTTTCATGACCGCCGCCCCGGTGGTGATGGAGAATATCTTGGCGTCGGGCGCGAGCTTCCTGGAGAGCAGGAAAGTCTGTTTCTTTATCATCTTGGCCACTCCCATCCCCCTGTATTTATGTGCGACTATGAGTCCGGAATTGGCGATGAAACTCTTTCCTCCCCATGATTCTATGTATGAGAAACCGACGAATTCGCCATCGTCGGCAAGGGCTATGACGGCCTTGCCGGCCCGGATTTTTTCGCATATGTATTCCGGAGTGCGCTTGGCTATGCCGGTCTTCCGTTCGAGGGATGAAACGTAAATTTCGCGGCATATCGTTTCGGCATATTTAGTGTGGCATTCTTCCGCCACGACCACATTGATGTTCATTTGCATTTACATAACAGACGCCCTAACGGCAAGACAAACCGAGATTGTCAATTGCAATTATCAGGCGAAAATTCTGATCGTGAAATTATAGGTTGAACTGAATTTTCCGAATTTTGGGAGGGTTCTACGCCTCCTGAAGTCGGACAAAAGAAAAATATATGGAACAGTTCGTTTTCATTTCAGCGGCAAAGATACGCATTTTTCGCCGGCATCCAAACGGTATTTCCCAAAATGTAATTCCAAAAACGGCGGACTGATTGCCCTGTCGATTAATTTTACTATATTTGGCGTTTAAACAATATAGAAAAATATGTACAGGGACATTTCGGAATCGGATATATTCTCAAAATCCGTCAGGGCGGGGAAGCGCACCTATTTTTTTGACGTAAAATCCACCAAGGGCGGCAAAGATTTGTACGTCACCATCACGGAAAGCAGGCGCCGGCCGGAGACGGACGGTTCGTTTTCATTCGACAAACATACGGTCTTTCTATACAAGGAGGATTTTGACAAATTCACCGAAGGACTGGAAGAAGTGCTTAAGTATATACGCGAAAGATGTCCTTCAGGAGAATCCCCGGCTCCTGATGTCCTTTGAATCCGCACTATATTTGTAAAAAATCGAGAATATGATTCTGCTGAAAAAAATCCTTCTGGATGGCAAAAAGGTCGATATTCTTGTCGACGGTGCCCATATAGTGAAGATTGCGCCGGCTTCTGCTTTGGCTTCTGCGGACGCGGCGGCCGTGCCGGGAGCCGAGGTGATGGACTGCGACGGCAAGGTCGCGATGCCGGCTTTCGTCAATATGCACACGCATGCGGCCATGTCCCTTATGCGCGGCATAGAGGAGGACGTGCCTCTGGCGGAATGGCTCGGGAAAATCTGGGAGCACGAGGCCAAGATAGACTCGGAATTCATATATTGGGGCACCAAGGTGGCCTGTCTCGAGATGATAAAGACCGGCACCGTCACTTTCAACGACCAGTATTGGTCCTTTCCCGCGGCGCACAGGGCCGCGACGGAAATGGGCCTGCGCCCGGCCGTTTCATACGTCGTGCTCGACCATATGAACAGGAATGAGGCGGAAAGGCAGAAAGAACAATGCGTCAGGATGTATGAGGAGGCTTCCTCGTGGAATGACGGCTCAATATTCACGGTATCGGTGCATGCGGTCTATTCCGTGAGCGAGGAACTCATAGTCTGGGCCTCGGACTTCGCCAGGAGCCACGGACTTAAGCTGCACATACACATAGCGGAATCCGAACGCGAGGACCTCGACTGCAAGGCGGCCAACGGGGGACTTTCCCCTGTCGAATACCTCGACAGGCTCGGCGTGCTGGGACCGCATGTCATAGGGGCTCACACCCTGTGGCTCAGCGGACATGACATAGAGCTGCTCGGCGAGCACAGGGTGAACTGCGTGCACAACATCAATTCCAATACGAAGCTGGCTTCCGGATACAAGTTCAAATACAATGAACTCCGCGATGCGGGGGCAAACGTGTGCATAGGCACCGACGGCTGCGCATCTTCCAACAATCTGGACATGCTCGAAGCCATGAAGACCACTGCGCTGTTCCAGAAAGCCTGGAGGAAGGATCCGGCCGCCATGCCGCTCGATGAATTGATCGCGATGGCCACGGTGAACGGGGCCAAGGCCCTCGGATTGGATACGGGCGTCCTGCGCGAAGGCTCTTTGGCCGACATACTCATCGTCGATACGGACAACAGTTTCTTCCTTTCGCCAGGCTCGTTCCTTGCCAATTACATCTATTCCGCCCACAGCGACTGCATCGACTCCGTCATCGCGGGAGGAAAATTCGTCATGAGACACAGGGCGGTGCAAGGGGAGAAGGAGATTCTCGAATCGGCGCGCAAAATGCTGGATGAACTGAAATAATCAATTATTCGTTATGGATCCAAGACTCGAAAGAATACACGCTGCTGCGGATTTTGTAAGGCAGCGAATCGGCGGACTCAGGCCGGTGGCCGGCATAGTGCTCGGCAGCGGCCTCGGCAGGCTTGCGGAAAACATAGCGGACCCGGTCACGATACCGTACCGGACCATCCCCGGTTTTCCCGTCTCTACGGCCATAGGGCACAAGGGCAACTTCATAGTCGGCAGCCTCGGCGGGAAGTGCGTCATAGCCATGCAGGGAAGGCTTCATTATTACGAAGGCTACCCGATGGAACTCGTCACCCTTCCGATACGCGTGATGAAGGTGCTCGGCATTCAATATCTTTTCGTCTCCAATGCCGCGGGCGGCGTCAATTTCAGCTTCCACGTAGGAGATCTGATGATCATACGCGACCATATCAACCTGTTGCCCAATCCGCTGATAGGTCCCAACCTCGACGAGATGGGCCCACGTTTTCCCGACATGACCCGGCCTTACGAGCCGCGTCTTATCGCGCTTGCCAGGAAGCTTGCAGGAGAATACGGCATAGAAGTAAGGGAGGGCGTATATCTCGCAGGTACGGGGCCTTCCTATGAAACCCCAGCGGAATACAAATATTTCAGGTCCGTCGGGGCCGATGCGGTGGGCATGAGCACCATTCCGGAGGTGATCGTGGCACGTCACTGCGGCATCCCGGTATTCGGCATGTCGGTGATAACCAACGAGGCCCACGATGATTATGCCGAGGACTATGCAAACGACGGGGACGCCGTGGTGGAGGCCGCGGACGCAGCCGCCGAGAAGATGTCCCGGCTGTTCACAGGAATAATAGAGGCTCTCTGACGGGCCGTAACTTATAATGCAAGACATGAAGACAGATCTTTCAAAAATCCTTTCAATATCCGGACGGCACGGACTGTACAGGTTCGTGGCTCAGGCGCGGAACGGCGTCATCGCCGAATCCCTCGCCGACGGCAGCCGGACGGCTTTCGGCTCCAGCAGCCGCATCACGGCCCTTTCCGACGTGGCCATATATACGTCCGACGGGGAAGTGAAGCTGCAGGAGGTTTTCAAGAAAATCAAAGAGACACTCGGAGACCGTCCCGCGCTTACGTCCAAGGATCCGGCCGATGAACTCAAGGCCTTTTTCGCGGAGGCGCTTCCCGACTATGACGAGGACCGCTTCTATGTTTCCCACATGAAGAAGGTTGTCGAATGGTATAACGATCTCGCCGCCCACGCCTCCCTCGATTTCGAAGATGAAAAAGAGGATGGAGAAAAAGGCGAGGAAACCGCCGACGGCAAGACGGACGCTGACGGCAAGACGGATGCCGCCGAATAGTCAGCCATGGCCGTCGGACGCAAATCGTTGCAGGCGATAACGCTCGGATGCTCCAAGAATACCGTCGACACCGAACATCTGCTGTATCAGCTGCAGGACAGTTACGACATTGTGCCTGAAGGAGAGGAGCGCCATGTGGATTACCTGCTCGTCAATACCTGCGGTTTCATAGGGGACGCCAAGGAGGAGTCCGTCCAGGCGGTGCTTGAGGCGGCGGCCCGAAAAGACAGGGGAACCGCCGGCAAGGTGTTCGTATTCGGATGCCTGTCACAGCGCTATATGCATGAACTGCCGTCTTTGATTCCCGAGGTGGACGGATGGTTCGGCGCCCGGGAGCAGGACTCCCTGATAGAGGCTTTGGGCTGCAGGCCTGATCATTCCTCCGATTTCAAGAGGTATTTGACGTCGGCCGGACGTCCGTACGCTTTTTTGAAGATTTCCGAAGGCTGCGACAGGCGCTGTTCTTATTGCGCTATCCCTTTCATACGCGGGGCGCACAGGTCCGTGCCTATGGAAACGATTGTGGCCGAAGCCGAAGAGCTTGCGTCGAACGGCATAAAGGAACTTGTCCTGATAGCCCAGGACACCACTTACTACGGTATCGATTTGTATCGCAGGCGGGCTCTGGCCGAGCTGCTGCGCAGGCTTTCCGGCGTGGACGGCATAGGGAGGATACGCCTGCATTATTCATATCCGGCCGATTTTCCGGAGGACGTCCTTGACGAAATGGCGGACAATCCCAAGGTGTGCCGCTATATGGACATTCCTCTGCAGCATGTTTCGGACGTGGTGCTGAAAAATATGCACCGTCAGGTGGATGGGGCATGGACGCGGGAACTTGTCCGGAAGATGCGTGAAAGGGTGCCCGGAATAGTGTTGAGGACCACCATGATAGTGGGCCATCCCGGAGAAGGAGAGGCGGAGTTCGCGGAATTGCTGGACTTTGTGAAGGAGGCCCGCTTCGAAAGGCTCGGGGCCTTCGCCTATTCCGAAGAGGAAGGCACCTACGGGGCCGCGCATTTCGCCGATGAGGTGCCGAAAGAAGTCAAGGACAAGCGGCTTGATGAACTGATGGACGTCCAGAAGAAGATCTCGCTCGATTTCAACCTGTCGCGGGTCGGCTCCGTGACCGAGGTCATGATAGACGATTTCAGCGACGGAGTGTTCGTGTGCCGGAGCGAATACGAAAGCCCCGAGGTCGACGGCGAGATACTTGTGAAATACGATTCCGCCGCCTGCGGGGGAGCGGAGCCGTACTCCATGATAGGAGAGACCGTAAAGGCAAGGATAACCGGGGCCGATGAATTCGACCTTGTCGCCGAAATTGTATGCGATTGAAATTGTACGATATGAAGACTTATGCGATATCCGCGGCGATTGCCGCATTGGCGCTGGCAGTGCTGCCGTCCTGCTCGCCCAAGTTTTTTTCGATGGACGTCGAAATGCGCTATCCGTCGAGTTCCGGACTTGACCTTGCAGGAAAAAGCATAGCCGTTGCATACCTGGACGACGGGACGGGCAAGTCGGTTTTCGACGGCGGACTTGCCGAGGGCCTTGCGCAGCGTCTTGAGGACGAATATTTCGGCGGCGAACAGGAAATAGGAATTTTCCGCATGGAAAAGCGCGCCGGGGCGGAATACGGCGACAAGGATACGCTGGTCAATCTTGTGATGGATACCGGCAGGGATGTCGTCCTCCTGATAGGCGAAACCGAGTTCGGCGAGCCCGAAGCGGGCGTGAACGAACCCTTTGCGGGAACGTTCTCAAATGCGGATTCGGCTTATGTCTGCACCGTGAAAATGCCTTTCAGAATGACTCTCTATGCATACGATTCCATGGATCGCAGGGATGAAGTACTTTCGCTGTCCGGTTCAGGAAGCTCCCGCACCTTGGTGTTCAACGACGGCGGCGCCGATGCAAAGGAACTGTCCGCCGGCGTATGGAAATTCATGGGGCCTGCCGGAGTCAGGGCCGGACAGCAGGCATCGGGCTCTCTCCTGAACGTATGGAGGAACGAAAGCCATGCGGTCATATATTATGACATGTCGTCGTGGGAGGCTCCTTCCGAGGCCGCATTCAACTATGAATGGAAAGAAGCCGTAGATCTGTGGATGCAGCTCCTTGATACGGGCAATATTCAGCGCCGCGCATGTGCAGAGTATGATATCGCGCTCGGATGCTATATGCTGGGCCAATACTCTCTGGCTGAGAAATGGCTGGACCGTGCGGATGCCGATTATATCATTTCGCTCTCCGGCGCCTTGAGAAAGCGCATCGAAGAGCGAATGAATCAGGCTGCCTTGTAAATTTCCCTAAAGATTGTCCATGAGGCCGAAAATGCGGCCGC
>X22_European_Rabbit__coassemble_60_pt1 | contig 28672 bp, 19 predicted proteins | sample X22_European_Rabbit__metabat2_high_PE_013 | metagenome-assembled genome bin X22_European_Rabbit
TAATAGATTAAACAGAATAAAGCTATATATCAAAAGAATCATGAAGAAAACATTCCTAATATCATGCCTCATACTGATAGTTTGCCATACGCTGTTGGCCCAAGATAAAAACGACAGTGGAAATCTCGCTTCTTGCGTTGAGTTCTCAAACACATTCAACGATATCAAAACTATATGCGATAAAGATAATGGGAAACTATGGGGAGTCAATTTGTATGCACCAATTTTATGCATAGACGATGATCGTGATTTGTGGAGCAACCAAAAGGATTTACAAGGACAACTTCAAACATGTGGGGAAGTGTTTATTGGAAAATATCCGCTCAATAAGAACATCGCCAATTCCACTATAAATGTATTTGGGCAGAAATGGGTGATGATGAAACTTCCAATACCTACTGATACCATAGACCGTAATATATTGTTCTGTCATGAAATGTTTCATTACTGGCAGGATTCTATCGGCCATATTCCAAGAATCTATAATAATGTTCACATGGATACTAAGGATGCCAGAGTTCTCCTTAAATTGGAATGGAATGCATTTATGTCTGCCTGTAAAACAACAGATTCTTCATTGCGAAAAATTGCAATCTGTGATGGTCTCACATTCAGAAAGCAAAGACAACAAGAATTCGGCAAATATTATTCAGATGAAACAGCTTTTGAGATTCACGAAGGTTTGGCACAATATACAGGAATAAAACTATCTGTTTCATCGGATTCCATGTATCTTCATATACTTGATAAAGAAATGGAATCTTATGCAAAGAAAGAAAATTTAGTCAGAAGTTTTGCATACTTTTCAGGGGCGATAATGGGGTATCTTCTTGATCAAAGTACGAGTGAATGGCGTAAACAGATAGATGGAAATTCAGATTTGGGATACTTAATCCAAAAGGCTTATGGCGTTATTATTCCTGTAGACAAAGAAAAACATATACAACAAAGAAAGGAATTATATGATTATAATAATATTATAAGATTTGAAAATCAAAGAGATTCAATACAGACAATAAAGAAAAAGAAGTTGACTAAATTATTTACCCAAGATATAAAGAAGTTGCCACTGAGAAATATGCAGATAAGTTTTGACCCCAATTCTATCATTCCTCTCGAAAACATCGGAAATATCTACAAAAGTGTTCGACTTGTTGATGATTGGGGCATACTAGAATCAAAGAATAATGGTGCCGTCCTCATTACTGAAGACTGGAAATATGTTATATTACCATTTGCAAACAGCATTAAATCCTATGACAACGTAGAAGAAACAGAATCTTGGAAACTACAATTAAAGGTTAGTAACAAATAGTGGGTGGGGCAAGCCTTATTTTTTGCTTACCCGTACCAAGACAGATGTCCGGTAGCTGAAATCATTCACATTCGGGAAATTGGATTCATTTGCCCGGCCAATCGGGATAATCTGCGACGGCCTCTTCACGCAATGCACTGACAGGAATCGGGCGGCGGTTCGCAATCGCGGTCTTTATATCTTACCGGAGGAAATGCGCGTACGTGCCCAGGGCATTATCGCCGCGGGGGGAAGTTCCCGGACAAGCAGTTCCCTCATTTTTTCCATGTAGGGGGCCACGTGGTCGAAGAATTTGTAGTAGCCGCCGCACAGTGCGTTCAGACCCGTTTCGCCCGTCTCGGTGCGGTTGAAGCGGTGCTTGGGGCATTCGCCGTTGCATGCGAAGATGTATTTGCAGCGGAAGCATTTGGACGGAAGGGAGTTGCGTTTGTTTATGCCGAAGCGGATCCGTTTTTCCTGGCTCATGATTTCATTGAGCGGCTTTTCGGATATGTTGCCGAGCAGATATTTGGGATAGACGAAATGGTCGCAGGGGTATACGTCCCCGTTGTGCTCGATGACGGCGTCTTCCCCGCAGGTCCGGTTATAGACGCAGGTGGCCGGGCGGACGCCGCACCATGACGCGAGGGCCGCGTCGAACTGATTTACGAAGCAGATTCCCACGTCGTTGCACACCCACCAGTCGAATATGTCGCACAGGAATTTGCCGAAGGCGATGTCGGACACCGACCATGTGGCCAGCCGCGCCCCCTCGGTGTCGGGATCCACTATGTACGGCCTGCCGTTCCGCTTTTCTTTTCCCTTCTCGTCCACGGGGTATTTTACGTGCTCCACAACGGCCATGAACTGCATGTAGCGGCTCCCGATGCTTTTGAGGAACTGATACGTTTCGAGTCCGCGTCCCTCGCTCATCTTGTTGACGGTGGACATGGTGTTGAATTCGACCCCGGCGCTGCGCATAAGGGCTATGGCGTCCATTACCTTTCTGAAAGTGGGGAATCCGCCCTTGTCCTTGCGGCAGCGGTCGTGTATGTCTTCCGGCCCGTCGATTGATATCCCTATCAGAAATCCGTTGTCCCTGAAGAAATCGGCCCAGCGCCGGTCCATAAGCGTGCCGTTGGTCTGCAGCGTGTTGTGTATGACCTTGCCGTCGGCGTATTTGCGCTGCAGTTCCACGGCCTTTTTGTAGAAATCGAGGCCGAGCACCATAGGCTCCCCGCCGTGCCAGTCGAACTGCACTTCAGGAACTTCGTTCGCCCGTATGTATTCGCGTATTATAGTTTCCAGCATTTCCACGCTCATGCGCGGCTCGACTCCTCCGTATATTTCGGATTTGTCGAGATAATAGCAATAGCGGCAGTCGAGGTTGCACAGGGAGCCGGCGGGCTTCAGCATGATGTTGAAAGCCGTCGGCCCGGAAATGCGCATGGCGTCCTCTATGGAGACTGTGTCCTTGAATCGCGTCGGCATGGTGATGAATTGTCAGTCAATGAGCCATCTCGAAAGCCAGCCGAAGTATTCGTGGTGCCAGTACAGGGCGTTCTGCGGCTTCAGAATCCAATGGTTTTCATCGGGGAACACTACCAGCCTCGACGGAACGCCCATGAGCTGGGCCGCGTTGAAGGCCGCCATGCCCTCGTCGTAGGGCACGCGGAAGTCGCTGCCGCCGTGGATGCACAGGATGGGGGTGTGCCAGTTCTGCACGAGCTTGTGGGGAGAATTGGCGTAGTGGCGGACGCTCTTCGGAAGCGTGCTCCACGGAGAGCCGCCCTGCCGGATGCCACCGAAAACGATTCCGTCGCCGCCGGCTCCCTGCTGTCCGGGAACGTATCCGTATTCATGCAGGCCGCCGTTGTCCCAGTTGGGGAACCACATTTCCTCGGTGGTGAAATACATATGTTCTTCATTGAATATGCCTGCGTGGGCTATGAAGCAGTCGTAGACGTCCCCGTGCACTCCGGCGAGATAGTATACCGAATATCCTCCGTAGCTCGCGCCGCAGGCGGCCATCTTGCCTATGTACGGCTCAGCCTTGAGCGCCCTGGCGGCGGAGAGGTAGTCTTCCATGTTCTGTCCGGGATAGTCGCCGCTGATCTGTTCGCACCATTCCTGGCCGAAGGCGGTGGTCCCGCGCCGGTTGGGCAGGATGACGACGTATCCCTGCGAAGCCATGAGGCGGTAGTTCCATCTGTATGACCATCCCTGGCTCAGCGTGCCCTGAGGGCCTCCGAGGCATATTTCGATGGCGGGATACACTTTGGCGGAATCGAAATGCGGCGGATATAGCACCCATGTGAGCATGTCCTTGCCGTCAGTGGTCTTTATGTACCTGGCTTCGGTGCGGCATTCGTCGAGTTGTGATAATATTCCGTCGTTTTCATGGGTTATGCGGACCGGACGGCCGTTCTTGACGGCTACGAGCTCGGTGGGGAAGTCCATGCTGCAATATGACGTCAGCAGTGTACCGTCGGGGAGAACGGCGAACGGGCTGTCGAAATCGTACCATAGATCTTCGTCAGTGAGACGCACCGGAGCGCCGCCGGAGACGGATACGCGGTAGATGGCCTGAAGGCCTTCGGCAAGGGCGTTGAAATACAGCGAGCTGCCGTCGGCCGCCCATACCGGAGCCGCCGCGTTGTATTTGAATCCCTCCGAAAGTTCGCGGATGCCGGAGACGGCCGCCGCGCCTTCTTCGGAATACGATACCTCGGCCACGAAAAGCCTTGTCCTGTCGGCTTCGTAGCCGTTGCGCTCCATGCTCAGCCATGCTATGCGGCCGCCGTCAGGGCTCCATACGGGATCCGTGTCGTAGCCGCCGCCCATTGCAATCATGTCCGTCCTGCCGGATTCGATGTCGAATAGATATATCTCCGTGTCGGTGGAGAATGCGTACTCCTTGCCCGTCAGCTTCTTGCATGCGTATGCTATGTGCCTGCCGTCCGGACTCCAGCTCAGCTGCTCCAGTCCTCCGAAAGGCTCTAAAGGCAATTCGAATTTGGCGCCGTCTTCTCCGAGGATGTCGACGGAGCCGGCCGGGGTTATCTTTTCACCCTTGCCGGGCAGCGGCGCCACGAAGGTGTGGGGTATCCTGTCCGTCCAATGGTCCCAGTGCCGGTACATGAGGTCTTCGGTGGCGTAGGCATTGGCCTTGTCAAGGGCCGGATCGGCGTCCGAAGGCACTTCAACCGAACCTCTCACGGTGCCGGAATACATTATCCGGGAGCCGTCCGGCGATAAGGCGAATTCGCCCACGCCGTCGGGAACGTCGCTGACCGTGACGGCCTTTCCGAGCCTGTCACCCTTGAACGGCGCTTTCTTTATCTGGCCTCCCTGTATGAACCATACCGTTTTGCCGTCAGGGCTCCATCTCGCGTTGGAAATGCCTGAGGCTTCTTTAGTGAGCTGCACGTTGCCGCTGCCGTCGGCGTTGCACACGAACAGATTGCGGCAGCTTCGGTTTTCTTCGAACGACACATAAGAGATGCCGTACAGGATGAGTTTCCCGTCGGGGGAGAGCTGGGGGTCGGATATCCTGCCCGTCGACAGCATGGCTTCGGCCGTCATTCGCCCGTCTTTTATTTCGATTTCCGACGGGCCGATGTATTTGGCGGATGTTTTCATGTTTTTGTCATTGCAGCAGCCCTGCAGAATGACGAACGCTGCGGCGGCTGCGATTGTAAGTTGTCTTGAATTCATCGTATATCGTTTTTTTCATTGTCTTCATGCGGCGCCCTGTAAATGTCGGCGGCGCGGAAAAGTTCTTCGGCCACTTGATTGCGGACTTCTTCGGGCTCCAATACCTCGATGCGCGCCCCGTGTTTGCAAAGCTCCATTATGAATGCCGTGTCGGGAATGACGTAATACCTGAAAAGGCAGTTCCCGTACTCTTCCTGGCTCGGATGAAGCGGCAGGTCGCGTATATATTTGGCTTCGAGCTCCGTAGTCTTTATCTTGACTATGGACGCACTGTCGTTTTCGGGAAGGTAAATGCCGAAGCTGCGGGAAAACAGCTCGTCCACGTCGAAGCCTTCCGGCATCTTGAACTTCCGTCCGTTGGGAGCTGCGGACACTATCCTGTCCAGCCCGTATGTCCTCATGCCGCCCCTTTCGTTGCAGTGGCCCACAAGATACCACCTTTTTCCGAATTCCTTCACGGCGTAGGGGCGCACCGTCACCCTTTCGCTTTCGCCCGCGGTGTATTTGCCGTAGACTATGTCGAGTTCTTCGTCGTCTTTCATGGCGGACATCACGGTGGTGAGGAATTTCTGCCCCGAAGGTATGTCTTCCACAGATACGCGGCCGCTGAGCCTTTCTTTCTTGAGCATGAGCAGGCTGTTCACCGTGAAGGTGTTGACGAGCCAGTTGATGGAAGCGTCGCTGTCGGTGGCGTCTTTTCCGGCCCTGATGAAATAGCGGCTCGTGCTGCGGCGGCATTCTATTTCTATCCCGAAAATCTCGGCTATGGCTTCGCGGTGGTTGTTGAATGTCCTGCGGGGATAGGGGCCGCCGTAGCGGTCTTCCCAACGGTCGCTCAGCTCGGTGAGCGAAAGTCCCTGCCCGCCGGCGTCAGTCAGCGTGCGGATGAGCCATATGTATTTGTCTATCAGCTCCGGGACCATGTTCAACGATTTTTGCCGAGTCCTGATATTATGCTTGTGCGCGAGCCGTGTATTTCGGTGGCGCCCGTCCTGTCGATTATGGAGCGGACGTTGTCTCCCGTGACGCCGCTTCCAGGCATCACGGAGATGCGTCCGGCGGCTATGGCGACCATGCGGGCGAGGGTTTCGCAGCCTTCCGGAGCCGTCGCCTTGCCGCCGGAACTTAGCACCCTTTCCGCCCCCGTCGCAATGGCCGCTTCGAGGGCTTCGTATATGTCGGCGGCGCAGTCTATGGCCCTGTGGAACGTGACAGTCATGCCGAGCCCATGGGCCGCGTCGGCCAGTTTCCGTACTGTAGCCGTATTGACGCTCCCGTCTTTCAGCAGGGCTCCTATCACGACTCCGTCCACCCCGTTTCCTGCGCAGAAGCGTATGTCTTCGAGCATGGCGTCGGTTTCGTGTCCGTCATATACGAAATCGCCCTCGCGCGGGCGTATGAGTACGTTCACGGCTTTTGTGCCCTTGGCCGCCGCCACCGACGCAATGTCTTCGCGGGACGGAGTCAGCCCGCCGGTGCCGAGTTCGCGGCAGAGTTCCACCCTGTCCGCCCCGAGGCGGAAGGCTTCCAGGGCGGCGGCCGCACCGTCCGAGCATATTTCCACAATTATTTTGCTATAGTCTTTTTCCATGTATTGTAGTCATTTTCATGTGCTGTAATAGTTTTCATGAGATGCGGCTGTAGTCGCGCACGTTGTATTTGTCTTTTCTCAGTTCCTTGAGCAGCACCGCATTTTCCGCGGAGCTCAGGTCCGGATCCTTGTCGAGTATGTCCGCGGCGCAGGAACGGGCTTCGGACAGGATCATGCCGTCATGGGCGAGGGAGGCTATGTTGAGGGCTATCGGCAGCCCGGACTGCTGCGTGCCTTCGAGGTCGCCGGGGCCGCGCATCTTCATGTCCGCTTCGGCCAGTTCGAAGCCGTCTTCCGTGGAGCACATGAGGTCTATGCGTTTCTGGGACTCCTTGCTCACCTTTATGCCCTTCATCAATATGCAGAACGCGGCATCGGAGCCGCGGCCCACCCGGCCGCGCAGCTGGTGCAGCTGGCTGAGCCCGAAGCGCTCAGCGCTCTCGATGACCATCACCGAAGCGTTGGGCACGTCAACGCCCACCTCTATCACCGTTGTGGAAACCAGTATGTCGGCCCTTCCGGCCACGAAAGCGGCCATGTTGAAATTCTTCTCCTCGTTGCTCTGCTTCCCGTGGACGATGGCCACCTTGTAAGACGGGAACGGGAAGGCCTCCGTTATGTCCTCGTAGCCTTTCTCGAGATTCTGGAGATCCAGCTTCTCGCTTTCGAATATGAGGGGATACACCACGAACGCCTGCCGGCCGAGGGCTATCTGGTCCTTCATGAATTTGTAGACGGCCTGTCTCTTGCCCTCCGAGGCCTGAATCGTCTTCACCGGCTTCCTGCCGGGCGGCATCTCGTCTATCACGGATACGTCCAGATCCCCGTAGAGGGTCATGGCCAGAGTGCGCGGTATCGGCGTGGCCGTCATGACAAGGACATGCGGCACCCTTCCTCCGGCCCCCTTGGACCACAGGCGGGCACGCTGTTCGACTCCGAAGCGGTGCTGTTCGTCTATTATGGCCAGGCCGAGGGCCCGGAACTTCACATCGTCTTCCAGCAGCGCGTGAGTCCCGATTATGATGCCGACGGAGCCGTCGAGCAGTCCGGCGTGTATCTCCCGTCTCGCCGCGGACCCCGTGGAGCCTGTCAGAAGGGCGGCGTTTACGCCCGTCGGGCCGAGATATCGGGACACGTTGTCGAAATGCTGTCTGGCGAGCACCTCCGTAGGCGCCATTATGCAGGCCTGGAAACCGTTGCCGACGGCGATGAGCGCGGTAAGGACCGCCACCATCGTTTTGCCGGAGCCCACGTCTCCCTGAAGGAGCCGGTTCATCTGCCGCCCTCCGGTCATGTCGCCTCGGATCTCCTTTATCACCCTTTTCTGGGCGCCGGTGAGCCCGAACGGCAGATTGTCGTAGCATTTGTGGAACGCTTCCCCCACGCGCGGCATCGGAATGCCGTTTTCGTTTCGGCTGCGGACGTATTTCTGCTTCAGCAATGCGAGCTGCAAATAGAATAGCTCTTCGAATTTGAGCCTGGCCGTGGCCTTGGCAAGGCTGTCCTGCGAGGACGGGAAATGAATCTGCCTGAGGGCGAACCGCAGGGAAACCAGCCCTTTTTCGCGTATCAGATAGTCCGGAAGGCTTTCCTGTATCTCCGGCAGGGCCAGCCCGAGCGCCGCGTCCATGAGCCTGTTCATCACCTTGCCGGTGATGCCGGCGCCCTTCAGTCTTTCGGTGCTCGTGTAAACGCCTGTCAGGTTGCCTGCAGCCGAGACGGCCGCGCTTCCGGGCGCCGGCGCCGCGTCGACCTCCGGATGGACCATGTTGATGCGTCCGTTGTAGAGCGAGGCCTTGCCGAAAAATATGAAAGTCTTGCCCTTCTCAAGCTTTTCGGCAATCCATTTGAGGCCCTTGAAGAATATTATTTCCATCTGGCCGGAGCCGTCCTCTACGATGACGCTGAGACGTTTCATCCTGCCGCCTCCTGTCAGCCGCACTTCCGTCACCGCGGCGAGTATCTGCACGTATGCCATGTCAGGCCTGACGGAGGCTATCGGATGTATGGTGCTGCGGTCGATGTACCTGAACGGGTACAGCCTTATGAGATCGCCTACGGTATGGATTTCCAGCTCGCTGCCGAGGAGGGCGGCTCTCTTGGGCCCCACTCCCTGCAGAAACCGGATATCCATTTCCAAGGCTCCCATACGACGGCCGTCTATTCGGACATTCTGGACTTCATCATGGCGTCGTATGCCGCACGATGACGGTAAATGTCTATGGCGCAGTAGATCGCCGACATCATGGAACGGGGGTCCGCCTCATCGCGTCCGGCTTTTTCGTACGCGGTGCCATGGTCCGGCGAAGTGCGCACGAACGGCAGTCCGGCGGTGTAGTTCACGCCCCTTTCGAAGGCCAGCGCCTTGAACGGAGCAAGCCCCTGGTCGTGATACATGGCGAGCGTGGCGTCGAAGCGTCCGTAATTGCACAGGCCGAAAAAGCCGTCCGGCGAATACGGGCCGAAAGCCATTATGCCCATGCTCTGGGCTTCCTGCACCGCAGGCAGTATGATGGACTGTTCTTCGTCGCCGAGCAGGCCGCCGTCGCCGCAGTGGGGGTTGAGTCCGAGCACGGCTATCTTGGGCGAAATGACGCCGAAATCCCTTTTCAGCGATTCCTGCATCAGTTTCAGCTTGCTTATTATCTTCTCCTTGGTAAGCTGCAGGGGAACTTCCTTGAGCGGAATGTGGCCTGTGACGACGCCTATCTTGAGCTGGTCGCTTATCATGATCATGGCCGCTTCTTCCACGCCGAATTCTTTTTCAAGATATTCGGTGTGTCCGGTGTATCCGAAGCCTTCGTTAGCCATGGCCCTTTTGTTGATGGGCGCGGTCACGAGCACGTCCGTGAAGCCGTTCTTCAGGTCGCTTACGGCGCACTCGAGCGAGCGGATGGCGGATTTGGCCGATTCGGGAGTGGACTGTCCGGGCTCCACGAACACGTTGTCCGGGAGGCAGTTCACTATGTTTATGCGCTTGTCGTGCGCATCTTTGGCCGAGGAAATCACATTGGTGTCCATCTGCTCCAGATCGTGTATATGCTTTCTGTAGAAGCCGAATATCTTGGACGAGCCGTAGATGACGGGGGTAAAGGATTCCAGTATCCTTGCGTCGGCGAGAGATTTGATTATGACCTCGTAGCCGATTCCGTTGCCGTCGCCCTGAGTGATTCCTACAATCAGTTTTTTGTCGGTAGAGTTCATTTTATTAAGTTGTTTTCAATTAAATATCCGCTGTCCTCATGCAGGGCGGCTCCTTGCGCGGCTTCTACGGCAAGCGCGTCGCATCGCTCGTTTTCGGGATGTCCCGCATGTCCCTTTATCCAGTTGAAATGTACCCTGTGCCTGCGGTAAAGGGGCAGGAAGCGAATCCACAAATCGATATTCTTTACTTTTGCGAAGTTTTTCTTTTCCCATTTTTCAAGCCAGCCTTCCGTCAGGGCCTTCACCACATATGAAGAGTCGCTGAACACCTCCACGCGGGCATTGTCCCATTTGACGGCCTCCAGTCCGGCTATGACCCCCATCAGCTCCATTCTGTTGTTGGTGGTGAGCGCATAGCCCGCGGACAGCTCCTTGCAGTGGCCGGCACATTTCAGCACGGCTCCGAAGCCTCCGGGACCGGGGTTTCCTCTTGAAGCTCCGTCGGTGAAAAGGTATATGACCGGTTTCTCCATGGCTGTGCCTTATCTGCGGAAACAGGGATTATTCTTCGAAAAACTTTAGCACGGCCCCGATGAGCGAGGCGCGCTCGTCTTCGCTCTTGACGGTCTCTATGGGGAAGCCGAGGCTTACGCTCCGGTAGTTTCCCGCATCGTAGCACACGCCGGCCGGAATGAAATTCTGGTCGTAACGCAGGAACGTCCGGGCCTTTTCGCAGGCGGGAAGGATTCCGTCCACGTTTTCGGCGCTGTAGATCTCGTCGTTTGGAAGCCTGTGGAACCCGATGCTCCGGTCGTAGGGTATCATGTCGTTGGCGAGGGGGATCACCGTTTCGCCGGCCGTGGCATAGTTGGTCAGCCATTTATAGCCGAGGACTTCCTGTACGAAAGCCTTGGTGCCGGCCACGTACGCCGAATCCTTGTCCACGGGGAATACCTGGTCCCATACGTCGGTGGCAATGTGCGCGCCTGAGATGAGCACGTGCCCGCCGCCGGACGTGAAATCGCGCAGCTTTTTCTGCAGTTCTTCGGGGAATACCCTGTATCTGTCGGGAACGGCGCCCCGTCCCACCTTGGTGGTCACCTGCTTGCCGCAGATTATGTCGGCGGCGAAAATGCCTTCGCTCAGCGCGGGCACTTCAGTGAACGCCCCGACGCTCGCCGAGCAGAATGAATACCCGTTGTCGAGAAGGGCCCTGCCGTGTACGGAGGGGTAGTCGAAAGTGTTGCCGATGACGATCTGTCCGGCCTTGTCGGAGTAGGACGCGCCGAATCCGGGGCAGTCGTCGTCCATCCACGGGAGTTCGCGGCGGAATTGATACATGCTGCCGATGAAGTTGATCTCGTTGCGGTACGGAACGCCGCTGTCGAGCGCGTCGTCGAATCCTGCGAATCTCTCTGAGTCGAACCATGCCGGGGAAGAAAGCCTGTCGAAATTGTTCACCACGAGCACCGTTCTGGACGGATCGGCCCATGAGTGTACGCCTGCACTGAGGATTTCGGAGGGGAAGCTTTTGCCGCCGTCATTGTAGGCCACGATCTTGAACTCGTACACATGTCCGGGCTGTATTTCTGTCTTGGCGGCGATCCTGCCGTCTTTTTTGTACGTGTCGCCTATGATTTTCCCGGTGTCGAACGCGCCTCCGTCAATCCTTGTGTACAGAATGTAGCCTTTGGGAGCCGCGCTGCTTTCCGACGGATCCTCCGTGGGAAGCCAGCTGAGCTCGACCGCCTTGTCGTTCTTTATCAGATCGGCGGCGAAGGAATGTACTGGCAGCGGCTGTACTGCATAGTCGCAGCCGTACCTGTTGCTGAGATATTTCAGCATGCCTTTGTAGATCGCCCTGGATACGGTGAACCGGAAAGTGGGGTCGAGGCCGTATTTCATGTCGGCGAAATTCTGGTGCGAAAGCAGTTCGAGCAGCATCCCGGGAACGGAAGTGGTGCGCGATTCGCTGTATGAACGGTCCCACAGGAAGCGTCTCGTCCAGTCGGGCTCGAAATCCTTCCTCACGTCGTCGACTATCTGCGTCTGGACGAAATCCGCAAGCTCGCGGCAGTTGTAGCGGCTTGTGCCGTCGGGGAGCTTTGCCTCTCCGTTGCAGAGCAGGGTGTAAATCGACAGGGTGCCTATGATGGAATCGTTGGGAGTGGTGCCGGCATCCGTGTGCAGCGCGAACGACAGGTCGAAAGGTATGCCCTTGCCATCGGCGTCCGGATTGGCCCTCGACCCTCCGGCGAGGTAGCTTACCCATGCGCCTCTGCCGGCGTAGTCCTTGGTGTAGTCATCGTCCCAGTCGTCGGTCAGTTCCGGATCCATGCCGCTCCACTGCATGGCGTACAGGGCGCCTTCCGTGAAGCTCGGCAGGCCGGAGGTCATGTAGTCGGAGTGTCCGACGGTGTCGAGTCCGCGGGCCACCTTGCCGATGCCTCCGCCGATCTTCACCGCGTCGGCCGTCACGACCGTCCCTTTCTTGAATTTCCCGCCTTCCGCGGGGGTGTTCTCAAGCGTCACGCAGCCGTCCGAGCCCTCGTCGAATTCGAAGGTCCCGAGATAGATCCACATGCCGCCTCCCATTTTTTGGTTGACGGAGAACCGGGACGTGCCGCCCATGTGCCTTACGGTGTAGCTTGCGCAGTCGGTGCTGTTGGGCAGGGTCTTGTATGATACGTAGACGGCATATTCGCCTCTTTTGGGAATCTGGGGGATCCAGCTCGCCGTGGCGTAATTGCTTTTCTCGCTTTGGGCGGCCTGCACCATCCTGGCAGTGCCCATGCGGAAAGGATTCTCGCGGTCGAAATATATTTCTTTGGCATCGGCGAAACCCTCTCCGGCATCGCTCCACGCCCCCGTCTCGCGGTAGCTTCCCTTTTTGCGCATAAGCCCCCGGCGCGGTCCGGCGAACGAAGGGTCGTTGTCGCAGATGACTTCGTTGGCCTGGATGTCCCTTTCGCGCGGCGTCATGACGTATGCCCCGGCATTTTCGAGCATGGGGATCAAGAAGGGGATGACGTAGCTTTGGGTGTACATGTCCTCGACGGTACGGAGCATGGTGGCTCTCTGCCACTCCCATCTCATGGTCTTGGCCTCATAATACCGTCCGTGGCTTTGCCACAGGGCTATATGCCTGTCCTCAAGGCCTTTCGTGAACTTCATCCCGTCGGCGGGACGCACTATCGGGACGTATTTGCCGCGCGGATCGTTGATGCGCAGCCGTTTTGACGATGGTTTGCCGTCGTCGCGGAGCTCGGAGGTCACGATTCTCTCTATCGGGGCGGAGCCGCCGTAAATCACGCCTATTGCGTATTTTCGGTATTGCGCGGGAAACTGCCGTTTCAGTTCGTCCCTGAACCATTTCACGTCGCCGTCATGCCACGGATAGTCGCTCAGGCAGGCGTTGAAATAAAAGTCAAGGAGATTGCCGCGTTTCATTACCTTCTCAAGGCGCAGGGCCGACTTGACGGTGGTCCTCTGCGCCAGGAGCGTTTTCAATGAATCTCCCGCCGGCCTGAAATCATCCGTGACGCTGTGGGCGTCCATGGAGAAATTCATCAGGCCGAAAAGCAATGTGGTCAGCAATAATATTTTCTTCATGTCCGTGTATTTATCGTCGTTTTCCTATCGATTTTTCTGTTCCAATATCATTTCTCCGAAAAATTCGGGCCTGTGGAAATCCGGCTTCGGGGTGTCTATGGGATTCCAGCTCAAGAAATGGGGATGGGCGGTCTTGTCGCCGCATTTGTAGAAATTGCAGCGCAGCTTCTCAGGCGGATTCTGCCCGTCCACGCCTATTAGGTCGAAAGGAATCAGCATGATCACCGTCCAGCAATGGATGTCTCCGCTCGTTTCCACCGCTTCGTGGGGGAGCGTGGAAAACCGTATCACTCTTGAAAGTTCTTCTGCAGTGAAGTATTTCGTTTCGGAACGGCTGTACTTCTTGCTCGCAAGCAGCGATCCGATGCACGTCAGCTCGAAATTGTAATAGGAGCCGTCGGCCGGATCCTCAACGAAGAATTCGCAGCAGCTGTCTTCCCAGGAGCGTCCGTTGTCCTCGAGGGCGACGGCGCGCAGGTCGAGCCCCCTCACGTTGAATCTCACGGCAAGGTATCCGTCGCTGCGGGCGACCGCGACTCGGCAGTCGGGGCAGTACGGATATTCATCCGGCCAGTTCACCTCGCATACTCCGGCCTTCGCCGCATGCTGCTCCATCGCGAGATCGAGCTCCGCGAAGGACATGTTCTCCAGCATGGCGATGAATGGTATCAATATCTTGTACATATCTTGAATTATTTTTGTGTCAGGCGGTTCAGGCGATCTGCATGTCGTAGAGCCGCTTATAATAGCCGTTCGCCCTGATCAGATCATCGTGGCGCCCGCGTTCGGCTATGCGGCCTTCGTGCAGCACTATTATTTCGTCGGCGTTCTTCACGGTGGAAAGCCGGTGCGCTATGGCGATGACGGTCCTCGTGGACACGAGCCTGTCCAGAGCCTCCTGCACCATGCGTTCGGATTCAGTGTCGAGCGCGGCGGTGGCCTCGTCCAATATGAGTATCGGAGGGTTCTTGAGAATGGCCCTGGCGATGCTGACGCGCTGCCTCTGGCCTCCGGACAGCTTGCAGCCCCTGTCGCCGGCGCCGGTGCCGTAGCCTTCGGCCTTCTCCATTATGAATTCGTGCGCATTGGCAGTGCGGGCCGCAGCCGCCACGTCATCCATGTCGGCATTCTCCGCTCCAAATGCTATATTGTTGAAAATGGTGTCGTTGAACAGGATGGGATCCTGGTTTACGTTGCCTATCAAAGCCCTGAGAGCATGGACGTCCACAGTCCTTACGTCCTTGCCGTCAATGGTGACGCTTCCGGCGGTGACGTCGTAGAAACGCGATATCAGGTCCACGAGCGTCGACTTTCCCGAGCCGGACTCACCGACGATGGCGACGGTCGTCCCCTTCCTGATGTCAAGGTTGATGTCGTGCAAAATCTGCCGTCCGTTGTCGTAGGAAAAGTCCACGTGACGGAAGGATATGCAATCGTTGAAGCCGTCGAGCGGAAGGGGATTCTCCGGCTCCGGCACCGTGGCCTCCGCGTCGAGTATGACGTTGATCCTCTCTATGGAAGCGAGTCCGCGCGGAATGCCGTATGCGGCGCGGGACAGTTCCTTTATCGGGGCTATGATGGAATACAGGATCACCATGAAATAGATGAACGTGGGCGCGTCCATGAAATTTTCCCCGAACAGTCCCTTGCCCCGTATGATCATAAAGCCTCCGAACGACAGGACGATCAGCAGCATCACCGTTCCGAGAAATTCGCTCACGGGGTGCGCGAGAGCCTGGCGCATGGCCACGCGGTTGTTTTTGCGCCTCATGGCGTCGGTGACGTGGCCGAACCTGGACGACATCTTGCTTTCGGCGTTGAACGCCTTCACCACCCTGAGCCCTCCGAGGGTTTCTTCCACCAGCGACATGGTGTCGCTCAGCAGGGCCTGCGCCTCCTTTGACCTGCGTTTGAGCTTTTTGGCTATGACGCCCATCACCCACATGAATCCGGGGAGGAAAATGACGGTGAAGAGCGTAAGCTCGGGGCTGAGAACCAGCAGGGAAGCGAAATAAAACAATATCAGGATGGGATCCTTGAACAGGAGGTCTATGGATGATGTAATGGACGTCTCCACTTCCTGGACGTCGCCGCTTATCCTTGCTATGATGTCGCCCTTGCGCTCTTCGGAGAAGAATCCGAGCGGCAGGCCGAGGATCTTGTCGTAGATTTTCATCCTCAGGTCCTTCACGATGCCCGTGCGTATCGGGATCATGACAGCGCTTGAACCGAAGTAGCATCCCGTCTTGACGGCGGTCAGCAAGGCCATCATAAGGCACATCGCCAGCAGCGTCCACATGGCCCCGTGGTTCGCCATGAGCGTCCCTATGTACCAGTATGCATTGTTCATCACCTTGTCTGTCAGCGACATGTCCGGCGTGTCCCATGCTATGAACGAGTATACCGTAGTATCCATCTTGAACAGGATCTGCAGCATCGGGACGAGGAAGGAGAATGAAAAAATATTGAACACCGCTGACAGGATGTTCAAGACTACCGCTCCTCCGAGGTATGATTTGTAGGGTGACAGGTATGTCCTGAACACCCTCATGAATTCGCGCATTGCAGTTTATTGGTTGCAAACTACAAATTTAGTCTTTTCCGCAGTCTTTGCAAAAAAGTGCCCGCATTTTCTTCCGCCCTATATTGATCTTACGAGCCAGTAATACATCAGAAAAATGCGTTTTTTGAATATTCCTATGTTGATGGATGAGAGATTGTCGGCGGGCTTGTTGTTGTTCATCGTGATGCCGGACGTGAACATGATGGAGGGCACCTTGTGCTCCACGAACCATTTCTGGTCGCTCACTTTGCGGAAAAACAATTTCGTGAAATCCTTGCTGCCGTAATAGTCGAAGCCGAGCTGCAGTCCGAGCCCGTATTGCGCGTTGCATGCCGCGAGATTGCTTTTGCCCATGCCGGAGCCGTCCGACAGCATTATGAGAAAATCGCTCCTGCCGGGGGTGAGGGGTGCGTCCGTGCCTCCCACCTGGTCGATGTTCACCATCATGGAAATCCTGTCCTTCGTGACCGTCCGGCCCGTCACCGGGTCCGTCAGCCGGCCTTCTTCGATGGTGTTCCAGAAGGCTTCCGAGCCGCTGAGACTCATTCCCTTGCCGTCGAACGCCACGAAAATGATGTTTTTGCCGTAGGTCCGTCCGAGCCGGTTCATCTCCCTGACCATCTTCGCTATGCAGAGCATCGCCACCACTCCCGAAGCGTTGCTGTCCGCTCCCGGGTAGAGTACTCCTTCGAGGATGCCGATATGATCGAAATGGGCTCCGACTATGACGTAGCCGCCTCCCGGAGAGCCGGGAAGGAAGCCTATGACATTGTGCCCCGTCTTGCCCGACGGGGCCGTGAAGCCCCTTGCATAGCAGCCGTCCATCTTGAGTAGCCCCGTTTCGCGGAAACGCTGTATCAGCCACGTCTTCGCGAGCGCGGAGCCTTTGGAACCGAGTCCGCGCCCCTCGCAGTACGGGCCCGTAAGAAAGGCGAGATCAAGGCGCAGGTCTTCGTCTTTCACTATGTATTCCGCGTTTCTCGGACTCGGGGTGTAGTTTCCGCCTGCGGCATGCGTGCCGGAAATGAAAAAAAACAGGGCGGCGATTGACAATGACAATATTTTTTTCGGCATCGGGTCGTTCGGGTACAATAAATGCTTATATTTGCACTTGTCCAAAAAGGAGTCCAAAAATAGATATTTTATAGTTTTTTCGAAAATTTTTTCGGTACGCAATGGCTTTTTTAAAGGAAAAAAGGGTGTCGTGGCTGTCGGGGCGCATCGCAATGTGCGCCGCGGTGCTTGTCGCCGTCATTTTATCGTCCGGCACTCCATGCCGCGCCCAGTATGACAAAGACGTATTCTCGTTCCGCGGCCGCAACGCGCTCGCGGACGGCAAGTTCTCCGAAGCCATTTCGAATTTCAACGTCCTCGCCTCGCTGGACACGACGGACTACTGGACATTTTTCTATCGCGGCATAGCCAAATACAATCTCGGCGACGTGCGCGGGGCGCAGCAGGATTTCAACACGGCTGTGCGCCTCAATCCCGTCTTCACTTCCGGATATCATTACAGGGCCATAACATACAACCGCTTCGGACGTTACGACGAGGCCATCGGCGACCTGGAGCGGGCCATGATGCTGCGGCCCGGCTACATAGGCCTGTATTTCACGAGGGGAGTGACCTATTTCCTGTCGCAGCAGTTCGAAAAGGCGGTCGCCGATTTCGACAGGTACATACGCCGCGAGCCGCGCGACCCGTCCGCCTTCCTCAACAGGGGGGCTTCCTACCTCTTCCTCGGCGACACCCTCAAGGCGATGGCCGACTACAACAGGGCCATCAAGTTAGACCGCTTCGAGCCCGAAGGCTATGTCCGCAGGGGCAGGCTGTTCGCCGCCGGAAAAGAGTACGATGCCGCCATAGCCGACATGAACAAGGCTATAGAGCTGGACACGGCCAATACGTTCGCCTATTTCAACAGGGCGCTCATGTATTACGACAGGCAGCAGTTCAACGAAGCCATGGCCGATCTGAACAAAGTCCTCGAATACGAGCCAGGCAACGCGCTGACGCTCTATAACAGAAGCCTCATCAGCGCGCAGGTTAACGATTACGAATCCGCCCTCGCGGACATGGACCGCGTCATCAACATCAATCCGAAGAACGTGCTGGCCTATTACAACAGGGCCTCGTTCTTCATAGGCATGGAGCGGTGGACCGACGCGCTCGAGGACTACGACAAGGCCATAGAGCTGTACCCGGATTTCGCTAAGGCCTATATGAACAGGTCCTATGTCGAGATGCAGCTCGGCATGACTGAGCAGTCGAAAAAAGATTACGACACTGCTTCGCGCAAGATAAGGGAATACGAAAAGGCCACCGGCGAAAACTCGGCCTCGTTTGCCGACACCACCAAGAAATACGGTTCCCTGCTGGCTTTGGACGCCGATTTCGCCAAAAAGAATTTCGACGACGAGCTCCTGCAGCACAGGGACATCGACATAAACCTCAAGCCGCTGTACCGCTTTGTCCTTGCCAAGGACGTGGACGGGGTGAACTATGCCCTCGCGCGCAAATATGAGAATGCGCTTCTCGACCGTTTCATAAAGGCGCTGCCTATGCCCGTCGCCGTAGACGGGGAGACGGGCAGCGTTCCGGTGGACGTGCCGCCCGACATTGACGCAGGCGACCCGGCGAGAACCCAGTTCCTGCTTGCCCTCGGCGACATAGAACGCCGGCAGTACAACGGCGCGCTCAACCGCTACGATGCGGCGATAGAGAACGGCGGCGAAGGGTATGACGCTCTGTACAAGGCTTTCTACTACATGAACAGGGGAGTGCTCCGGGCCGACATGATAGATTTCATCGCGTCGATGGAGACCAACGTTCAGACCCTTGCCATGGACGACAAAGGCAACATCAGGGCGCGGGTGCGCGATCAGGTGAGCCACGACTACGACTATTCCGAGGCGCTGGAGGACATGGAATCCGCGGCCGGACTCGTGGACGACATCCCGTACATCCATTTCAATCTCGGCAATCTGTACTGCCTGTCCTCGAAGCCTGTGGACGCCATCGAAAGCTACGACAGGGCCATTGAACTGTATCCCTATATGGGGGATGCCTATTTCAACAGGGGCCTCGTGCTTATTTATCTGAAAGACAAAGAAAAAGGCTGCATCGACCTGTCCCGTGCGGGAGAACTCGGCATAGAGGACGCATACAGCGTCATTTCACGTTATTGCGACGAGGAAGACGGCGGCATGCAATGATAATGGTTTAAAATAATATACGATGAAGAATTTATTTGCCTTTACGGCGGCATTGGCCTGCGCCGCGTCGGCGCTGTCCTGCGGAAATGAAGAACAATACCATGTCGGCAGGCTCGCATTTCCGGAGGGGGCTACGTTGAACGAAAAGGTGGAGACGGCCGCCGGCCTCGTGCCGGAGGAGCGCCAGCTCGAATGGCAGAAGAACGAACTGACTGCGTTCCTGCATTTCGGCGTCAACACTTTCACCGGACGCGAATGGGGCGACGGGACCGAGGATCCGTCGCTATTCATGCCTACGGATATGGACTGCGACCAGTGGGCGGAAATATTGTCCGCGGCCGGGTTCAAGCTCGCCATCCTGACCGCCAAGCACCACGACGGTTTCTGCCTGTGGCCGTCCGCCGTGACGGAGCATACGGTGGCGGCATCCCCTTTCAAGGACGGAAAAGGCGACGTCGTGAAAGAATTCGCGGAGGCCTGCCGGCGCCACGACCTGAAGGTGGGGCTGTATCTTTCCCCCTGGGACAGGAATGCTTCATGCTACGGGGACACGCCCCGCTACAATGAGTTCTACATCGCCCAATTGACCGAACTTCTGACAAACTACGGGAAGATAGACGAGATATGGCTTGACGGCGCCAACGGGGAAGGCCCTGATGGCCGGAAGCAGGAATACGACTGGAAGGCCATATCGGAGACTGTGCGCCGCCTGCAGCCGGACGCCGTGCTCGCGGTGAAAGGCGAGGACGTGCGCTGGGTGGGCAATGAAGACGGTCTCGGACGCGAGACTGAGTGGTCCGCGACTGTTCTGGCCCCTGCGCTGTTCAATGACGTGACCGGACAGAACGAGGCTCTCGGCATCGCCGAAAAAGCCCCTGACCTCGGCAGCCGGGCCATGCTCGAAAAGGCGGACAATCTGTATTGGTATCCTTCGGAAGTGGACGTTTCCATACGTCCCGGATGGTTCTATCATGACTATGAGGACTCGTCGGTGAAATCGCTCGAACAGCTTAAGGAGATTTATTTCCGCTCTGTGGGCATGAACTCGTCGTTGCTTCTCAACGTGCCTCCCGACCGCAGGGGACGCATATCGGCGGCCGATTCGGCGAGGCTGACGGAATTCGGCGTCTGGGTGCGCATATTGAATTCCGACAACATGATCAGCGGAGGCAAGGAAGTCAGGCTGCGCAAGGAACGCCCATCCTGCGAATATCATGTCCGTCCCGAATCCAGATTCAACGTGGTCATGCTGCAGGAAGACATATCAAAGGGCCAGAGGGTGGAATCCTTCACTGTGGAGACGTTCGACGGGAAAGAGTGGAGCGAGGTGGCTTCCGGGACCACGATTGGCTACAAGCGCCTGCTGCGCATTCCCGAATCGGAGGCTTCCATGATCCGCGTCACCATCAATGCGGCGAGGGGCGACGTGCATCTGCTGCGCCCCGGACTCTATTTCGCCGAATAAGCCGTTGTTTCGCCCGGCGGCAGGATGAGTTGACGGGAGGATGTTGTTTCGCGGTCGTTAGCGATGGACAGAAAGGAATTCTTTTACAGACGTTTCAGAGACGGGATGAAGTTCGATCTTACATCCGGTCAGGATTCCCTTTTGCGCGAGGCGGCCGATTTCGTGACATGCGATGACGCTGACATACTCGTAGTGAACGGCTATGCCGGCACAGGCAAGACTACGGTCATGGCCGCGGTGGTCGAAGCATTGCGCGGCATGGAAATCCCATGCGTGCTGCTCGCGCCGACGGGCCGCGCCGCCAAAGTGCTTTCTTCATACACGCACATGTCCGCGTACACAGTCCACAAATGCATATACAGGCGGAAGTCGACAGACGATGCCGGATTCGGACAATTTTCCCTTGCCCCCAACAAGGCACGCGATACGCTGTTCATAGTGGACGAAGTCTCCCTGATGGGCATCGGCTCCGCGGACGGCAGACAGACGGCCGTGTTCGGCAGCGGCGACCTGCTCGCCGATCTCGTGGAGTTCGTGCGGAACGGCCGGGACTGCCGGATGATCCTGGTAGGGGATTCCGCGCAGCTGCCTCCCGTCGGGCTTGAAGAAAGTCCCGCATTGTCACGTGACTATATGTCGCAGATGGGCGGAGTCCGCTTCTCCGTGCTTACAGAGGTCGTGCGCCAGCAGAAAGAATCGGGGATATTGCACAACGCAACGCGTCTGCGCGAAATCATTTCCTCAGGAAACGGAGAAATACGCAGGGACGCGCTCGGTCTCAGCCTGAAGCCTTTCGACGATGTGGAGCGCATAGGCGGGGAAGAACTGGCGGAATGCATTGCGGACGCCTACGGAAAATACGGAGAAGACGAAACCATCGTGCTTTGCCGTTCCAACAAGAGGGCGATCCGCTACAACGCCGGCATAAGGGCGCAGGTGCAGTACCGCGAGGAGCGGCTCGTGCGCGGCGACAGGCTGATGATAGTCAAGAACTGCTATCAGTTCGTCGGCGATGTCAAAGAAATGGATTACATAGCCAACGGAGACATGGCCGTGCTCGCGGGCATATCCCGTTTCGAAGAACGCTACGGCCTGCATTTCGCCCAGGCTACGCTGGCATTTCCGGATTACGGAGGCCTCGAGCTCGGCGCGAAGGTCCTGCTCGATACGCTCGATTCCGAGAGCGCCTCGCTTGATTACGGGCAATCCGAGCGGCTGTACAGGGGAGTTTCCGAAGATTATGCGCACCTGTCCGCGAAAAAACGCTATGAAGCCGTGAGGGAGGACCCTTATTACAATGCGCTTCAGCTGAAATACGCCAATGCCATCACTTGCCACAAATCCCAGGGAGGACAATGGCAGTGCGTGTTCATAGACAATCCCTTCTGGCAGGAGACGCTTGGCACGGACGACTTGAAATGGCTTTACACCGCCTTCACGAGGGCAGTGCAGAAAGTCTTTCTGGTAAATTTTGATGACGAACTTTTTATAGATTGAGATAAAATGAGAAATGTATTTGCAATCGCCGCTCTCGCGGCGGCGACATTCTTCTCTGCCGGGGCGTGGGCTCAGGAATTCAACCGCATCCCGGTGAGGTGGAAATGGCTCGGTTCCAGGGAAGCCGTTTTCACGTATGACGGCTCATTCACCGATTCTACGGCATTTTCCTTGGATGCGCGCACGCACAAAACGACCGTGGGCGTAAAGGCCCCGGCGAAATATGCCGATTTCCCCGTAAAGCCTGAGGGGGCCGTGAACCTTACCTTTTCTCCGGACTCCACCATGCTCGCCTTCACCAGGGACAACGATCTGTACGTGGCGGACATAGCCACCGGCGAGGAAAGGCGGCTGACCTATGACGGCACCGGCCTCATCCTCAACGGCTACGCCTCGTGGGTGTATTACGAGGAGATATTCGGACGGCCCTCGCGGTACAGGGCGTTCTGGTGGTCTCCCGACAGCAGAAAGATAGCATACTACCGTTTCGACGACAGCCGTGTGCCCATGTTCCCGATATATTCCCCCTTCGGACAGGACGGCTCCATAAGGGAAACGCATTATCCCAAGGCAGGGGAGAACAATCCCGAGGTGCGCATAGGCTTCGTGGACGTCGGCGGGGCTTTCAGCGTCCCCGAATGGACTCCGCAGACAGTGTGGGCCGATTTCGACCCTTCGGAGGATCAATATTTCGGCACGCCGTTCTGGAGCAGGGACGGCAGGGAACTTTTCATTTCCCGCATGCCCCGCATACAGAACACGCTTGACCTTTACGGCGTGTCTGCCGCCGACGGCTCGAAAAAGCACATCTATCACGAGACATACCCTACATGGATCGACTGGATAGACGGAATGCTTTTCACCAACAAGGGAATGTACATGGCCCGCAGCTTCGAGACGGGCTGGCAGCAGATTTATTTCCTCTCCTACGACGGGAAGGATTTCCGCCGCCTCACATCGGGCCCCAACTGGCGCATCTCCCTCGTGAGGGTAGATGAAGGCAGCGGCGACGTGTATTTTACTGCGCAGAGGGATTCGCATGTGCGACAGGCGCTCTACAAGGTAAACCAAAGGGGAGTCGTGACGGCCCTTACCGACGTGAACATGAACGTGTCCAGCGTGTCGTTCTCGCCGGACGGCAGGTATTTCGTCGCCGCGCTCTCAAATATGAGCACCCCCACGAGAGTAGTGCTGTGCGACACGCGCATATCCAGAAACGTATATGAAGTGGCCGACATGCGCGGTCCGGACTTCTATTACGGCAATTATTCGCTGCCCCAGATAGTCTATATCACCGTGGGCGACGGGCTGGAAATACCGGCTTCCATAGTGTATCCCAAGGATTTCGACATGTCAGGGAAATATCCCGTGCACGTGGACATATACGGAGGGCCCGATACCCCGATGGTGACGGATACGTGGTCGTCTCCCGAGCGCTACGAATGGTGGTCGGACAACGGCATCATTTCGGTCACCGCGGACTGCCGTGCTGCGGGCCACAACGGCCGGGCCGGGCTCGACGACATATACAAGCATCTCAATACCATAGAGGTGAACGATTTCGTGTCATGGGCCGATTATCTAAAATCCCTCCCTTACGTGGACGGGGACAAGATAGGCGTCGAGGGCTTCTCATTCGGCGGCACCATGACGACGATGCTGCTCCTCACCGCGTCCGATTCGTACCATTACGGCATCGCCGGCGGGGGAGTATACGACTGGAAGCTGTACGATACGCATTACACGGAGAGATTCATGTCCACTCCTGAAGACAATCCGGAGGGCTACGCCTCATCGCGCGTCATGGGCCATGTGGGAGGCTATCCCGCATTGTACGGCTCGGAAAACGATGATGTATTGCTCAAGCTCACCCACGGCACGGGAGATGACAATGTGCACTTCCAGAACACCCTTCAGCTCGTGGACGAATTGCAGAAGCAGGGAAAGAAGTTTGAACTCATGATATATCCGGACGGGATGCACGGCTATGGAGGCTATCAGGGACGCCATTCGTCGGCCTCGGACAGGGAGTTTTGGCTGAAGCATCTGAAACGATAAGATAATCGTCGCCGCCGCCGTTCCGGAAGTCGATGCGCACGCCGAATACGTGGGTGTCCCCTCCGGAACGGCTTTCGCATCTGGCCCTCAGCTGTTCAGACGTCATGCGGATGTTGCGTGCCGTGAATTCGGCGCATGGCCATTTTTGTCCTATATGTCTGAAGCTGCTCCTGCAGAGCGGCAGTATTTCTTTGACGAAAAAGAAGTCGCCCGCCCATGCGGCTTCGGCCCGGATGCCGTCCGTTATATAGAGGTGTGTCGAACGTCCGAGCTTCATCATGCCGAAACGGCTGCACGGCAGATTGAACGCCCCGGCCTTCATGAGGGCCTTGCACGGCTCGAAAAGCAGTCTGCCGCGTAGTGACGGCAGCATTTCCTCATTTTCGGGCAGGCAGGGAGCGGAGCCGCTTTCTTCGGACGGCGAAAAGACGAGCCTGCCGCCGGTGTCGGACACTATCTCTACGAAGTCGCCGTCATGTTCCCTGTCGAGCAGGAAAAGCAGTTCCTTGCATTCGCCGGCGGCCGCGACGATATGCACCTCTTTCACGGCCCGGCTCCCTGCCGCCTCGTTGAGGCGCCCGGCCATCATGGAGATGTCGGCCATAGGGGATATTTTCAGCAGCACGTACCTCGATGCTTCGAGAAGTTCCGGCAGGAGCACCGTCACGTCAGGGGAGCAGTCTTCAGGCAGAAACGCCTTCCTGCCGTCCGGCTTCCGCCTGGCCGGATCCACGAAAACGGCATCCGGGCTGAAACCGCCGAGTATCTCCCTTACAGGAGTTTCGCCGGCCCTGCAGTTCCTTATTATGATATTGTCGGCTCCGAGCAATCTGAAATTGTGCCCGGCGGCCGCCGCGAGCACGGGATTCATTTCATTGTAAAGCACCTCTCCTCCGAGTCTTGAAAATGCCTCCGCGTCCGCTCCGAGGCCTCCCGTAAGGTCTGCTATCATAGGACGCTTAGGGCATATCCCGGACAGGATGCCGGCCTTGTACGCAGCCGTCTCTGCGGAGCTGCATTGCTCGGCCGACAACGGCGAGGGCAGCATTAGCCCCGGAATCATGTACCATTGCGGCAGCTTGCGCCGGATTTTCCTGCGGCTTTCGATGGTGCTTGCCGCGAGCTCAACGTCTATGCCTTTCCACTTATGGCGGGACAGCAATAGGGCGGCGACGTCGTCGTCAGCATGTTCAAGAATGAATTCGGCGAAACCGTCGCGCTCCGCGGCGTCATTCTTCGCCATGGTCCGTCTTGTCGTTGCTGCGGAACTTGGCTTCCACCACGTTGATGACATAGTCTCCGCACTTCTCGCATTCGGTCACTATGTCGAGATAGACCGTGCCGCAGGCGTAGCTGTATTCGTGTGAATCCAGATCCATTATGTTCTGCTCCTTGAGAGTGTTGCGGAGCTCGTTGATGGCGCTTTCCGTCCTGAACGAAGATTCGTGGTCGCGGCTTCCGGCCAGCACCTCCGTCATCTTGCCTATGGCTTCCGACACGAGGGTGAACATCTTTTCCAGATTGGCCGCCTGATTCTCCGTGAACGCTATTCCGGAATCCCGTTTGCGCTTGTATGCGCGGGCGAGGTTGAAGCAGCCGTCCGCAATGCTCTCCAGCTCGCTTATCTCGCGGAGCATGGCACGTATCTTGGCCTTGGTCTCGTCGCTCAGATGGGCGTCGCTGACCTGCCCGAGATATTTCCCTATGGCGCTTTCCATGCGGTCGCTCTGGTCTTCGCCGCGCTTTATCTCATCGAACAGCCTCTCGAACCCGTCATTGTCATCCTTGGCTGAAAGCTCGCGTACTTTGCCGAAAAGGACCGCGGTGCTCTCGGCATATGCCTGAATCTCCTTCTGCGCCTGCAGCACGGAGATTTCAGGGGTCTTGATGATACCGACCTGAATGAATTTGAGGCTTGCGCTGATGTCATCGTCATTTCTGCCGGTTTTGATCACTTTGCAGGCAATTTTCTCTATCTGAGGGATGAACCAAATGAGAATGAATGTGTTCGTGAGGTTGAACAGGGTATGGAACGTGGCGAGCGTGAACGACAGCTTCATGGGGCTCAGCGACTGCGCCGCAGGATCGAGGCCGACTACACGGCACACCGTCCGCACGAACGGATAGAAGAGGCAAAGCACCCAGATCACGCCGAATACGTTGAAGAAAAGATGCGCGAACGCCGCCCTGCGCGCCTGCGTGTTCCCCGTGAGCGCGGCGAGGTTGGCCGTCAGCGTCGTGCCGATGTTTTCGCCGAGGACGAGCGCGATGCCCTGATATATGGTGAGGACGCCCGTGGAGCACAGCAGCATGGTGATGGCCATAAGCGCCGCGGAGGACTGCGCGATGCAGGTGAGTACGGTGCCTATCAAAAGGAACGCCAATATCGTAATATAGCTTTCCGAGTTGAACGATGCGAAGAAATCGACCACGGCCTGGTTCTCCGCCAGATTGAGCGACCTGCCCACGCCCTGCAGCATTCCGAGGGCGAAAAGCATGAACGAGAGCCCGAAAATGAAGTCGCCGAGGAAACGGCGGCTCTTGGTATGTATCAGGATGATCGCTATCAGGAACATCGGCCACACGACGGAGGTGATGTTGAACGAGAAGCCGACCGACATTATCCATGCCGACATGGTGGTGCCGATGTTGGCGCCCATTATCACGGATATGGCCTGCGCCAGATTCAGAAGCCCGGCATTTACGAACGATACCGTCATCACCGTAGTCGCCGCGGAAGACTGCACGGCCACCGTAACGAGTGCGCCGGTAAGGACGCCGGAGACGCGGTTGGTCGTCATACGGCCGAGAATGTGGCGCAGACCGCGCCCCGCCATTCTCTGGAGAGCGTCGCTCATCACTTTCATTCCGTACATGAGCAATGCTATGCAACCGACAATCTGTAATCCGGCGGAAAGATAATTAGTCATATCAGAGTTTTTTCTATTTTGCAAAAATACTCCAACACTTTCGACTTTGCAATACCTTGCCGCTGACGGCGGCGGATTATCTGCGTCCTATGCAGGTGTAGTCGAATCCGCAGCGGGCCGCTTCGTCGGGGTCGTAGATATTGCGCCCGTCGATTATGAAAGGATGGCTCATGAGCGAATGCATGCGTGCCCAGTCGGGCATGCGGAACTGTTTCCATTCCGTGACGATCATCAGCGCGTCGGCGCCTTTGAGCGCGTCGTACATGTCGGCGGCGTAATCCACTCTGTCCCCGATGCGCCTGCGGCATTCGTCCATGGCCGCCGGATCGTATACCGTCACCGTGCATCCCGCCTTCAGCATGGATTCGATGGCTATCAGCGATACAGCCTCCCTCATGTCGTCGGTGTCCGGCTTGAACGCAAGTCCCCACAATGCGACTTTCCGTCCTTCGAGCCTTCCTCCGAAATGCAGGGACAGTTTCTTGAACACCACCTCTTTCTGCTTGGCGTTCACGGCCTCCACCGCTTTCAGCACGTCCATGCTGTAGCCTTCTTTTTCCGCGGAACGCATGAGGGCTTTCACATCCTTTGGGAAACAGCTGCCCCCGTAGCCGCAGCCGGGATAGAGAAATTGGTTGCCTATCCTCGTGTCGGCCCCGATGCCCTGGCGGACCATATTGACGTCGGCTCCAACGAGTTCGCACAGGTTCGCGATGTCGTTCATAAAGGAAATTCTGGTCGCGAGCATCGAGTTGGACGCATATTTGATCATTTCGGCGGAAGCTATGTCCGTGAACAGGATGCGGAAACTTTTCAGCAGCATGGGCCTGTAGAGGCTTGCAAGCAGTTTCCGTGCGCGTTCGGACTCCACTCCGACGACTACCCTGTCCGGGCTCATGAAATCTTTGATCGCCGTACCTTCCTTGAGAAACTCAGGATTGGACGCCACGTCGAACGGAATCTGCACTCCGCGTGCCCCGAGTTCCGCTTCGATTATGGCCTTGACTTTCTTCGAAGTGCCTACGGGAACGGTGGACTTGGTCACGAACAGGATGTATCTGTTCATGTTCCTGCCGACGGTCGAAGCCACTTCGAGCACATATTTGAGATCAGCGCTTCCGTCTTCGTCCGGGGGCGTTCCCACTGCGCAGAAGACTATTTCCACCGAATCGAGCAGCGAGGCCAGATCCGATGAAAAGGATAGCCGTCCCTCTTTCGAATTTCTCTGGACAAGATCCTCCAGCTGCGGTTCGAAGATGGGCACGATGCCTTGGCGCAGGCGTTCGATCTTCTTTTCATCCACGTCGACGCATGTCACGTTGGCCCCCATTTCCGCAAAGCAGGCCCCGCTCACGAGTCCCACATATCCTGTACCTACTATGGCTATGTTCATAACGCTTCCATTTATTGAAATCCGACGGGGCAAAAATATTCATTTTTGTCAAGATGTCAAACCGTATCCGGCCGCCCTGCCGCGCCTGCCGCCTGCGCCGTAATGCGGATCCCCCGAAGAACTCATTGACTTATAGCACAAAAAGGGAAATTCTCAACAACCGACGGATGTGTGTATTCTTCGTAAGAGAGAA
>X22_European_Rabbit__coassemble_61_pt1 | contig 28637 bp, 20 predicted proteins | sample X22_European_Rabbit__metabat2_high_PE_013 | metagenome-assembled genome bin X22_European_Rabbit
GACCGCAGCTACTCCGACGAGCCGAGGGGAGAAAAACGCTACGGAAAACCAGGAAACTACAGAAAACAGACAAGGGACTACGACAAGCCGAAAAGCTATGGCAGGCCGAAAGGCTACGGCAGACCTGATGAACGGAAATTCGAGAAGCACGGGGAGCCGGGCATAAACGCCATGATCAGACGCAGGCCGCAGATCGACGCCCCCGCGGAGGAATATGACGACACGGCGCAAATGCCCGTAAAGGACGTGATCCGCCTCAACCGCTTCATAGCCAACTCCGGCGTCTGCTCCCGGCGCGAAGCCGACAACCTGATTCTCGCGGGCACGGTCACGGTGAACGGCGAAGTCGTCACGGAGCTGGGCACAAAAGTCAACATCTTCACCGACGAAGTGCGCTTCAACGGAGAACGTCTGAAAGGCGAGGAAAAAGTCTACATAGTAATGAACAAGCCCAAGGGATTCGTGACCACCGTCAGCGATCCGCATGCGGAAAAAACGGTCATGGACCTGCTGAAAGGCTGCAAGATGAGAGTATTCCCCGTAGGCAGGCTCGACAAGAACACCACCGGGGTGCTCATGTTCACCAACGACGGAGAGATAGCCGAAAGGCTCACCCATCCTTCGTACGACAAAAAGAAAATATATCAGGTGATAGTCGATACCCCGCTCAAGGAGGAAGACAGGGAAAAGATCCTGGCCGGAGTCGAGCTGAGTGACGGTGTCGTAAAGGCCGACGAACTCGAATATGTGGACGCGGACGACCACAAGAAGCTCGGCATAGAAATCCATTCGGGCAAGAACAGGATAGTCCGCAGGATTTTCGAATCCCTCGGATATGACGTCAAGGCCCTCGACAGGGTATATTTCGCCGGACTTACCAAGAAAGGGCTCAAGAAAGGCGAATGGAGGTTCCTCACCGGCAGCGAAGTGAACATCCTCAAAATGGGGGCATACGTATAATGGCGGCGCAGAAAGGATCCGGCGGACACCGCGCGGGCTTCGTGAACATCATCGGCAATCCCAACGTAGGCAAGTCAACGCTTATGAACGCCCTCGTGGGGGAAAAACTGTGCATAGTGACCGCCAAGGCACAGACGACCAGGCACAGGATAATGGGCATAGTGAACGGCGACGGCTACCAGATAGTCTACTCCGACACCCCCGGCATCCTGAAGCCCGGCTATCGCCTGCAGCGGAACATGATGAAATATGTCGACACCGCCATAGGGGACGCTGACGTCATCCTGTATGTCACCGACACGGTGGAAAGCGGGACCAAGAACGAAGAATACGTAGCCAAGCTGCGCGACATAGAAGTGCCCGTCATCCTTGTCATCAACAAAATAGACCTTTCCACGCAGGAAAAGGTGGTGGAGCTGATGGACAGGTGGAAAGAGCTGCTTCCCGGGGCTATCGCCATACCGGTGTCCGCAAAGGAAAAATTCAATCTGGACAGCGTCTTCGAAGAGATCCTGTCGCATCTTCCCGTCGCGCCGGAATGGTTCGACAAAGACACGTTCACCGACAGGAACCTGCGGTTTTTCGCTTCGGAAATATTGCGCGAAAAAATATTGCTGAACTACAGCGAGGAAGTTCCCTACAGCTGCGAAGTGGAGATAGAGTCTTTCAAGGAAGGCGCGGACAGATATGAGATCTCCGCCGTCATCTATGTGATGAGGGACTCACAGAAAGGAATCCTGATCGGCAAAGGAGGCGCGGCCCTCAAAAAGGTGGGCACCATGGCCCGGATCGACATGGAAGACTTCTTTCAGAAGAAAGTTTTCCTGAGCACATACGTGAAAGTGGCGCCGGGCTGGAGGGAATCCCGCAAGGACCTGAGGCGCTTCGGATATGAAGACTGAAATATAAAAAGAAACGACTGAATATGAGCGACGAATGGGACGGCATGTCTCCGGAAGACATGGACATGGATGCGGACATGGACGGAACGGCGGAGGAAGCCGAAGATGCCGAAGAAGTTGAAGAAGGACGCTTCTCAAGGCTGCTTGACGACGACAGCCGGAAATTCAAACTTTCCGGCATGTTCAAGGACTGGTTTCTCGACTATTCCTCCTACGTCATACTCCAAAGGGCCGTCCCCCATATCGTGGACGGTCTGAAACCCGTGCAAAGAAGGGTGCTGCACGCCATGTACCGCATAGACGACGGACGCTATACAAAAGTGGCCAATATAGTGGGGCAGGCGATGCAATACCACCCGCACGGAGACCAGTCCATCCTCGGCGCGCTCGTGCAGCTCGGCCAGAAAGGGCTCACCGTAGACTGTCAGGGCAACTGGGGCAACATCCTCACCGGCGACGGCAATGCCGCGCCGCGATATATTGAGGCGCGGCTCTCCAAATTCGCGAAAGAAGTCATTTTCGACCCCAAGGTCACCAGATGGATGACCTCATACGACGGACGCAACCAGGAGCCCACGGAACTCCCGGTAAGGTTTCCCCTCCTCCTCGCCCAGGGCACGGAGGGCATCGCCGTCGGCATGGCCTCCAAGATATTGCCGCACAATTTCAACGAGCTCATAGACGCCTCCATAGCGATACTCAGGGGAAAGGACTACGAACTCTATCCGGACTTCCCCACCGGAGGATATGCCGACTGCAGCAAATACAACCGCGGACGCCGCGGCGGAGTCGTCAAGGTAAGGGCCAAGATAGACAAGATAGACAAGAATACCATAGCCGTCACCGAAATACCTTTCGGCAAGACGACGCAGGCCCTGATAGACTCCATCCTCAAAGCCAGGGACAAAGGCAAGATAAAAATACGCAAGATAGAGGACATGACGACGGAAAAGGTGGACATCATAATCCATCTTCCGAACGATGTGTCCCCGGACAAGACCATAGACGCCCTTTACGCCTTCACCGACTGCGAGACCGCCATAATGCCGAACGCCTGCGTCATAAAGGACAACAAGCCGCAGTTCATGGACGTGCATGAAATTCTCGAATACGACACCTTCCATACGAAGGACATACTGGAAGAAGAACTGCAGATAAGGCTTGCGGAACTCGAAGACCAGTGGCACAGCGACTCCCTCGAAAAGATATTCTTCGAAGAACGAATATACAAGATACTCGAGCAGGACCAGAAGACGTGGGAAGAACAGCTGGAAGACGTATTCTCCAAGATGCAGGAATACAGGGGCCGGCTGCACAGAGAAATAGTGAAGGAGGACATCCTCAAGCTGGTGGAAAAGCCCGTGCGGAAGATATCCAAATTCGACTCGAAGGCTTTGGACAAGAGAATCGGCGACACGGAGGCCGAGATGGACGAGGTCCTCAACCATCTCGGGCACATGACGGAATTCACCGTAAACTGGTTCCGGGGACTGAAGCGTAAATACGGCGAAAACTGTCCGCGCCTTACGGAAATAACCAGCTTCGAGGCCATCGCCGCCACCAAAGTGGTGCACAACAACGCCAGGCTTTACGCCAACCTGGATGAAGGATTCGTAGGCACAGGTCTCAAGAAAGACGACAACGGGCAGTTCATCTGCGAATGCTCCGACCTGTCGGAAATCATCGTCATAGGCAAGGACGGGCATTATCGCGTCACCAAGGTGAGCGACAAGGCCTTCTTCGGCAAGAATCTCCTCTACGCAGGGGTGTTCAACCGCAACGACGCACGCACCATATACAACGTGATCTACCGCGACGGCAAGAGCCCGACATATTACGCCAAACGCTTCGCCATCACTTCCGTGACAAGGGACAAGGAGTACGACATCACCCAGGGCAAGCCCGGATCGGCCATACTCTGGTTCACCGCGAACCACAACGGCGAAGCCGAATCCGTGCGTATATACATGCGTCCTCGGCCCAAGCTCAAAAAGACGTCCATCGAATACGACTTCTCCGGCCTCGCCATCAAAGGAAAGGGCTCCAGGGGAAATCTCGTGTCGAAAAATCCGATACAGAGGATCTGCATAAAATCCAAGGGAGTCTCCACCATAGGAGGCAAGGACATTTGGTACGACGCCGACATACAGAGGCTCAACGAAGACGGGCGCGGAGAATATCTCGGCCAGTTCGGCACGGACGACAAAGTGCTCGCCGTATTCAGGGACGGCACCTTCTACACCACTTCGTTTGATCTGAGCAACAGGTATCAGGGAGATGTGGTGCGCATCGAAAAATTCGACCCCGGCAAGACTTACAGCGCCCTCTACTGGGACGGCGGCGCCAAGGCGTTTTACATCAAGAGATTTTCATTCACGGAAAGCAACAATACGCCGCTCTCGTTCATATCCGACGCCAAGGGATCGTATCTTGTGGAACTCTCCGGAGACGACCGCCCGAGGATACTGCTTACGTTCGGAGGAAAATATGAGCACAGGGAAGCCGAAGTCATAGACGCCGAAGAATTCATAGCCAAAAAGGGACTCGGGGCGAAAGGCAAAAAATGCCATCAGTACGAACTGAAAAGCGTGGCTTTCACGGAGCCTGCCGCCGTGCCCGAAGAATCCGCCGGTCCGGAAGATCCGGCAGACGCCGAAGACTCAGCGGACGCCGAAGAACCAGCCGATCCGGAAGAACCGACATTGTTTTAAGGTGCAGGAGGCATAAAGCCATGTTCATTTCTCTGTGCGGTTTCATGGGATGCGGCAAATCCAGCGTGGGAAAAGTCCTCGGCTCGCTTCTCGGCTGCCCGGTAGCCGACCTTGATTCGCGCATCGAGGAGAAGGCCGGCAAAAAAATAGCGGAAATATTCGATTCCGGCGGAGAACCGGCGTTTCGGGCATTGGAATTGCAGGCTTTGCGCGGGATACTGTCCGAATCTGACGGCGGGACGTTCATCCTGTCTCTCGGAGGGGGCACCCTCACATCGGAGGCCTGCGCCGGACTGATACGCGAAAACACTTTCTGCGTATATCTCAGAGCGACTGCGGACACGCTTGAAGAAAACCTGAGAAACGGCACGGAAGGGCGGCCCATGCTCAGGGGAAAGAACCTTCGCATGAGGATAGACGAACTGATGGAAAGGCGTGCGGCGGAATACGAAGGATGCGCGGACCTTACGATTGACACCGACGGCAAGACCGATGAAGAAATAGCCGCGGAAATAGCCGGCGACGATAGGATTGTCGGATTTATTACGTAATTTTGCAAGGATATGGGGATAGAGCGACAATGGATAATAAACGAGCCTGCAGACCATGAAAAGGTTGAACGCCTGGCCGCCGAACTCGGCATAGACAAAGTACTTGCCGGGCTGCTGGTAAGGCGCGGCATAGAAACCTTTGAAGATGCCCGCGCCTTTTTCCGCCCGTCGCTCGACAATCTCCACGATCCTTTCCTGATGAAAGACATGGACAAGGCGGTGGAAAGACTCCGCAATGCCATTGTCTCGAATGAAAAAATACTCGTCTACGGCGACTACGACGTAGACGGCACCACCGCGGTGGCATTGGTATATTCATTCCTGAAGAGATTTGCCAAAACGGTGGGTTTCTACATTCCGGACCGATACGAAGAAGGATACGGGCTTTCCCGCAAAGGCATCGACTATGCCAAGAAAGAAGGATTTTCCCTGCTGATAGTTCTCGACTGCGGCATAAAGGCCGCGGAAAAAGTGCGCTATGCGTCGGACAAAGGCGTGGACATAATAATATGCGACCACCATCTGCCGGACGAAGACGCCTTCCCCGCAGCCACGGCGGTGCTCGATCCCAAGCGCTCCGACTGCGGTTATCCTTTCAAAGACCTGAGCGGCTGCGGCATAGGGTTCAAACTGGTATGCGCCTATTCGCAAAGATACGGCATAGACTTCAAGACGCTCGAGCCGCTCATGGACCTGCTTGCCGTCAGCATCACGACTGATCTTGTATCGGTGACGGGCGAAAACAGGATTCTGGCGCACTACGGATTGAAAAGGCTCAACGAAGACCCCTGCAAAGGCCTGCTGGCCATGATGAACGTAGCCAAGCTCGAGCCCGGCCATATCACCATAGACGAAATCGCTTTCAAGATAGGGCCGAGGATAAACGCCGCCGGCCGCATGGACTCCGGCAAGCTGGCCGTGGAACTGCTTACGGCCGACAATGACAAAAAGGCCCTCGACATAGCGGACAAAATCAACGCCGACAACAACGAACGGAAAAAAATAGACATGAAGATAACGGCGGAAGCGTTGGGCAAAGTAGATCAAGGTCTCGCACTTGCTTCCGACAACGTCACCATAGTCTATGATCCATCATGGGAGAAAGGCGTCGTAGGGATAGTGGCCTCGCGCCTCGTGGAAGCCTATTACAAGCCGGCCATCGTGCTTACCAAGTCCAACGGCTTCGTCACCGGCTCGGCGCGCAGCATCCAGGGATTCGACCTTTATGCGGCCATAGAAAGCTGCGCCGACCTGCTCGAGACCTTCGGAGGACATCTGTATGCCGCCGGCCTCACGCTCAAGGAAGAAAATCTGGACGAATTCTGTAGGCGCACGGACGCATTCGTGGCATCGCACATGACCCCGGAGACGGCAGCCCCCGTGATCAACGCCGACGCCAAATTGGACTTTTCGCGCATCACCCCAAAATTCTCACGCATACTCAAGCTGTTCCAGCCCTTCGGTCCCGGCAACGCCAATCCGGTTTTCGTCACCGAAGAAGTATACGACGCAGGCAACGGACGGAAGGTGGGCGAAAACGGCAACCACATGAAGCTCGACCTCATGCAGGAAAACGCCCCTTATCACCAGATAGCCGCGATGGCTTTCAACATGTCCAAAGATTTCTACGAACACATCCACAATGGGAACCCCATAGACATATGCTATACAATAGTGGAGAACTTCTACCGCGGCAGTTCGACCACACAGCTGCGCATCAAGGACATACGCAAAGGCAAAGACTTCATAATCGAATAATCGTCGACACATGGAATACTCAAATGAACTCAACGAGCAGGAACTCGGCCGCAGGCAATCCCTGAGGCAGCTCCGCGATCTCGGAATAAACCCTTATCCGGCTCAATCATATCCGGTGAACGCTACGGCGAAGCTCATCGCCGACGGATTCGATCCGGAAAAAGGAAATTTTCAGGATGTCTGCATCGCAGGCCGCATAATGTCCCGCAGGATAATGGGAGCGGCGTCATTCATAGAACTGCAGGACCACACGGGAAGAATACAGGTGTATTTGAACCGCGATGAAATATGCCCCGGAGAAGACAAGACCATGTACAATACGGTCTTCAAGAAACTGCTCGACATAGGCGACATAATAGGCGTCAAAGGATTCGCGTTCTTCACGAAGACAGGCCAGCTGTCGGTGCACGCAAAAGAGCTTACAGTGCTCTGCAAGTCCCTGAAGGTGCTGCCCATAGTGAAGGAAGCCGGCGGCAAGGTGCATGACGCATTCACCGATCCGGAACTCAGGTACCGTCAGAGATACGTGGACCTCATAGTGAATCCGCACGTGAAGGACACGTTCATCAAAAGGGCCAGGATAATATCCACGATGAGGCAATACTTCGACGAGGCCGGCATGCTCGAGGTCGAGACCCCGATACTCCAGCCGATTCCCGGAGGAGCCGCGGCGCGCCCTTTCATAACCCACCACAACACCCTCGACATAGACATGTACCTGAGGATAGCCAGCGAACTGTATCTGAAGCGCCTCATAGTGGGAGGCTTCTACGGCGTATACGAATTCGCCAGATATTTCCGCAACGAGGGCATGGACAAGACGCACAATCCCGAATTCACCTGCATGGAACTGTACGTGGCCTATAAGGACTATTTCTGGATGATGGATTTCACGGAAAAAATGCTTGAAAAAGTGGCCGTTGCCGTGAACGGGACCACCAGGGTAAAGATCGGGGACAACGAAATAGAATTCAAGCCGCCCTATCGCCGGCTGCCCATACTCGAAGCGATAAAGATGTATGCGGGAATTGACGTGTCCGGAATGGATGAAGCCCGGCTCCGCGAAGCCTGCGGACAGCTCGGCATCGAAACGGATACGACTATGGGACGCGGCAAGCTGATAGACGCCATATTCGGGGAATATGCCGAAAAGAACCTCATCCAGCCCACGTTCATAACCGACTATCCGGTGGAGATGTCGCCGCTTACAAAGCGCTGCCGCGACAATGACGCCCTCACCGAAAGGTTCGAACTGTTCGTAAACGGCAAGGAACTCGCCAACGCCTATTCCGAGCTTAACGACCCCATAGACCAGCTTGAACGTTTCGAAGAGCAGGCGGCCCTCAAGAGCAAAGGCGACGACGAAGCCATGTACATAGACTACGACTTCGTACGCTCGCTCGAATTCGGCATGCCTCCCACTTCAGGCATCGGCATCGGCATCGACCGTCTCACGATGTTCATGACCGACAGCCAGACCATACAGGACGTCCTTTTCTTCCCCACCATGCGTCCGGAGAAGACGAACATTTCCAAAGACTGAAGCGGCACGGTACCGATGAAAGAAACGGTGACATCGGCCGTAAATCCGAAGATAAAGGAACTCCTCGCATTGCAGGAAAAATCGCGCGGACGACGCGAAAAAGGACTTTTCGTCGTCGAAGGCCTGAGGGAAGCCGGCCGTTGCATGGATGCGGGCTATGTTCCACGTACGCTTTTCATATGCACTGAACTGCTCAAAGACGTCACGGCGGAGGAGATAGAGCGCAAAGCGATGAAAAACAATCCCCGGTGCGGGATCATATATGTCACGCCGGCGGTCTACGCCCGAATCGCCGCACGCGAAGGCACGGAAGGGGTGACGGCGGAAATGTATTGCAGGCCAAACCGTCTCGAAGACATAACGCTCCGGGACAATCCGCTCGTCGCCGTCCTCGAATCCGTGGAAAAACCCGGCAACATAGGAGCCGTCCTCCGCAGCGCGGACGCGGCCGGAGCCGATGCGGTGATAATATGCGATCCGCTTACGGACCTGTACAACCCGAATCTCATCCGGGCCAGCGTGGGAGCCGTATTCTCGATGCAGGTGGCCATCGCGGACAGCCGGGACGCCATCGCATGGCTGAAGGCCAACGGCATCAGAATATTGACGGCGCAGCTGCAGGATTCGCGGCCGTATTACGAATGCGACATGACGGCAGGCACGGCCATAGTGATGGGAACCGAATCCACCGGACTGACAGAAATATGGAGGCGGGCCGCAGATTCCCGCATACGCATACCGATGCTCGGAGCGCTTGACTCCCTCAACGTGTCCGTATCGGCCGCCGTGCTGATGTTCGAGGCCGTGCGGCAGAGACTCGGCAAAAAATGACCGCGGCATGGAAAAAAGATTCGGCATAATAGGAGACCCCGTCGCGGGTTCGCTCAGCCCGCTGCTGTTCGGGGCGGCCTACGGCGGAAAATACGGATACGACCTCATAGAAGGGGCGGATTTCGATGCGTCATGGGAAAAATTCCTCCGGGAATATGACGGCGTCAACGTCACTGCGCCTTTCAAGGAAAAGGCCTGTCTCCGTGCCGATGCGGTCACGGACGGCGTCAGACAAATCGGAGCGGCCAATCTGGCCGTAAAGACCGAAAAAGGGATTGAGGCGCACAATACTGATTTCAGCGGCATAATCCTGAGCTGCGCAGCCGCGCTTTCAGGATCCGGCGACAGCGTTCAAGATCTCGCCGCCGGGACGGCCCGTCAGGCTCTCGTATACGTCAGGGACCGTATCGGCAGACTGTACCGCGGACGCCGTCCGGCGGCGCTCATCGCAGGCTGCGGAGGAGCCGGACGGGCCGCCGCCATGGCCGCGGCGGAAATGGGCTATGCCACGACGCTGATGAACCGCACCGTCGAAAAGGCGGCGGCGATAGCGTCCGACATGGCGGGATACGGCTTTTCCGTGGAACCGATCGAAAACTTCCGAGAAGCCGTACGGAGAAGCGACCTCATCATATACACGGTCCCCTCCGCCATTGACGGCATTGAACAATTAGAAGCCTCGGATCTCGCCGGAAAAAGCGGCTGCGGCGGGCCTTGCAAGCTGCTGCTCGAAGCCAACTACAAAAATCCCGTTTTCCCGGAAATATTGCGCAGAGCGGACGCCGGCCCGTACTGCAGATACATTTCAGGCAAATCATGGCTGCTGTACCAGGCAGTGGCAGGCTACGGCACGCTTGTCGGGGAGGCTCCGGACTTCGCGGCGATGCGGAACGCCCTCTTCTAAAAATATTTGGTGGATTTAACGCAAATTTTAGCTATATTGCAAAACATTAAAATAAAACATCATGGCACTGAACAAAGTAATGCTTATCGGTAACGTCGGTAAAGACCCTGAAATACGTTACCTCGACAATGCGACCGGAAGCACCAAAGTGGCTTCTTTTCCTCTGGCAACCTCGGAAAGATACAGAGATCGTAACGGAGAAATACATGAAAACACGGAATGGCACAACATTGTGGCATGGCGCAACACCGCGGACCTCGTGGAGAGATTCGTAAAGAAAGGAAGCCAGCTGTATATAGAAGGACGCCTCCGTACACGTTCATGGACAGACCAGACAGGCGGCAAACGCTACACGACCGAAGTGTCGGTGGACAACATCCAGCTTCTCGGACGCAGGCCCGACGAACAGCAGCAGGGCGGATTCCACCCCCAGCCTCATCCGGCCGCGATGCCGGCCCAGCCCGAGCCCGCCGACAACGAGCCTGACGACGATCTTCCGTTCTGAAACGTCTGCATCACCAAAAACAGGAACCGGCCGCAGCGCAATGCACGCACGGCCGGTTTTTTCTGCGTCATCATGCCCCGTCAGGAAGGGGCAAGAAGCCAAGGGATACGGAGCCTTATTTCTTATTAGGTACGTCAAGCTCGAGCTCCGGATGACGGCGCGAAGACCTGAAAAGCAGAACCGCCACCGTCATCGCCAGAATGCCGAGGAATATGAATATATACTCTGCGTGCACGGCCGCCGACACGGCTTCCTCCGCTCCTCCCGAAACGGCTCCGGCATTGCGGAAAATCCTGCCCACGAATATCGGCACAAGCAGCATCCCCATGTTCTGAATCCAATAAATAAGTGAATAAGCCGTACCGAGATTCTTTTCCGGCACTATCTTGGGCACCGAAGGCCACATGGCCGAAGGCACGAGAGAATATCCCACTCCGAGCACCGCTATGCCGAGATAGCCGTAGAAAGGAATTCCCTGCGGGGCGAAGGCTATGATGAGATGTGCGGCGAAGACGAGCACCGCCCCGACGATCATCCACAACGTGGCCTTGCCGGCCTTGTCGACGAGAGCCCCGAAAAGAGGCGTGAAAATCACCGTGAAGAACGGAATCATGGTGATGGTCCATTTGGCCGAATCCACGTCCATGCCGAAGCGCGGAATGACTATCGACGTGCCGAACTTCTTGAAAGATATTATGCAGCAATAAAAGAACACGCACAGCAGCGCCACCATCACGAAACGCGGATTGGTGAGCACCTTGATTATGTCAGAGAATTTGAATTCGTCCTCGCTCTTTACCTCGCCGCGTTTCCGCACAGTCCCCTCCTGGCGGTCATAACGTGCGTCCATGGCCACGAAAATCGCCCACAGGATGCCTCCTGCAAGCAGCAGGGCAAGGCCGAACACTGCGGGACGGGCCGTCTCCGCAAGGGTATACATCTCCCCCGGAGCCTTCTGCGCCACGAGCATCGGGGACACTATGAAAGCCGTCGCGGTACCGAGACGTGCTATCGCCAGCTGCAGCCCCATGGCGAAGGCCACGTTGCGGCCTTTGAACCATTTGGCTATGGACCGCGTGACGGCCACCCCCGCTATCTCGCTGCCGAGGCCGAACAGCATGCACCCGACATAGGCTATTATCAGAGAGGTATGCGGCTCGAAACCCATGGTGATGGCGAAAAGCACCAGCGCGGCGCCTGTTATCATAAGCCCCACGAACGCCGAGCCAATCTTCCGCACGCCGTAAATATCAAGAAGAACGCCGCATACGACGAGCCCGCCGCACACGCATAGGAAAGAATAGCCTCCTGCATAGAATCCGTACGCAGCGGAATCCCATCCGAGACTCAGGCGTTCCGGATTGTTGAACAGGTGCGAAAGCGTGGAGAACATGTCGTCGAAGAAGTACGACGCGAACATAGGCACCACAAGACACGCCAGAGCAATCCAGCATGCCGTCCTGCTCGTTTTCAATCTTCCTGAAGATTCCATACGGCTATGCCTCTATGTTCGGAAGTTCCAGCCCGAGACCGCGCCTGCGGTCGAGCACCTTCAGATACAGCGCTATCAGGAACGCAAGCACTCCGAATCCGGCGAAAATGACGAGCGGAACCGTATAGTTGTAAGGAATGAACTCAGCCCCCGCCTCCTTTGCCGCCAGGACGGCCGGATTGGAAGCGTTGGACGCGGCCAGCACCTTGCCTATAAGAAGCGGCACAAAGCTGAGGCCTATGTTCTGCACCCAGAAAATAAGGCAATACGCCGAGCCGAGAATCTTTTCATCGATGATCTTGGGAACCGAAGGCCACAATGCGGCCGGAACGAGTGAGAAGCTGATGCCGAGCACCACTATGGTGGCATAGGCGAGCAGTTCGCTGTGGCTCGCAGGCAGCACGAAAGCGAATATCAGATGGCAGGCCACGAGAAGGACGGCGCCCCAGATAAGCATGGTGGCACCCTTGCCCTTGTGGTCGAGATAGCTGCCGAGGAAGGGAGTTATGGCCGCGGCCCCTATGGGGAACCAGCGGAATATGTTCGCCGCGGACGCCGCAGAAATGCCTTGCAGATTGCACTGGAGCATATTGGCGCCGTAACGCTGGAACGGGAATATCGCCGAATAGTAGAGCACGCAAAGCAGGGCCACTACCCAGAAATTGAGCGAGCCGAAGATCTTGCCGAGATCCTTGACATGGAACTCGTCCTCAGGAGATTTCTCTTCGGACATCTTGCCGGCCGCCACGAGCTCCCCGTCCAGTCTGCGGTCCATGAAAGTGAATATTATGAAATTGATGAGCCCTATGAGCAGAAGCACGGTGCAGAACGCCACCGGAGCCTGTATCCCTCCTAATTTGGCGGCGATCATCGGACTTATGGAGAAAATGGCGAAGACGCCGACACGGGCGATGGCCATCTCAATGCCCATCGCGAGGGCCATTTCCTTGCCCTTGAACCACTTGGCTATGGCTTTGGACACCGTGGTCCCGGCCATTTCGCAGCCGCAGCCGAACACCATGAAGCCGAGCGAAGCCATCTTCGCGCTTCCCGGCATGGATACCCACCAGCTGTCGAGCCATGCGCAGAAAGACGTGGTCTGGAACCAGTCGCTGATGCCCACGAACTTTATGCAGGCGCCGACCAGCATCATGGAGGCGGAAAGCACTCCGGTGAAGCGCACTCCCGTCTTGTCGAGAATGATGCCGGCGAGAATCAGAAATCCGCAGACGTTAAGAATGTATTCCGCGCTCGCATAAGTGCCGAATACGTCGGGAGTCCACCCTCTCTGGCTTTCCACGAGGGACTGCAGCGGAGACATGACGTCGACGAACATATATCCGAAGAACATCATCAGGGCGATGAGGATCAAGGCCGACCATCGTGCGGCCGGGCTGTCGTTCAAGAATTTTTTTACTTTATCAACCATGGTTCGCTTTTCATTTTCATATGTTACAAGTCGCTAAAATAATAAAAAATTTTATTGAACGCCTAAATTTTCGGAAATTCATGTCCGGCTCGCGCAAAAAGATTATATTTGCCCTCCCTAACCCGCACAGGAAACAGGAAAATGTCATCCATATTGAACAACATAGGCTCTCCGGCCGACGTCAGAAAGCTGGACATGGCCGGACTGAAGACTCTTTGCGACGAGATACGGCACTATATCATAGAATGTTGCGCCACCAACCCCGGCCATCTCGGCTCCAGTCTCGGCGCCGTCGAGCTGATCGTGGCGCTGCATTACGTATTCAACACCCCCGATGACAAGATCATTTTCGACGTCGGGCATCAGGCATACGCCCACAAGATAATAACGGGACGCAGGGAAGCATTCAGGCTCAACCGCAGGCACGGCGGCATCAGCGGTTTCCCGCGCATGGAAGAAAGTCCGTACGACGCATTCGGGGCCGGGCATTCTTCCACGTCCATATCGGCCGCCCTCGGCTTTGCGGAGGCCGCGAAACTGCGCGGCGAAACATTCAGGACCGTGGCCGTCATAGGCGACGGAGCCCTCACGGGAGGACTTGCGTGGGAAGGTCTCAACAACGCCGGAGGCAGCAATGCGGACATTCTCATAGTGCTGAACGACAACAACATATCCATAGACGACAACATCGGGGCCGTCCACAACTATCTGCTCCGCATCACCACGGACCCGTTTTACAACAAAGTCAAAAGGCATATATGGAACAGGCTCGGCGACAGGCGCCTGCGCTCGTGGATACGGAAAGGCGTCATAGACATAAAGTCCAACCTCGTCCGCAGCTATGGCGGAGCCTTGTTCGAAGCATTGGGATTCAGGTATTTCGGACCCGTCAACGGCAACGACGTGGAGCAGATGACAGAGGTGCTCGAGAGGCTCCGGAGCATAAAGGGCCCGCGCATACTGCACTGCATGACCAAAAAGGGAAAAGGCTTCGCTCCAGCCGAAGCGGATCCGACGGTATGGCATGCGCCGGGGCGCTATGATCCCGTAAGCGGAGAAAGGCCCGCCGTCAAATATGCCGCGGACCGATATCAGGACGTTTTCGGGCACGTGCTGCTCGAACTCGCGCGCATGGATCCGGCGGTGGTTGGCGTCACCCCGGCGATGGCCATGGGATGCGGCATGAACATAATGCAGAAAGAGATGCCGGACAGGGTGTTCGACGTAGGCATAGAAGAAGAGCACGCCGTGACTTTCTCGGCCGGGCTGGCCGCAGGCGGCATGAAACCGTTCTGCAACATTTATTCGTCCTTTTCACAGAGGGCGTACGACCAGATAATACACGACGTGGCCCTGCAGAACCTGCCGGTGACACTGTGCCTTGACAGGGCGGGGCTCGTGGGCGAGGACGGAGCCACCCATCACGGATGCTTCGACATGGCGGCCTACAGGAGCATTCCCAACGCCATAATAGCCTCGCCGAGAAACGAGACCGAACTCAAAAACCTGATGTACTCCGCCCTCGGCCTTTCCGGAGGGCCGTACATCATCAGATATCCGCGCGGGCTCGGCGAGGGCGACGGATGGAAGGGGCGGCCGTTCCGTACTCTGCCGTTCGGCAAGGGAGAAATGCTCGAAGACGGGACCGGCGCGGCCGTGCTGACGATAGGCCCGGTGGCCAACAGAGTGCTCGAAGCCGCCGCCAGATACAGGGAAAAATACGGGACGGGGCCGCGGATATACGACATGCGTTTCCTCAAGCCTCTCGACGAAGGGATATTGGAAGAAGCCGCCGGGCAGTTCCGGGCGGTGCTTACGGTGGAGGACGGAGCCCTCAAAGGAGGCCTGTTCGGGGCCGTCGCCGAATACATGGCGGAGCACGGACACCGGATCCGCCTGTCGGGAAAAGGAATTCCGGACCGGTTCATAGCGCAGGGCACTACTGCCGAAGAATGGCAGGACTGCGGAATGGACGGCGAATCGATTTTCGCCGAAATAGAAAAATTAATGAGTTTTTAGGGCCGTCCGATTCAAAAAATTTTGGAGAACGGAAATAATTGCATATATTTGCAATCCCTTTTGTCGAAGAGGGGAAAACATGATGCCGATGTAGCTCAGCTGGCCAGAGCACGTGATTTGTAATCTCGGGGTCGTGGGTTCGAATCCCTCCATCGGCTCAAAAAAATCCCGGCAGGGACGGGAACGACATACATACGGAAAAATTGGGGAGATACCAAAGTGGCCAACTGGGGCAGACTGTAAATCTGCTGGTTTATACCTTCGTTAGTTCGAATCTAGCTCTCCCCACTTTTTTTTAAGCGGAAGTAGCTCAGTTGGTAGAGCATCAGCCTTCCAAGCTGAGGGTCGCGAGTTCGAACCTCGTTTTCCGCTCAAAAAAAATGTAAGCCGGTGTAGCTCAGGGGTAGAGCGCATCCTTGGTAAGGATGAGGTCATGAGTTCAAATCCCATCACCGGCTCTATTTTTGTGAATAATAACACATTAATCATAATATTATGGCTAAAGAAACATTTCAAAGAACCAAACCGCACGTCAACATCGGCACCATCGGCCATGTAGACCACGGCAAGACCACTCTTACCGCCGCCATCACGAAAGTACTGGCCGAGAGGGTAGCCGGCAATGCGGACAAAGTAAAGTCCTTCGACCAGATCGACAACGCACCTGAGGAGAAGGAGCGCGGTATCACCATCAACACCGCACACGTAGAGTACGAGACCGCTGCACGCCACTATGCGCATGTGGATTGCCCCGGCCACGCCGACTACGTAAAGAACATGGTTACCGGCGCGGCCCAGATGGACGGCGCCATCCTCGTAGTGGCCGCCACCGACGGTCCGATGCCCCAGACCCGCGAGCACATACTTCTCGCCCGTCAGGTGAACGTTCCCAAGATCCTCGTCTTCATGAACAAGGTGGATCTCGTGGACGACGAGGAAATGCTCGACCTCGTGGAAATGGAAATCCGCGATCTTCTTGCATTCTACAACTTCGATGAGAACTGCCCCATCATCCGCGGTTCCGCGCTCGGCGCCCTCAACGGCGAGCCCGCGTGGGAAGACAAGGTAATGGAGCTCATGAACGCCGTCGACGAATACATTCCGCTCCCCGAGCGTCTCGTTGACCGTCCTTTCCTCATGCCTATCGAGGACATATTCTCCATCACCGGCCGCGGTACCGTAGTTACCGGCCGTGTCGAGACCGGCACCATCCACGTCAATGATCCCGTCGAACTCGTGGGCTTCACCGACGAACCCCGCAGCACCGTGGTCACCGGCGTGGAAATGTTCCGCAAGCTCCTTGAGCAGGGCGAGGCCGGCGACAACGTAGGACTTCTCCTCCGCGGCGTGGACAAGAAAGACGTCAAGAGGGGCGAGGTAGTAGCCAAGCCCGGCTCCATCACTCCTCATACCGAGTTCAAGGCTCAGATCTACGTTCTTAAGAAAGAAGAGGGCGGACGCCACACTCCTTTCCACAACCACTACCGTCCCCAGTTCTTCATCCGCACTCTCGACGTTACCGGCGAGATCATGCTTCCTGAAGGCGTAGAGATGGTTATGCCCGGCGACAACGTAGAAATCTCCGTCAAGCTCATCACCCCCGTAGCCATGAACGAAGGCCAGCAGTTCGCCATCCGCGAAGGCGGCCGTACCGTCGGTGCGGGACAGGTCATCAAGATCGTCGAGTAAGATTTCTCAATGCGATACGGCGGATTCCCCGACAGAGGGAGTCCGCCTTTACAGGGGAATAGAACAAGGGTAGTTCAGCGGTCTCCAAAACCGTCGATGTGGGTTCGAATCCTGCTTCCCCTGCAAATATCAAAGGTTACGATTTGGTAAATGTTTAACAGACCCAGGAGCCGCTTCCAATTTCCCGAGTCCATTAAAAGCAAAGATGAGAAAGTTCATTAACTATCTTAAAGAGTCTTTCAACGAACTGACCAAAAAGGTGACTTGGCCGGCATGGGACAAACTGCAGAGTTCCGCGTTGCTTGTCCTCGTGTCCACCATTATCCTCGCCGCCGTCATATTCGTGATAGATTTTGCTTTCCAGAATCTGATGGAGACTATTTACTCATTGTAATTCCTATTTCCCATGAGCGAGAAGAAATGGTATGTCCTCCGGGCTGCGGGAACCAAAGAGAAGAAGGCCGCCGAATATCTCCGCAAGGAGATTGAAAGGAACAAGGACCTTCAGGCTCTTGTGGATCAGGTACTCGTTCCGGTCAAGAAAGAAATCGTGACCAAGAACAACAAGAGGAGCGTCGTCGAAAGGCTTCAGTTCCCCGGCTATGTTCTTATACACGCCGAACTCAACGCCGAACTCGAGTATATCATCCGCAACCTGATACCCGGCATGTCAGGCTTCCTCTCGGAAAAAGTGGGAAACGGCAGCAACGACAGGAGGCCGGTTGAGATACGTGAGGACGAAGCTCTCCGCATCATAGGGGAGCAGGACAGGAACACCGAAGGGGCCCCGGACACCGAGGTCATCTTCGAGGTCGGCGAATCCGTAAAGATCACCGACGGTCCTTTCAGCGGATTCAGCGGCACCGTCGACGAAATTCTGGAAGACAGAAGCAAACTAAAGGTGATAGTGGTGATTTTCGGCAGAAAGACGCTGCTGGAACTCAGCTTTACACAAGTAACTAAAGAATAACAAATCATGGCAAAAGAAGTTACCGGATTCATTAAGCTCCAGATAAAAGGCGGAGCTGCCAATCCAGCGCCTCCGGTAGGACCGGCACTCGGTTCCAAAGGCTTGAACATCATGGACTTCTGCAAGCAGTTCAATGCCCGTACGCAAGATCTTGCAGGCAAGGTGCTGCCCGTGGTGATAACGGTCTATAGCGACAAGTCTTTCACGTTCGAAGTAAAACAGCCTCCGGTGGCGGTATCCCTCAAGGAGGCCGCAAAGATTCAGAAAGCCTCCGGCGAGCCCAACAGGAAAAAGGTCGCCTCGGTGACCTGGGATCAGGTGAAGGAAATAGCCCAGGCCAAAATGCCCGACCTGAACGCTTTCACGCTTAAGTCGGCCATGAGCATGGTGGCCGGCACGGCCAGGAGCATGGGCATCAAAGTCGAGGGCGAATTCCCTGAAAATATCTAAAATTCACATGTATCATGAGTAAATTAACCAAAAATCAGAAGGTCGCGGAAGCCAAGGTCGATTCCGTCAAGCTTTATCCGCTCGACGAGGCATGTGAACTTGTAAAGGAAGTATCCTATGCTAAATTCAACGCGTCCGTAGAACTCCATGTAAACCTCGGAGTCGACCCTCGCAAATCGAACCAGATGGTACGCGGCGTCGTCACCCTTCCCAACGGAACGGGCAAGGAGACGCGCGTCCTCGTCCTCTGCACCCCCGACAAGGAAAACGAAGCCAAGGAGGCGGGCGCCGACTACGTGGGTCTCGACGAATACATCGATAAGATCAAGGGCGGCTGGACAGACGTGGACGTGATAATCTGCACCCCTTCGGTGATGGCCAAAGTCGGCGCCATAGGCCGTATACTCGGCCCCCGCGGACTGATGCCCAATCCCAAGACGGGTACGGTGACCATGGAAATAGGCAATGCCGTCAAAGAAGTAAAGGCCGGCAAAATCGACTTCAAGGTCGACAAGACCGGCATCATACACACGGCCGTGGGCAAAGTTTCGTTCGACGCCGGCAAGATAGCCGAAAACATAAAGAGTGTCATGTCGGCTATTCTGAAGCTCAAGCCACAGGCTCTGAAAGGAACCTATCTCAAAGGCGCAAGCATCTGCGCCACCATGAGCCCGGGCATCAAGTTGGACACCAAAGCATTCACCACCGGCACTGAGAAATAAACGCAGACAGAATCATGAAGAAGGAAATAAAAGCCCAGGTAATCGAAGCTCTCGCAGCCAGGCTCGGGAGCCTGCCGAATTTCTATATTGCCGACATATCCGGACTGAATGCGGAAGACACTACCAAACTCCGCCGCGAATGCTTCGAACAGGGAATCCAGCTTACGGTGGTCAAGAACACCCTGCTCGCGAAGGCAATCGAAAAAGTCGGCAACGAGGAAATAAAGTCGCTGCTCTCCACCCTCGTGGGGAACACGGCCCTCATGTTTACGGAAACTCCCAACGGCCCGGCCAAACTGATAAAGAAATTCAACAAAGCCGGCTCCGAAAAGCCGGCCCTGAAAGCGGCCTTCGTACAGGAGTGCGCGTTCGTGGGCGCCGACAAGCTCGATGAACTCACGGCGATCAAATCCAAGGAAGAACTCATCGGAGATATCATTTCTCTGCTCCAGTCTCCTGTACGCAATGTCATATCGGCCCTCGAAAATGCGGGCGGTACCATCGCCGGACTGGTCAAGTCTCTTTCCGAGAAAGAAGACAAACAATAAAATAATAACAATAATTTTAATAAGTAACAATAATTATGGCAGATGTAAAGAAACTTGCAGAAGAGTTGGTAAACCTTTCTGTAAAAGACGTTCAGGAACTTGCGAAGGTCCTCAAGGAAGAGTATGGTATCGAGCCTGCGGCCGCCGCTGTAGCCGTTGCGGCTCCTGCCGCTGCTGAAGCCGCAGCTCCGGCTGAGAAGACCGAGTTCGACGTTATCCTCACCAGCGCCGGCCAGGCCAAGCTTCAGGTCATCAAGGCCGTGAAGGAAGCCGCCGGTCTCGGCCTCAAGGAGGCCAAGGACCTTGTGGACGGTGCTCCCAAGGCAGTCAAAGAGAAAGTATCCAAGGCCGAGGCCGAAGCTCTCAAAGCCGCCCTTGAAGAGGCAGGCGCAGAAGTCGAGATTAAATAACTCGCCTCATTCCCTTGGATGGGACAAATTCGGGTTTAGAGCCGGAATGGCTCTAAACCTTTTTTCCGTATTTGATTTTTCTCTATTTTCCACGGCAGCACAATGTCAAAAAAGACCAACAACAAACGCATAAACTTCGCAACGTCCAAAATATTGGACTATCCTGATCTTCTTGAGGTCCAGCTGAAGTCGTTCCGAGATTTCTTCCAGCTGGAGACGACCCCGGAAAGCAGAAAGAACGAAGGGTTGTATCAAGTGTTTCAGGAAATTTTCCCGATCGAAGATACGAGGAACAACTATAAGCTTGAATTCATAGACTATTTCATAGACCCGCCGCAGTACACCATCGAAGAGTGTCTGGAGAGGGGCCTTACCTACAATGTTCCCCTGAAGGCGAAACTCCGCCTGTCATGCACGGATCCGGAGCATGAAGATTTTGAAATGAAGATACAGGATGTCTATTTAGGCAACATCCCGTACATGACTCCCGCCGGCACGTTCATCATCAACGGTTCGGAAAGAATAATAGTGTCCCAGTTGCACAGGTCTCCGGGCGTGTTCTTCGACCAGAACATGCATGCAAACGGCACAAAGCTCTATTCGGCGCGCATAATCCCGTTCAAGGGCTCGTGGATAGAATTCGCGACTGACATCAACAATGTCATGTACGCATACATAGACCGGAAAAAGAAACTGCCGGTCACCACGCTGCTGAGGGCCATAGGATACAGCAGCGACAAGGAAATTCTCAATACATTCGAACTCGCCGACGAGGTGGAGGTCAACGAAGAAGTATTGAAAGCCAACATAGGACGCAAGATAGCGGCCAAGGTACTGAAAACCACAACGACCGATTTCGAGGATGAGGACACCGGAGAAATCATCCCCATAGAACGTACGGTTCCCATAATCGAGAGGGGCGCGGAACTCGACGACGACACCATCGCCATGATTCTCGACACGGACAACAAGACCGTGCTTCTCCAGAAAGACGAGGTGAATGCAAATGAATACACCATCATTTACAACACCCTCCACAAAGACACCACGAATACGGAACTCGAAGCCGTAAACTATATCTACAAGCAGCTGCGCAACTCCGAACCGCCGGACGAGGCGACGGCCAGGGACGTCATCGACAAACTGTTCTTCTCCGAAAAGAGATACGACCTCGGCGACGTGGGCAGATACCGTCTCAACAAGAAGCTCAATCTCGACATCGCACCGAAAGTAAGGGTTCTTACCAATACGGACATAATCGAGATCATAAAATATCTGATCCAGCTCATCAACTCCAAGGCTACGGTGGACGACATCGACCATCTGAGCAACCGCCGCGTGCGCACCGTGGGAGAACAGCTTGCCAACCAGTTCAGCGTCGGCCTCTCTCGCATGGCGAGAACGATACGGGAAAGGATGAACGTGCGCGACAGCGAGCAGTTCAGCCCCATCGACCTGATCAACGCAAAGACGCTTTCGTCCGTCATCAATTCATTCTTCGGGACGAGCCAACTGTCCCAGTTCATGGACCAGACCAATCCCTTGGCCGAGATTACCCACAAGAGGCGTCTTTCGGCGCTCGGCCCCGGAGGCCTCTCAAGGGACAGGGCGGGCTTCGAAGTCAGGGACGTGCATTACACGCATTACGGAAGGCTGTGCCCGATCGAATCCCCGGAAGGCCCCAACATCGGCCTCATTTCGTCCCTCTGCGTATACGCGAAGATCAATGAACTCGGATTCATAGAGACTCCGTACCGCAAGGTGGAAGGCGGCAAGGTGGACCTTTCCGACGGCGGATGGAAATACATGAGCGCCGAAGAAGAGGAAAACAAGCTCGTTTCCCTCGCCAAGGTAAAAATGGACGATGACGGCAACATCCTCGACGACAGGATCCAGTGCCGTCTCGAAGCCGATTTCCCCGTAGTGACCAAAGAAGAGGTGAACTACATGGACGTGGCTCCCAACCAGATGGCGTCGGTAGCCGCATCCCTGATCCCGTTCCTCGAACACGACGACGCGCACAGGGCGCTCATGGGCGCCAACATGATGCGCCAGGCCGTTCCGCTTCTCAGTCCGCAGGCCCCCATCGTGGGCACGGGCCTCGAGGAACGCGTCTGCATCGACTCGAGGACACAGGTCATAGCGGAGCGCAAAGGCGTCGTGACCTACGTGGACGCCAACGAAATCCATGTCAAATACGACCGCACCGAGGATGAAAGGTTCGTATCCTTCGCCCCTGAGGAAACGGTATACAATCTGCCCATATTCCGCAGGACCAACCAGAGCACGACCATAATGCTGAAGCCTATCGTCCGCAAGGGCGACAAGGTGGAAAAAGGACAGGTGCTCACCGAAGGCTACGCCACCCAGGACGGCGAGCTCGCTCTCGGAAGGAACCTTATGGTGGCCTTCATGCCGTGGAAGGGCTACAACTATGAGGACGCCATCGTACTTTCCGAAGAAATGGTCAAGTGGGACGTCCTGACCTCCGTGCACGTGGATGAATATCTCACGGAAGTGCGTGAGACCAAGCGCGGCATGGAAGAGCTTACCCCGGACATCCCCAATGTGAGCGAAGACGCCACCAAGGACCTCGGCAACGACGGCATAATCCGCATAGGAGCCCACGTCGAGCCCGGCGACATAATGATAGGCAAGATCACGCCTAAAGGCGAAAGCGACCCGTCTCCGGAGGAGAAACTCCTCAAGGCCATATTCGGCGACAAGGCGGGCGACGTCAAGGACGCCTCGCTCAAAGCCAATCCTTCGCTTAGCGGCACGGTCATAAAGACTGCCCTTTATGCCAAGACCGTCACGAAGGAAAGCAACAGGAAAAATGCCAAGGCGGACCAGAAAGCCAGAATAGAGATCAAGCAGGATGAATTCGCCAAGAGCGCCGAAAGGCTGCGCACCAATTTCCTCAGCAAGCTCATAACCCTCGTGGAGGGCAGGAAGAGCGCGGGAATCAGCGACCTCTACGGCGTGGAAATCATACCCAAGGGCAAGGCGTTCACTATGGAGGCGCTGCAGAACATCGACTACGCCAACGTCAACTCCAACAAGTGGACCAACGACAAGAACACCAACGCCCTCGTCCGCGATCTCATCAACAACTACTGCATCACATACAAGGAAGCCGAAACCCGCAACAAACGGGAACTCGACAAGATAAAGGTAGGAGACGAACTTCCCAACGGCGTGATGCGGCTCGCCAAGGTCTACATCGCCAAGAAGAGGAAAATCACCGTGGGCGACAAGATGGCCGGACGCCACGGCAACAAGGGCATCGTCGCCAAGATCGTGCGCCAGGAAGACATGCCGTTCCTTGAGGACGGCACTCCGGTGGACATAGTGCTCAACCCCCTCGGCGTGCCTTCGCGAATGAACCTCGGCCAGATCTACGAAACCGTGCTCGGCTGGGCCGGTTCCAAGCTCGGGCTCAAGTTCTCCACACCCATATTCGACGGTGCGAGCATCGACGAGATCTGTTCCTATACCGACAAGGCGGGTGTTCCCAGATTCGGCAAGACGCACCTGAGAGACGGCGGCACCGGCGACTGGTTCGACCAGCCGGCCACCGTAGGCGTAATCTACATGATCAAGCTGGGCCACATGGTGGACGACAAGATGCATGCCCGCTCGATCGGTCCGTACTCCCTCATCACTCAGCAGCCTCTGGGCGGAAAGGCCCAGTTCGGAGGGCAGCGTTTCGGAGAGATGGAGGTATGGGCGCTCGAAGCGTTCGGCGCGGCCAATGCCCTGCAGGAGATACTGACGGTCAAGTCCGACGACGTGACGGGAAGGTCCAAGACCTACGAAGCCATCGTCAAGGGCGACCCCATGCCGCCGGCAGGCATTCCGGAATCCCTCAACGTGCTCCTGCACGAACTCAGGGGCCTGGGCCTCAAAGTAAATCTGGAATAACAATTTTGATTACAGAAGAATATGCCTAACTACAATAAAGAGAACAAGGTCAAGAGCAATTTCCAGAAAATCAGCATTTCGCTCGCTTCACCGGAGGACATCACGGCGAGGTCCTGCGGCGAAGTCCTGAAGCCGGAAACGGTGAACTACAGGACTTACAAGCCTGAGAGGGACGGCCTTTTCTGCGAAAAGATATTCGGCCCCACCAAGGACTACGAATGCTATTGCGGCAAATACAAACGAATCCGCTACCGCGGAATCGTTTGCGACAGGTGCGGAGTGGAAGTCACCGAGAAGAAAGTCCGCAGGGAAAGGATGGGCCACATAGAGCTCACCGTCCCCGTGGCCCACATCTGGTATTTCAAATCCGCTCCCAACAAAATATCCGCATTGCTCGGAATACCTGCGAAGAGCCTTGAGAGCGTCATATATTACGAAAAATATATCGTGATCAATCCCGGGGAGAGCGGCTACAGGAAACTCGACCTGATACCGGAAGAAGAATACCTGAACGTGCTCGAAAGATTCCCCGACAACGACAGGGAGGAAGATTACGTCATCTCTCCGGAGAACCCCGACACCAGGGTGCGCAATCCCAAGAAATTCGTGGCCAAGATGGGCGCGGACGGCATCTATGACCTTCTCAAGGAAATAGACGTCGACAAGCTCGGAAAGGATCTCCGTCTTGCGCTGAAGGACGAAAAGTCGCAGCAGCGCAAAGCCGACCTGCTCAAAAGGCTCGGCGTGGTGAAATGGTTCCAGGAGTCCAAGGGAGTGAACCGTCCCGAATGGATGATCATGAAAGTGATTCCGGTGATTCCTCCGGACCTGAGGCCGCTCGTGCCGCTTGACGGCGGCAGGTTCGCCACTTCCGACCTCAACGACCTCTACCGCAGGGTCATCATCCGCAACAACAGGCTCAAGAAGCTCATCGAGATACATGCCCCCGAGGTCATCCTCCGCAACGAAAAACGTATGCTTCAGGAGGCCGTGGATTCGCTGTTCGACAACTCCAAGAAATCGAGCGCGGTGAAAAGCGAATCCAACAGGGCGCTCAAATCATTGTCGGACAGCCTGAAAGGAAAACAGGGACGCTTCCGTCAGAACCTGCTCGGAAAACGCGTCGACTACTCCGCCCGCTCCGTCATCGTAGTGGGTCCGGAGCTCAACATGCACGAATGCGGCCTGCCCAAATTCATGGCGGCGGAGCTCTACAAGCCCTTCGTCATCCGCAAGCTCATCGAGCGCGGCATCGTGAAGACCGTAAAAAGCGCCAAAAAGATTGTAGACCGCCGCGATCCCGTCATCTGGGACATACTTGAAAATGTCATGAAAGGCCATCCGGTGCTTCTGAACCGTGCGCCGACACTTCACCGTCTCGGCATCCAGGCCTTCCAGCCCAGAATGATAGAAGGCAAGGCCATCCAGCTGCATCCGCTCGCATGTACTGCGTTCAACGCCGACTTCGACGGCGACCAGATGGCGGTGCACCTTCCGCTCGGCAATGCGGCCATAATGGAAGCGCAGCTGCTGATGCTCGGTTCCCAGAACATACTGAACCCCGCAAACGGCTCCCCTATCACCGTTCCTTCGCAGGACATGGTGCTGGGCCTTTACTATATAACCAAGGCAAGGGCCGGCGCACGCGGGGAAGGCCTCAAATTCTACGGACCTGAGGAAGTCATCATCGCATACGACGAAAAAATCGTGGACATGCACGCCCTGATCCAGGTGCGCATGCCCGTGGACAAATCCGATCCGGGCAAAGGCTACGCCATGGTGGAAACGACTCCGGGCCGCATCATCGTGAACCAATACGTTCCCGACGAGGTTCCTTTCGTGAACGAAGTCCTCGGCAAGAAGGCGCTCCGCAAAATCATCACGAGCGTCATCAAGAACACCGGCGTCACGCGCACAGCGCAATTCCTCGACGACATCAAGAACCTCGGCTACGAGCAGGCGTTCAGGGCGGGCATATCGTTCAATCTCGGCGACGTCCTGATCCCAGGAGAAAAGAAGCAGCTCATCGACGAGGGCTACACCCAGGTGGAAGACATCAAGAACAACTACGCGATGGGCTTCATCACCAACAACGAGAGGTACAACAAGGTCATCGACCTCTGGACTTCGATAGACAACAAGCTCACCGGCATAGTGGAAAACCAGATTTCCGCCGACCAGCAGGGATTCAACCCCGTCTACATGATGCTGGATTCCGGAGCGCGCGGTTCAACCCAGCAGATCAAGCAGCTGTGCGGAATGCGCGGGCTTATGGCCAAGCCGCAGAAATCCGGAGCTTCCGGCGCCGAAATCATAGAAAACCCCATCGTGTCCAACCTTAAGGAGGGCATGACGGTACTCGAGTATTTCATCTCCACGCACGGCGCCCGCAAGGGTCTGGCGGATACGGCGCTCAAGACGGCCGACGCGGGATACCTCACCCGGCGACTCGTGGACGTTTCCCATGACGTCATCATCACTGAAGAAGACTGCGGCACCCTCAGAGGTCTCATAGCCACCGCAATAAAGAACAAGGACGAAGTCGTGGAATCTCTCGGCGAAAGGCTGCTCGGACGCACCTCCGTGCATGACATATTCAACCCTCTCACCGGAGAGCTGATAATCCGCGCCGGAGAGGAGATAAAGGAAGACGTCGCCAATCTGATCGACACCCTTCCCATCGAACAGGTGGAAATCCGTTCGGTGCTCACCTGCGAATCCCGCAAGGGCGTCTGCGCAAAATGCTACGGACGCAACCTCGCCACGAGCAGGATGGTGGAGAAAGGCGAAGTAGTGGGCGTGATAGCGGCGCAGTCCATAGGCGAGCCGGGCACCCAGCTTACGCTCCGTACCTTCCACGTGGGAGGTACCGCATCGAGCGCGGCGGCCGATTCGTCCATCGAATCCAAGTACGACGGCAAGCTGGCGTACACCGAGCTGAGAACCATCAAGAGGCTCCGCGAGGACGGCACCTCCGAAGAAGTGGCGGTCAGCCGCATGACGGAAGTGCGCATCATCGATGAAAACACCGGCATCACCTACTCCCAGTACAATGTGCCCTACGGCTCCGTACTCTACAAAAAAGACGGCCAGACGGTGCACAAGGGGGATCTCATCTGCGAATGGGACGCCTACAACGCCACCACCATCGTGGAGAAAGGCGGCAAGGTAAGTTTCAGGAACATGATAGAGGGCTCCACTTTCCGCGAAGAATCTTCCGACGAATATTCCAACAACAGGGACAAAGTCATCATCGAAACGAGGGACAAGAACAAGGCCCCTTCGATCATCATCACCGGCGCGGACGGAGAGATCGCATACGACCTGCCCGTAGACGCCCACGTGATGGTGAACGACGGCGACGAAGTCAAGGTCGGTGACGTCATCATCAAGATACCGCGCGCGATAGGCAAATCCAGCGATATCACCGGAGGCCTGCCGAGGGTTACGGAACTCTTCGAGGCACGTACCCCCTCAAATCCCGCCGTCATCTCCGAAATCAACGGAGAAGTCTCCATGGGCGAAATCAAGCGGGGCAACCGCAAAATCACCATTACCGGCAAGAACGGCAAATCGAAGACTTATGACGTTCCCATCACCAAACAGATACTCGTACAGCAGAACGACTACGTGAGGGCCGGAACGAGACTGTCCGACGGAGGCATCTCCCCCACCGACATCCTCAACACGCTCGGTCCCGTCAAGGCCGAAGAATACATAGTGAACGAGATTCAGGCCGTATATCGTCTGCAGGGCGTGAAGATCAATGACAAGCATTTCGAAATCATCGTCCGCCAGATGATGCGCAAGGTCCAGATACATGACCCCGGCGACACGGGCTTCCTGCAGGAAGAACTTGTCGACAAATGGGATTTCATGGACACCAACGACAAGATTTTCGGCAAATACTATGTAGAGGACGCAGGAGATTCGCACAGATTCGAAAGCGGAGACATAATCAACGCCAGGGATCTCAGAAGCGAAAATTCATCCCTCGAAAGGCAGGGGCTCAAGCTGATAACGGCACGGGAAGCCAGGCCAGCCACGGCAAGCCAGGTGCTCCAGGGCATCACCCGCGCGGCGCTCAAGACGGGCAGCTTCATTTCCGCCGCCTCATTCCAGGAGACCACGAAAGTGCTCAGCGAAGCGGCCATACGCGCCCGCGTCGACCATCTCGAAGGTCTGAAGGAGAACGTCATCTGCGGCCACCTCATCCCTGCCGGTACGGGCCTGAAACAATATCAGGACATCACCGTAGCGCGCACCGATGAACTTGAAAGCACACTAAACGATCTTTAGCCGACATTATGATACTATGA
>X22_European_Rabbit__coassemble_63_pt1 | contig 28097 bp, 24 predicted proteins | sample X22_European_Rabbit__metabat2_high_PE_013 | metagenome-assembled genome bin X22_European_Rabbit
AGGCTGCCTTGTAAATTTCCCTAAAGATTGTCCATGAGGCCGAAAATGCGGCCGCGCACTTCTTCGATGCTGCCGGTGCCGTCAATTTCGTTGTATTTGCCCGCTTTTTTGTAGAATTCGGCGAGGGGCTCGGTCTTGTCGTGATAGGTACGTATCCTGTTTTCAATCACTTCGTCCTTGGTGTCGTCGGCCCTGCCTTCAATGACGGCGCGGTGCCTGATCCTTTCCTTTATAAGCTCGTCGGGAATCATTATGGATATGAGCGATGTCACTTCCGCGGAACGTCTCGCAAGTATCCCGTCCAGCGCCACGGCCTGGGCCGTCGTACGCGGGAAGCCGTCCAGAAGGAATCCTTCCACTCCTTTCGTGCTTTCGAATTTGGATTCTATCATGCCTTCCACGACCTCGTCAGGGACAAGGGCGCCGGATTCGATGAGCGACTTCGCCTTCAGTCCGAGTTCAGTGCCCGCCGCTATTTCAGCACGCAGCAATTCTCCCGTGGAAATGTGGCAGAGTCCGTATCTGTCCGCCATTGCGGCGGCCTGGGTGCCCTTGCCGGCACCGGGAGGTCCGAAAAGAATAAAATATTTCATATTGTTTTCTCAGTTAAGCGTCCAAAATCCAGATGTCTTTCAGGTTGCGCCCGAGTTCATTGTAGTCGAGTCCGAAACCGACTATGAACCTGTTTTCGATTTTGAGGGCGACATAGTCTATCTTCTCGTCCTTTCTGTAGGCGTCCTCCTTGAACAGAAGGGTGCAGATGCGGCTTTCTTTCGCTCCTTTTTCCCTCAGGATGCGTTTCAGTTCCGTGATCGTCTCCCCTGTGTCCACTATGTCTTCCACTATTATGACGCGCCTGCCCGTTATGTCGGCGGTGAGCCCGACGGCAGTTTTCACTACGCCGGTGGTGGATGTGCCGGCATACGAGGTCAGTTTGATTGAAACGATCTGGCATCTGAAGTCAAGACGTTTCATCAGTTCGCCCATAAACATTATGGAACCGTTGAGGACGCACAGGAGGATGGGAATGTCTTCGCATCCGCGGAAGTCTCCGTTCAATTTTTCCGCAACCCTGTCGATGGCTTTTTCAATCTCTTCATTGGAGATGTAAGGCTTGAATGTCTTGTCGAATAATGTAAGCTTATCCATCTTTATCCGTTAAAAATGCAAAAAAACGGAAATTTTTATAAAAAACGAAAAATATTTATTCAAACTCACAGGGAACACTTTTTCGGGGACTGCGGAGCATGTATATTAGCCGCAAAAATTTGTGCTATGAAAATGCTTCTTGCCTTCTGCGCGGCCTTGGCGTTCCAGCAGCCTGCGGACAGGACAAACTCTTTGATTAATGCCATAGTAGCCATAGTGGGGGTGTCCTCCGCCGAAGAATTGACGGAAAGCGAAATTGAACGCTTCATGTCTTTTGCCTCGTCTCCGCTGCGGATCAATACCGCTTCACGCAGCAGGATAGCGTCCAGCGGGCTCCTGTCCGCTTACCAGGCCGCCTCTTTGTACGATTACCGCAGCCGTCACGGGGATGTGCTGTCTCCGGCCGAGCTGTCTCTCGTGGACGGCTTCGGCTCCGGCGCGGCCGAGGCGCTGGCTCCGTTCTTATCGTTCGAATCCGCCTCGCTTCCGGGAGAACGGCTTTCGGACAAGACTGTAAAAAGCCGTTCCCTGATATTGAAGACGTCTTTCGCGTCGCGGGACGACGGCAGGAAAAACGGCCGCGGATGGAGCGCCGGGGTCAAGTACAGGCATTCGGCGGATGACGTATTTGAAATGGCGCTTACCGCCCGGAAAAGTTATGACGCCGAGCGTTTCTTCCCTCCGCCGGAATACACGTTCCATGCGGTAAAATATGGCAGGCGGGGCCGTGGAAAAATGATCATTGGCGATTACAACGCCAGATTCGGGCAGGGACTCGCATTGTGGAGCGGCTTCGAGATGACGTCCGTTCCGGCCGTGTCCGCCTTTTCCAAAAGGTCCTCCGGAATATCCCCTTCGTGGTCATATTCGTCCGAAAACACGCATCGCGGGGCGGCCGTAGAGCAGTATGTCGGGAATTTCAGGCTTTCGTGCCTCATGTCGTTCCCCGGACTGGACCGTGTGATGCAGGGCAACAAATCCGCCCGGACTTCTTTCTTCTGCGGTGCCAACGTCACATGGTTCACGGCGGACGGGCAGGTCGGAGTGACTGCGTCTTCCGAATCGCTGCTTTCGGCCGATGCGGACTGGAACATAAGGGGAGTGCGGCTCTTTTCCGAGCTGGCCGCGGCTCTCAAAGGCGGCGGGGCCTTTGCGGGTACGGCTGGAGCCTCCGTCGGCCTTTTTGACGGAGGCAGGGGAGCGGTCCGGCTCAGGATGGTTCCTGCGGCATTTTCCGGGAAGAAGAACGGCGAATACGGCATGGCTCTCGGTTTTGAATTTTCAGCCGGGCCTTACGTGCAGATGGCCGGCAGGCAGGGTTTCGGTTCATCGAAAATACGGCATCAGTTCAGCCTGACGGCCGAGGCATCCGCATTGCCCGTGCCTGTGCGCGATCCGGACAGGAGACAGCTGCGGCTTGTATCAAGATATGACTCTATGCTTTCTCCGTCCATGTCGCTGTCGGTGAGGTTCTCGGGACGATGGCGCAACTACGGCGCCCTACATAGGGAAGACCTGCGGGCGGATCTGGGATGGTCGGACGGCAGATGGTCATGCAGGTCCCGTCTGAATGCGGTGACTTCCGAGTCTTTCGGCTGGCTGTGCTATCTGGACGGCGGATATGAAGCCGGACGCATGTCGCTGTTCCTGCGGGGGACATATTATGATGCGGACAAATGGAACGACAGGGTATATTGCTATGAGCGGGACGCTCCCGGCAATTTCAACGTCACGGCATATCATGGCCGCGGCTTTGCGGTGTCACTTGTCGGCTCCTGCCGGCTCGGAAAAGGAAGGCGCAGGAGCAGGCTGTATTTCAGGGCGTCAAGGAAAAAGCCCGGCAAGGCCGAGCTTAAATTTCAATATATGCTTGATTTTTGAATCATTTCTTACGTATCTTAAGTTTTTGTCCTACGCGTATGGTGGTTCCCTCTATGCTGTTCCAGCTCTTGAGCTGCGCCACGGTCACATTGTACATCGAGGCAATCTTGACGAGCGAATCGCCTTCTTTGACCGTATAGGTGCGGAACTCTCCTCCTGCCGCCGACGGGCCGGAGGATTTGGATGAAACCTTGGCCGCGGAGCCTCCCCTTATCCGTATCTTTAGTTTTTGTCCTATGCGTATGGTGGTTCCCTTTATGTTGTTCCAGCTCTTGAGCTGCGCCACGGTCACATTGTACATTGAGGCAATCTTGCCGAGCGAATCGCCTTTTTTGACCGTATAGATGCGGAACTCTCCTCCTGCCGCCGACGAGCCTCCGCCGGACCGGACGCCGTTTTTGTTGACGTCTATCTTGCTGATAACTTCTTCCGCCTTGTATCTGTATATGGAGTCCTGAAACTCTGTGAAGGAGGATGAGAAATTGAACGGAAGCCGCAGGATGTAGTCGCCGCTGTTCCCCGGTATGATGTCGTTGAAATACTGGGGGTTGAGATTGCGCAGCTCGCTTATCGGGATGCCGATGACGTCGCTTATCTGGCGGAAATGGACGTTGCGGTTCACATGGAAGGTATCCACCCTCGGCGGCATGTGGACGGGAGCCGGCTCTATGCCGCATTCCTTGTAGTATGTCATGGCGTACATCGCTCCCACCATGGCGGGCACGTAGCCTCTCGTCTCCCTCGGGAGATACTGGTATATGGACCAGAAATCGCGTTTGCCGCCGCTCCGCTTTATGGCTTTGTTCACGTTGCCGGACCCGCAGTTGTAGGACGATATGGCGAGGCTCCAGTCCCCGAATATCCTGTAGGCATCCTGAAGATACCTGGCCGCGGCATCGGCCGATTTGAACGGATCGAAGCGTTCGTCCACATAGGAGTCGATCTTAAGTCCGTAGTTCTTCGCCGTGGAGTACATGAATTGCCACATTCCTTTGGCGTTGGCCCTCGACACCGCCGTCGGGTTCAGGGCCGATTCGACTATGGCCAGATATTTCAGTTCCTCCGGCATGTCGTATTTGTTGAAGGTCTCTTCGAAAATGGGCATGTAGTAGGTGGCGAGCGCCATTATGTTCCCCATTTTGGAAGGCATTTTTTCCGAGTATAGTATTATGTTGTTCCTTACCGTCTCGTTGTAAGGCAGCGTGATGAAGGAGTTTATTTTCTCGAGCCTGCCTATTATCACTGAGTCGGGCACGTTGGATGCGAGTTTCACGCTGTCCGGGCTGTAGAATTCCCCTTCGTCGCTTTCGCGGACCTGCCGGTGGATATACCAGATGCTGAGCAGGCTGTCCGTGGCTTCCGGAGAATAGTCTTCCGGGTCCATCGCGCCGTCGAACACGCCTTCCCGTATTTCCATTTCTTCCAAAAGCACGTCCGTGGTGTCGGCCTCCGCCGTCCTGAACGATTCGAGTTCTTCGAGCAGATCGTTCACCTGCCGGCGCAATTCTTCGTTTTCTTTTACAAGCTGTTTCTTTGTCCTGGCGGAGGCCCTTCTGCCATCGCCGTCGGCCTGCATGCCTGCATACGAATTGAACGCGGCAAAAGCGAGGCAAAGCAATATGGTAGCAATACGTTTCATGATCAATCGTTTAGAAGTTGAACCCCAGCTTCAGGCCCATCGCCGTAGGCTGCTGCGGAATCGCCGCATAGGCGTTGTCGGGTCCGAGCGCCGCGGGGCTTATGTGCAGCGATATGTCGTTGCCGAGGTCGAAATCCTGCATGTAGGAAAATACGTTGGCGTCTATTATCTGAAGCAGGTAAAAACCCGCGACGGCCACTATCGAATAGTCCCTGAGCCTTCTGTACGAGTCCCTGTAATATTTTGCCGTTTCTCCGGATATCGGGCCGTCGTATTCCGCGCCGGGGGCGGTGGCCTCGTTGTGTATCCTCTTGAACCTTTTGTAGTTGGTGTTGTTGGTCACGAGGAAGTGTACGGATCCCGCAAGGCAGCCCCAATAGAGCGGCACCTTCCATGCCTCGCCGTTGTATATCTGGCCGAGGCCGGGACACAGGATGGAGTATAGGGTAGCTTTCCCTGGATGAGGATATTTGTCCGTCTTATAGTTGTATACGCCGTCGAGCAAAGTGCCCCAGTAGACTAAGGCCGCGCCCGCATAGCAATAATTCCTCATGCGTCTGGCATGCCAGTCTATTGCGATGGAGGCGGAGGGATTTTCGGCCATGGCCGCGTCGTATGCATTTTTGGATCTTTGATATATGCCGTTGTAATGCAGTCCCATGCCTATGCCGGCCCCTATTCCTCCGTATATTACGGGAAGTTTCCAGTATTGGCGGTTGTAGATTTGTTCCGAGCCTATGAAGACGGTGGAGCCTGCGAACATGGTGCCGATCCGGAGCGGCTGTTTGTGCATGACGCCCCCGAAGAATTCCTTCAGGGAAAACATCGTGTCGGTGGAATCCCTGCCGAGCGTGTCGTCAGGGCTTGCGTATGTCTGCGTGAAAGCCTCCTCCTTGAACTGGGCGGAGGCGCTCCACATTGTCGCCGCGAAGCAGAGGACAGCTGTCAGTATATGTCGTAGGAGCCGCTTCATGTCTGCGGGTGCTTGTCTTCCAAGGCATGAAGGAACCTTGTCATTTCTTCGTCCGAATTGAATTTTATGGTGATGCTGCCCTTGCCTTCGCTGGAACGCTTCAGGGAAATGTTGTCTCCGAAATATTTTCCGATATGTTCGAGCACCTTGTAATAAACGTCCGGCAGCTCACGTACCTTTTCGGCTGGCTTCGGCCCGGCGGAGTCCGCTTTTCTGAGCCTGTCTTCGAGCTGTCGCACGGAAAGGCCGTTCTTTATTATGGCGTCGCAAAGCATCTCCTGCCGGTGCGGATCCTCCACTCCGAGCAGCACTTTTGCGTGTCCCACGCTGATGAGGCCCACTTTCAGATCGTGCTGCACCTTTGCGGGAAGTTTCAGGAGACGGAGATAATTGGTCACCGACGCCCGCTTTTTCCCCACCCGGTCCGCCATCTGCTCCTGAGTGAGGTCGCATTCGTCGATAAGCCTCTGATAGCTCATGGCGATTTCTATGGGGTCGAGGTTCTCACGCTGGATGTTTTCCACTATAGCCATCTCCAGCATGCCCCGGTCGTCGGTATCGCGGATGTAAGCGGGGATCATGTCCATGCCTTCAATGAGCCTGCAGGCCCTGAAGCGCCGTTCGCCGCTTATGATCTGATATCTGTCGCTCGCCTTGCGTCTGACGGTGATGGGCTGTATGAGCCCGAACGTGCGTATGGATTCCGACAGCTCCAGAAGGGCTTCTTCCTCGAAAGAGGCCCTCGGCTGGAACGGGTTGGGCTCTATCATGTCCATGGGGATGCGCAGAATGCCTGACATGTCCTGCTTTTCCTTGCTGCCGACGATTTCTTTGTTTACATATCCGACCGGCTGGCGGATCATGCTCAGGCCCTCGTTGTCCCCGAGCAGCGCACCGAGTCCTTTCCCGAGTCTTTGGGTGTTCTTGTTCGCCATGATCATTGATTTTTTTCAAGAACCTCTTTGGCGAGGTTCAGATAATTGGAGGTGCCGTTGCTCATAACGTCGTACAGGATTATCGGCTTTCCGTGCGACGGAGCCTCGCACAGGCGTATGTTTCTCTGTATTATGGTGTCGAATACCATGTCCTTGAAATGTTCTCTGAGCTCTCCGGCCACCTGAGTATGGATTTTGGTCCTTCCGTCGAACATGGTGATCAGGAAGCCTTCTATGGTGAGGCTCGGATTCACGCCGTTCTGTACGAGACGGATGGTCTGCAGCAGCTTTCCAAGGCCCTCGAGGGCGAAGAATTCGGGCTGCACGGGGATTATGACGGAGTCCGCCGCCGTCAGCGAATTGACTGTTATCAGCCCTAAGGAAGGGGAGCAGTCTATGATGATGAAATCATAGTCGTCCCTGATGCCGGCAAGGGCTTTTTTCAGAATGGATTCCCTGTCCTCGGCATCGAGCATCTCGATCTCCGCCCCGACGAGATTGATGTGCGAGGGAATCATCTGCAGTTTCTGTATTTCGGTCTGTATGAGCGCGTCCCTGATGTCTATCTTGCCGATGAACACTTCGTACAGCGTCCTTTTCTGGTCGTTGTCCGGAGAAAAGTTCAGTCCTGACGTAGTGTTGGCCTGCGGATCGGCGTCGATGATGAGCACCCTTTTCTCAAGCACCGCGAGGGATGCCGCGAGATTGATCGCAGTGGTGGTCTTTCCGACACCGCCTTTTTGGTTGGCAACAGCTATGACTTTTCCCATGGCTTAAGATTTTGAATCGTATATTTGACAAAATTACAAAATTATTCACAAAGCAAAGTAATTATTTCCGGCCAAAATCGTACGTCGGCCGGCATTTGCCGATATGACAAAAAAAATGCCTAATTTTGCATTGATGGCGGACAATGAATTTGAAATGACATGGAAAATATAGCCGTATATACTTTGACATCCCCTTTGCATGACGCCGAAGCCGTTTCGGCGATATCGGACGGATTTCTGGCATCGATCTTCCCTTCCGGAGGATATGATTTCCGCGGCGGGGACTTCTCGGATTTCGGTACGCATGCGCTGGATCTCATATTTGTGCGCACGGGCGGTACCGAAGGCATTTTCAGAAGCCTGCTGCCGCGGCTGCGCGAAAGCGGGGCCACGGAATTCCGCCTGCTCGCGTCGGACAGGAGCAATTCTCTTGCCGCTTCCATGGAAATCTTGTCTTTCCTCCGCCTGAACGGCATCAGGGGCGAAATAATACACGGAAGCGCGGCCGGCGTCGCAGGCCGCATTGATGAGCTTCTGCGTGTCGCCGAGGCTAAGAGCCGGCTTGCCGGAATGCGTCTTGGCGTGATAGGCAGGCCTTCGGACTGGCTCATAGCGAGCGGCGCAGATTATCGCTCCGTCAAAGAAAAACTGGGCGTGGAACTTGTGGACGTGCCTGTCAGTGAACTGACCGACAGGATCGCCGGCGCCGCCGCGGATGAGGCCGTCCCGGACGTTCCCATGCCCGAAAATGTCAGGAAGGCTTTTCCGGGCGCCCTCGGAATCTACCGTGCGCTTAAGTCGCTCGTAAAGGACAGGGGGCTCGGCGGGTTCACTCTGAGGTGTTTCGACCTTCTGGACGCCGTCGGCAATACCGGCTGCCTCGCCCTTGCCAAGCTCAATTCCGAAGGCATGCCTGCCGGCTGCGAGGGAGACGTCCCGGCCCTGCTTTCCATGACCGTCGCCAAGGCCGTGACCGGCTTCACCGGTTTTCAGGCCAATCCGTCGCGGATAGATCCCGCCTCCGGGGAGATACTGTTCGCGCATTGCACGATTCCGCTGGACATAGTGGATTCCGTCGAATACGACACTCATTTCGAATCCGGCAAGGGCGTAGGGATAAGGGGACATTATCCTGAAGGCCCGGTGACGGTGTTCAAGCTCTCCGGCGACCTCTCCCGTCATTTTCTGGCCGAGGGCGAGCTCATACGCAACTGTTCGGGGCCTGACCTGTGCCGTACGCAGATCGTCGTCCGCCTTTCTCCGGAAGAAGCCGGATATTTCCTCAGGGAACCTATAGGCAACCATCATATTATACTTCCGGGACATTGCAGGACGGCCATTGAAAGCATTATATGACGAAAACGTGCATATCTGTCATATTGCCGCTGAAACTCGGATGGGACCCGTACTATTATGTTGACGGAGACTCCACGCCCGTGGTCACGGGAAGCCGTGTGAAAGTCCTTTTCGCCGGCCGCAGATACGTTGGCGTGGTAAGCAGCACGGGCATATCGCCCCAGCCGGGAGAATACACGATACGCGACATCATTTCCGTAGAGACTGACCTTGCTCCGGTCCGGGAGAGCGAACTCAGGCTGTGGCGCGAGGTGGCCGGATATTATCTTTGCACCGTCGGGGAAGTGTACAAGGCATGCTATCAGACCACGAGGCTCGACAACAGGAAGCTCGTCCCGAAGACGGGGCCGCTGACGCCGGCATCCCTGCCGGAGCTTTCCCCTGCGCAGAAGACCGCCCTTTCGGAGATAAAGACGCATTTCAGCGAAGGAAAGGTGACACTGCTGAAGGGGGTGACAGGCTCCGGAAAGACGGAAATATATATCAGGCTGGCGGCCGAGGCCGTCTCCGCCGGGAAAAACGTACTTTATCTTGTGCCGGAAATCGCATTGGGCCGCCATATTACGGAACGGCTTTCCGCCGTGTTCGGGGACAGGCTGCTGGTATGCAATTCGAGCGAAAGCATCGCACGGAGACGCAAGGCGGCTTCGGCCCTCAGGAATCCTGAGATGGGGCCGCATGTGGTGCTCGGCACCCGCTCTGCCGTTTTCCTGCCTTTCGACGCATTGTCGCTCATAATAGTGGACGAAGAACATGATCCCTCCTATAAGCAGGACGCCCCGGCCCCGCGTTATAACGCTCGCGAAACGGCCGTGATGCTCGGGAGAATACATGGAAGCGACGTGCTTCTCGGCTCCGCGACTCCGTCTCTGGAGTCAGTCTACAATTGCCGTACGGGCCGCTTCGCCCTCGTGGAACTCAAAGAACGTTTCTACAATGCCGCCGATGCGGACGTAGAGATTATCGATACCATCGCCGAACGCCGCAAGAGAGGGATGAAAGGCAGCTTTTCCGTCCGTCTTGCGGAACGTATGGGAAACGTTCTCTCCGGCGGCGGGCAGATATTGGTATTGCGCGCCAGAAGATCCTATTCGCCTGTGGTGCAATGCCCCGATTGCGCATACATTCCGCGCTGCCCGCGCTGCAACGTATCGCTGAGCCTGCATATGACGCAGCGGGGAGAGGGGAGGTTGATATGCCATTATTGCGGGCATGCTGAGCCTTTTTCGGGAGAATGTCCGAAATGCGGCGGCACGATGCGTCCTCTCGGGGCCGGCACGCAAAGGGTGGAGGAAGAATTGAAGGAACTGTTTCCTTCGGCATCGGTGGAGCGTCTTGACGGAGATACGGCGCGTGACGACGAAGAGGGGATAATAAATCGTTTCGGCGGCGGGGAAACGGATATCCTCGTCGGCACGCAGATGATAGCCAAAGGTTTCGATTTCAGTGGTCTGAGCCTCGTGGCGGTATTGCAGGCCGATTCCATCATGGGACAGCAGGATTTCCGTGCCGATGAAAGGGCCCTGCAGCTTCTCGAACAGTTCCGCGGCAGGACGGGGCGTAGGGGAGAAAAGGGGACGCTTGTCATCCAGACGGCACAGCCCGACCATCCGGTGCTGCAGGAACTCGTATCCGGCAGCGGGGACGGATTCATCCGGCGCCTGCTTGAGGAGAGACGCACGTTCGGATATCCTCCGTATACCCGCCTCGTGAACGTCATTTTCCGGGACGCCGACAGGCAGCGCCTTGAAACGTTTGCCGGAGATTTCGCGGCCGGGCTTTCCTCCGCTCCCGGCGGGGAGTCCATGTCCGTCGCCGGCCCTTGCGCTCCTTTGGTGGACCGCGTTGCGGGGGAGTACGTGCGCCATGTCCGCATTGCCCTGCGCAGGGACAAAAGGCTGTCCGCCTGCAAGTCGCTCATTTCCGAGCGGCTGTCGGCCTTCGAAAAAGAACGAAATTATACGGGCCATGCCGTCATAGACGTGGATCCTGTCTAAAAAATATGATTATGGGAAAAATCTCTGTTTTGACGATCTGCCATGCCGTGACGGCGGCGCTTTTGCTCTCCGTGCCGGCCGTCGCCTCCGGTTCCGTCCCGCATGCCGATACGGTACGCGTCTCCGAGTTCGGCGTCCGTCCCTATTCTTATGAAAATTGTGTCGACGGGCTGAAACAGGCGCTCCGGGCCTGCAGGGACAGGGGAGCTTCCGTGCTCCTTTTCGACGGCGGCCGCTATGACATATGGCCCGAAGGCGCCGAACGCAGGGAATGGTTCATCACCAATTCCTCCACGGAGGAAGAATGCCCGTCCAAAGTCAAGACCGTGGGGCTGCTGATTGAAGACATGCAAGGCCTGACCGTGGAAGGGCGCGGCGCGGAATTAGTGTTTCACGGCAAGATGATAACCGTGGCCGTATCGCATTGCCGCGACATCGTACTGCGCGGCCTCGCCATCGATTTCGAGCGTCCCGGCATGTCGGAAATGACATACGTCTCATCCGGCGCCGAGGGGACGGTCGTGGACTTCCATCCGGATTCAAGATACGGAATAGATACTTCGGGACGCATCAGCCTTATAGGGGAAGGCTGGAAGGCGGAGCATTTCCATTGCATAGAATATGATCCGGACACGAAAAGATCGTTTTACAGCGGAGGATGGGACGTGCTGCGGTCATCATATGCCGAGGAACTTTCGCGCGGCAAAGTGCTTTTCCGCACTCCGTCGAATTTCTCGCCCAAGCCGGGCAATACTCTTTCCGTACGCGACATCATACGGGACCACATAGGCCTTTTCATCCATGAAAGCGCCGGGGTGCGGATAGAAGATGTGAAAATATATTATATGCAGGGGCCCGGGATAGTCAGCCAGTTTTCGGACGACCTGACGATGAGCCGGGTGGACTGCAGCCCGCGGAAAGGCGGCGGACGACTTATCGCTTCGTCGGCCGATTTCATGCACTTCTCCGGATGCGGCGGCAGGATAGGCATTTTCGACTGCAATTTCGCCGGAGCCCATGACGATCCTATCAACATCCACGGCACCAATCTGCGGGTCGTGGAAAAACTTGCCCCCGACAGGCTACTCCTCCGTTTCATGCACGGCCAGAGCTACGGCTTCAAAGCCTTCTCCCCGGGCGACACGGTCGCTTTCATAAATGCCGAAACCATGCAGCGCATGTCGTATGCCGTCGTCAGGGAGACGGAGCGCGTGTCGGACAGGCTCGTGGAGCTCTCATTCGACAGGGCCGTTCCGGACGGCGTTTCGGTCGGGCTGGACTGCGTCGAGAACATTACTTGCACCCCGGAGGTCGAGATACGGCGATGCAGGTTCACGAGGACCAACACCCGCGGCACCCTTGTCACTACGCCGCGCAAAGTGGTGATAGCGGACAACGTGTATTGCAAGACGGGCATGAGCGCCATTCTGATAGAGGCCGACGTCAAGGACTGGTATGAATCCGGGCCCGTGTGCGACGTGCTCATAGAAAACAACCTTTTCATAGACTGCGCGTGGCTGGGAGGCCCGGAAAAGGCCGTGATAGCGCTGCATCCGTCAAATGCCGTGGCGGACGCCGGCAGGCCCGTGCACCGCAACGTACGCATAGTCGGCAATTCGTTCATCACATGCGGCAACCCCGTTCTCTATGCCAAGAGTACGGCCGGCCTCCGCTTTACGGGCAATTCGGTGGCGGTCGGCCCTGCGGACGGGAGCATTGAATGTGACTGCTGCTCCGCAGGCGCGGAGGAACGGTCCGTCGGCGGCGCGGCGGCCGGACTTCCGGCGTCGTACATTATCCTCGAAGGATGCGCGGATCCTGTGATCGAGGGCAATTCCATGACGGAATTTTCTGTGAAAAGCCGTCCGAATGATTAAATTTGCCGCATTACCGATTTGATATGGAAATTTTGCTGTCATTCATAGGCGGTGCCGCAGTGGCTGCCGCGGTCGCATTTTTCATGGCGAAAGGGGCCTTGAAGTCCAAGGACGAACGCATTGCCGAACTGCGGGAGGAACTCTGCCGCGGCAGGCAGGAGCAGGAGTCGATGCGCAGGGACGCGGTGAATGCGCTGCAGTCGAAATTCGACGAAACCATCTCGAGGGTGCAGGCCCAGATGAGGAACGAGACCGAAACCATGCTCAAAGACAGGCAGAAAGAGTTTTCCGAAACGAGCGCGAACAGTCTCGGACAGATTCTGGAGCCTCTGAAAAACAACATAAAGGATCTTCGCGAAGCGATGAACATCGGCCGGCAGGAACAGGTCTCATTCAAGGAGACGATGAAAAGCCATATCGACAGCCTGATCACGCAGAGCAATGCCGCCAGGACGAGCGCCGACAATCTCGCCGAGGCCCTGAGGCGCGGCGGCAAGATCCAGGGCGATTGGGGCGAGACCGTCCTCGAAGAACTTCTTTCCTCCCAGGGACTGACTCCCGGGGTGCATTTCGACATACAGCCCACCATGACGGACGCGTCCGGACGGCCCGTCATCGGCGAGGAAGGATCGCGGCTCCGTCCGGATGTGATACTGCATCTTGACGAGAGGCGCGAAGTCATCATTGACTCCAAGGTGTCCGTCAGCGCATACGTGGACTACGTCAACGCGGACAACGATGCGGACCGCGGAACATTCCTCAAGGCCCATATCGCAAGCATTCACAAACATATAGACGAACTTTCCAAAAAGGATTATTCGCGGTATGTGAAGTATCCCAAGATATCCGTGGGCTATGTCATAATGTTCATTCCGAATGCCGGAGCATTCTGGACCGCCATGAACGCCGAGCCGGACCTGTGGCGCAAGGCCGCCGAGAAAAATGTCTATCTGGCCGATGAGCAAAGCCTTTACGGAGCCTTGAAAATAGTGAACATGACGTGGACGGGCCTGGCCCAGGTGCAGAATCACGAGAAAGTATACGGACTCGCCTCCGAAATGATAGACCGCGTAGGGCAGTTCATGAAACATTTCGAGGCCGTGGGCGCCGCTTTGGACAGGGCGAAGGAATCGTACGAAAAGGGACTGAACAAATTGTCCCCGCAGGGACAGAGCATATTGAACACTGCCGGCAAGCTGATCCGGCTCGGGGCGAAAGACAGCGCCCGTAACTCCGTCAAGCCCATGCTCGATGAGTGACGCATAAGAAAAGAAAGCGGCAACAATTCAATTTTATTTTAGAATTGTTCAAAATATTGCTATATTTACCGAAACCAATTTTGAAACATTATGAAAGAATTGAAAGGATCAAAGACCGAGGCCAATCTTAAAGCCGCGTTCGCAGGTGAATCACAGGCCCATACCAAGTATCAGTATTATGCTTCCAAGGCCAGGAAGGACGGGTATGTCCAGATCGGCGACCTGTTCGAGGTCACTGCCAAGAACGAGAAGGAGCACGCCAAGATATGGTTCAAGCTGCTGCATGATGGCGATGTGCCTGCCACTGAAGTGAATCTGGAAGATGCCGCCTGCGGCGAGAACTACGAGTGGACCGACATGTATGCCGGATTCGCCGCCACTGCGAGGGAGGAAGGCTTCACCGAGATCGCAACCCTGTTCGAGAAGGTGGCCGCCATCGAGAAGACCCATGAGGAACGCTATCGCAAACTGCTCGGAAACGTGAAGGAAGGCATAGTGTTCTCACGCGACGAGGACATGATCTGGGAATGCTCCAACTGCGGACATATCGTCGTAGGCAAGAAGGCTCCCGAGCTCTGCCCGGTATGCAAGCATCCCAAGAGCTATTTCAAAATTTCCGAAAGGAACTATTAGTAGAATGTAAAAAAAGAGGATTCGGCCCTGCGGCCGGTCCTCTTTTCACTTGACGGCGCACAAGCCATAGATACGAAGGACTGCATAGAAATGCTGCGGAGGCACGGTGTCCGGGAGACGGCCAACAGGCTCATAGTTCTGAAGGCCCTGGCTTCCGAGAAAATGCCCGTGTCGCTGACCGAACTTGAATCCAGCATAGACAGCATAGACAAGTCAGGCATATTCAGGACTTTGTCCATATTCCGGGAGCACCATTTGGTCCATGTCCTCGAAGACGGCGACGGGGTACGCTACGAACTTTGTCTCGGAGGCGACGGAGAGGAAGACGACGACGTGCACGTGCATTTCCATTGCGAAAAATGCCACAGGACCTCCTGTCTGGACGGCATACCTGTGCCGGGCGTGAAAATCCCGGACGGGTACGAGCGCCGGTCGGCGAATTATCTGATCAAGGGGATCTGTCCGGAGTGCGCCGGCAAATCATGACCTCCGTTATGCGCTCATGACCTCCGTTATGCGCGCAGCGTCCGCATCGAGTTGAGCACTGCGAGCACCGTCACGCCCACATCCGCGAACACGGCCATCCACATTGTCGCGAGCCCGGCTCCCGCCAATGCCAGCACCGCGAATTTCACCGCGATGGCAAACAGCGTGTTCTGCCTTGCAATGGACACCGTGCGGCGGGCTATCTTAATGGTCTCCGCTATTTTGGGCAGGCGGTCGTCCATCAGCACTATGTCTGCGGCCTCTATCGCCGCATCCGAGCCGAGGCCGCCCATGGCGATGCCTATGTCGGCCCTCGCAAGCACTGGGGCGTCGTTTATGCCGTCCCCCACGAATATGAGCGAAGTGCCGGCCTTTTTCTCTCCGAGAAGACGTTCCACTTCGTTTACCTTGCCTTCCGGCAGCAGCCCTGCGCGGTATTCGTCTATGCCTACGGCCTCCGCGACCTCCTTCGCCACCGGCTCATGGTCGCCGGTAAGCATCACCGTCCTGCCGACTCCGAGTTTCTTCAGCGCCGCTATCGCGCCGGCCGCTTCGGCCTTCACGCGGTCCGAAATGACTATATGGCCGGCATATACCCCGTCGATCGCGACATGTATTATGGTGCCGGACTTTTCGCACGGAATCCATTTCACTCCTATGCCGTCCATCATCTTTTCATTGCCGACGCTGACGGTGCTGCCGTTCACTTCGGCCGTTATGCCCTGGCCGGCCGTCTCCCGTACATTTTCTATCATGCAGTCATCGGCCTCGTCGGGATAGGTCTTCCTGAGCGACAAGGCTATGGGATGTGTGGAATGCCGCTCCACATGCGCCGCCAGATGCAGCAGCTCCCGCTTGTCTATGAGTTCCGGATGCACGGCGCTCACTTCGAACACGCCTTCCGTAATCGTGCCCGTCTTGTCGAAAACGGCCGTGCCGGTGCGCGAAATGGCTTCGAGGCAATTGCCGCCTTTGACCAGGATGCCTTTGCGCGAGGCTCCGCCGATGCCTCCGAAGAATGCCAGCGGGACCGATATGACGAGTGCGCAGGGGCATGAAACTATCAGAAACGTAAGAGCCCTGTAAAGCCATCCGGGGAACGACGCTCCGAAGTTCCCGGACAGCAGGGGCGGAATGAAGGCGATGAGTACCGCCGCGGCCGTCACCACGGGGGTGTATATCTTGGCGAAGCGGGTGATGAACTTTTCGTTGCGCGATTTGTTTTCGGAAGCGTTCTCCACCATGTCAAGTATCCTTGAGGCCGTGGATTCCCCGAAATTTTTCGTCACCCTTACCCGCAGCAGTCCCTGCAGGTTGATGCATCCGGAGAATATCTCGTCTCCGGCGCCGATTTCGCGCGGCACGCTTTCGCCGGTGAGGGCAACGGTATCGACCGACGATGCGCCTTCTATGACCTTGCCGTCGAGCGGCACTTTTTCGCCGGGACGGATCACTATCGTGTCGCCGGGATTCACGTCGCCGGGATGTACGATGCGGATTTCCCCGTCCTCCCGTTCCAGATTGGCGGTGTCGGGACGTATGTCCATGAGGCCGGCTATGGATTTGCGGCTTTTTCCTTCGGCGATTTCTTCAAAAAGTTCTCCTGCGCAAAAGAACAGCATCACCGCCACGGCTTCGAAAAACTGCGGCTCTCCGCCGGGAAGGAACCCTATCGCCATGGCTCCTATCGTGGCTATGCTCATCAGGAAGTCTTCTTCGAGAGCCTTTCCCTCGGCAAGGTCTTCGACGGCCTCCTTCAATGTGCCGTATCCTGCGATGAGGTAGGGCACGAGATACACTGCCAGCAGCTGCCATGTGCTGAGCGAAGCGGTTTTTTCCATAATCACGGCTATGGCGAGCGTCGCCGCCGATGCGATGATTTTTACGATGCTGTTTTTAATCTCTTTTTCCATGTCCTGATTCTCTTTGCATGGCGCAAAGATACCGGAAGAACAATGCAACCGAGTTGCAAATTAAAAAAGACCGGCCTCCATAGGAAACCGGTCCTGACATTATTGCGCGGACGTTTATGCCTGTCTGTAGATTCCGAGCCTCGAAGGATCGAAGCTGTCGATGAAAGCGCAATGCGCCGCAACCTTGGATTCGCCGTATTTTATGAAAATCTCGGCCGATTTAAGGAATTTGTCGCATTTCTGCGCGTCGATGAGCAGCAGATAGCCTATGATCGTGTATCCTGCGGTCTCCACGAGGCGGCGGGCATGGAAATCGGTGTATTCCACATTGTCCGCGGCCATCACCTTGGCGGTGGCGGTCTCCAGCTTGTCCGTCATCTTCTTCAGGGCGTCGCGCAGGCATTCATGCTCGGGGGCTATTTCCGCCTTCTCGTACACGTCGCGTATGTACTTGGCATACTGTCCGGTAGTCACGCCTCTGATGGCGGCCACCACCTGAAGTTGCGAAGTGCCTTCGTAGATGTTGGTGATGCGGGCGTCCCTGACGTATCTCTGTATGGGATAGTCCTTCATGAAACCGGATCCGCCGTGTATCTGAAGCGCGTCGTAGGAAATCTCGTTGGCGTACTCGCTGGCGAACAGCTTCTGCATCGGAGTGTATATGTCCGCAAGCCTCTGATAATATTTCATTTCGTCGCGTTCCGCCTTGTCGAGCGCCCTTTCTTTCGAAAGGTGGTAATATGCTTTGTACATGTCCACGAAACGGGAGGTCTCATAGAGTATGGCGCGTATGCCGTGCAGCTTGGCTTCCATGTTGGCCAGCATCTCGTATACTGCGGGGAACTCTATGATGGGCTTTCCGAACTGCAGACGTTCCTGTGCATATTTGAGGCCCTGGCGATAGGCTGCTTCGGCTATGCCGACGGATTGTGCGCCTATGCCGAGACGTGCGGCGTTCATGAGGGCCATCACATATTTGATAAGGCCCATCTTGCGTTCGCCCACAAGCTCCGCGGGAGCATTCCTGAATACGAGCTCGCAAGTAGGGGAGCCCTTGATGCCGAGCTTGTTCTCGATGCGGCGGACTTTCACCGCGTCGCTCGCCCGGTCATATATGAACATCGAAAGGCCTCTGCCGTCGCTGGTGCCTTCCTCGGAACGTGCGAGCACGAGGGATATGTTGCCGTCGCCGTTGGTGATGAATCGCTTCACCCCGTTGAGGTACCATTTCCCGTCGGCCTCGTTGTAGGTGGCCTTCAGCTGCACCGCCTGCAGGTCGGAACCGGCGTCCGGCTCGGTGAGGGCCATCGCGCAGGTCTCTCCGGCGCACACGCGGGGGAGATATTTGGCTTTCTGCTCTTCACTGGCGAACTCGTTGATGGTCTCGGCGCAGTCCTGCAGTCCCCAGATGTTCTGGAGGCTGGCGTCGGCGCGCGCCACCACTTCGGCCGCCATTATGAAAGGCGTGATCGGGAAGTTCAGTCCGTTGTATTTCCTCGGCAGGGAAATGCCGTTGAGCCCGGCCTGGTTTATTATATCTATGTTCTGCTGAGTGCCGGACGCATACCTGACGTGCCCGTCGATGACTTCGGGCCCTTCGGCGTCCACGCCTTCGGCATTGGGATCCACTACGTCGCCGCTTATTTCTCCGACTATTTCCAGCACCCTGTCGTAATTGTCTACGGCATCTTCGAAGTTGCGCGGGGCGTTGTCATATTGCAAAGCTTCGGCATAGTCGCGCTCCTTGAGGGCGACTATCTTCTTCATCAGCGGGTGACCGAGCTGGAACTTTATATCCTGATTGTCTGTATAAAAATTAGCCATAGTCTCGAAATTTAATTATTTGCTGTTCTTTTTGTAATACTGTATCATCTTAGGAATGACCACGTTGAGGTCACCGGTGATGACATAGTCCGCAAATTTGTTGATTGGTGCGTTCGGATCCGTGTTGATGGCTATTACCATGGAGGATTCCTGCATGCCGGCGGTGTGCTGTATCTGGCCGGATATGCCGCAGGCTATGTAGAGCTTCGGACGTACGGTGGTGCCGGTCTGTCCTATCTGGCGTTCGTGTTCGCAGAATCCTGCGTCCACGGCAGCGCGGGATGCTCCCACTTCGCCTCCGAGCACGTCCGCAAGGTCATGTATGAGCTGGAAATTTTCCTTGGAGCCGACACCGTAGCCGCCCGCCACGATGATGGAAGCCCCTTTGAGATTGATTCTGGATTTCTCAATCTGGCGCTCGATGACGTGTATGACGAAATCTTCGGGCGAAGTGAAGGCGTCGACGTCTATGTTTTTGACCGTGCCTTTATGGTTGGCGTCGAATATCTCCTTTTTCATCACGCCCTCGCGTACGGTGGCCATCTGGGGACGGCATTCGGGATTGACAATGGTGGCCACGATGTTGCCGCCGAAGGCGGGCCGGATCTGATACAGGAGGTCGTGATAGACTTTTCCGGTCTTGGCGTCCTCGTGGTCTCCTATTTCAAGGCTCGTGCAGTCGGCGGTGAGTCCGCTGTGGAGGGCCGAAGATACGCGCGGGCCGAGGTCGCGTCCTATGCTGGACGCCCCCATAAGGGCGATCTGCGGCTTTTCCTGCCTGAACAGGTTGACAAGGATGGAAGCGTGGGGCAGGGTGGTGTATGGAGCGAGCCTCTTGTCGTCGCCTTTCCAGAGCACGTCCACTCCGTAGGGATAGACCTGCTTTTCCACTCCCTCGAGTCCGCTTCCCAATACGACCGCTTCGAGATCCGTCCCGAGCCGGGAGGCCAGTTTGCGGCCTTTCGTAAGCAGTTCGAGACTTACGTCGGCTATGATACCGTCTTCTATTTCACAATATACAAATACACTGTTCATGATATTCTCCGTTTTTTAACCGATGGTGTGATTTACGATCAGTTCCTTCATCATGGCGTCGATCGCTTCGTCGCTTGAATCGAGAATCTTGGCCTCCTTGGCCTGGAATACGACATTTTCGATGTTCTTCACCTTCGTAGGCGAACCGCTCAGTCCGAGGTCCTCCGGATTGCAGGTGATGTCGTTCACGCTCCATTCGTTGATTTTAAGATAAGGGCGCTCCTCTATCAGTTTCAGGGAGTCTTCATCGGCGCCCTGCAGCTCCTGTGCGGCGCGGGCGTATTTGTATCTGGTCACGAAGCGCGCGTTGCGCGGGCGGCACGGAGCGGCCGACCCGTTCACCGTCAGAACGCAGGGAACCGGGCACTCGACCACCTCGAACCCTCTTTCGAGACGGCGCTTCACCGTGATTTTATCTTCCGTGACGTCGGTGATTTCCTCCACGTATGTCACCTGGGGGAGTCCGAGTTTTTCCGCCACCTGCGGACCGACCTGGGCGGTGTCTCCGTCTATGGCCTGACGTCCGCATACTATGATGTCGGCGTTGAGATTTCTCAGCGCGCAGGCAAGGGCGTATGAAGTGGCAAGCGTGTCGGAGCCTGCGAACGCCCTGTCGGAAAGGAGATATCCTCCGTCCGCCCCGCGGTATTCGGCTTCACGTATGATCTCCGCGGCCCTTCCCGGACCCATTGTCAGGATATGCACCGTAGTGCCTTCGATTTTGTCCTTGAGACGCAGCGCCTGTTCGAGGGCATTGAGATCTTCGGGATTGAAAATGGCAGGCAGTGCGGCCCTGTTCACGGTTCCGTCCGCCTTCATGGCATCCTTCCCGACATTCCTCGTGTCCGGAACTTGCTTCGCGAGGACAACGATTTTCAATTTTTTCATCTTTTATGATTTAAGCATTAGTCGTCTTCGGGGCTGTGAAAAACACAACATTCGTACAAAGGTACGAAAAAAAAAGGATAATGCAATCCTATGGCTGTCAAGCCCTGCGCATCAAATGTTGAACAATGCGAAAATGATGTTCATTAAAATATATGCGGTGAATATCAACATCACGGCGAGGCTCCAGAACGAGCCTGTGACGGCCGTGACGATTATGCAGATGGCGGCGATGGAAAACAGCGCGGTCCTTTTCCATCCTGACACCGGCGTGTCGGAAGATTTTTTGAACTTGAGCGAAAACATGGGTATTTCGCTGACGAGAAGCAGTCCGAGAATGACGGATGCGAGGGGCAGGAAAACGCGTCCTGCCGCGAGACCCGCAAGCAGGCTGTCGGGACGGTTGAAAATGAAATGGCACGCGGACCCGCACAGCAGCGCGGCCGAAGGCGTAGGCAGGCCGATGAAATCGGTGCTCTGCCGCTCGTCCATATTGAATTTCGCGAGCCTCAGGGCCGACATCACCGCGAGGAACAGGGGCAGGTAACACGGCAGTCCGGGGCCTCCGAGCATCGCCATGGTCTTGTACATCATGACTGAAGGCAGGACGCCGAAGCTCACCGTATCCGCCAGCGAGTCCAGTTCTTTTCCTATGTCGGAATAGCTGTGCAGCATCCTTGCCGCCAGTCCGTCGAGAAAGTCCGCGGCCGCGGCGCCGAGCATCAGGACAAAGGCCGTTCCTACGTTTCCTTCCAATGTGAAAATCACTCCCAGAACCCCGCAGAGGAGGTTCATGGAAGTGATTGTATTTGGAATATGTCTTTTAAGGCTCATCGGCTATTTTATGCCCAGCTTTTTCTTGATCTCGGCGGGGATGGCCTTGCGGTTTACTACGTAGTTGATGGTCTTTCCTTTGACGAAGGCTTCGGACATGTACCATGTACCGTCGTATTTGCCTGTCACGCCCCAGGAGTTCTTGATGAGATAATATTTGTTGCCGAACTGGTCTTTGGCGGTGCCGTACAGGTGCATGCCGTGGTCGTCGGTGGTCTGCTTGTTGTCGAAATAAAGCTGGCGGAGTTCCGGGGTGACGTCTACTTCGGCGGGAACTTCCGCTTTGCCGCCCTCGGCATCATCATTCTTGCCTACCCAATGCTCCTGGTCCGAGCCGGAAGTCTCCTTGGCGGACGTGTCGAGAAGGAGTGCAAGCCCGTCGCGGGTGAAGCCCGCTTCGCTCACGTCGCCGCCCCAGAGCACGGTGTAGCCGTTCTCTATGGCGTTGTCGATGACTGCCATGAATTCATCGAGAGGGAGGTTGTATGCGGTGCTGCCTCTCCAGTTGTCCTGCACCTCTACGGCGAACTGGCTGTAGAAAGGATGATGGGTGTACGAAGAAATGTTCACGTAGTCGTCGGGATTGATGCCGAGGGCGTCCCTGTAGCTCTCCGGAGTGTAGGTCTTCCCGTTCTTGGTGAACGTCTCGGGTATTTCTCCGAGGTATGCGGAGAGGATGCCGTCGAAGCCTTTGGGCCATACGGGCGTGAGGGTGCGGTTGGGATTCTTGACCACTGCGTCTACATAGCCTTTGAGCACGGCGTCAAGCTCTCCCTGCACAGGAAGGTCGTAGCCGTAGTTCATGCCGCTGTATACGCTCTGCGGCACGATGCCGTATTCGCGGATGACCTCGAGAGCGTCTCCGAAGCCGCTGCCGGCACTGAAGCCCATGCTGCCGTTGAGGCGCACGTACTTGATGGCCCTGTCATGATAGGAGCGGTTTACCACGAACATCTCCGAGAGGTCGGGATACTGAAGGGTATCCTTTATATTTTGCGATTTGATTACCTCGGACTCGAGGAACGACATCGCCGAGAAGCACCAGCAGGTGCCGGAACGGTGCTGATCCTTGATGGAGGTGACAGGAATTTCCTTTACGGTGGTGAATTGATAGTCAGGCAGTTTCGGTTGAGGCCTGCTCTGTGCTCCGGCCGTCGCGGGAACCATTGCGGCAACGGCGAGGGCGATAATGAAAGATTTGCGCATAATATTATTGTTGTTAATTGTTCGTCTCTGTGTATGCACTGTCGTCGGCATGTTGCATGCCCGTCTCGCAAAAATAGCAATTAATTGTAACTTTGCAATAAATTGGATTGAAATGGACGGACGGATCGTCATCCTGTACATACACGGCATGGGCGGGGGAGAGGACAGCCGCATACCCTCCGTTCTCAGACGTTATCTTGCCGAAAGCGAAACGGATGCGGGCCCGTTCTTTTCGCTGGTCGTGAGGACTTATTCTTTCGATCCCGAGGAAGCGGCCGTGCAGATAGCCTCGTGGACGGCGGAATATTCTCCCGACATTGTCATAGGGGAATCTCTCGGGGCGCTGCATGCCATGAGGGTGAAAGGGATGCCGCATATATTGATTTCCCCTTCGCTCGGCGCCGCCCCGCATTTCAGGATTCTTTCAGTGCTTACGCTCATGCCCGGCGTTACGGCGCTGTGCGACCGCGTCTGGAAGCCGAAACCGGGGAACAGGCAGCGGCTGCATTTCACTCCCTCCGTGCTGCGCAAATATGCGGCTCATTTCAGAAAAGCCTTCGAAGACGCCGCCGGCTCAGGAGACAGCTTTTTTGCATTTTTCGGCAGCCGCGACCACTACAGGCGCAGCGGCGTCGTGCGCATAGGCAGATACAGAAAGATTTTCGGCGACACCTATTTTATATATGACGGCACCCATTTTATGGAGGAAGAATATCTGCGCACTCTTCTCGTCCCGAAAATCATTGCCTTGGCTTCGGAGATCCGGCGATGAGCCCTTCGACCGCGCGCCGTATCCGTTCCGACGCATAATCCTTGTCCATGGCGATTTCTTTCGGTACGCCTTCCGGGCAAATCTGTATGACATCGTCGAACCCTGCCTGAAGCAGCTCCTCCCTGTCGTCGACTTTTCCGGCGATAAGGCATACCCTGCCCGGATTCCTGCGGCGCAGCCTGTCGTGTCTCCGCACATAGTCAAGAACCCCTTTCGGCGCCTTGCCCGCAAGCGTCTGGATGTCGGCTTTGCCCTCCCCGGTGATGATGACGTCGAAGTCCATGTCGAGAGATATGTCCATTCCGGCCATGTCGAGTACCTTGGACACGCCGCGCTCCATGTCGGCGTGAAGTATTGCGGCAAGCGCCCCTCCGAGGCCTCCCGCGGCGCCGGATCCCGGAGCGCCGATAACGTTTCTGCCGGAGAATGACGAATATACGGCCCCGAGGCGGTACATCCAGCCTTCCAAAGCTTCCGCCATCTCTCGGCCCGCTCCTTTCTGGGCGGAGAACATGTCCGTCGCGCCTCCCTTGCCGCAGAAAGGAACGTCGACGTCGTATAGGCCGCAGATGTGCACCCGTTTCAGCAGAGGATGCCTGTGCGAATCATCTATGCCGGTTATGTCGGCAAGGACCGCCTGCCCCGGCATGGCATACCCCTGCCGGGTCGACATCCGGTATCCGAGGGCCTGGAGCATCCCTGTGCCGCCGTCGTTGGTGGCGCTCCCTCCGAGTCCCAGCAGGATGCTTTCCACGCCATAATCCAATGCATCTGCAATCATCTCCCCGGTGCCGTATGAAGTCGCGCGGAGCGGGTTGCGCATTTCTTCCGGAACCAAAGTAAGCCCGCTTGCCGCGGCGGTCTCTATTACGGCCGTCCTTCCGCCGCCGATGAGCCCGTATTCCGCACTGATGCTCCGTCCGAGCGGATCGACGGTCCGGACGCTGCGGAAAATGCCTCCGGCGGCCTTGGTGACTATGCGTGAAAAACCTTCGCCTCCGTCCGAAACGGGAATGCGTATGAATTCGTCCGTTTCGCCGAATGCGAGGCTCGCCGCCGATTCGGCCTCTTCTGAGGTGAGACAGCCTTTGAATGAGTCTATTGCAAGTATAGCGTTCATGCAGTCCGTTTCTTTGAACCTACTAAATTAAGCAATAATTGCATAAAATGCGTATCTTTGTAGGAATGTTAATACGTGTTTCGGTGTGAAAAAAATTATTTCTGCGCTCCTGACCGTATCCTTGTCGGTTTTTGTATCAGTATCGTGCGACAACCGCCGGAGTTCCGGGTGGGAGGCCATCCGCTTCGTCGGGGAGGCGGTCGCCGATACCAATCCGGCAGTCCTGGGCATGCTGCGCAATTTCGATGAGCGCAGGACCGAGGGAACCATCGCGGTCATAGGAGAGGTGAGAAGGGGAGCCGTGCTGGCGGACGGATTCCTGTCGGGCGACAATTACGACAATGTGGACGGGAGGACGGCGCCCGACGGGCTGCCGGATTTCGCCGGGGAGACGGTGGCGGTGCTGCTTGATGAAGTCAATTCCCCTTATGGCGGCACGATGACCGGCGAGGGGGAGCTCAAGCTGAGGGAAGTCACCGTCAGGAACGCTCTCATGGCCCTGGACACTATGGTGCGGACGACTCCGTATGACAGGGAAAACCTGGTGTGGAAGGCTCCCGCCAAGGTGATCGTCTTGTCGTCGCCGCTGATGTCCGAGTTCGGATATTATGATTTGGACACGCTGTGCCGCATCGAATGCAAGGACGTGCCGGTGATTTCCCCGGTGCACGCCATGATGAAACAGGCGTTCGCGTCGCATGGAGACACTGTGAACATAGGGGTATGGTCCGACCGCACCATGCTGGGCTCCGGCGCGTACAGGTCGGTCTTCGACAGGATGATGACCAAGGAAAGGGCCGCCTCGACGCTGACGGAATTCTGCCCTGACACTACAGGATTCGCGGGGGACAGGCTCCTGAGGTTTCTGGAAATGTACCGCCGCGCCGGCGCGGGCAGGAGGCTCGACGTGCTCCTTATAGACGATCCGGATGCCGGCCGTCCGCAGCTTGAAGCCAGGCTGAAGGAAATAAGGCGGGCCGAGAGCTTTTCGATGATGAACTACAACGAGCTGCTTTCCCCGGAATTCGAGTTCATAGACGTGACGGAGGCAGTGCAGTCGGAGTGCTATCGCCTCATGCGGGAACGGAACCTGTTCACGCACTATGTGGCGGCACCGAAAGTATCTTTTTATCAGACCATAGTGGACGAGGAGCATCCCGGCGACGCGCCGTATACATTGATCGAGCTGAACGGAAGGTATCTCGACAGGGATACGAAACAGTTCCTCGAAGCCAACTCCACCGCATACAGGGATTATGTATCGAATCAGTATTAATTCGGAGGAAATCGAGAGGCTGCCGAAAGTCTCATTTACGGGCAGGATAGTAGTCATAGATTCCCTCGGCCGGGAGTATGACAAGGCCGTCAGGTATCTGAAGCGGCAAAGGCTTATAGGCTTCGACACGGAGTCCAAGCCCGTGTTCTCCCACAACGTGCGCGGCCACGGAGTGTCGTTGGTGCAGCTGTCCGGCGCTTCGGAGGCATATCTTTTCAGGATAAGGAAAATGGGCATGGACAGGGAGCTGTGCGAGATTCTCGCGGATCCCCGGATCGTCAAAGTGGGCGCAGCCGTGAACGATGACGTGAGGGGACTTCAGAGATATTCGGGATTCGAGCCGCGCTCGTTCGTGGACCTGCAGAAGATGGTGTGCGAGTACGGCATCAGGGACAAGAGCGTCAAAAAGATGGCCGCGATAATACTCGGCATCCATATATCCAAGGCGCAGCAGCTTTCCAACTGGGAAGCTGACGAACTGACCGAGTCGCAGCTCAGATACGCCGCCACCGATGCGTGGGTATGCCGCGAGATGTACAAGAAGCTGCTCCGTTCGGAGAAGCATCCGCTTTCTCCCGAGCAGATGAACCCCTGTCTGGAAAATGTCCTTTCCGATTAAAATACTTAATGATGGTCAAAGTCATATTGAAAAAGGGACGTGACGAATCGCTGAAACGTTTTCACCCGTGGGTGTTCTCCGGTGCCATCGCAGGCATGTCCGGGATGCCGGATGAGGGCGACATGGTGGGAGTGTTCGCCTCGGACGGCACTTTTCTGGCCTACGGGCATTATCAGACGGGCTCCATTGCGGTGCGCATACTCAGTTTCGACGAAGATGTGCTGAAACCGGATTTCTATGACAGGATGCTGCGCCGTGCCCTGGATCTGCGCATCGCGGCGGGGCTCGCGCCTGATCCGTCGTCCGCGGATTCCCGTCCGCGCATGTCCGCCACGGATTGCTATCGTCTCGTCCACGGAGAAGGGGACAATCTGCCCGGACTTGTAATAGACTGGTACGACGGCGTCTGTGTGATGCAGGCGCATTCGGCCGGCATGTTCCGCGCAAGGAAAGCCATTTGCGAGGCCTTGAAAAATCTGTACGGAGACTCCCTGAAGGCAGTTTACGACAAGAGCTCCGGGACTGCGCCCATGAGGAAGGGCATAGAGCCGGTGGACGGCTACATATATCGCCGCGAGGATTTCCGTGACGACGAACAGACCGTGCTTGAAAACGGTCACAGATTTCTCGTCAATTGGACCGAAGGCCAAAAAACGGGCTTTTTTCTCGACCAGAGGGACAACCGCGCCGCCGTCGGCAGATTGTCCGGAGGGCGCAGCGTCCTCAACCTGTTCTGCTATACCGGAGGCTTTTCGGTTTATGCCCTCGCCGGCGGGGCAAGTCATGTGGACTCCGTGGACAGTTCGCAGAAGGCCATGGACATGCTGCAGAAGAATATCGCCATAAACGGCTTCGGGGCTTCGGTCCATGAAGGTTTCTGTACGGATGCGATGGATTTCCTGCGTGAAGTCCCTGAAGGAAAATATGATCTGATGATAGTCGATCCGCCGGCATTCGCCAAGCATCGCGGAGCCCTTTCAAATGCGGTCCGGGCGTATCAGAGACTCAACGCCGCCGCCATCGCCAAAGTCGCTTCCGGCGGTCTGATATTCACTTTCAGCTGCTCGCAGGTGGTGGACAAGGAGACGTTCGCACTCGCCGTTTTCTCGGCGGCCGCCCAGACTGGCCGCAACGTCCGCATCCTCGACCGTCTGAACCAGCCGGCCGACCATGCCGTGAACATATATCATCCCGAAGGCGAGTATCTGAAGGGACTGCTCCTGTACGTGGAGTAGGGGAGTCCGGCCGTCGGACACCGAAAGAGGAAAAACTTTCCGAATTTGAAAAAACATGCTATATTTGCATATGTCAACGGTGCTATGGCCGAGCGGTTAGGCACAGGTCTGCAAAACCTGGTACAGCGGTTCGATTCCGCTTGGCACCTCCAAAAATGCCACTGGAGCCACTTCGGTGGCATTTGCTTTTCAATTTGGGGCTGTTTTGGAGCTAAGAAAAGTCATGCCCGTACCCAATTGACAAAGTTCTGAGTGTCCCAGAGGTCATCTTAATCCTTGAAATTGCCGTGGTGGTTGCCTGCAGCGACAAGAGCAGAATCCTCCACAAACAGGTCTGTCCAAGCAAGTCCGAAATTTTTGTCTCAGAATTAGTCTGTCTAAAATCATTTACGTAATTTTACAAAAATTTCGGTGTGGGATTTA